>Ga0187805_10000027_pt1 | contig 49963 bp, 44 predicted proteins | sample NC_wetland_sal_i_6_FD_132965 | JGI IMG/M metagenome (GOLD analysis project Ga0187805, IMG submission 132965) | Wetland sediment microbial communities from Neuse River Estuary, North Carolina, USA - Control_5 | ecosystem: Environmental > Aquatic > Freshwater > Wetlands > Sediment | place: USA...
GATGGTATTGACCGACTCCTGCTGGGCGCTATCGATGAACGAGCAGGTATTGACGACGATGACGTCGGCGTCTTCGGCACGGCGCGTGAGTTCGGCTCCGGCGCGAGCCAGCAGGCCCATCATGACTTCGCTGTCGACCAGGTTTTTAGGGCAACCCAGGCTGACGAAGCCGACTTTCTGCGGGGCTGCGGAATGTGGCTTCTCCGGGGATTGAGTGTTCTTCAACTCAGGCGAACCGCTGACAGTGAGGTCCTTTACAGGCATGCAATCCTTTTATTTTAGCATTCCGTGATGCCGGGGCTTCGTTGCTGCATCCGACGACGGCGGGCCCAGCATGCCGTGCAGTCGAGGAAGAGGGTACTCAGAAAAGAAACGTTCACAGGTTCAAAACGGGCGTTATCGTGCTAGGCTAAGGTTTCCGCCGTAACAATTTATTGGAAGAGCACCTCGCTCGGAGGGGAAATGTCAGGCAAACGGCTTTGCATTTCAGTGCTGTTACTGGTGACGACGCTGGGAGCATCGGCGGTGGCGCAGGACGAGAAGAACGAAGTGGGTGGGATGCTCGGGCGAATTTTTATCAGCGACCAGGGGATCACAGGAGCTACCTACTTCAATCCGACCATCCACTCCGGCAAAGGTATAACCTTCGATGTGGAGTATGCGCGGCGATTCATCGTGGCGCCGATCTACTCGCTATCCGGAGAGGTGTTGTTCGCCTACAATCCCGATGAGGATTTGAATGCCGGCATGACCGGAAATGCCGTGGTTCCGACGAACTACAAGGAGTTGTTTATCACGCCGGCGGCGAGAGTGAATCTGTTTCCCACCACCGCGGTCTCGCCCTGGGTCAGCTTCGGAGCTGGGTTCGGCCATATCAGCCAAAGCAGCGCGCTGGTTTTTGGAGGCAACAACAATCCGGGAACGTCGAGCACGAGCGCGGCGGTTGAAATGGGCGTCGGGCTGGACGTGAAAGTGTTCAAAAAGCTCAGCTTTCGGGGCGGGCTGCGCGACTTCTGGGCCGGCGAGCCGAATTTTCCACTGGCCCCGACCGGGAAAACTCGCCAGCATAACTTTTTCGTGGGCGCCGGCGCGTTCTGGCGCTTCTGAACGGACGGCTGCCGGCTCAGCGTAGACCGTAGCAAGAACAAATGCTGGCGCCAATCTTTTAGGCTGCGGAATGACTTTCAAGGCCGGCCTGATCTCATTTCATCCGTGGCATGATTCAACTCTCCGACATACAGTCCGCGTTGAGCAGGATCCGAGCGGATATCCGCGTATCCCCGTGTCCTCGTTCCGAGGCCTTTTCCGGCCTTACCAAGAACTCCATCTTCCTGAAGTTGGACAATCAGCAGCGCACCGGAGCGTTTAAGGAGCGGGGCGCGTTGAACAAGTTGCTGACGCTCAGCGATGAGGACCGGGGCCGTGGAGTGATTGCCGCGTCCGCCGGGAACCATGCGCAGGGCGTGTCGTATCACGCTGGGCGGCACGGCATACGGGCGCGGATCGTGATGCCGCTGCCTACGCCTCTGACCAAGGTTTCCGCGACTCGCGCCTATGGAGCCGAGGTAGTCTTACACGGCGCCAATTACGACGAGGCGTATGAGCAGGCGGTAGAACAGAGCCGGCAAGAGCGGCTGACGCTGATTCACGCCTTCGATGACGATGCCGTCATCGCGGGGCAGGGAACGCTCGGGCTGGAGATTCTGGAGCAGCATCCGGACGTGGAGGTTATCGTTTCACCAATTGGCGGCGGGGGGCTGATTGGCGGAATCGCCTGCGCGGTGAAAGAGGTGCGCCCGACGGTGAAAGTCTTTGGAGTACAACCGGTGCGCTTGCCCTCGATGAAGGCGGCAGTGGCGGCGGGCAAGCCGGTCACTCTGGAATCAGCCAAGACCATTGCCGACGGAATTGCGGTGCGCCGCGTGGGAGAACGAACTCTGCCGCTGGTGCAGAAGTACGTCGACGATATTGTCACGGTGGAAGAGGAAGAGATCGCCAATGCGATTCTTCTGTTGCTGGAGCGGGAGAAGACATTGGCGGAAGGCGCAGGAGCGGCGGCGATGGCTGCGGTTCTGAATCGCAAGCTACCGCTGCAAGGCAAGCGGGTTGCGGTGCTGGTCTGCGGAGGAAATATCGATGTGACGCTGCTGGCGCGCATCATCGAACGCGGCCTGGTCAAGGATGGACGCTTAGTGCGGTTGCGCGTGCATCTTCCCGACTACCCGGGCGCATTGCACCGGCTGACCGGAATTCTCGCGGAACATCGGGCGAACATTGTCGAGACCGCCTATGACCGGGCATATCACGGCGTGAATCTGGGCGACACCGCCATCGACATCACCATGGAAACGCGCGGTCCCGAGCACATCGCGGAACTGTTGGTCGCGCTGGTGGCGGCGGGCTATCCGCACGAGCGAATCCTCTGATCCTTAGTCTGGCGATCCTTGTCAGATAATCGTTTTCTCTCGATGATCCTGGTGTGAGCGCGGTGCGTCCATTGCGATCAATACAGGCTAGGAGTCGTTGGCGCGGCCGCGGCTTTGTAATCCTTTGTCTTCTTGGTAAAACTTTGTAAATCATAGAGTTGCAGCACGTCCTGCGGGTTAAATTAGAAGGTGGGCGTATGAACAGAGAAGGCATTCGAATAGGGTGGTCGCTCGTGTCGGCAATCGTGCTGGCGGCGCTGTTTCTGCCGGCGATCTCGCAGCCTGCCGCCCAGGCGCAGCAGGCGAGTCAGCCGGCGATCACAAGGCGCATCGGGGCCATCAAGTCGATTAACGGGAACACGCTGACGCTGTCGCAGGATTCCGGTCCGGGCATCACCGCGACGGTCGCGCCCAACGCTCGCATTCTGCGCATTGCGCCGGGAGCGAAGGATCTGAAGGACGCCACGGCGATTCAACTGCGGGATCTGCAGGTGGGGGATCGAGTTCGAGTGCGAGGACAGGCTTCCGCCGATGGGAACGCAATCGCGGCGCTGGAAGTGATCGTGATGGCGCGCACGGACCTGGAGGCGCGGCGGCAGCAGGAGCAGCAGGACTGGCAAAAGCGCGGGATCGGCGGGCTGGTGAGCAGCGTGGATGCTGCCGCTGGGACGGTCAAGATCTCGGTTACCGGACTCTCCGGGAAGAAGGAGATCACTGTGCAGACGTCGAAGAGCACCGTGATCCGCCGGTATGCGCCCAATTCCGTCAAATTCGATGACGCCAAGACGAGCAGCCTGCAGCAAATTCATCCCGGAGACCAGTTGCGGGCGCGAGGCGATCGCAGCGCCGACGGATCGCAGATGACCGCCGACGAGATTGTCACCGGCAGCTTCCGTAACGTCGCGGGAACCGTCAATTCTGTGGACGCAAGCGCGGGAACGATAAGCGTTCAGGACCTATTGAGCAAGAAAGCTGTGGTGGTGAAAATCACCAGCGAATCGCAACTGCATCAGCTGCCGCCAGAAATGGCGCAAAGAGTCGCCATGCGGTTGAGGAGTAGCATGCCTCCGGGAACGCCCGGCGCGGGAGGTTCGGCGTCTGGAGCCTCCGCAGGCAATGGTGGGCAGGGAACGGCAGGCGGCGCAGCGGCGAACGGTGGCGGAAGGAATGGAGGCGCCATGGGTGGCATGCGCCAGGGCGGAGGCGCGGACTTTCAGCAGATATTGAGTCGCATGCCTGCGGTTACGCTAGCCGACCTGCACAAAGGCGATGCGGTGCTGATTGTAGCGACGGAAGGCGCGGCGTCGACGGCGATCACTTTGCTGACAGGAGTGGACCCGATTCTGCAGGCTGCTCCCACTGCCGGACAGGCCATGATGTTGACGCCGTGGAGCCTGGGTGGCGCTCCGGCCGGAGATGCTCAGTAGGCCTCGATTTCAAATGTGGTTCGAATTCATATCGTTTTGCGAGAAATGGAAATACTAAAGATGAAGGTGAAGAAGTGCGGGTATCTGCCTGCGGCTCTAGTATTCCTGCTTTTATCGCGCGTGCTTTCGGTAGGGCAGAATCCGACCGGGAACTTGCATGGGCAAGTGTCGGATCCCTCGGGCGCGGCCATTTCGGGAGCGAGCGTGGTGCTGACTCCGGCGATCGGATCGCCGATCGTGGTGCAGAGCAACGCGCAAGGACTGTATGAGTTCAAGAATGTGCCCGCGGGCAAGTACACGCTGACGGTAGCGGCGACGGGGTTCACGCTTTACGAAAATGGCAACGTAGTGATCGGCGAACAGGCGCTGCGGCTTGACGTAGCATTGGCGATTGAAGTCGAGACACAGAAGGTGCAGGTGTCGGACACGGCGCCGACGGTGGATGTAAATCCAAATAACAACGCTGGCGCCATCACGATCTCGGGAAAGGAACTGGAGTCGTTGCCCGACGATCCGGACGAACTGCAGTCTGATCTGGAAGCGCTGGCGGGGCCTTCCGCGGGACCAAATGGGGGCCAGATGTACATTGACGGGTTCACCGCCGGACAGCTTCCGCCCAAGTCGTCGATTCGCGAGATTCGCATCAATCAGAATCCCTTTTCGTCCGAATACGACAAGCTGGGCTACGGGCGCATCGAGATCTTCACCAAGCCCGGGACCGACAAATTGCATGGGCAGGTGTTTGCCAGTGGAAATGATTCTTCTTTCAACTCGCCGAATCCGTTCATCTCGACTGTGCCGCCATATTATTCGACCCAGTTCAATGGAAATATCGGAGGGCCGCTGGGCAAGAGCGCGTCGTTTTTCTTCAACATCGACCGGCGCGACATTAACGACGTGTCCGCGATCAATGCGACGGATCCGACGACGGGCTTAACGTATGCGAGTTCCATACCGAACCCGCGGCAGCGCACCAACCTCGGGCCGCGGTTCGATTGGGCCATCACGAAAAACAACACGCTCACCGCCCGCTATCAGTATTACCGCGACACGGAAACCGGCAATCTGACCAACCAGTTCAGTCTTCCGACCCAGTCCTATTACACGCAGAGCACGGAAGATACCGTGCAAATCAGCGACACACAGGTGTTCGGCGCGAAGATCGTGAACGAGACGCGCTTTCAGTACAACCGCGACAATAACCTGCAGAACCCGCAGTATACCTATCCCGCAGTGAGCGTTCTGGGCGAGTTTCTGGGCGGGGGGAATAGTGAAGGAACGCTCAATGATCTGCAGAATAATTATGAACTGCAGAACTACACCTCGCTGATTCACGGCAATCACACCATGAAGTTCGGAGCGAGGTTCCGGGCGACGCACGATACGGATTACTCGACCAGTTTATTCAACGGCACGTTCATTTTTCCGTCGCTGACGGCGTTTCAGACAGCGCAGAATGATGTGATGAACGGCATTACGCCGACGGGCGCAACGCAACTGTCCATCACGACCGGTTCTCCGAATGCCGCTGTAAACTATTACGACGTCGAGCCCTATTTTCAGGATGACTGGCGGGTGCGTCCCAACGTCACGTTGAGCCTCGGGCTTCGCTTCGAGACGCAGAATGCGATCCACGATCACGGCGACTGGGCTCCCCGGCTGGGATTTGCCTGGGGAGTGGGCGGCAGAAACAGCGCGCCGAAGGTGGTGATCCGCGGCGGTTCCGGCATTTTCTACGACCGCTTTCAGGTGGACAACCTGCTGCAGGCCGACCGATTGAACGGGGTCACTCAGACGCAGTATGTAATTCTCAGCCCGACGTGCTTTCCGGGTCTGAACAAGCCGCTGACGACTTCAGTCTTCAGCTGCGGCACACCTCCCACGACGCAATCGACCATATACCAGATCAGTCCCTCGCTGCATGCGCCGTACACGGTGCAGAGCGCGATCAGCGTGGAGCGGCAAGTGACGAAGTCGGCGACGCTGACGGTCAACTATTTGAACTCGCGCGGCTTTGACCAGTTCCTCACCATCAACGCGAACGCTCCTTATCCCGGAACGCCCTGCTCGCAACCCACGCTTCCACTGCCCGGACTCCCTCCTTGCGCTCCGGTGACGGGAGGAAATCTGTATCGTTACGTCTCGCAGGCGAATTTCAAGCAGAACCAGCTCATGGTGATTTCGAACGTGCGCGTGGGTTCGAAGTTGCAGCTGTTCGGTTATTACTCGCTGAACTACGCCAACAGCGACACCGGAGGCGTGGCCACATTTCCATCGAACTCATACGACATCAGCCAGGATTATGGGCGAGGATCGTTCGACATCCGGAACCGGCTCTTCCTTGGGGGAAGCATCGGGTTGCCCTACCTGTTTCGCTTGAGTCCGTTCATGGTGGTCAGTTCCGGAGCCCCGTTCAACATCTCGTCTCCCTATGACTTGAATGGAGATTCGCAGTACAACAACCGTCCCAGCCTGATTTCGCATGCGACTTGTCCACTGCCGGTGGTGCCGTCGGGGTCGAATTACTGTACGCCGCTGGGAACGTTTGACGCGACCGGAGCTACGGGCCAGCCATTGCCCATCAACTATGGCACTGGGCCGGGACATTTTGTGATCAACCTGAGGTTGACCAAGACGATCGGGCTGGGCGCGAAGACCCGTAATACTGCCGGGCCGGGTGCGGGAGGGCCGGGTGGCCATGGGGGTGGCCGGCACGGGCCGCTGTTCGGAGGTGGCGGGCCGATGACAATGTCGTCGAGTTCCGACCGACGTTACAACCTTACCTTGGGCTTGAATGTTCGCAATGCGTTCAACAATGTGAACGCGGCGAATCCCAGTGCGGTTCTCGGATCAAGGTTTTTCGACGTGTCCAATTCCCTGCAGGGAGGGCCATTTTCGCCAGGCTCGGCGGCCAACCGGCGGATCGATCTGCAGGCAACATTCAGCTTCTGAGATGAATCTACGGCAAGAAGGAGCTTAACCGCGAAGGACGCCGAGGATTCGCAGAGATCGCCGAGGAGACGAAGGCCGGGTCGACTTTTCCGTTGCTCGAAGCCGGCCTTCCTATCGCGCGCATGGGCCAGCTTCAGGTTATTCTGAAATGTGGGGGACGATTCCTATAGAGTCTGGAGTTCGAGAGAAAGCTTTACCTCGCGCGATTAGCCGGCGTAAGTTCCTGGGGATGGCTGCGGCCGGAGGAGCGGCTGCGCTCGCGGCCGACGGTTTCCTGATCGAGCCCAATCTTCCGAAGGTGGTGCGGCAGGAAATCGCGCTGCCACGCTGGCCGCAGCGCATGGATGGTTTCACCGTCGTGCTGCTCAGCGATTTCCATTACGACCCGTACTTTTCTGTGCATCCTCTTCGTGCCGCGATTGGGATCGTCAACGAACTGCATCCGGACTTGATCGTTCTGACGGGAGATTTCGTTTCCATTCCGTTGTTTGGGAATTCGGCTGAGGGCGCGGCGGCGGCGGAACCTTGCGCTCAACTGCTGCGGCAGATGCGGGCTCCGCACGGCTTGTGGGCAGTGATGGGAAACCACGACGATCAGACCGATCCGAGCCGCGTGACCGGCGCGCTGCGGGACAACGGCATCCATGTGCTGCGCAACCAGTCGGTTCCGATCGAGAAGGACGGATCCCGATTCTGGCTGGCCGGCATCGATGACGTCCTGGGACGGACGGCGGATATTTCGGCGACCTTGCATGGTATCCCCTCCGTAGAAGCCACGGTCTTGCTGGCGCACGAGCCCGACTATGCGGATTACGTAGCAAGTTATCCGGTGGACTTGCAATTGTCGGGACATTCGCACGGCGGGCAGATGCGGATACCGCTGCTTCCGCCGCTGGTCCTGCCGAAGCTGGGCAGAAAATACTTCTCGGGACGGTACCAGATCCGCGCGCTTACGCTCTACACCAACCGGGGGCTAGGAACGGTCGAGGTTCCAGTGCGGTTGAACTGCCCACCGGAGGTCACGCTGCTGACGCTTCGGGGCGCATAGCTCTGTTTCTTGGCAGCGAATCGAATCTTCCACCGGAGCCGCAAGTCACCATCCGTTGATGTGCAAATCATTTCACAAACTGGAGATGCAGAGCGTTATGCAAATCCGGCAAGGGATTGCCGCAGAATGACATCAGAGGCGTGCAGATGGCCTCAAATTTGCGCGAGGTTGGCGTGGACGACCTTCACAAAAGGGAAAGAATGGCGCCGCATCGCATCTGGCCTGCGATTTTGTTTTTCACGATTGGCGTTGGCATGCTCGCCGCAAGCACGGCTCCGGTGGATTTCCACTCGGGAAGTTTCGAACTCCGCGAGCGTCTGGCGACGAAGCGGTTGATACGAGCCTCGCAATTCGTCGACGTGCCGCACGTCAGCGCGCGCGCGGTTTGCCAGGGCGTCCAGCCGCCGGAAGCGCTGACGACCCCCAACCCTATGTTCGCAGTGGCGGCATACGGGCGTAGAGTGAAGGTCAGCTTCATTATCGGAACCGATGGCCGCGTGCACAGCCCGTTGATTCTGGAAAGCGCGGGATTGTCCGGAGATCGGGATGTGCTGCAAGTCGTGCGCAGCTGGAGATATCGCCCTGCGACCTGCGATGGCGTGCCCACCGAAATCGAGGGGAAGATCGAGTTTTTCAGCCGATAGCACACGCGGAGCCGCTAGAGCTAGAATTGCTGGGCAGCGGGGTAATCCGATTCGTGAACAACGATAAAAAACCGAGATCCTCCGGCCCGCCGGCAGATTCTGCGGAGCAAAGCCCGGAGATCAATGAGCTGTACCGCAGGCTGCAGTCCGAGATGCGACGCCCGAAGCCGGGTGCAGATGAAATTGCGGCGGCGATGGAGGCCGCCCAGCGGCTGGCCGCTGAAATGGATGCGGAAGATGCCGCTGATGACGCCGCCGATGCGGGGAGGGAGATACGGCAGCGGACTTCCGCGGGCGTATGCACGGTCTGCGGACATCACAACCGCAAGGGAACCAAGTTCTGCGGCATGTGCGGAGTTGCGATTTCTGCGGGCGAGGGCGCCGAACCTGCGATCTCACCCGTGGAGGAACTGCGATCTTCCCCGGCGCTTGCCCGCACGAGTGCCACGCGGGAGGATGAAATCGAGCCATCGCCGCGCGGCAGCGGGAATGAAACACATCATTACCACCACCACTATCATCACCACTATTTCCCCGAGGCGGGAGGAGGTTTTCCGCACGCGACTGCCAATGTTGCACGGGATGAGAAGATGCGTCCCAATGCGGCGATGCGCGGGGAGATGAGCCGGGCCGAAGCCGCGGTGCGGCGCGTCACGCAGGAATGGGTGCTGGCCGGCAACACCAAACATCTGGACGATCTGCTCGAACTCTACACCTCGGATGCGCTGGTGCTGCGATCGAACTGTCCGCCGATCCGGGGGGCGGCCGCGTTACGCGAGTTTTACTTTGGCGCGCTCGATGCCGGGCTGGGAGAAGTGGAGATGGAACCACTGCGCGTGGATGTGGTGGGCGATCTTGCCTATGAAGCCGGACGTTTCAAGGCGCTCATTCCCAGCGCTACGGGCAAACGCCGAGAAGAGCGGGGAAAGTATTTGTGGGTCTGCGCGCGACAGAACAACGGGGAGTGGAAGTTGGCGGCGGATTGCTGGTCGAGCGATCTGACGCTGAGCATGCTGGAATCGGATATTCCGGCGGGCGCGGTAGTGAAGACGAGCGTGCCGCGGAAGAATGGGTAAGCGCGTTCGAGGCTCTCACGGGTTGGAAGCCCTGATTCGCATCGACCACTGTTCGGCACTTCCAATCTGACTTTTTTCGGCCCCGAGATGTCTTTCCGGTGGCGTTTCTTCTTTATTCCTAGACTACGTTTGACCCCGCTTCGGCTGCGCGGGCGAGCCGCCCCCGCGACAGCCGACGGGACGCCGGCGCTGCCACTGCGCTACGGAGTTACTCCTAACTTCTCTAAATCGGCGCGTAGTTGGGGCAGGTTTTTCATCTGGATGGTGTGCATTCTGAGTTGGGAGGCGCATTCCAGGTTGAGGGCGCGATCGTCGACGAAGCAGCATTGGTCCGCGGGGATCTGCGTGATTTCGAGCGCCAGACGATAGATGTCGCGCTCGGGCTTGCGCAGGCCGACAAAGCAGGAGCTGATGAACAGGCGAAATATCTTTCGCAGACCGAATTGCTCGATGCGGTAATCGTTCAGCTCGCGCGATTCGTTGTTGATCGTCCCCATCAAGTACCTGTTGGAATGCGCCAGGGACTGGGCGAACTGCAGCACGTCGGGAAATGGCTGGGAAAGCGCAAACATGGATTCGCGGAAGGCGTCGCGGGTGAAGGAACGCTGCGCATAAAAAACGGTGCGGTCGAGATATTCGTCGAGCGTAATCTTGCCGCGCTCGAACGGCGAAACCAGCAATTCGTGACGAGCGTGGAACTCTTCGGGATCGAGGTGAAACTGGGCGAGCGCCTGGGCGCGTTCCGTGTGGTCCCAGGCATTGCTGAGCAGGACGCCGCCGACGTCCCAGAAGATGGCTTGAATTGTGGACAAGGAACCTCCCTCCAATCGGGCTGATCAGAGACTTTAGACCAAGTGTACCGGAGCCCGGGGGCGAGACGCCCGCGCTACCGCGGCGAGGCGCCGGCGCTACGACTGCGAGGCATTTCTAGCGTGTGTAAATCGTAGTGTCGGGGTGATAATTGCGCCAGTCGAACCAGTAGTCTTTCAGGGCAGGAACGTGGTCAAGGCATTTGCCTTGGGCGGGGCCGGAGGTGGCACAGCCTTGGAAGTTCCATTCGCTGGCGGTGGTCGTGTCGAGTAGGGACCACGGGTTCGGAGAAGATGCGGGCGGGTTGGGTTCTGGCTGGCCCGAGCGCGGGCGTGACGCCCCCGCGACAGCCGGCGGGACGCTGGCGCTACCTGTCGACTGGGCTGGCTCACTCTCGTCTTTCAGGAAAAATTCGGAGTCCTGGCCATCGATGCGACTGACGAAGACGCGGAAACTTTTGCGATCGGGGCCGACCACGATCAGAACAGGCGTGCCGTGGACTCGATCCATCACCGGGGATTGCTTCAGCAGCGTCTCCCACGGATACGCGCGGCTGGCGCCATCGATTTCCAGTCCTACGACGATGTCGCGGGATTTCAGCTCCGTGCCCGGGAAGCTGATGACCACGGGAAGCTTGGCAACCTCGGGCTCCCAGTTGCTGTCGTATTCTTTCTTGTATTTCGGCACCTCGGCGAGAACCCTCCCGCCAGAGACTTCTGACTTCCACTCGCCAAAGGTGAGCTCGTCGGTGGGGACGAGTTCAAGGCTAGCGCCGCGCAGCGGGCCATAGATGGCTTTGCCGGTGATCTGCTGCCACCATGTGCCGGTTTCGGTATCGCGCATCAGGAAATTCTGGTTGTTGATGCCCGCCAGATAAAAATGCAGCACCCGGCCGTTCACCGTGCGTGTCCACACCAGACCGGTGTGACAGAGCGTTCAATAGGTGACGGCTATGGGCACCTCATTAACCACGTCGTTGAGGATGTGATGATAGGCCATCTCGCGGATGGGATAGGCGCGAACGTCGGTACCGAAGCGAACCGCGAGGATCATCTCGGAGGCATCGAGTTTGCTGGCCGCCTCGGATTCAAATTGCGGGCTGTCCACGGGATGAAACATCCACTCAAAATAGTTCAGGCGCGACATGACCGCGGAGAAGACGACCAGAAGCAGGATTGAGCAGAGGGCAATCTTGCGCCGAAGATTGCCGCCCTGCCACAGAACTAGTGTGAAGACCGCGCAAAGGACGGCGGCGATCAGTGTTCCCCAAGGAGCGCGTCGGCGCAGGTCCATCGCCAAGGCCAAGGCGGAAGCCGTTTGATGATGGAACGGGCGAATGATGAAGGCGGGGATGAAGAAGAGCCCGATCCCGGCCAGCGCCGAGACGAGGAAGATGAGCCAGGAGAACGGTCGAGAGGAAGATAAGGGCATAATGTGCTCACTCCGCCTAAGCATGGGGCGGGCGCATCCACGATTGTAGCGAATTATATCCTCTTTGTTTTCAGCGAAGGACGCTCCTGGCGAGCCTTCTGAAGTCTGAACTTTCAACCCCGTAACAGTCACTTTCGTTATCTACCCGAAAAACCTGCGATTGCTATTCTAGTCGGCGATAAGGGCGGGTTGCGCCGTCCTAAGGAATTTCAGACTTTATGTCCGGTTGAGTAGGAAGGGTGCCGCGAATGTTCTTCAAATCCTTGACTTGTGATCGGCACAGAGACGACCAGCGGTCCCGTCGTGGGTTCAGTCTTTTGGAACTCATGATCGTTGTCGCCATCACGATGACTGTGATGGCGGTGGCAGTTCCCAAGTTTCTGACCGCCTATTACAACGTCCGGCTGAAGTCGGCATGCGCCGATCTCTCCGGAGTAATGCAGAGGGGCCGGATTCAGGCGGCCCGCGAGAATTCTGTATTCCAGGTTGTTTACAACAACACCAGCACCCCGCAGTCGGCGTTCGTCGATATGAACAACGACCAGGCCTGGAATAACCCCAAACCCACTGTAAACGGTGTGACGCAGACTGAGCCGGGCATTTACTTCGGCCCGACGATTTCGATTTCGACGACCGGCGCGCCGAGCGGTTCAGGAGCGCCAACTCCGTATGTGCTGGTCGGCGACACCTCAACGACCAATTACACGAATAACACCGTATTGGGGTGGTCCGCGCGCGGCCTGCCTTGCGCTTATGTGGCGCCAACGTGCGCCACTCCTCCTGCCGGATACTTCGTTTACTACGTGCAGGATACGCGCCCGAATGGCAATGGCTGGGGAGCGGTGGTGGTGACCAGAAGCGGCAGAACGAAAGTCGTGATTTGGAATGGAGCGGCATGGCAATGATGCGACCCAGAAAACAAAATCCGATGTCCCGTCAACAAGGCGGCATGACCCTGATCGAGTTGATGATCGCCATGCTGGTTCTCGCGACCGGAATTATGGCGTCGATGGGGTTGATTGTGCGGGCGATCAGCGGGGATGCGTGGAGCAAGCAACTGAGCAATTCCACTGTTCTGGCGCAAACCGTGACCGAGAGAATCATGGCCGTTCCTGCAACGACGAACAGCACCTCCCTGACCATCACCGATTGCACCGGTACCGCTTCCCCCGTGAGTACGTTCACGGGCGGCGCGGGGTTGAACTCGAACGGTGAGGTGGATTTCACGCAATCCGCCGTCACGAACTACCAGATGTACTACACCGACTGCGATACCAACGGACACCAGGCAACTTACGACATACGGTGGAACGTGCAAGCCATTGCGAATTCCAATGGCAACGTGAAACTGCTGACCGTCTCCTCACAATTGAAACAGGTTACGGGGACTAACCGGGTTGTATTTGCCCCGGAGGCTACGGTCCGCACCATTGTCGGGCAGGGTACATAATCCATGAAACCTATTGGCAATCGTCACAACGCGCAGGGAGCATCGCTCCTCGAGTTGATGGTCGGGCTCGCGATTCTGGGGGTGATTACGGCGGGAATTTTCGCGCAATTGAACGCCGCCACCCAGCGCATCGCCACCGAGCAGAGCAAGGTCGATAACTTCGATGAAGCCCGCGACTTCGTGGACCAGTTTTTCCGCGATATCAACCAGATCGGATATCCGGACGGGCACATCGCGCCGACCTCGACTATCAGTGATCTCCGCGTTGCCGTGGGCTTGGTGAAGATCAGCCCCACCTCGATCGCGTTCGAAGGAGACATCAACGGTTCCGGTGTGGTGCAGCAGGTGCAATACCAGATCAACGGCTCGGGAACCTGCGCGCTGTGCTTTCAGCGCAGCGCGGTTCCGAAGATCACGGGAACTGACCCTCTCACTCAGCTAACAACGAACACCCCTAACTGGGGAACGGAAGTCAACGACCTCACAAATACCACAGCCAGCCCCATATTCACTTACTTCAATGCCGCTGGCGGTCAAATCATTGTTCCTTCGGCCGGGCTCGACATGATCAACAACGGATCGACCATTGTCACAGTGAAGACGATCCATATCTCGCTGACCATCCAAAACAACCAGGTCATGGATCCTAAGACGGGCCAGCCGATTCAGACCAGTTTCGAAGGCGAGGTTTCGCTCAACAATTGCTCGTTGGCTGCCGCAGCCGTCCCCCCCCTAAGCTGTTTCTAAGGAGTAAATCGAATGACTCCAAAACCTATGACTTCAAAATCCAGAAAAAACAAGAATTCCGAAAAGGGCTTCGCGTTGTTGATTGCCATCTTCACGCTGCTGCTGCTCACGGCGATTGGAGCCGGCATGGTGGCGATGACCAACACGGACACCAGCATCAGCGCGAATTTCCGGGATGAGCAGACGGCATACTTTGCGGCCAAGGCGGGCATCGAAGAAGTGCGCGACCGTCTCCGGCAGGGCCCCGCCGGCACTACCCCCAATACTCTGATGACCAACGCTTATTTTTCGACCTCGGCCTTGCCAGGGGCAGCCAATGGCGTTCTGTATATCACGAATCCCAGCACGGGTGATGTGGTGACGCCTTGGGTTACGAACGGAGCTGCCACTGTTTATCCCGACGACGAAATCTGCTCCGAACTGATCAACACGGCAAATCCCTGCAGCGCCGGCGTTCCTACCGGGACATGGTACGTACCAGCGGTGGGCTCGAGTTCGTCTTACGAACCTACTACGGGTCTTAGGTTTCCGTGGAAATGGGTGCGAATCACGGCCAAGACAAACCTTACTTCCTCGGGCACGACCGCGAGCGGGAGTTCGCTGGCCTCGGTCGATGGAACTGTGACCGACGTGAACTATCGTGTGTGCTGGACCGGTTCGCAGGAAGTTGCTATCAATGCCGCGACGTACGCGAATTGCGCCGCGTATCCGGCGATCCCCACGTATTTGCCGGTTTATGTAATCACGGCGATGGCGCAGACGCCGAGCGGATCGCGCCGGATGGTGCAGGCTGAGACGGCGATGACCACCTTCCCGTCGGTTCCGGGACCACTGGTTTTCGACGGCGCCAACCCAGTCTACTCGGTTCCGAGTTCGAACGCGTTTGGAATCGATGGCACCAATTACAGTGCACCGGGGAATGCGAACGGCCCCGGGGGGAGTTGTCCCGCGGGCCAACCCAACGAGTATGCTCTCGGCGCGCTTGGCACATCGGCGGTTACTACGCTTCAGGCCGACGCCGACACCAAGAAACCCCTTAACTATACCGGCCTGAACAACCCACTCAGTCAGCCAGCCAGCGTTGGTGACGTGACTTCACAGTTGGGTTCGCTAGCTACGGTCCAAGGCTTGGACGCGGTGGTGAGTTCGGTAACGTTGGTAGCGGGGAATGAAGGGAACGTCTATGGCAGCAATCCCGCGGGCGGAATCACGAACCCGGGCACCATTGCCAATCCCCAAGTGAATGTGGTCCAGGGGGACATCACGTTGGGTGGCAACTGGCAGGGAGCGGGCATTCTGCTGGTCACCGGCAACCTGACATTCTCCGGCAAATTTACCTACGACGGAATCATCCTGGTGATCGGAAAGGGCTCGGTTACCAAGAACGGCAGCGGCGGTTCGATGGACGGAGCCATGCTGGTTGCCAATTTGTACTCGGGCACGCCTCCTACGTATGGATCCCTGCTGCCGACGACAAGCGCCCCTGGAATTCCAGTCGTGAACTGGAACGGCGGCGGCAACTTCCAGATGAACTATGACAGCTGCTGGTCCACGGCTATGAGCACGCAGCTGGCATGGCGGATTGTGGCGATGCGCGAGATCATTCGCTAATCGCCGGCATTCGACTTGAAGGAACAACCGGTCGGGGCGGGCTGCCGTAACATCGGCAGGGCCCCGGCCAGTTTCTTTTTGCATACTTCTCAGCGCTGCGGGTCGGGGCTCAGAGTCCCGTGACCCTCGTAACCTTGCCCCGGTCACCCTTAGATCCTACGATTACGGCACGTATGACTCTATCTGCCCTGCTGGTGTGCGTGGACGAGAAGGCGGCGCACGTATTGGGCCGCGTGCTCAAGGAATTGGGGATTCAGGTCGAACTGTGCCCTGATATAGGGCGCGCGGCGATCCGTGCGGCGCAGGAGCGCTTTGATGTGGTGATTGTGGACGGCGAGTCAGGCGCCGACGTCATCTCTTTATTGCGGGAGACGCGGCTGTCGCGGAAAAACGACGCCACGCTCGCGGTGGCGATTGTGCCGTCGCAGGATGCGATTCGCGAGCTGTTTTCGCTGGGCGTCAATTTTGTGCTCTACAAGCCGGTGGCGTACGAGCGCGCGTTGAGCAGCCTGCGGGCGGCGCGGGCACTGATGCGGAAAGAGAAGCGCAAAGACGCGCGAGCTTCCGTGCATGCCCATGCCACCGTGGACTATTTAAACATCCAGCAGGAAAAGGCCACGCTGGTGGACCTGGCGAAGAACGGCATGGCGGTTCGGTTCGGTAAAAAACTTCCGCCTACGAGCAAAGTATATTTCCAGTTCCGGCTTCCGCAGCAAACGCAGAGCGTGCGGCTTTCCGGACAACTGGTTTGGCAGGACTGGAACGGTCGAGGCGGCGTTCAGTTTGTGGATGTGCCTAAGGCGTCGCGGCGGCTGCTGGACGAATTTCTGGGCGCGAATGTGCAGAAGGACATGCAGCAGGAGCGTCCGGATGTGACCGTGGAAATGGAAGAGCCGATCCCGGTAGTGCCGTCCACCGCTGCCGCGCATAGCCATGACAGCGAGAAGACGCAGCATGTCGGGCACCAGGTTGGGGTGTTGGAGGTGTCGGAGCAGACCAGGGAAGAGTCCAAGGCGGCTGCGCTGGCGGAAGTGGACGCCAACAACCGGCGCACGCAGACTCGGTATGCCTGCCGCCTGGGTGCGGAAGTTTATCGGACCGGGACATCGGTTCCTAATCACTGCTGCCTGACCGATCTCAGTTCGGGTGGATGCTACCTGGAAGTTCCGCTGCCGTTTCCACAAAAAGCGTCGGTCGAGATCGTAGTCCGGACTCAAGAGATGAAGTTGCGGCTTCGGGGGACGGTGCTGGCATCGCATCCCGGCTTCGGGATGGGCATCGCGTTTGAGTTGAAGACTAAGGAAGAACAGGCCAACGTTAAGAGGTTGACTGACTTCGTGGCTTCGACACAGGCTTCGTAGAACGAGCATTCACCACAGAGGACACTGAGGGACACAGAGGAAATCGCGGCTTCTGGGTGCTACTTCACCGCAGAATCTTCGGCTACGGCTTTCTTGAAATAATCCAGCGAGAGGCGGAGTCCGGCCTCGAGATCAATCTTCGGCTCCCAGCCTAACAAGGCGCGCGCTTTGCTGATGTCGGGACGGCGCTGCTTGGGATCGTCCTGCGGCAGCGGTTCATAGCAGATACGGCTCTTCGATCCCGTCACTTTCAAGATCATCTGCGCGCATTCGAGAATGGTGAACTCGTTGGGGTTGCCGATGTTGACGGGAAGATGCTCGTCGGATTTGGCGAGCCGCATAAATCCGTCGATCTCGTCGCTCACATAGCAGAAGCTTCGCGTCTGATCTCCGTTGCCGTAGACGGTGAGATCTTCTCCGCGAATGGCCTGCTTCATGAAATTGGGCACAACGCGGCCATCGTTGAGCTGCATGCGCGGGCCGTAGGTATTGAAGATGCGGACGATGTGCGTATCGACGTCGTAGTAGCGGCGGTAGGCCACGGTAGTGGCTTCGGTGAAGCGCTTGGCTTCGTCGTAGACCGAGCGTGGGCCGATGGGATTGACGTGTCCCCAATAAGTTTCTTTTTGCGGATGCTCCAACGGATCGCCATAGCACTCGGAAGTCGAAGATACGAAGTATTTCGCGCTGTATTTGCGGGCGACTTCGAGGGCATTGAAGGTCCCGAGCGAGCCGACTTTCAAAGTGGCGATGCCGTGAGTGTGGTAATCGACGGGGCTGGCGGGACTGGCGAAGTGAAAGACATAATCCACTTTGCCGACGTCGAACGGCTCGCAAATATCTTTTTCGACGAATTCGAAGCGCGGCTCCTGGTTGAGGTGAGCCAGATTGGCGCGGCGGCCGGTGAGCAGGTTATCGACGACGACGACGCTCCAGCCTTCGGCCAGCAAGGCATCGCAAAGATGCGAGCCGAGGAATCCGGCGCCGCCGGTGACGACCGCACGACGAGAGCTCATGCTTTCTTGCCGTTCTTAGCGACCGGGGCGGGAATGCCGTCAGGGTGCGAGGCGGCGCGGCCGACACTGTAATAGGTGAATCCTTGCGCGGACATCACTCCGGGATCGTAGAGATTACGGCCATCGATCACGATGGGATATTTGAGTTCCTGGCGAAGCCGGTTGAGGTCAAGCGTCGCGAACTCCTCCCACTCGGTGAGTATCAGCAAAGCGTCAGCGCCGCGAGCAGCTTCATAGGAAGAGCCGGCGAAAGTGATGTTATTGCCGAGAACTTCGCGGGCGCGCCCCATGGCCGCGGGATCATAAGCGGTGATTTTGCTGCCTTCTTGAAGCAACGTTTGCACCAGGAAGAGCGCGGGGGATTCGCGAATATCGTCGGTGCCACCTTTGAAGGCGAGGCCGAGCACGCCCAGCTTCTTGCCGCGTAAGGTCCAGAGAGCGTTGTGGACCTTGCGCAGGAATCGCTGGCGTTGATCCTCATTGATGCGCATGATTTCATCGAGCAGCCGGAAGTCGTAGCCGTTCTCACGTGCGACCGCGCGAAATGCCATCACATCTTTGGGAAAGCAGGAGCCGCCGTAGCCGATACCGGGATTCAGGAACCGGCGGCCGATGCGGGAATCGGTGCCGATGCCGTGCACCACCTGGTTCACGTCCGCGCCTACCGATTCGCAGACCGAGGCGACCGCGTTGATGAAAGAAATCTTCATGGCGAGGAAGGCGTTGGAGGCATGCTTGATCAGTTCCGCGCTCTTCGTGCTGGTCACAATGAGCGGAGGAGGAATGGCGGCACGATCGGGTCCGGGAATGGCGTCCATGCGCTGATAGTAGCTGCCATCGGTCAGGGGAGCATAGATTTCGCGCATACGCTGGGCGGAACGTTCGCTATCGCAGCCGACAACGATGCGATCGGGAAATAGGAAGTCGGTGACGGCTGTGCCTTCGCGCAGGAACTCGGGATTGGAAGCCACGTCGAAGGAATCGGAATCGGCGCCGTTGCGCAGGATGATTCTGCGCACCCACTCGCTGGTATAGACGGGAACGGTGCTTTTCTCGACGATGACCTTGTAGTCGTCGATGCCGCCGGAAATTTCGCCGGCCACCGATTCCACATAAGAGAGATCGGCCTCGCCGCGCTCGGTGGGCGGAGTGCCGACAGCGACAAAGATCGCAGCGCTGAGGCGAGCCGCCTCTTTCAAGTCGTCCGAAAATGTCAGCCGGTTTCCGCGATGGCGGCCGAGGAGTTCGGGAAGAAATTTCTCATGGATGGGAACCTGGCCGCTACGCAGTGCGGCCAGTTTCTGCTGGTCGTTGTCGACGAGGATGACCTCGTGCCCTAGATCTGCAAAGCAGGCGCCCGCGACGAGCCCTACATATCCCGAACCTACTACGGCAATGCGCATCATATCCTCAAGGAATTGGAATCATAACATTGGCGGAAACAGGGCTTCACGCCGTCTGGGACTTCGCTAGAAATTCTAAAGCCCCGCTCCGCAATCGTGCATGGGAATTTGGGTGCAGCCTGAGGAAATACTCAAAACGGGAATGGACTTTAGATTGTTGAAACCCGAGGCGGATGGCCGCATAATGTCAGAACTCAGCATTGCATTGCCGGGGCCTCCATGAATTTCCCTCCAAGGTTGCGGCGGAATCTGTCCGAAGCGGCATTATTCGGGCTAAGCAGAACGCCGGACGACAGCGCGGATCCGATTGCGCCGGAACCTGTCAGCGACGTGGACCAAATCGCAAAGAAATTGGCCGCCTTCGCCAGTGGCGACATAGCGCGTGATGTCGCGCTCGACCTGGTGCTTAACGAGGCCGTCGAGCAGGCGCGCAAAGCTACCGGGGCGACGGGAGCAGCCATCGCGCTAATCCGAGACGGCGAAATGGTTTGCCGCGCCACGACGGGGAAGAACGCTCCCGACTTGGGTGTGCGAGTCGAGATGACGTCGGGTCTGCCAGGAGCGTCGCTGATTACGGGGAAGGTTCAGCAGTGCAGCGATACCGAGGAGGGTGGACTGGTCAATGCCGAAGTGTGCCGCCGGCTGGGTGTGCGTTCGATGGTGATCGCACCTCTGGTGAACGGTAGCGGAGCATTTGGAATTTTGCAGGTCTTTTCCAGCGAACCTCACGTCTTCGGAGAACACGAGATCGAAACGCTTGAGATCCTGGCGAAAAGAATCGCCGAAAACAAAGCTTCGGCCCCCCGCACCAACGATGCTGCGCCCACGCCGGAACCGCCACTTGCGGAGCCACCGTCTACGACCTCCACGTCTACGCTGTCCGAGAGATTGAAGGCGCTGCAGGAGGCGGAACAAGATCCCACTGCAGGAGGCGGATGGTTAGCAGGTTCGGAGCACGGGGTAAACGCCGTGCTTTTGATTTCGGTGGTTGTGGCCGCACTGACCTTGGGCTTGGTGCTTGGATGGCATGGAGCTGTAAAGGGAACGAGAATCGGACTGCAGAATAATAACGCGGTCAAGACAATGCCCCAGAACACCGCGCAAGGCCGACAACCGACTCCGGCCAGCGGTTCGCGGTCGACGGCATCGCGGCCACCGGTTTCCGGTGAGCCGCCAAGCGGGGGATTGACGGTCACGGAAAATGGCAAAGTGATTTATCGGGCCGACCCGTCGGAAGCGGAGCAACCTCCGGAAGCAGAATCTCAAATGCCGGCAAGATGGATTCATCGGGTGGACCCGGAATATCCCGAAGAAGCCAAGGCACAACGCATCCAGGGAGCGGTTGTTCTGGACGTGCAAGTTCTGCATGACGGCACGGTGGGAAACATAAAGATTCTCAGCGGCGATCCGCTATTAGCAGAGGCGGCCGTGAAGGCCGTGAAGCAGTGGCAGTACCAGCCTGATGCCGCGGAGGCAGGGGTTGCCGGCAGCCAGACGCAAGTCACGGTCAAGTTTAGTTTGCCGGCCAGTTAGGGCCAACGCTGTCCGGCATGCCGCGAATGGCGTTACGAACGGGTTAACACGCGGCGGGAATGCGGTAGGCGAACACTGTTAGCGTGATACACTCCTTGCACCAAAACTGGTGCTAGCCAACTTGCCGGCCCAGAATTCCTGAGTTCGAGGAATGCATGAAACCAGCCATCGAGACGCCGGGCGGCGTCTCCAGAGATCCTTACAGCAAAACCGTGTGCTGCCTGCGCTGTGAACAGAGGCTGCAGCGCTATCAGTTGATGCGGGCCAGCTTGGCTCCGGGTGCGGGACACGCCATTTTGTCGTGCCCACGATGCGGACACGTAGAGTTTCTATCGGATTCGAGCCCGCTCCTGCAGAATCTGGAACTCGTGGCCTTCGATGCGGGCGACGGAGATTGATACGGGAGATTGATAATTATGTGATGAATTATGTAGGGACGACCGCCTCGGCGGGCCGCAGGCCCGCTCGTTTACCAACCGGCTCTTCCACACCAATACGTTCTTCCACTCAATACCTAGAACGGAATATCCTCGTCGGTGATTGGGCCTGCAGGGGCCGGTTCCGACTCGGGAGTGCGCTGATCAAAATTATTGCCGCCACCGGCTGATGCGCCGCGCGAACCGCCTGCGTACTCGCCACCACCGCCGCCTTCGCCACGTCCGCCGAGCAGGATTAGATCGCTGGCCACAACTTCGGTCATATATTTCTTCTGGCCGGTCTGCTTGTCGTCCCAGGAGCGGGTTTGCAGGCGGCCTTCGATGTAAACCTTGCCGCCCTTCTTCAGATATTCCCCCGCAATTTCGGCGAGCCGCTGCCAAAGGACCACGTTGTGCCACTCCGTGCGGTCCTGCCACTCGCCAGCTTTGTCTTTGAAGCGCTCGTTGGTGGCGATGGTCAGCTTGGCCACGGGCGTGCCTTGCGGCGTGTATTTGATTTCGGGATCCTTGCCCAGATTGCCGATCAGTTGAACGCGATTCAGACTCTTTCCAGCCATGGCGGTGCTCCTTTGCAGGGGTTCACTATAACAGAAGGAGAGCGGTGGAGATCGTGGCGGGCGTCACGCAAGGGCGCCACGAGTGTCATTTTGGGATGAGCGTCGAAATCCACGCGCTGCCTTGTCATCCTGAGCCGCAGGTCTTGCGGCGAAAGCCTGTCCTGAGCGAAGTCGAAGGAGATCTGTGTACTCGCCGGCCATTTGCATAGGTCCTTTCGCGGCAAAAGGCCGCTCAGGATGATAAAGCTGTTTGCGGTTGACTAGAGCTGTCAGCGTTTGACCAGAAACGGGTTGCTCTCGCGCTCTTGGCCGATGGTTGTTAGCTCGCCGTGGCCCGGGACAACGATGGTTTCATCCGGCAGCGCGAGCACGGTGTCGTGCAATGACCGCATGATTTTCGGCGTCGAGCCGCCGGGGAGATCGGTGCGGCCGATCGATCCGGCGAAGAGCGTATCGCCCGCAATGAGTTTCTTGTCCGCAGAGAAGTAGAGGCAGATGCTGCCTTCGGTGTGACCGGGCGTGTGCAGAATTTCCGCGGTGTGCGATCCGGCGGCCACGGTTTCTCCCGTGGTGATGCTGCGATCGATTTCGACTTTGCCCGGCGCGGGCATTCCGATCCATGTGGCCTGCACGTCGAGCATCTTGAGCAGGGCATAGTCGTTCTGGTTGAGCAGGATCGGCGCGCCGGTGGCGGCGCGGAGCTTCATCGCTCCGCCGACGTGGTCGATATGGGCGTGGGTGATAACGATCTGCCTGACTTGCAGATTATGCTTGCGGATCAGCGCTAGAACATCGTCGATGTCGTCGCCGGGATCGATGACCATTCCTTCATGGCTCGCCTCGTCGCCGATGATCGAGCAATTGCATTGCAGCGGGCCGACGGGAAGGATTTCGTGGATCATGGATTCATTTTACGGGTAAATCCTTCGCCACGGATTTGCACGGATTTCCACGGATAAAGAGGAAAGAAAGGGAATTTGTTATCTGATCCGTGGGAATCTGTGATGATCCGTGGCGAAGAATTTCCAATGATTCGGACTTGCCTGCTTTGACTGCTGGGTACAGAATACGAGCGGGTGCTTGGGGGAGGTTTTCTTGGCAAAATACCGTCAACCTGGATATCAGGACAGCGATCGCGAGCCGCGTCGTCAGGAGACGCGGAAAGCGCCGCCTGAGCGCAAAAGCGGGCCGCCCCGTTGGGACCATGCAATGGGTCCGCGGCCGGTGAACTTGCCGGGAACGCGGGCGGTTTCGCGCTGCGCGCAGTGCGGGACGGTGTTGCAGGGGATGCCCAGTGACGAGAAATGTCCCAAATGCGGCTTTGAGCTGCATTCTTGCAAGCAGTGCACGTATTTCGATCCCGGAAGCCGGTTCGAGTGCATGCAGCCGGTGAAGGAGCGGATCGCGAAGAAAGATGCGCGGAATGAGTGCACGCTCTACGAAATGCGCGTGACCCGAGAGAAGGAGACTTCCACTCCGGCCAGCCTGCGGCCAAACGATGCGCGGGCGGCTTTCGAGAATCTGTTCAAGAAGTAGATCGCAAAAGATCACCACAGAGGGCACTGAGGATCACAGGGGAATTCAAGCTGCTCTCATTCGGGGGCTTTGCTTCTACTGCCGCCGCGATCCCACTTCGCCTATCAAGAAAACCGCTCACGGCTACGGTTTCTGGGTCGGCCGCACGAGAATCTCACTAATAAAGGACTGCGGCGCTTGTGTGACCAGCGCAACGACAGCGTGGGCGATATCGTCTGGCTGGAGCATTTTGTTGGGATCCTTGCCGGCATGCGGGCTGAGATCCGTGTCGACCGAGCCGGGGCAGATCACCGACACGCGCACGTTCTGGGAGCGCAGCTCTTCCGCCGCCGAATAGGTCAAGCCATTCAATCCCCACTTGGACGCGGCATAGGCAGCGCCATTGGGAAGCGCATTCTTTCCGGCTAGGGACGAAATGTTGATAATGTGGCCTCCGTATTCGCGGATCATGAGAGGCGCAAAGGCGCGAATCGCGTAATACACTCCGCGCAAGTTAGTGTTGAGGATGCGGTCCCACTCGTCGGGCGGCAGATTGTGAAGGGCATCGTTGAAGCCGCCGACGCCGGCGTTGTTAACCAGGATGTCGACCCGGCCGAAGGTGCTGTCGACGCGGGCTGCGGCATATTCGAGTTGGCGAAGAATAGTCACGTCGCAGGGGATGACTTCGGTCTTACCACCAGCACCGAGGATGGCGCGCGCCGTTTCATCGAGCGTTGACTTGGTGCGGCCGCACAGGACCGCGGTGACTCCGAGACCGGCGAGTTGGCGGGCGATCGCAGCTCCGATGCCCCGGCCTGCGCCGGTGATGACAGCGACCTGCCCGGCAAGGGGTGGCGTGGTGTCCATAGCAGAATGCTCTCCTGAACGCAATTTTGGGAGCGGACAACCGGAACATCCGATCCCTGCGGTAGATGCATCTTAGCAATAAACGGGGGCGCGAACGGGAAGTCGCTTGCCTTCGGCAAGAGAGGTACTTATAATCCGGCCAACCGGGAAAAAAGGGTCAGCCGCCACAACGCTCCAACCGGGTTACCCTCAGTGTCCCGGCCCCCCTGCCAGGAAGGCCGGCATTCCAAAGCAGGATCCGAACGCCATGCGGTCCAGGCGGAATGCAGTTGCTGCTTAAACATAGTAGACGTAGTAGAGTAGTCGATTCCCAGAAAAGATATTTCCCGAGAGTTCAAGGAGCCATACTGATGAAAAAGATTCTGCTTTCGGTTGTGCTTGGGGTAACGGTGGTCGCAGTGGGAGAGACGAATCCTGCGCCGCTCGCTCCGGGACAACCGGCCACGCCGTCGGCAACGGGACAAGCCGCCGCGCCAGCGCAGCAACCGGCCCCATCCCAGGCGCCGGTGATCAAAGACCCCGCCGAGTATAACGCCTACGTGGCCGCAGTACAGCAGAAGGAGCCTAACGCGAAGATCAGCGGATTAGAGGCCTTTGTGACGCAGTATCCCAACAGCGTCATGAAAAACCAGGCGCTCGAGATATTGCTGGGCACATACCAGCAAACGGGTAACGTCAAGAAGGCGCTGGAGACGGCCACCAAAGTCGTGGCCGTGCAACCGTGTTCCGTTCCTGCCCTGTTTTTGCTGACTTACGTGAACCGCGTGACGGCACAAAGCGGCGATGCCAACGGCAAGCAGGAATCGGCGGATGCCGAGAAGTACGGCCAGCAGGGGCTGGATTGCCTGCCGAAGTATCAGAAGCCGGAAGGCACCAGCGACGCCGACTTCCAGAAGCAAGTGGCAACCATGAAAGAGAACTTCAATGCCGGAATCGGCTGGGGCGCGCTGCAGGACAAGGACAACGCAAAAGCGGCGCAGTTCCTGAAAGCGGCGGTCGATTCCAATCCTCCAGATTCGCAAAAGGATTTGGCTCTGCTATATCCGCTGGCGCTCTCTTACCTGCAGCAAACACCTCCGGACTACCAGAACGGTGTGTGGTTCGCGGCGCGGGCAGCGGCTGTCGCCCCGGCGGCGTCGCAGCCTGGGCTTGAGAAGTACGCGCACTCGCAGTATGTGCATTATCACCAGGGCGATGACGGCTGGGATAACGTTTTGAATGCAGCCAAAGCTGGCGGCCCGCAAGTGCCGATTCCGCCTCCACCCACGCCTGCGGACCAGGCCCATGACATGGTCGCGAAAACACCTCCGGACAAGATGGATTTCGCCACCTGGGAATTTGTGCTGAGCAATGGCAGCCAGGCCGATCAGGACACGGTCTGGAATGCCATCAAGGGTAAAGCGGTGCAGATGAATGGCACCGTGATCAGCACCGAGCCCGAGCAGTTCATGATCGCGGGGAGTTCCGACGACATCGACGCGAAGAAGGCGGACATCACGCTGAAGTTCGAAGAGAAGGTTCCGGTAAAGATGATTCCGAAAGATGGAGCCAGCTTCGACTTTCAGGGCGAGCCGGCATCCTACACGCCCAATCCATTCATGATGGTCATGGAGAAGGGGCAATTGCTGCGGGCCAAGCCGGCAGCTCCGGCTCATAAGACCACCACGCACAAAAAGCCAGCGGCGCAGTAGCAGAATGCTTTTCAGCAGACAATCGAAGGCCCTCGCGGGCTGCCTTTTGCTTTACCCGATGTTTTCTGGGAAATGCTCTTTGGGGCTTGGGGCGTAACTGGACGGCAGTGATCATTCGACTGCGCGCATGCTCCTGCTTCGCAGGAGCATGCTCTTCGCTAAGGATGACAAGGATGGAGATCTCAGCGGACGATCTTCTTTTCGAAGGTGACGGGGCGGGCGCTGCGAGGCGGGCGCTTGACGCCGTCGCGCAACTGGCGGACATCGATTTTTAGTTCGGCGATGGTCCTGCTTAGAGTATTGCGATGCATGCCCAATTCACGGGCGGCTCGGCACTGGTTGCCTTTGTTCTCCTGCAGGACCGTCAGAATGAAGCGTTTCTTGAACTCCCGCACGCCCTCAGAATAAAGAATGTTGCTGCGATACATTTGCAGCACGAGTGCTTCCAATTGATCTTTCACGATGCGTCTCTTTCTTGCTGGAATTTGTTCAGTGCACCGATTCTGGCTTCGGCGCGGAACCGGGAGTGCCATGCGGAGACGCCTGATGAATCACCTGCAGACCCTGATTGAATCGAAGCCTGAGCTCTGCTGGAGCGATCCATATGGCCGCCCGCCCCACCACAAGAAAGTAAGGGGCCAGCTGCGAGTTCTGCAGAAGCTTCGATGTCGGCGTAAACGCTGTCATACCCATCAGGATTACTGCAACCATCAGTCCGCCCTTCAGCAGTCCCAACAAAGCGCCGAGGAAACGGTCAAAACCGCTGAGCCCAGCTTCCTTCATAATCCAACGGGCTAATCTGGCCGCCAGGCCAAACAAGAGCACGATGGCAAAAAAGATAATCAGGAAGCCGAGTATCTCAGCTAACCAAGGGTTCTTTAAAAAACTTTCAAGCCACTCCGCCAGGCTGCGATACTTCCATGCGGCCAGGATGTAACCGACGATCAGACCGGCCATGGTAAGGGCTTCGGAAAAAAAACCCTGCATGGCAGCCGTGACGACGTTCACAAGCACTACGGCGCAAATCATCCAGTCCGCGACAGTCATAATCTGTATCCGCGCTCGCTGGAAGTACCGAACGCCTGGTCAGACATCCAGCTTGCGTCCCGTAAGCTGGGAGTACGCCTCGAGGTATTTCTCGCTGGTGCGGCGCGCCACGTCGAGCGGAAGAGCGGGAGCGGGCGGCTGCTTGTTCCAGTGAATTTGCTCGAGGTAATCGCGAACGTACTGCTTGTCATACGAATCCTGCGCCCGGCCCGGCTGGTACTTGTCGGCAGGCCAGAAGCGGGAAGAATCGGGGGTCAGGACTTCATCCGCCAGCGTGATGCCATGAGCGGTGCGTCCAAACTCAAACTTGGTGTCGGCGATGATGATGCCGTGCTGCCGCGCGTACGCTGCCGCCTTCTTGTAAACCCGCAGCGTCAAATCGCGAAGATGGCTGGCGGTTTCTACGCCCACAATCTGGCACATCTGGTCGAACGAAATGTTTTCGTCGTGCCCGGTCGTGGCCTTGGTGGAAGGCGTAAAGATCGGCTCCGGGAATGCGTCGGACTCTTTCAATCCAGCGGGAAGTGTGATGCCTGAAACCTTTCCGGTTGCCTTGTATTCCTTCCAGGCCGAGCCGGAAATATAACCTCGGACAACGCATTCCACGGGGAACATTTCTGCGCGACGCACCAGCATCGAGCGCCCACGCAACTGGTCGGCATACTTGCGGACCGCGGTCGGATAGCGGTCGACATCGGCGGTGATCAGATGGTTGGGGACGAGATCCGCCAGATAATCGAACCAGAACAGCGAGATCTGGTTGAGAACACGGCCCTTATGCGGGATGCCGGTGGCTAGAATATAGTCGAAGGCCGAGATGCGATCGCTGGCGACAAACAGCAGTTGCTGGTCGTCGATGTTATAGACGTCACGCACCTTGCCGCTGGCGTGGAATTTAAGCTCAGGGAACTCAGTATGTAAGAGGACGGGATCAAGAAGTTCAGAAGTCATGATGAAATTTTACAGGTTAGAGGCGAGGCGTATTCTAGCTGGTCAGAAAAAAATGTCAACGATTCTGATCACGTGCGCAGAAAGATCCCGTTTTCTGTACATGGAAAATTGTTGACAGTAAAGCGGATGGCCGGGAACCGGCCTGAGGTGGAGAAAGAGTAAGTATCCACGTTGTGGAAAAAGCTGAGGATAGGCGTGGATATCTGGGGTCGAATTAAGGAATCACAGAAGGTGGGCGTATGAGTAGGACAAACGTGCAGTTCGCCGGGGTGGAACTCTACTTCGAAGACTTGGAGCGAGCGCGAAGATTCTACGTGGAAACCCTGGGCTTAGAGATCTCAGATGAGCAAGCCGGACATCACGTCAAGTTTGACAGTGCCGCAGGATTTATCTGCCTGGAACGAAAAGGCGTGGAATCCTATCCGTCAAAGGACAAGGCTGTGCTCTTTTTTGAAGTGGCAGATTTGCCCGCGACTTTGCGCGCAATTGGACGCGACAAACTGGTCCGATCCGAATCGAACTGGGCTGTATTACACGACCCAGAGGGACACAATGTCCTTCTGCTGCAGAAGTAGGGGTCGTTCGCCGCCTATTGCGCGCCGAAGCGCACCGAAACCAGCTTCGAGACGCCGGGCTCCTGCATGGTCACGCCATAGAGAACTGGAGCGATGCTCATGGTTCTCTTGCTATGGGTGATGAGCACGAACTGCGTCTGCACGCTCATCTCCTTGACGAGCTCCGTGAAACGGCCGATGTTCGCTTCGTCGAGCGGGGCATCGACTTCGTCAAGGATGCAGAACGGGCTGGGCGCGTACTGGAAGATGCCGACCAACAGGGCCAGAGCGGTCAGCGCTTTTTCACCTCCGGAAAGCAGTAGCACGCTCTGCAGGCGCTTGCCCGGAGGCGAGGCGATCACGTCGATGCCGCTTTCGGCGCTGTTCTCTTCGTCGGTCAGCTTCATGAAGCCGTGCCCCCCGCCGAATAGCTTCTTGAACGTTGCCTGGAAATTTTCGTTGATCTTTGCAAAAGCCTCTTCAAATTTCTGGCGCGAGATCTGATCGATCTCTTTAATGGTCGCGGTCGTGTTCTCGATCGAGGAAATAAGATCCTGGCGCTGCGTTTCGAGGAACGAATGACGTTCGGTGGTCTCTTTATATTCCTCCAGGGCCATCATGTTGACCGGGCCCATCGCTTCGAGCTTGGAGCGCATGTCCCGATAAAGCTGGTCTTCGGCGGCCAGCTGGCCGCCCGCGACTGCAGTCAGAGTCGTGTCGGCCAGCAATGCGGCGCGCTCCACGCCCAGTTCGTTCAGGCAGGTCTCTGACATGTACTGCAAGTCTGACTGGAGCTTGGCCGCGGCTGCGGAAAGCTCTCCACGACGGTCGCGAGCCTGATCCAGCAGCAGGCGGCTGTTGCGGAGCAGTTCGTCGATTTCGGCGAGACGCGCGCGAAGCTGCTCGGTTTCGAATTGCAGCAGGCCTTCGCGAGTCTGTGCTGCATTGCGCTCGGCTTCCAGGTCGGCGGCGCTTTGCGCGAGTTGTTCATTTTCGGATTCGCGTTGCAGCTTCTCGGCAGCGGCGCCCTCGATTTGCGAGGATAAGGTATGAATGCGCTCGCCCATTTCGGAGAACAGAGACTCGATTCTCTGCAGCACCGACGCGGCTGAGCGGTGACGCTCGGCCAACGTGGCAACCCGGGCGGCATGCTGCGAGGTCGTCTGCGCAGATTCCTCCCGCTTCTGCCGTAAAGCGGTCAGCGACTCCTGGGCCGCGGCGAGTTGTTGTTCGAGTTCGGCCCGGCGGAGTTCTACTACTTCGATCTCCGACTGCCGGGCACAAAGAATGCCTTCCTGCTCGGCGCGTTCCGCGGCCAGGCGTCCCAATTCGAGTTGAGAAACCTTGAGACGTTCGCTGACTCGGGTCATCTCCGAGTCGAGCTGTTGCAACATGTGGCGCGAGGTCATGGCCTGATTTTCGGCTTCGCGCTTCTCCCCATCGAGGCGCTCCAGCAGGGAAGTCAGTTCCTTGATCTCGCGCCCGAGGGTGAGCACGCGGCCCTCTTCGTCACGCAGAGCGCGTTCCAGGTCGTCGAGCTGCCGCAGGACCTCCCGCAACTCGCGCTTCATGGAGAGGGGGCCTTCGGCGCGCTGTTTGCCTCCGGTCACAGTGACGTTGTGGAAGCATTCACCGGCCTGCGAAAGAAAGAATGCGTCGGGATTTTCCAGCGCCAGCCCGCGCGCCACATCAGCTTCCGGAACGATGTATCCGTCGCGCAGTTTGGGCAGGATGACTTCCAGCGATTTTCCAAATCCATCGAGCACGCGAATGGTGTGCTTCAGCGGGACAATCTGAGCCGCGGGAGGCGCGCAGTGGGCCGCTTCATCCACCACGAAAGAAAATTTGGCTTGCGAGTCTTCCGGGTGGACGAGGAAAGTCGCGCGTCCGTCGACGTCGGTGCGCAGCATGCGCAAGCCTTCGTCAGCGGCATCCCAGGATTTGACCACGATGTAGTTGAGCTCATCGCGCAGAAAATCTTCGACCACGCGCTCGTAGCGCGGTTCGACCTCGAGGAAGTCAGCGAGTACGCCCACCGGCGCCAGACCGCCCTGCATCACTCCCGATTGGAACAGGCGGCGCACCGATTCGGTGGAGTATCCGTGCTCGGCGATGACGGCTTCGAGTGAGCCTTTTTTGCCGAGAGCGGTGGCGTATTCGGCGCGGAGGACATCGAGATTCGTTTTGCCCCGCGCTTCCTCAAGCTTCTTGGATTCGATCAGGCGGCGAAGCTGGATGATCTCTTCCGTGATCCCGCCGACCCGCTGCGTAACAGTTTCGAATTCGAGGGCGAGTTGTCCACGCTGTCCGCCAAAAGTTTCCACTTGCAGATTCGCGTTGGTGATTTCAGCTTCGAGACGGCGCGCCTCGCGGTGGGCTCCAGCGAGGCGTTCTTCCGCCTGCGCCAGTTGATTGCGGAGGCGAGAGGCGGCAGACACGGTGTCGAAAATGGCGACACGCGACTCTTCTTGCTGCCGCTCGATTTCGGCGAGAGATGCGGCGGCAGTGGCGGCCTCTTGCTGGCACAAAGCGAGATCGCTCTGCGCGGCGGCAAGATCGGCCGCGGCTGATTCCAGAATCTGGCGGTTCGATTCGCGCTCCGATTCCAGCGCGGTCAGGCGGTGCCGGGCTTGCGCCAACTCGGCTTCAGCGGAAGCAGCGCGCACCAGCAACTCGGCGCAGCGCTCCTCATTATGCCGGCGCCGCGCGTGGGCGCGGTCAATCTCCAGCGCAACCTGGCTGATGCGGTCGCGATTTTCACGCAATTCGGATTCGATGGAATAGCCGCGCTGCGTGCGCTCGTTGTGCTCGGCTTCATAATGCTGGACTTCTTCCGTCCGATGCTGCATTTCCTCGGCGAGAGCGTTCAGTTGGGCATCAATCTCCGCGCCTTCTTTCTCGATCTCGGCGAATTTGCTGGCCAGCACCACCCGCAGCTTGGCGCGCATCTCGTCACGCAGGCGAGCGTAGCGTTCGGCCTTCGATGCCTGACGCTTCAGCGAATTCATCTGCCGCGTGACTTCTTCGAAAATGTCGTTCACGCGATTCAGATTCAGTTTGGCATCTTCCAGGCGCGCTTCCGCCAGCCGCTTCTTGGTTTTGAATTTAGTGATGCCGGCCGCCTCTTCGAGAATTGCCCGGCGATCCGTGGGACGGCTGCTCAGGATCTGGCCGATGCGTCCCTGCTCAATGAGCGCGTAGGACTCCGGGCCAAGCCCGGTTCCCATAAACAGTTCCTGAATATCGCGCAGGCGGCAGAGCCTGCCGTTGAGCAGGTATTCGCTGTCGCCGGAGCGGAACAGGCGCCGCGTGACCACAATCTCTCCGGCGTGGAATTGCTGCTGGTTAAATTTGCGACGCCGGATTTTCAGTACTACGTGCCCAGCGGGCGTGCCGATGCTGGCAGCGCTAGCCGGAGCAATTACGTTGTGAGCGGGCAGTGCGAAAATGGGTTCGTCATCCGGAAACGCGATCGCAATCGTATTGATCTTCGACCGGGGCACCTCGACTTCTTCGGTCTTGCCGGGTTGCGCGTCTTCGACGGCCTGCTCAGTATCTGCCGCGGCGCGGGCTCGGATAGAAGTTTCATCCCAATCGTGGGCAGCCGGGGGCTGCGCTGCCTCGGGCATGTCGTCCTGAATGTCGATCTCCGTCGCGGCATTGGCGTCGGCGCCACCGCAGACTTCCGGATCGATCAGCGTGAGCGAGACTTCGGCCATGCCGGTGGGCTTGCGATCGCGCGTTCCGGCAAAAATCACATCTTCCATGCGCGCGCCGCGCAGCGTCTTGGCCGACTGCTCGCCCAGCACCCACGAGATCGCATCGGAGATGTTCGATTTGCCGCAGCCGTTGGGGCCAATGATGGCCGCCACACCGTCTCCGTGGAACTTGAGCTCGGTGCGGTCGCAGAACGACTTGAACCCGAGAATCTGAAGTCTCTTCAGTTTGAGCAACGTGAACTCCTTTGAAACAGCCGCCAGTTGTCAGTGGCCAGTACCGAACCATCCGATTTCGGGTGGCCCATCCTTGTCGCGTTGTTTGCGACAGGCTGGGGATTTTGACTTTGCTTATGGCGCACAGTGCTTATCAAGCACTGTTTACCAGGAAGATTCCTCTTCCGCTTGGATGCCTTCCGCACTCCCGGCCGGACCCAATTTGCGTCTTCTTGTCACCCCAGGCTGGAAAGGGCGGGCACAAAGTTAAGCTACTGTAACGGTGAAATTGGGACGGGGTCAAGTAATATAACACTATATATGGTGTGGGGTTAGAGGCGACCGCGTTGTATTGCACAGACATTGCAGCAGATGGGTACCATTCGAGTGGAGAGGAAAGACGAGGTGGGAGAACCGCGAGAGCAGAATAAGGCTAGCGCAAAGCCGTTAGGGAGTGCAATGGAGATGTTTCCACAAGCAATCTGTGCCCACAAGGGGTGGGCCTTGATGCGGGTTAGGTCAGGAGCCAGTCCGTGCGGTGAATTCCCCTATGGAGCCAGGTCTTTTCGGATCTGGTTACTCTACGGTTTCTTCGTACGTTCGTACCAGGCGGTAAGGGCCTCCACCTGAAAGTGATTTGCGCTTAACGTGCGGAGGATGAGGTATTCGTTTACCGGGTGGTCATCCTGCATGGCTGGGGCCTTCACGTCTTCAGCAATCAGCTTATCGATGGGCTTTTCTTTTTCTAGTACGAAATCCAATTCTCGCTCGGGAGTCCGGCTATATGGCCATTCAAATAGATCACGAACCGCCGTGGCGGGCATGTTCTGCAAAAGCTCGGCGCCCGTGCGGTTTGGGATCGGTTGCTGACTGGCAAGAAATTGGAATCCCCATTCGCGATAATATTGGAACACGCGGACGTAAGGGAATGACTCCTTTAACGCTCGAGCTACCGCGCTGAGAACGACCGGATCTCCTTCGGGCAGCCATTGCTGCAAAATGCCGTGCGGCCGCAAGCGCCGGTTGACGATTGCGTAGAATTCCTTGGAGTAGAGCATGCTCGATCCCGCAGCCTCGACTGGAGGCGGTGGATCAAGCGTGATCACGTCGTACTGCTCTGTAGTTCGTTCGAGGTAGCGGCGTCCATCGTCGATCACCAGTCGCGATAGCGGCGATCGTAGAAGTTCCGGGCCATCGGGGTGGTAGTACCAGAACAGCCGTGGAACGCTGGGAACCAACTCGACGGCCGTCACTGGAATTCCCCAGGAGAGCAGCGAGCGATAGGTTGTCCCCATACCGAAACAGATGGTTAAAGCATTCTGCGGAGGATGGTCCAAGTGAGCCATTGGCATGTGCGCCATCAGCTTGGGGATGGGGCTGAGCGATGTAATTCCGACTCCGTTGACCAGTAGCTGTTTTCGAAAGCCCTCGCCGGTCGCGATGATGGTCGCTGCATCGTCGCGGAGCACCTCATGTTGAGGAAATTGGCTTTCGTAGTCGTTACACACAAAAACTAAGACCAGCGCCAACGCTGCGACCGCATACGCAACTTTCGTTCTTGGTTGAGTCCTGGCGGGCTCGGATATCCATTTTGGATTCATTCCGACTGCAAGCCACGGGAAGGCAAACAAGCAGATAACCCATCGCTCGCTCATCATTGGCAGCAGCACGAATCCTGATAGCAGCGGACCCAGGATGCATCCCACGACGTTTATCGCGTAGGCGCTTCCAGCGCGATCTGGATCGCCATCCGACCAGCGATCTACCAACATCGGAGTGATAAAACCTAATACCGCAGAGAACGGGGCGATCCCAATGACGGGCCGGAGAAATGTGAAGATTCGAAACTGAGGATCCGCGGCTGCTAGTGGCAGAAATGCGCAGAGTCCGAGGCCGAGCCAGACCAGTCCTCGCTCGGTGGAATTCTTTTTGCTCCAATAACGATAGATTTTTGAACCGGTCAACGTAGAAACTAAATACAGCGCCAGGATCGCGGCGAAGGCGTACACCATGGTGCCTAGATAAGGCGTGAACTGGCGGATCCACACCACCTCCATGCCCATGCTGGTTAAGCCGGTCGCGAATAACAGAACCAGAGGACGCTTGCTGCTAAACGCTCGGATGCGAGAACTCACGGCAGGTGCGAACGATGTAGCACTTGCGACAACAGGCTGCAACGCGAGGGCACCTGCCGATATAGCGAGCAAGCCATTCAACGCAGCGCCGACTTTCAGAGTTCCATGAAACCCGTACAGCTCGATGAGGAGCAGGGGAACGATGGTTCCGGCGGTGGCTCCCACGACATTGGCTACATAAAGATAGCTAAACGAACTGGTGGATTCCGCGCGGAAGCGACCTTTGATGGCGGCCATTGCCAAAGGAATGGTTGAACCCATGCACGCGCACCAGGGGACGAGAGTGAGAGCGATCCAAATGCCGGAGAGCAGATAATAAGTTCCGGATGAGGCGAACCCCGCCCGTTCCAGCAGGATGCGTCCCCAGCCCAACTGGATTGGCACAACTAGTGCCGAGATCCCGATTAACAATTCCGCGAGAGCGTACAGGCGGAGACCGAGAGAAGAAGCTCGATCCCCATAATTTCGCAAGAGACGTCCGCTTCCCCACGAACCCAGGCCCAGGCCTGCCATGAACATGGAAAGCACAATGGAAACCAGTGCGCTGGTCACTCCAAATTGTGCCATCGACAGCCTCAGCCAAACGATCTCGTAGAGGATGCTGCAGAATCCAGACACGAAAAAGAGTAGGAAGAAAACGCCCATTCATGAACCTCAAGTTTTTCGCTGGGACGCAGTTTCACCCCACCGATCCGAAATTTACTGTTGAGTAAAGGCGATCAGATCACACAAACCGAGCGGTCGCAAGCGATCTGGAACCCAGGGTGGTAACTTCGGTACCTGGGATCGATGTGTGGAGCGGGCACTCCTGCCCGCTGGTTTTGTGGTGCTGCAGGCAAGCGGGCAGGAGTGCCCGCTCCACAGGTAGCTGCTCGATCTATTTTCTACCCGTTTCTATCCGCCCACCTTCTCGAAGAACCGGCAGATGGTTTCGATCCCTCGGTAGAAGTTGGGGATATGGAACTTCTCGTTGGGAGCATGCAGGTTGTCGTCGGGCAGGCCGAAGCCCATCATCACGCTGGGAATCTTCAGCACGTCCTGGAAGCTGGTCACGATCGGAATCGAACCGCCGCTGCGGATGAACACGGTGTCTTTCTTGAACGTATCGTGCAGGGCCGCAGTTGCCGCCTCAATGTACTGGTTGTCGGTGCTGACGACGCACGCCGGGCCTTTGCTCCATACCTTGATCTTCGTCTCAATGCCTTTGGGTGTGAGCTTCTTCACGTAAGCGGTGAATTTCTTGAGGATGTCGTCGGCATCCTGGTTGGGGACGAGGCGCATGGAAACTTTGGCCTGCGCCTTCGCCGGAATCACGGTCTTGGCGCCGGCCGCGATGAAGCCTCCGGGCATGCCGTGGACTTCTAGTGTGGGGCGCGCCCACGTTCGATACAGAACGGAATATCCCGGCTCGCCGGTGAGCACCTTCGATCCGACCTCCGTCTTGCGGTAGCGCTCTTCGTTGAAGGGCAGACGCTTCCAGGCTTTCAGTTCGTCCTTGGTCGGAGCCTTCACGCTTTTGTAGAAGCCGGGGATCAGGATTTTGCCTTTGGAGTCTTTCAGCTTGCTGATGATTTCGATCAGCGCGAAGAACGGATTCGGAGCCGCGCCGCCGTAAACGCCGGAGTGCAGGTCGGTCTTAGCGCCGACCGCTTCGATCTCGGTGTAGACCAGGCCGCGCAGGCCGACGCACAACGTAGGGAGATCGGGCGCGAACAGTTCGGTGTCGCAGACCAGCGCGAAATCCGCTTTCAGCTTGGCCTTCTGCTTGCGAAGATATTCTTCGATGGACTCGCCGCCAACTTCTTCTTCGCCCTCAAAAATGATCTTCACGTTCAACGGCAGCTTGCCGCTGCCAGCCTGCATGAGGGCTTCGAGCGCCTTCACTTCCATCCAGAGCTGCCCTTTGTCGTCGACCGCGCCGCGGGCATAGATATTGTTGTTGCGCTCGGTGGGCTCGAACGGCGGCGTATGCCACTCGTCCAGCGGCTCGGCGGGCTGGACGTCGTAGTGCGCGTAGCAGAGGACGGTGGGCTTTCCCTCGGCATGCAACCAATCGGCATAGATGAGCGGATGTCCCTTGGTCGCGATGACCTCGACGTTTTCCATGCCGATGCGGCGCAGTTCATTGGCGACAAAGTCGGCCGCTTTCTGGATGTCGGGTTTATGTTCTTCGAGGGTGCTGACGCTGGGAATGCGGAGAAGATCTTTAAGTTCATTCAGGAAACGCTGCTGATTACTGCGGGCAAAATCTACGGCAGGAGAGGCCATGATGAGTCCTTTCTTTCGTTCGACGATCTGAATCTCGGCGGAAACGCAAGAGAGCGGATCGGAAGTCCGAGCAAACGAATCAGTATAGCGCGAACATGGCTTGAGCTGAGGCTTTCACCGCTCCCTCACCACAGAGGACACAGAGGGTCACAGGGGATGCGAGTGTTCTGAGTACGAGAATCAGAGGAATCGTTCGGGTGAGAATGGCGTCAGATCGTGCTCGGGCCTGCGACCATCGATCACTGCTGCCATAACTTCGGCGGTGATCGGGGCGAGCAGGATGCCGTCGCGGAAATGGCCGGTCGCGACATAGTATCCGGGAGTGGCCGTTGCGCCGAGGATTGGGAGCGCGTCGGGAGTTCCGGGGCGTAGGCCTGCCCAGTCCTCGAGAATTTTCGCGTCTCGGAGTTTCGGCACCAGCTCTAAGGCGGCGCGATGCAAACCCTGAATGGTGGCCGGGTTTGTGCGCTTGTCGAAGCCGGCTTCTTCCACGGTCGCTCCGACCAGCAAGCGGCCATCGCTGCGCGGGATGAGGTATGCCTTGGGCGAACGGATCACGTGCCTCAGCAGAGTGCGCGAAGGCATCACCAGGCACAGCATCTGGCCTTTGACTGGACGCGTGGGGAAGGCCTGCGGTCCAACCTGGCCCGCCCACGCTCCGGCGCAGTTAACTACTTTGTCTGCTCGGAAAGAGGTCTTCGTCGTGCTCACACCGGTGATCTGGTTATCGGAAAGATTCACTGCCGTGACGGCATCTCCCGAGGAAAAATCTACGCCGCGATTTTTTGCCGCCTTGAGCGCGGCCGCGGTGAGCGCGCGCGGATCGACGCTGCGCTCGTGCAAGTAGAATGCACCCCCTTGCGTCTCCGCCAGTTCGGGTTCTAACTCGCGGGGTTTGGCTGCAGCCAGGCCAATGCGCTCGCACTCGTCTGCATGGTGCGGATCCGGGAACAAAATCGTTCCCTCGTCCCGCAGGTCCACCTTCATTCCCGACTCGACTTCCAACTCGTGGGCGAATTCGGGATACATGCGCGCGCTCGCGGTGGCTAGAGATTGCAGGACAGCGGGTGTTTCGAGCGGGCAATCGACCAGCATACCGCCCGCTGCGTGGGAAGCCTCGCGGCCCGGTTCTCCGCGCTCCACGACGAGGACTGTGGCGCCCCGCTTGCGCAGAGCGATGGCGAGTGCAATGCCGATGATGCCGCCACCGATGATGATTACGTCCCAGGTCTTCACCCCGGCAATTGTAAAAGAGCGGCGGGTCGTTGTCCGATCAGCGGACCTCATGGCCGAGTTGCGGGCAGGTGACAGGTGCGGCTCGAAGTGCATAAAATGTGATCCATGAACAGGCGTTTTATCGGTGGGGCCGCGGTGCTACTGCTCGCGGTGGCGAGCGTGGCAGTAGCGCAAAAAGATAAGGATGACGTTGGGCCGACGTGCTGGATTTATTTCACGGTGGTGAAAGACGACAACGGGAAACCGATCCGGAACGCAGCCGTGGTCATGCACTCGGTGAATGCGGCCGGCAAGCAGGAACGCGGCGGCATGGAACTGAAAACCAATCCTGACGGCAAGGCGGATTTTGACGGCATCCCCTACGGTATGCTGCGCGTGCAGGTGCTGGCGCCCGGATTTCAAACCTACGGGGAAGATTTCGACATCGAGAAGGATAAGACCGAGATTACGGTCAAGTTGAAGCGGCCGCAGGGGCAGTACTCGGTGTACGACAATCATCCGGCGGAGCCGGCCAAACAAAATCCGCCGCCGGACGCCAAGAAGCCAAATTAGAACAACCACCAAGAGCCGCAGAATCTCTTGCGAAACTGGGGACCACATGGACTATTTACTGAAAACAGAGCCTTCGACCTACTCCTTTGCAGATTTGCAGCGCGAGAAAACGACGGTTTGGGATGGCGTTTCGAATCCCGTGGCCTTGAAAAATCTGCGCGGCATGAAGCCGGGCGAGCGCCTGATTATTTATCACACCGGAGATGAGAAGAGCGCGGTGGGAACGGCCTCGGTGGTTTCGGTCGACGCTTCGGATGCCAGCAATCCGCAGGTGAAGATCAAGGTAGGGGAGGCGATTACGAAGCCGGTAACGTTGGCGGAAGCCAAGGCCAACAAATTGTTTGCGGATTCGCCTCTGGCCCGGCAGGGAAGATTGAGTGTCCTACCTCTCACCGAGGCGCAGTACAAGTTTCTGACGGGAAAGTGAGTGATCCCGGACTATTGTCGTAGGCCTGAAGTGAAAGGCCCCATCCCCCTCCCCGAAATCAGAAGGCAAGGATGGGGCAAAGAATTGCCGCCGGCCTCGGCCAGGTCTCAGGCGCGGGCGTCGCGACGGATGAGAGCCGAATCCAGAAAATATCCCAGGCCGAGCGTGAACGGGATCGCGCCGAAGGCGGCAGCGATCATGGCGTCGGGCTCCACGCGGGCCACAATGCTGAAGGCGATCATGTAGCCGACGGCTCCGGCGACCAGCAAAATACCGGCGCGGCGGGAACGAGCGGTCTCCGAAAGTTCGGCTTCCATGGGAACGGCGACCCCGCGCTGGATCGCCGCCATTCGCTCCTCCGAGCGCAGTTTGCGCACGCGATAATAGGTGTACATTCCGAGAATGGCCGTGGGCATACCCAGGAACATGATGACTGCTGCGAGACCGGTGAGTCCTTCCATGGTATTTCTCCTTCCCGGCGGCACTTGGTGCGCCTGCCGGAGTTGCACTTCGCTGTCGATGGAAGATACGGAGGGCGGATCGGGAAAGTTCCGTGAGTGTGGCCAACTTATAGGCGAAAGGATGCTTCCAAGCAAAGGAACTGTCTGCTTGGCAGCCTCTCGGGTTGCTTTTCTGGAGACAAGATGAAACTTCGATACGTTCAACGGATTCGTGTTGCCTCAAGTTTCGCGCTCTGCGGCCTGATGCTGATCGGCGGCCTCAAGGTAGGAGCGCAGGAAACCAAGGAAAAGGTGACAGTCGATGACGTCGACCGCACGTTCATGGTGCGGCTCCCGCACGGATACGATCCGCAGCGCCATTATCCCGTGGTGATCCTGCTGCATGGCCTGAACCAGGATCCGGATGATATGGAGCGGCTCACGCAATTCGACCAACTCGCCGACAAGGACGGCATCATTGCGGTCTATCCTTTTGCGCTACACGGGCGGTGGAATGTTGGCGTGCACCCGGCGGAGCAGCGGCGGCCCATGGGGATGGGTCCGGGAAGGCACGGACGCTACGGCGGCGGAGGATATCCCGGTGGAGGCGGCTATCCCGGCGGTGGCTACCCGGGCGGCGGAGGTGGCGGATATCCGGGAGGCGGCCAGCAGCGTCCCAGCAATCCGCCGGACGATGAAGCCAAAAGGCCCGCTAATAATGCCGACGACGTTGCGTTCTTCAATCAAATGCTCGACGCATTGGGCACCAAGTTTTCCGTGGATACCGCGCGCATCTACGCCGTAGGCCTGTCGGAGGGCGGCTTTATGAGCATGCGCCTGGGCTGCGCTCTGGGAGATCGGATCGCTGCCGTAGGTGCCGTCGGTGCGACCATGCCAAAGACCATGATTTGTCTGCCGCAGCGTCCAGTGCCGGTGGTCATGATCAACGGTACTTCGGATCGGGTCGTCCCGTATGGCGGAGGAACCGAAAAGAACATGAGCTTGCCGACCTTGTCCGCCGAAGATAGCGCCAAATCGTGGGCCAAGGTTGACCACTGCCAGGAAAAGCCGGAAAAGAGCAAATTGCCGGAGCATACGAAGGGCGGCATGGAGACGAAAGTCGATACCTACGATGGTTGCCAGCAGAATGCGCAAGTCGTCCTGTACAGCATCAAGGGCGCCGGGAACACATGGCCGGGCGGAGAACAATACGAGCCGGAGAACGCCATCGGGAAGACTAGCAACGATCTGGATGGCAATCAGGTGATCTGGAGTTTTCTGGTGACCCGGAAGCTGGCGTCCGAGGACAAAGCGAAATGAAGTTTTCCGGCTCGTAAAGTCAAAGTCCCCACCCTCCGCACACACTTCGCGAAAAGGGTGGGGCACCCGGATGATCTAACGATCTCCGCCACCCCCGAAGGGCGGGGTCAGTCCGGTGTAATCCCCGATCACCTTGGCGTCGTAAGGCCCGTTCAGCATGTCGAAACCGTCGCCGGCGACTCCGACGGTGCCCTGGCTCCAGACGATATTTTGGTTGGAGTCGATTTCAATGACCTGCATGTTGTACTGGTCGCTGATGAGAACGTTCCCGTTCTTCAGCATGACGGCGCGGCTGGGGAGGGGATTCGACACGCTGCCAGGCCGCGCGTTCGTATAGTAGGTCCAGAGCACGTTGCCGCCGGAATCCACGTCGACGATCCGGTTGTTGCCGCCATCGGTGATTAGTGTGTCTCCGTTGGGCAGGCGGCTGGCAAAGGCGGCGGCGTTAAGTTCACTGCAAGTAGCGCAACCGTAGCTCCACACGATCTGCTTTTTGCGCGTCACCTCGATGACGCGGTTGTTGTTTTCATCGGCGATGAGGATATGGCCATTGGCCAGGAGTTCCGCGCTGTTGGGATTGTTCAGCTGGTCCGGACCGTCTCCGGTGACTCCGGTCTGGCCGTACTGCCAGATAATCTGCTTGCCGAGGTTGACTTCGATAATGCGCGCGTTGCCTTGATCGGTGATCAGGATGTGGTGGGTTTTTAACCAGGTGTTCTGCACCGGAACATTCAGTTGGTTGGGTCCGGACCCGGTCACGCCGGCTTGGCCGTACTGCCACAGAATTTTGCCGTTGGGATCGACGAGCATGACACGGTTGTCGGCGCATCCGTTCGGGCAAGTAGGCTCGGCTCCCGCGGGCACGCCAGTGCCGGCGACGAGCGTGACAGCCCCGATGCGCTGGGCGTCATTGACGCCAACGACCGAATGAGGTCCAGCTACGCTCGAACCGTCTCCGAAGGTCCATACGACTTCGTGGTTGTCAGGATTCACTTCGATCACTCGGTTGTTGTACTGATCGGAAATCAGAATGTTGCCGGGCGTATTGAACGTGTTTCCCTGGGCGCGAAGCTGGAGCACGCTCGCGGCCATAAAAAAGCATGCGCAAGCCCAGATCTGCAAGCGAGACAAATTCATGACAAGCCTCCTGGTACGATTCCGCACCCGATCCCGCGAAATGAGTTGCGGGGATGAACTTCTGCGGGACACGCGAGCAACGTGCCGCGCGTGATGAGCCTTAGTGTGGGATCTTGGAGCGAGGGAATTGTCAGGACAATGTCAAATGGGTGTCACTTTTGACCCTCGGTCAGACCATTTGTTTGCGCAGTTCGCGGCGGAGAATTTTTCCCGAGGCAGTTTTCGGCACCGCATCGACGAAGTGAACTTCACGGGGCTGTTTATAGTGGGTGAGGCGATCGGCCACGAAGGCGCACAGTTCTTCTTCCAGTTTGCGGCTGTCGACGAATCCGTCACGTAAGGCAACGAAAGCCACCGGAATTTCACCAGCATCCAGGTTGGCCCGGCCGACCACTCCACATTCCTTGACCGCGGGATGCTCGAGCAGCACGGCTTCGACTTCCGCTGGGGCGACGGGGAAACCTTTGTACTTGATCATCTCTTTCCGACGATCAACCACGCGGTAAAAACCTTCGCGGTCGCGGGTCACGATGTCGCCCGACCAGTACCAGCCATCGCGCAGGACAGCGTTCGTGGCTTGCGGTTCTTTCCAGTAGCCGAGCATGAATTGCGGGCCGCGCATCACCAACTCTCCGGGCTGGCCGGAGGCTGCTTCGGTGAGGTCGTCGGGAGTGTCACCGGGATCGATCTCGGACTGCGACAGAACGCGGCAATCGGTCTGCGCCAGCGGATGGCCGATGGAATCCGGGAGGTACAGCGTGGGATCGAGAAAGCCGACATGAGTGACGGGCGAGGCCTCGGTCATCCCATATCCCTGGCAGACGAGGATGTTGGTCAGAGCCGTGAACCGTCGAGCAAGGTCAGGGGCCAGCGGCGCCGCACCCGATTTCACCCAATGCACCCTATGATCGCGAGGAAACTGTCCCGCTTCGGCAGCCTGGCACAGCGCGTTGATGGCCGGCGGCACCAGCGGCATCATAGTCACGGATTCGCGCACGATGAGTTCGGCCATTTGCTGCGCATTGAATCGCGGCATCAACACCAGCATCGCGCCCAGGACCAGCGCGGGATTGAGAATCACATTCAGTCCATAAATGTGATACAGAGGCAGGCAGCACAAAATCGTGTCCGCGGAGTTGAGTGCTGTGGCATTCGGGCCGAGCAGTTGATAGATGTTCGCAATCAGGTTGTAGTGCGACAGCATGACTCCCTTGGGCAGCCCGGTCGTGCCGCTGGAGTAGGGAAGCGCCGCCAATGTCTGATCGGACGGTTGATTGGGCTTGGGATAGGCGGTCGAAACGGCCTTCAGCAAGTTGGCGAAAGGCTCCGTTCCCGGAGCAATTTGTCGGGTGGTGTAGACGCGCCGCAGCCTCGGTAATCCCGAGAGGTTGATGCATTGGAGGTTTGGTCCATCGGAAATCAGCAGAACGGCGCCGGAATTTCCGAGTTGATACCGCACTTCGCGTTCGCGGTACGTGGGATTAAGAAGTGTGGGAATGGCGCTGGCCAGCTGGGTGGCGTGGAACGCGGTGCAGAACTCCCAGGAGTTGGCGAGAAAGATAGCGACGACATCCCCTGGCTTGACGCCTGCGCCGATCAGGCCGTGAGCCAGGGATTCGACCGTCTCCCCGTATTCGGCATAGGTCATCCGTCGATTGCAGGAAGCATCGAGCAGCGCGGTTCTGTCGGGATTACGGCGGCACGACGCGAGAATCAGATCGTGCAGAAATAGGTTGTGCGGATCCGCGTACAGCTCCGTGCGCGTCATCATGTCGGGAGAGATTGTAAAGGAAAAGACGAAAATATCACGAGCAGGCTAGCTCGCCAGCCTGCGGAGAAACTCCTGCTCATCCATGCGGTACTTGAAAGCTTTACGGCCATCGATGAAAACGACCGGCACTTCATCGTTAAACTGGCGGCGCAATTCAGCGTCCGTATCGACGTCGATTTCGCGCCACGTGAAGCTGCCGCGACGAGAGAGCTTCGATAGACTCTCTTTGACGACCTCGCAAAGATGACATCCCTTGCGAGAGTAAACCACAACGCTGCGTAGTTCTGGCATGCCGGCTAGATTCTAGCGTGCAGAAACGAGTTTTTTCCAGCAGGAAAGTTAAAGGTATGCTTGTCGGACCATTTCGGAACTGCGCCCGGAGGAGGCCGTAGAATGGGGAGCATGCAAGGCATCCAGCAAAAGCCCTTAAACGGAAAGACGGCCCTACTGACCGGGGCGGCGCGACGACTCGGACGAGCGTCGGCAATGGCCTTGGCGCAGGCGGGCGCCGATGTGGCCATCACCTACATGGATTCGGCACGCGAGGCTCGGGAAACAGTGGTGGACCTCTCCGCTTGTGGCGTTCGCGCGTTCGCCCTTCACTGCGATGTGACCGACGAAGCGAGTGTGCGCGCCATGATGAGGGAGGTCGGGCGGGAACTGGGCCGCATCGATGTCTTGGTAAACAATGCCGCGAACTATGAGACCGCGGAGTTCGAAAAGCTCACCGTACGTCAGTGGGACGCGATCTTTGCCTCCAACACGCGTGGGCCATTTCTAGTTTCCCGGGAGGCTCTGAAGTGGATGCGGCGCAAGCGCGGCAAAGGCTCGGGCCCGATCGAGGCGAAGATCATCAATATGGGTTCGTTAGGCGGGCTCCGACCCTGGGCGACGCACGCTCATTATTGCTCGTCGAAGGCAGCCTTGCACATGCTGACGAAAGTGATGGCCAAGGCGCTCGCGCCGGAAATCGCCGTCAACGCGGTTGCCCCCGGGATGATCGACATGGGAGAGCGCTCAGCAGCCGCATTCATGCGGAAGATGGCGAAGCAGACGCCCATGCTGCGCAACGGCCGGGCTGATGAGATTGGCGCGGCGGTTCTGTTCTTTGCCGCTGCGCCTCAATTCATTACCGGGCAGATTCTGGCGGTGGACGGCGGCCTGGGCTTGTAGGGGCTACGCTTCCGCGGAAGTGGGATCGATGACCAGCTTCACCTCTGATACGCGGTTTGCAGGGAAGCCGCCCTGGCGGGCGTGTTCCCGCACCATCTCCTCGTTGGGCGCGATGTAGACGCAATAAATCTTGTCCTGGGTCATGTAGCTGTGCAGCCATTGGATCTTGGGTCCAAGGTTGTTGAGCACGCTGCAAGACTTCTGCGAGATGGCGATGACTTGCTCCGGCGTCACATCCCCGACGTTGGGAATGTCGCGTTCAATAACATATTTCGGCACGTTCTTCTTCCTCCGCAGATGTGCTTGTGAACTACGCCCCAAAGACAGTTCGAAGATTGTAAGACAGGATTCCGGAAATAGCCATTGTCGATGAGGCAGGGTATATTGAGGTCGAATGAAGAAATCAAAAGGCAACCGCTCCGGCTCGGCTACGGCCTCCCGCGTCAAATCGCCTCGAACGTTATCATCAAAATCCAGCTCAGCTCCTCGCATAGCTGTAGCCATTATGGCCGCCGGAAAAGGCACCAGGCTCAAATCCCAGCTCCCTAAAGTGTTACATGAAGTCGGGGGCAAGCCCCTGCTGGAACACGTCATCCGCGCGGCTGTGCGGGTAGTTCCAGCTGAAGATGTCTTCGCGATCGTAGGCCATGAGGCGGAACGAGTGCGCGAAGCTATGAAGCACACCGGCGTCAACTTCGTGCTGCAAGCTGAACAGCGCGGCACAGGGCATGCGCTGATGGTGGCAAGCGAAGCCTTGTCGGGATACGACCACGTGATCGTCCTATCGGGAGATGCTCCGATGATGACTCCCGAGACCATCGAGGAACTGCGAGATTTCCATCTGCGAGAGCGGGCCGCCATGACCTTATTGAGCGCGGAGTTGGAGAATCCGACCGGCTACGGACGCGTGTTGCGGAAGCGGGCTGGCAGCGCGGAAGTCCAGGCGATCGTGGAAGAAAAGGCAGCGAGCCCTTCGCAGAAAAAAATCCGCGAGATCAATTCCGGCTTTTATGTTTTCGCGGTCAATGATCTCTACGGGAACATCGGGCAGCTCTCGACCGACAATGCCCATGCCGAGTACTACCTCACCGACATGGCACAGCTGCTGCGCCGTGCGCGGCGGCCTGTGGTGGCGTGGAAGACTGCGACTCCGAGCGAAGTGCTGGGTGGAAATACGCGGGCTGAACTGGCCGACATCGACCAACAGATGCGGCTGGCGAAGTGCCAGCAGCTGATGGCGAACGGAGTCACGATTTTCTATCCTGCCACTTGCGTGATCGACCCCGACGTTGCGATCGCGCCCGACACCGTGATCGAACCGTATGTACAGCTGCTGGGGAAGACGAAAATCGGTACCGGATGCCGGGTGCGCTCCTATTGCGTGATCCGCGATTCGGAGATCGGAGATGGAGTCATGGTTCGCCCCGGGTGTGTCATGGAAGACGCCAGAATCAGCGCCGGAGCGTTCATCGGACCGTATTCCCATCTGCGCCCGGGCAGCGAGATTGGGGAAGGAGCGCACGTGGGTAATTTTGTGGAAACGAAAAAGATCAAACTGGGCAAGGGCTCGAAGGCGAACCATCTGACCTATCTTGGAGACGCTGAGATCGGCGCCGGGGTGAATATTGGCGCGGGGACGATTACTTGCAACTACGACGGCGTCCACAAGCACAAGACCGTAATCGATGATGGAGCCTTCATTGGCAGCGACAGCACGTTAGTGGCGCCGGTGCGTGTTGGCAAAGGTGCTTATGTGGGAGCTGGCTCGTGCATCACCGACAATGTTCCCGAAGACTCGCTGGCGATTGCACGCGGGCGGCAAGTGGTGAAAGAAGGCTGGGCACGGGAGAAGAGACAGAAGAAGTAGGCCGTACGGGCAGCCCAGCGAAGAATTTGACTAACGAAAAAGGCCGACTCGGCGTCGAGTCGGCCTTTAAAGTTGGCGGCAAGATCAATGCGTCACGGCCGCAAACAGGTCCGAGTGCATGAGCGATTGGAACTGCGAATCGTTGGCCTTGAAATGCACTTGAACGTTGTCACTGTCGGAGTCCACTGTCGTGTTATCGACGGCCACTTTTTCGGCCGGGGTAGCGCTCATCTTCTTGTAAAGCATGTAGCCTTTGAGTAGCGACGCCACGGTGCTGGCCGTGGTGGAGTCAGAGGTAACCACCGTCATATCGAAAGTGACGCCACTGCGAAAATCCATGGCGTAGTAGGAGCCGAGCAGGCGCTTCTTCACCGAATCGTAGTCGGCAATCTGGGAAGCCTGCCCCATGGCCGAGTGCACGGCATTTTGCGTTCCTAGCTGATCGAGGATGCTCCACACCGGGGCCGAATCGACACTGGTCATCATATCGGCCATGTTGCCGTTGGTATCGAGGCCCAGAACCTGCCCATCGCGGGTGTCGAGCGCAACCCGAATGGAGGTAGAGTCGCCGAACAGCAAGGTGCTGTCATCCAGAAAACTCATGATGAAGCCGCCGTCCATGGGATAGAGATCGGAGTTGCCGTATTTCTTGGGCTTGTAATTCTGCAGTTTCATTTTCTTGAGCACGGCTTTCATGTTGAACGGGCCGGCGGCAACCCCCACGGTCTTCACTCCCTGTTTGCCGGTGCGAAACGAGGCAAAGGTCAGGGTATCGACATCTTTTTCGGGATCGAGCCCGATGCCTTTCAGTGCCGCTTCAAACTGCTTGATATTGTCGGGCATGAGCTGCTGCTTCAGCGCCATGGCGGTGGATGAATCCTTTAGAGCGCGATAGTCCACCGAGATCAGTTGCAGCAGGTCCGCTGGGACGCAGGACCGGGCAGAAGAGTTCAGCGGCATAGCGTAGGCCATGCTCACCAGCAGCAGCGAAACCAGGCAAATCTTGAAGAGTTTCATAACGCCTCGAAGTCAAAAATGGTCGACACGCGACCTTTAGTTGGATGCACATCTAGACCTGTCGTTTGTAGATCGCTTGATTCTATTTTACTTGCAGCCTGGTTCAGAGGAACAAAAGGACACGACCGGTTGACCGGCTAGAGTCCCGGGCAAGGCCCTCACTGCCGGATGCGGCGAGTGCGCTGCCGGACCTCCGCCGCAAAGGTTGGATCCTTTAGGGAGGCCAGATTGATCTCGACATTGGCGAGTGCGCCGGTGATCGCCGCCTCGGCCAGAGCCAGCGCGGTTGTCAGATCGGACTTCATGTTGGGGTTGGTGACGGGCTCGAGCGACTTGGCCACCTGCGCGATCTCGTGCGCCTTTTCCGCGACGCTAAGGGGAACGGCAGTCGCCTCTTTTAATGCCCCTTCGATCATCGCGTCGCCGACCTTTTCGTCAGCTGCTACACGCGCGGATTTGTAGGCTTTCATCACGGAATTGTAGGAGGCGGCGTCGGCGTCGATGGCCGCCTTCAACTGTTCCCGCAGAGGGGTCAGCAGTGCGATCGCGGCGCTGAGTTGTGTCTCGTACTGCAGATAGGCTTTTTTTCCGCGCGATATGGAAGCGACCATCGCGGCCAGCCCCGCTGCCATGGCGGCGGCTGCAGCTGAGGCGCTGCCTCCCCCGGGAGTAGCGGTGGGAGCGGCTAATTGCTCGACGAAGGGCTCCACTCCGGCGCGCAAGCCGCCGACCGCCATCTTCCCACCCATGACGGCGGCGAGCCGATTCTCTAGAATCAGGGAAGAATCGAACTTCTCGACTTGCAGGAACCATTCCGCAGCCTGCTCCAGCGCCTTCTTCGGAATCAGTCCGACGATTTCGCTGGAGACGGGCATGACGCCATAGCGAGCCGCTTCGCGCTTCACCATCTCGAAGACGCGATGGATGGGCGTCTGCTCAAAATCGGTGAGATTCATCGAGACCTGTGCCAGGCCTCGCACCAGAAATCCAGCGCCTTTGACGAAGCGCATGCCGCCGTTGGAGAAGCGGACGGCCTTAGCGATTTTCTTTGCGACGTCCGCATCGGGAGTGTTGAGAAATACGTTGTAGGCGATGAGAAACTTGCGCGCGCCGACCACCGTTGCTCCCGCTGTCGGATGAACCCGAGGTTCGCCGAAATCCGGACGCCGGGCGGGATTGGTCGCAATCTCAGCGCGGATGCCTTCGAACTGCCCCCGGCGAATATTTTCTAGCCCCTGCCGTTCGGGAGTTCGAGCGGCGGCTTCATAGAGGTAAACGGGAATCTGATAGCGCTTCCAGATTTCCTCCCCGACGTGATTCGCCATGGCCACGCAATCTTCAATGGTCACGCCGTCGATGGGAATGAAAGGAACGACGTCAGCAGCGCCCATGCGGGGATGCGCCCCGGTGTGCGTGTTCAAATCAATCAGCTCCGCGGCTTTGCCGACGCCGCGTATGGCGGCCTCCTGAATGGCTTCGCGCTCGCCAACCAATGTGATGACGCAGCGGTTGTGGTCGGAGTCCATCTCACGATCGAGCAGGTAGACGCCGGGCATCTTCATGGCGTCAATGATGGCATCAACTTTGGCCTTATCGCGGCCTTCGGAGAAATTCGGAACACATTCGACGAGCGTAGACATGACTAGGAAGAATAGCTGGCGGAAGCAAGGGCCGCAACTTCGGAACGCCGAGGCTAGTGCCTCAGTTTGAAATTTTTATGGCGCGGCATCCACTCTCAACGGGGCCTAGAATCGTCATTTTTGCGACTGTATTTACGACAGCCTTGTGATCCCGGGGAAGCCGTCGAAATGTGTATCGAAGGTCAGGATTCGGTCGATGCCGTGTTGCTCCATGACGGCCAAATGCACGGCGTCGCGGGCGGATAGCCGCTGGTATCCGAGGACAATCTGCTTGGCTCGTTCAATGACGGAACGTTCAATAGCGAAGACCTCATCGACCACGTTGAGCAGTGCATCGAAAGCGGGTTGGATGTCGTGACGGCGATTGACCAGGGTGTACCGGTGCAGGATTTCTTGAAACACTTCAGCATCAGTAACTAGGCGCTGGCGCTCGCTGACAAATTTTTCCAGCAACCGCTGGGTGTCGGTTTTTTGAGGACTTGGTGAGCCGATCA
>Ga0187805_10000028_pt1 | contig 48224 bp, 40 predicted proteins | sample NC_wetland_sal_i_6_FD_132965 | JGI IMG/M metagenome (GOLD analysis project Ga0187805, IMG submission 132965) | Wetland sediment microbial communities from Neuse River Estuary, North Carolina, USA - Control_5 | ecosystem: Environmental > Aquatic > Freshwater > Wetlands > Sediment | place: USA...
ATCGGCACGAACCCTCCCTACGACAAGACGTTTCAAGGAGGAGTGCTTGGCAGCGTGGGCGGCACGGCCATCGCGCCAGGGGTGCCCAACAGCGCGGTCGACGCAACCATGACGGCAAATCAGGTTTTTACTTCGGGATTTCCCCAGGGACAGCTTTCGTGCGCGTCTCTACAGTCGAATCCCGCAACCTGTCTTCCTCCGGTCGCGATCACGGCTGTCCCGGATGGCAAACTCCACGCGCCCTATTTCATGGAGTGGAGCTTAGGAATGGAACATCAATTTGGAACGACGGCTAGTGTCCAAGCGCAGTACGTAGGCACACGGGCCGTGAATCAACCGTACTCCACCCAAGTCAACGGCTACCAAACCGTATGTCAGGGCTGTTTTGCGCCGTTCCCCTACATGCAGCCGACCGATGCACGATTCGGGGCAGTGACGCAGTTCTCCACCGGCGCGAACAGCCACTACAACGGCCTTCAAGTGACGGCGATGAAGCGCCTCGGACATGGCCTGCAGGGGCGAGTCAACTACACTTGGAGCCGTTGCATGGATACGGTCTCGAATGGAGGGTTCCTTTCCTTTTCCGCAGGGGGGATGCTCTCGCCTCTGCCGGGTGACCTGGCTCGCGATTATGGTCCTTGCGACTATGACATCCGGCACAATCTCAACGCGCAATATGTTTATCAGCTGCCGATCAGAGTGCACAGTCGCTCGCTGGGCTACGCGCTCAATGGCTGGCAGATTTCTGGAACGGCGTTCTGGCACAGCGGAGTTCCGTTCTCGGTGCTGAGCACTCCTTATTCAGCGAACGGAAACGGCATCGTCCAGGGCAACGGGCCGCAGTTCGCCAGTGTCATTCCCGGTGTTCCACTGTATCAGCATCATCTGATTCCCGGCGTAACTCAGGCGGGAACGATTCAGTGGCTCAATCCGGACGCATTTGTGTCGGCAGTCGATCCGAGCACAGGGTACTGCTATGGCGGCGACAGCCCACAGAATTGCCAATTCGGAAACCTCCGCCGTAATGCCCTGCGTGGTCCTGATTTCCTCTGGGGCGACTTCTACCTGACCAAGTTGTTCCCCTTGAGCGAGCATATGAAGCTGCGGTTTGAAGGGCAGTTCTTTAATGTCTTCAACCATCCGAATTTTGCGCTTCCAAGCATGGTGCAGGCCGGCATTCCGGGAAATCCTTCCACGCAGAGTGGATTTGGAGCGCTCACGTACACGACCTCTCCGCCGACCGGCTTGCTAGGCGTCGGACTGGGTGGCGATAGCAGTCCACGCATGATCGCCTTCCAGGCGCGGGTGGAGTTCTGAGCGTACACGGCGATTCCGGACGAGTCGTCGGCCAACAGAAAGCTATCCGGAAACGTGCTTCTGGGCGGTTTAGTTGGGGCGGAGTGTCCGCACAACACTCTAGTTAGAAAGGAGCGGTGGGCGGCCGGACCGCCGCTAACGCTAGAACGTTTGTGAGAACCGAGGCTCCAAGAATTCGCCCAGCTTGGCTGTAGCCTTGAACTGCGGGATTGGCTCCAACTCTGGCCCGTGTCGTTGGGAGTCCGCCCTACTCCGAGCTTCCACAGAGGGGCAACGCAGCTATTGCAGCTTCGCATACTCGGCTTTGGCCTGCTTGAAGATAGGGACGTCGGGGTCCGCGTCCTTCCAGAGCGTAAGGAAATCCTGATAAGCGGATTTCGCTTTGGACTTATCACCCGACAGTGCGTAAGCTCTGCCCAATTGCAGGTGCTCCAATGCGCCGATGGGATCGCAGATAACGATACCGCGGTGATCGAGAATTTTCTGGAATTCCGCAGCTGCTTCGACGCCTCGATGTGCGGCCAGATAAGCCAGGCCACGCACATAGGCGGAGTCAAGATTACCCGCGCCGAGCAGCACTTCAGAACCGCCATAGATCGTAGTTCCGCCCTCATAGGGAATTGCGGTTTGAAGGAGCTCGACGGCGTTTGCCGACTGGCTGCGGTTCAAAGCCAGAAGTGCGCTGAGCGTCGGGAAATATGTGAATCGCACTACAGTATCCTCCGGGAAGCGGTTGGAGAGGTCATCGATCAACGTTTGAGACCGCGAAGAATCTCCCGAGAGAGCAAGCGCAAAGGCAGCTTCGTATTCCACGTCCCTGCTCTTTGAGAGCTCAAGCGCGTGCCCAGCTCTCCCCCTTGCTGTGGACACGTTTCCGAACAGGCCCTCGCGGACTGCCGCATCCGTTTCGTAAAGTGCCTCCGTTTCCCACCGCTCGGCCTTCCGGGCCAAATCCGCTGCCCGCTGTGACATCCTCCTGGCCTCCTCCAAGTGGCCGGAATAAGCTGCTACGAACCCTTCGGCGTTGGACATCCAGTCATCCACTCGCGGCTCTTCCCGAGCCAGAACGACTTCCCGCTCCATTCCCGCCTTGTCGTCTTTCAAGAAGGCAATGGCGTATCGCAGGACATAGAAATCAGGGATATCAAGCTTGCGCCCGGACGCGCGCTGCAGGGTGTTCTCCGCTTCACCTGTGCGCCCCAGTGCCAGATAGCTGCCAGCAAGAACGCTATATCCGATGGAAAAGTCCGGGTCGATCCCTACGGCGATCTTGGCTTCGTCGACTGACTTTTCATATTTGCCCAGTGTGTTGTAAATCCCCCCTGACAACAGCCCGTGGGGCAACCACGCACGAGGATAAGCTTGCACCCACAGGTCGCAGGTCTGCTGCGCCTTCTCCAGGTTTCCCGTAACCTGCAAATCGTAGGTGAGGGAGATAAAGAACCTCTCCTGGTCGCTGGCGCGATCCCGCAGTTGATAGGCTCTGCTCGTATTCTCCGCAGATAGGGCGGATTCCCCGATGTCGCCATACATGCGCCCGAGTGCCGCGTAGGCACTGGCGAAGTTGGGATCAATCTCGATGGCGCGCTTGAGAAAGGGCACAGCGGTAGCCGAACCAGACGAAAAGGAAGCCTGCCAGCCCGCGCTGTAGGCTTTCAAAGCTTCGAGTGATGGCGTCGTGGCCTCGGCGAGCGGAGTGTCGTGTTCCTTGACCGTCGTTAGTGATTCACCTACTCGGGTTCTGAATTTGCTGGCAATTTGGCCAAGTGCATTCAGAACGTCCTCTTTTCTCGCCGCTTGCACCTGTTCCTCAGCAAGAACATCTCCCGTGCGACAGTCTTGTGCACGTAACCCCAATACATACTGGCTGCCGAGACTTGCAATCGAGCCGTCGAGAACGGCTGCGCTTGCAGTTCGCTCGCAGATTTCCCGGGCGATCTCTGGAGTAAGTCGGGCATTGGCTGGCTTGCCCATCAGCCTCAGTACCTGCTGGATGCGCTCCTCCGAGATGAGGCTGAGGAAAGGCGACTGGTCAAGTTGCACCGCGAAGCCCTGCCTCAGCGTTTCGTCAAATACGGAATCGCCCGTCGTGTTATTGAAGTCGGCAAGGACAATCGTGTCTTTGTCCGTGAGCTTCGGTGTGCGCCGGAGATAGAAGTAGCCACCGACTGACAACGCCAGCACAGCCACGATAGCGGGAACAATTAGCTTCCAGCGCTTTGCAATACCGCCCGGAGCTCCCGCCTTCGGAACCGGCTTCTGCTGAACTGCCATTACCTCCACAATCTCCGGCGAGCCAGCCTCCGTCACCTGACCTATGAATCGGTAGCCCTTGCCTGTGACCGTCTGGATAAAGCGCGGTTGTTCGGAATCATCCTTGAGGGCCTGGCGGATTTTCCGGATGGCAGTATTGATTGCGTTATCGGTATCGAGGAAGACGTTCTTGCCCCAAAGCTTTTCGATGATCTCTTCCCGCGTTACCAACTGGCCCCGCCGCTCGACCAGAAGGAACAACACTTCCATGGGGATTCGTTCCAGCTTCAGCGTGCGGCCTGAACGTCGCACCTGGTAGGAGCGAAGGTCTAGTTCAAAATCCTCAAACCTGACCAGGTCTGTAGCCACGGTTGAGCTCTCCATTCGTGCGGTTGTAATTCTATCCCTTCCCGGACGATCAATAAGACCTGATGTTTCAGCATGTTAAAGCTACAGAAGAATACAGCTCGATACACAATTCTCCAGGCCTTCTCCATTGCCCTCCTGCTCGAATTGAAACATCATGCGCCCCAATGTCAGGACAACCCCGGGGGGCGGCAGAACTCCTTGCGGGGCACGTTTCTGCAGGCGGAGGCCCGCGGCCGCCACAAGCCTAATGATTTCTTGGAGGATACCTATGAAGATCCGTAAGACGTTTCAGACACAGTTTGTTTTCGCCGCGTTCCTCGCGGCCGTCCTGGCTTTTTCTAACGCCGTTCAGGCACAACAGAATTGGAACGCTACCGTCGGGGGGCAAAGTGCAGACATGTCCCGGCAAGCGGTTGCGTTTCTTCCCAACGAGATTTGGATCCATGCTGGCGACAGCATCACTTGGACCTTCAATAGCGGAGACATTCACACCGTCACTTTCTTGACAGTTGGGCAGGTCTATCCGTTTGATCAAACCCAGGGGTGTCCGCCGATTACGCCAAGCGGATCGCCTTTCGATGGGTCGTCTTGTGTCTCCAGCGCCGATCTGACTTTGGGCCAAACCTACCAGGTGATTTTTCCCAAGGCGGGCAACTATGAAATCGTCTGCCTGGTACACGGACAGATGTTCGGTACTATTCACGTCCTTGACCCAACCCTGCTCCTGCCGTACGACCAGGCGTTTTATGACCAACAGGCCAAGGAACAGCTGAAGGCGTTGCTGGAAGACGCGGATCTCCATCAGCGGCACGCCGAACATCAGCACTCGATCGGGGACATGTTTTCCGCCAGAGTGAGCTCGCACAGGAAGTCTGTAACCGCAGGTGTCGGCGAGATCGCCGCCACCGCCGGCGGCCAGCAGTCGTTTTCTCTGGTGCGCTTCATTAACGGCACCGTCACCATTCACGCCGGCGACACCGTGGAGTGGACCAATCTGGATCCGGAAATCGGGCACACCATCACCTTTGGTACCGTACCGCAGGATCTTTTCGATCCATCCTGCAGTCCCAACTGCGTGGTGAACACAGATCCGGACGGTGCGCTCCGCGCGACGATCATCAGCACGCAGCAAAACGTACACTCCGGGCTGATCGCAGCTCTACTTGAAGATGAGCCCGGCGTCCCACAAGGGCCGCTCGCGCCACCGACACGGTTCCGCGTGACCTTCACAACGTCGGGAACCTATAGCTACGTTTGCGCATTTCACGACAACTTGGGCATGGACGGCCAAGTGATCGTGTTGCCCTGACCGAATGTCCGAACTAAACGTGACACGTGGGTGGTAAGCACATGCCTACTTTCGCGGCTGGAGCAAAACCGATTCCATGGCTACGGCCTAAGTACCTGCTATTTGGAGTCATAGGCCTCATGTTGGCCTACGTTATCCCTCACGATGAGAGTTTTCTGGTGCATCCGAAAGATCCGCTGTGGCAGCACTACGAACCCTTCAAGTGGTGGCTGTTGCCACATGGAATCGCCGGCGCGTGTGCTCTACTGCTGGGCCCGATGCAGTTCTCCGACCGTCTTCGCCATCGTTTTAGGCGGCTCCATCGGGTAGTCGGCCGAATCTATGTCGCAGGTGTATTCGTGGCCGCGCCACTCGGCTTTTACGTCCAGTACTTCCAGGAGCGCATGGGCAATCCCCGATCTTTCAGTATTGCTGCCGCGGCGGACGCCGCGTTGTGGATGATTACCACAGGGATTGCGGTGGTCTTCATTCTTAAAGGGAAGGTTCAGGAGCACCGGCAATGGATGACTCGCAGCTTTGCGGTTGCAATAGTTTTTCTGGAGGTGCGAGTGATCGGTGGCGTGGGCGGATGGGAGAATCTCGACTTCCATGCGAACGAAACCATTGTTTGGGCGTGCCTTGCCTTCTCGATCATTTCGGCAGACCTTGTGCTTCAGTGGCACGAAATCCCTGTCCCCGCTTTAGTCAGCGGAGCAACCTTCGCTCTGGCGCAAGAGCAGTTGGAGAAAAATAAGAGGTTTTCTCCCTGACGTACCATCGAACCATCCTTGTTGCAGCGGCTGTTGGTCTGTCAGCGTTGTGGCTATGGACTCTATCGAGCTTCCGCGCGAACTTCCCAGCGCACGATCTGCGAAGGCTTCGCGCAAGGTCTTCTGAAATAAGCTGGTGAGTTTGGAGGCATCCTGCCCCTGCTCCATCAACCGCTGGAGTACCGACTTCAGGGAATGAGCCAAGTCTGCCTCCGTATTCTTACGCGGACCTGAAGAGTTTCTCTGACGACCATGGCCACTGACAAACGTCCCCCCGCCCGCGAGTTGACTCAATTAAGCCATCCCGCTCCAGTTCCTTGTAGGCCTTGCGCACCGTTTCAAAGGTGATTCCGACCTGCTTCGCAAGTTCGCTGACCGTCGGGAGTTGCTGATTTTCGCGGAGTGCTCCGGTGGAAATGTAGTGCTGGATCAAGTCCTTCAGCTGCAGATAAAGACCGTTGACGGAGTTCCCACCTCTGGTTCTGTGATCAACGGGTGGATGTGTCCCGGCATAATGAATTCCTTACGACCACGAAACGATTGCGCTGACAGGTCTGTTCCACCGGCGCGTACGGTTGGCCCCTTTCTTTCAGGCACGCAAACTAGGCTTCCCTATTCCTGCATCGGTTTTGCGGACTGAGATTACGGAAGCGGTATAGCGATCGCCGCGCAACAACGAGAGGCTATATTCAATGGCCACATTTTGAGTGTCGTAGGTCGTCTCCCTGATGACCAGCAGCGCGCTTCCTACCGAAGTCTGAAGTACCGCAGCTTCTTCTTCTCCGGCGATCACAGCCCCGATTACTTCTTCGGCCCATTGCAGCCTGCGCTTGTAGGTGTTTTCGAAAATGGCATAGAGCGACTGTTTCTCCAGATCCTGTTTGTCGATCCCCACGAAAATCCGCGCCGGAAGATAACTGGTGACCACAGCGACGGGATCTTCGTTGACCGAGCGAAGTCGCCTGATCCGGTGCACGCGCTCTCCCGGTGTTAACTTGAGAGCTTGAGCTACTTCGAGGTCAGGATCCTCCAAACCCATGCTGAGTAGGCGAGCCGATGGATTCAGGCCTCTCCTGCGCATCTCTTCGCTGAACCCGCGCAGCTGCTGAAAATTCCAAGGAACGCGGCCGGATCCGACGATGGGCCGCTTGCCCTTGGCAATGACCAGCAGTCCTTCGGAGCGCAGTTTTTGAAACGCCTGGCGCACCGGCATCTTACTGATGTTCAGAGCCTGGGCAATTTCGCCTTCGGAGCAAAAAGTCTGTCCCTGGCTCAACTTGTTCTTCTTAATCAACTCACGCACATGATCCACAATCTGCACGTAGTAGGGCACGAAACTGTGGCTGTCGATCGTAAGCCCAAGTTTCTCGACTGGGATGGAGCCGGATGGTCCCGTAGGTTCTGTCATGACGGCCTCTCTGATATACGCATACAAACATAGTATACAATGTATCTATCGATTTTGTAGAAATTTATAGGAGTGCGCGCGTGTGAGCTAGTGTTATCGATTTAATCTATTCATTATATTAATATTATATGGTTTACTCAGCAGGCCGGCGGAGATAGTTTGTTCGGCCCAGGAAAAATAATCTTGACATCATAGATGCATATGACGTTCATATACGTTTTCGAACAGGAGATCACACTGATGGGCACGGGGACAGCCAATCGCAAGAGAGCGAGATTTTCCTTTCCTACGTCTTTTCCGAAGATGGCCCGCTTCACCATAGCGACCGTCTTTCTGCTGGGCGCTTCCTTGATGGTCAACGCTCAGGTGGAGTCGGGAAAAATTGTCGGCACAGTCAAGGACGCGTCGGGTGCGATCTTAGCCGGGGCTCAGGTTACGGTTACAGAAACTCAGACGAACGCGGAGACGAAGATCACAACCAATAGCGCCGGCGAGTATGTAGCCACTGAGTTGAAACCCGGCACCTACACCGTAAAGGCGGAGCAAACGGGCTTCCGAACCGCGGTTGAGGCCGCGTTCAAGCTCGACATCAACCAGGTAGTGCGCGTGGATTTTTCTCTCGTCGTTGGATCCGTGCAAGAAGAGGTGGTGGTCACGGCCGCCGAGCCTTTGGTGGAATCGGAAACTTCGTCGATCGGGCAGGTCATCGATGAAAGCCGAGTTCACCAACTCCCGCTCAACGGACGGGATTTCATTCAGCTTGCCTATTTGAGCCCCGGGGTGAACATGGGTCCTGCCAGTACCGGCAGCACGGGCAACGTACAACAGGGCAACATCCCCGAGGACCAGCGCGGAAATGGTTCCATCCAGGTGAATGGCCTGTGGGCGACCAATAACAACTACCTGCTAAACGGATTCGACAACAACGAACAACAAATCGGTTTCGAGTTGATTGAACCTCCGGTCGATGCGATTCAGGAATTTAAAGTTCAAACCAACAACTTCGGCGCCGACATTGGAAAAGGCGGCGCGGTGGTCAACGTCGTGACCAAGGCAGGCAGCAACCGTTTTCACGGCAGCGCATTCGAGTTTCTTCGCAACTCGTTTATGGATGCCAAGAACTATTTCGACAGCGCCACCGCGCACATCCCGGGGTTCAAGCGCAATGAGTTCGGAGGCTCGTTCGGAGGGCCAATCATTCGAGACCGAACCTTCTTTTTTTTCGATTATCAGGGTAGGCGTATTCGCACTTCCGAAACCTTTCTTTCCCCCGTGCCCAGTCCGTCCGAGATTGGCGGAGACTTCTCAGATCTGTTGACTGGCCCCTCCCCCACCCCCATCATCGATCCGGTGACCGGCCAGCAGTTCATGGGAAACAACAACGCGAGCCCTAACGTGATTCCTTCCTGTCCCAGTCCTACAGGTGGAGCATGCCTGGATCCGGCCGCGCTGAAAACGGTCGCACTCTTTCCGCAGCCGAACGTTGCAGCCAGCCTGGGCGACCTGTTTCTTTACAATCCCGTTAACCGCAACAATCAGGACGCATTTGATGTTCGCGTCGATCACCAGGTCACTGCGAAGAATAGTTTTTTTGGCATCTTTAGTTACGGCAATGTTCAGGATCACAATCCTGATCCGTTTCCTGGGATCGCCGGAGGTGGCTCATTTACCGGCGACATCAGCAACAAATCTCTGCTGGCTGGTCTCAGCGATGTGCATACGCTCTCCGCGACCAAGGTCAACGAGGTGAAGATCGGCTACACCCGCTACGTGGTCAATGCCGTTCCTTTTTTCCAGGGACAGCCACTGGCCACTCAATTGGGGATTCCGGGAATCAACGATCCGAATAACCCGCTCACGGGTGGTCTGCCCAACTTCGAGATCAGTGGGTTGAACTATTTGGGAAACGGAGACTATTTTCCTGAAACGCTGAATGAAGATAATTATCAGTTGGTGGACGCCTTCACCTACATTCGCGGGCATCACTCCATCAAGATGGGTGGCGACCTGCGGCGCCGCGAGCACGGCTTCTATCAAGTCCAGAATCCTCACGGAGACCTCTTCTACACCGGACAATTCACCAGTGTTCCGCTCGCCGATTTTCTGATCGGTTACACGCAGAGTCTTTTCCGCGACGCACAAACCGGAGCCTTCGGAATGCGCTGGTGGGAATTTGGCACCTACCTGATGGATGACTATCGCGCGACGAACAAGCTCACGCTCAACCTTGGAGTTCGTTACGATCTCTACACGCCCATGGTCGAAGAACACAATCGCCTGGCGAACTTTAATTTTCAAACCGGGTATTTTGTCGCTCCAGGAGTCACGCCGGGCACCAGTCGCTCTGGCGATGTAGCTACGAACTGGAGGGATTTTTCTCCGCGCATCGGTTTTGCGTACTCTCTGGGCGACGACAATAAGACTGCTGTCCGCGGCGGCTACGGAATCTTCTACGACAGGCAGGCAGACCAAAGCGACGCCGAATTAGCCTACAATGACTTGCCCGGAGTCTATGGAAGCCAGTCCATGACGGCATCTTTAGGTTCCCGCGTACCGGTGATGTTTCTTTCGCAAGGCCCTCCCCCCATTGTTTTTTCCAACATTACTAATCCCACCGGCCGCGCCAGTGCCGCCTACTTTCACAATCCCACTACCTATATCGAGGAGTGGAACCTGAACATCGAGCGTCAGCTGGCAAAGGATATGGTATTGCAAGTGGGGTACGAAGGAACCCGGGGAGTGCATCTGACCTACCTGAGAAATCTCAACCAGGCCACGCAGCCGCTGGATTCGAACTTCTCCGATGCGTCCGGAAACGAAGGACGGCCTTACGAGTCAACCGTTCCCAACATCGCCGCCATCCGCACCGAGGGCCACGACATCAGCCTGATCAACCATGGTTTGCAGGTCCGCTTTGAAAAGCGGTCTTCGAACGGATGGAGCATGCTCAACAGTTACACGTATCAACACACCATCGGTCAAGCCACCGAAAGCGAGACGCCCAACGCTGACGGCGAGCCGCAAGATACTTACAACCTGCGCGCCGAGCGCGGCAATGTGACGCCAGACTTCCGTCACCAGTTCACTTCGGCATGGTCCTATGAACTCCCGTTTGGTCCCGGGCGCCGTTATCTCCATGACGCGGGGCGGTTAGGCCTGCTTACTGGAGGCTGGCAGTTGAACGCGATCATTTCGCTGTATTCCGGTCAGGCATTCACCCCCTATTTGTCGTTCGATCCAACCAATACTGGTTCTGGAGGTCCGCGTCCGGACCTAGTGGGCAACCCGTATGACTTTTCGAATGCCGGCGTGGGTTTTGATGGCGGTAACAACGGGGGACCCGCTGCGGGCTGCGCGAGTTCGACTCACCAGAATCTCAACTGCTGGTACAACCCGGCCGCCTTCGCCTTTCCTGCGCTTGCTCCCGGGCAGAGCTTTGCCACAAACTTTGGGAATGCGACGCGCGGCAGCCTTCGCGGACCAGCGTTTTACGATACCGACTTCTCCGTATTCAAGGATTTCAAAATAAGAGAGAGCGGCCAACTCCAGTTCCGCGGCGAGATTTTTAATCTTTTTAATACGGCGCAGTTTGCCCTGCCCAATAACCAGGTCGATACTCCAACCGCCGGACAAATCACGAGCACATTGCATGAATCCCGGCAGATTCAACTCTCGGTAAACTTTTCGTTCTAGTACCCGGTCGGAGCGGATTCAAGAACAGTTTCTGATTCGCTGTCGTCCGGCCACACTCTGCTGTAAGCGACTCGGGGGAGATGAGACGAATGCATTTGACAACGATTCGACAGGTTTCGATCGCGGCGGTGGCAGTTATCTCCACGCTTTTTTCGCCGGCATTCGCGCAAACGAGGGAGCATTCGCCTGAGCAGAGCGCTCCGTCTGCAACCGCGCAGTCGACGCCACATCTTCCGGCGGTGCGACTTGACGGTAATTACTTTTCCCGCGACGGTCATCGTTTTATTCCAGTAGGAGCGAACTGGGTGCCGGCGAAGGCGGCTATGCAGTGGCCGACGCAGTGGGATCCAAAAGCGATCGAAGCTGATTTTGCGCGCATGCACGAACTCGGCTTCAACACCATTCGTCTCGATTTCGTTTGGGCTTGGCTCGAACCTCGCCCGGGTGACTACGATCCAGAGGCGTTTCGCAAGCTCGATTTTCTCATTTCTCTTGCGAATCGTTATCACATCTACTTACACCCCAGTCTCTTGATCGGCGGAGAAGTGGGCGAAGCTTATTGGGATGTGCCCTACCGGCAGGGCAAGCATCCGCACTCCGACCCGGACATGCTGCGCCTCGAGACGGACCACGTCGGAGAGTTGGCCCGCCGCTACGGCAAAGAAACCGCCATTCTTGGTTGGGATTTAACCGACGAACCGCCATTTTGGATTGTGAACGACAGCACCACCGACGCGATGGCCATTAACTGGACGCGGCTGCTGTCCTGGTCGATCCGGCGCCATGATTCTCTCCATCCAATCGTAGTCGGAACCAGTATGGAGGACGTGGGTCGTGGTCCCTTCCGCCCTGACAATCTTCGTGAAGAGGCCGACTTCTTCAGCGTTCATCCTTATTCCATTTACGCGCCCAAGCTTTTTCCCGACGCCATGCTGTCGGAGCGCGGCACGTACGGATCAGCCTTCGAAACAGCTTTGTCGGGCGGCGCCGGCAAGCCGGTCATGGTGCAGGAGATCGGCGCGTCGTCAGCGCAATACACTCCTGAAGAGATCAAGAAGTTTCTGCGCGCGAGCCTTTACTCGGGACTCGGAGCCGGAGCCAACGGATTTCTCATCTGGTGCTATACCGATGCCGCTCCGGAACAATTCCACAAAGTGCCATACCTTCGCTCTCCCCATGAAACCCAATTCGGCTTGACCAACTGGGAGGGTAAAGATCGGCCGTCTGCAAAGATGTTCAAGGAATTCGAGGATATTGTCGGCCGCCTCGATCTTACGGGGATTGAGCCGGCGCCGGCCGATGCTGGCATCATCGTTCCCTACGAGTGGTCAAAGCCGCACGGCGATTTTTCACACTTCGGCTTGACCGGACCAGAGGTTGTTCCTTACACCTCGACCGATGAGGGAGCCAATGTAGCGGGCCAATCGCAGCCGAATTTCAGCGAAGAAAATGAATGGATCACCGGTTCGTGGTTGTCGTCTTTCGTGCTCGCGCGGCGGGCCGGGATGAAGGCAGATTTTCCTCGGGAGTATGACGACTGGCAGAAACGTCCGATGGTGCTGATGCCATCGCCATTAACCAGCACCGATAGGTTTCTGGTTCACGTGCATTCCGATTTCTGGGAAAAAGCAAAACAGTACGTCACCAAGGGAGGCGCGCTATACGCTTCGGTTGCTGCGGATGCTGCTATTCCCGAGATGGAGTCGCTGTTTGGCGCAAGGATGGTCGACGCCAACCCCAAAGATGAAGTCACGCTCAAGATTGTCGCCCCGTTCGGCGACCTCAAAGTGGGAGACACTTTTCATTACGCAGTGCCTTCCGCAACTCCGCGATCCTGGGGTGCAATTCTCGAGGTAAAGGGTGGGACGGTGATCGCGGTCGATCAGGACAATCGACCCGCTCTGGTTGCCAACACTGTCGGTGCAGGGAAGACGTTGCTCAGCGCCTATCCTTTGGAGAATTATCTGGCGAACTTGCCGGCCGCTTTTGACAAGCCGGAAAACACGCACCGAATTTACGAAGCCTTCCGCGAATGGTCCGGAGTAAAGCCTCTCTTTCGCAGTGACCAGCCATCAGTGGAAGTTTCCGCTTTGAACGGAGGAACACACGGGTATGTGGTTGTAACAAATCACGCTTCGGCTTCAGGCACTGTGATCATCACAGCGGCTGGAGCGCTGCATTCCGTGGCCAGAATCACGCCACAGGCGTCGACGCCCGTTCCAATTTCGGGTGCGACATTCAAGACCGATATTGGCGCTTATGAAGGACAAGTTTTCGAGTGGAAGTAGTTTGCAAGAGCGAGCATGTAGGACCAGGAGACTTCATTGATCGCAGCAGTGGACATTGGCGGGACCAAAATAGCGGTCGGAATCATCGATAGTGAAGGTAAAGTGCTGGCCCGCCAGGAATGCCCGACCCACCCCGATGGCGGCTATGCGGAAGCTCTGCGACGTATCACGGAGATGCTCCGAGCCACGGCTCAGACTGCGCACACGTCGATTTCCGGTATCGGAATCGGGTCAACAGGACCGGTCTATCCTCTGACGGGCGAATTTGGCGACGTGAATTTCTTCCCTCACTGGAAAGGAGAGAATCCGGTTGAAGATCTCAGTCGAACATTCCAGGTAAAAGTGGCGATGGAGAACGATGGAGACGCGGCCGCTCTGGGTGAAGCAGGCTGGGGTGCTGGCAGGAATAAGAAGACCCTGATGTACGTGACCATCGGAACGGGAATCGGAACGGGCCTGCTGCTCGATGGGAAACTTTATCGTGGCGTAGATCAGTCCCATCCGGAGATCGGCCACCATCTCATTGATCCTTCCGGTCCGCCGTGCGTGTGCGGCTTTCGGGGGTGCTGGGAATCTCTGGCGGCCGGTCCTGCGATGGTCGCCTGGCTTGAGCGAAATGCCCCGTCGGCTTATCCCCATCGTGCTGGTCTGACGGCCAAGAAGATTTGTGAACTGGCCCAGAATGGCGACGAGTGGGCGATACGGGCCGTCAATCATGAGGGCCGCTATCTTGGGCTTGGCCTCGCCAACTTGATCACGATGTTCGTGCCAGAAATAATCGTGCTTGGCGGCAGTGTGATGAAGAGCGCCAGTTTGTTTCTGGAGGAAATTCGGAAGACGATCGCGACCAGTTGCCGGTTGGTCCCTTTCGACAGGACAGAACTGGCGTTGGCGTCGCTAGGCGACGACTCAAATCTGATCGGAGCCGCCAGGGTCTGGTATCACCGCTTCGGCTCGGAGGGCGGAACCCGTGCAAGCTGATTTCTCCGTTATCGAAGGGGCATATCTTCGCGACATTCTCGATCAACCGCGCGCGCTCGAAGAAACACTGGCTAGACTCGAAGTCCCGGACACTCTGCAGCGATTCGCGGGCCGCCTCCGAGAAGGCGAGTTCAAGACGGTAGTCCTCACCGGCATGGGTTCTTCCTTCCACGCCCTGCATCCACTCAACCTCGAACTGATCGATCACGGCTTCACACCAATGATGGTAGAGACTTCGGAGCTTCTGCACTACCAGAACCGACTCTTCGATCCGGAGACTTTGATCGTGGCGGTTTCTCAATCCGGACAAAGTGCCGAGGTTGTCCGCCTGCTCGAGATGAATCGTGGCAAGTCACCTGTGATCGCGGTTACCAATACGCCGGGCAGTCCTTTAGCCGAGCAAGCCGACGTTACCATCCTCAGCCAGGCGGGCGACGAGTTTTCCGTTTCCTGTAAAACCTATCTCGCAGCCCTGATGGGCCTGCGGTGGCTGGGCGACGTCATGTGCGAACGCGATTTACAGCACACCCGGGCGGAACTTAACGCAGCTGCCCCGGCGGTTGGGGATTACCTCGCTCATTGGAAAGAATATGTGCAAGAGCTGGCGCGAATGCTCCAAGGCGCTCGGCACCTGTTCCTGGTTGGCCGTGGACCATCCCTCGCCGCGGTCGGAACCGGCGCTCTGACCATCAAGGAGTCCGACCATTTCCACGCCGAAGGCATGAGCAGTGCAGCATTCCGCCACGGTCCATTTGAAATGCTCAGCGAAGAAACCTTTGTCCTTGTCTTTGCTGGCGCAGACAAGACGCGAGAGCTGAACCAGAGCCTCTTCGCGGACATTCGCGAAAAAGGAGGACGGGCAGAGTTAGTAGGCGACGGCGCTGCCTCAGCATCCTGTCTGCTGCCTTCTGCGCCGCGGTCCATCCGTCCGATACTCGAGATCCTCCCGGTACAGATGGTCACGCTGGCTTTAGCCGCTCAGGTAGGCCGCGAACCTGGCCGTTTTGAACTCGCCTCAAAAGTTACGACGAAGGAGTAAAGGAATAACAGATGACATCACGCTCCATGCCGAGAAACCGATACATGGTTGCCATCGTGTTCCTGACTTTCTTTGTGATGTCGTTGCTTACCAACATTCTCGGCCCCATCGTTCCCGACATCATCAGCAGCTTCAGGGTGAGTCTGGCCGCCGCGGCTCTCCTCCCCTTCTCCTTCTTTATCGCTTATGGAGTGCTATCGATTCCCGCTGGCTTCCTGGTGGAACGCTTTGGCGAGAAGCCAGTCATGATCGCGGCATTTTTGGTGGGCACCGCAGGATCGCTGAGTTTTGCCTTCCACCCAAGCTATGGGGTAGCCGTGATCTCCCTTTTCGTGATGGGGTCGGCCATGGCCACGCTGCAAACTGCGATCAATCCTCTGCTGCGCGTCGCCGGAGGCGAAGAGAATTTTGCGTTCAATTCTGCCTTCGCCCAGTTGGTGTTCGGCAGCGCATCTTTTCTGAGTCCATACCTGTATTCGTATCTGGTGCTGAACCTGGGCAGCGAGCGCGCCGGCAGAAATTGGCTGCTCCAAATTTTAGCCAGGGTCACTCCTCCAGCTCTGCCTTGGGCATCCATGTACTGGATCTTCGCGGTCTTTACCGTGGCGATGATGGTGCTCCTTTTCTTCAGTCGTTTTCCGCGCGTGGAGCTCACTGTCGATGAGCAAGCTGGCTCGCTGCAGACGTATGGCAGTCTCTTTCGTAAGCCGATGGTCTGGGCCTTCTTTCTTTGCGTTTTTGCATATGTCGGTTCGGAACAAGGGACTGCGAATTGGATCTCCGAGTTTTTGTCGAAATACCACGGTTACGATCCTCACACGACAGGCGCAACCGCAGTGTCATGGTTTTGGGGCCTGCTCACAGCCGGCTGCTTTATTGGCATGTTACTTTTGAAGATTCTTGACAGCCGTTACGTCTTGATCGGAACTTGCATGGGAGGGATTTTGTGTTTGACCGCCGCTCTGTTCGGCCCGGCGAGCGTTTCGGTCATAGCCTTTCCTGCAATTGGACTCTTCGCCTCCGTCATGTGGCCGATTCTGGTTTCGCTTGGGCTTAATTCCGTCGCCGAGCACCACGGTTCGTTCGCGGGAATTCTGAGCACTGGAATTATGGGCGGGGCTGTCGTGCCCGTGATCATCGGACGTATCGGGGATCACTTCGGCCTGCGCATGGGACTCTCATTTCTCTACGTCACATTCGCCTGTGTTCTAAGTGTTGGCTTCTGGGCGAAGCCACTCATCACGAATGCGACCGTCAGCCTCAAGAAAGCCGAAGTTCAGTCTAAAGTTCAACCTACCGTCTAGGCATGTTCAGCGGGTGCATAAATGATGCGCCCGTCCCGAGGAATTCTGTGGTGCGTGCTCTACCCAACTCAACCAAATCGCCGAACGTGCGTTGGCGCGAGCAGAACGCGTCTTCCATCGAGAGAACAGAGAATTTATGCAGAATTTATTCATCTGCGAATAACGATCAAGTTGAGCGGGCAGGGTAGGCTCGCAGTAGGTAAGAGCTGAACCCAAAAAGCGGGGTCAACCGCCAAACCTGCACAGTTGAATTTTGTAAAACCACACTTGAATGAGGTGTCCATGAAACATGTGCGAGTAGTTTTGGCGATCGTGTCTTCACTTGTCGTGACGCCAGTGTTTGCACAATCACAAATGAGCAAAATAAAGACCGTGTAGGTGATCATGATGGAAAATCACAACTGGACGGGCGACGACGCCGGGGGCATCCTTCGGTGGTGGAAGCCAGGCTGCCATAGTGTTATGACACATATCGCGAAATCTTTGGGCTAATTCAGCGCGCTGGTTGAGTGAAATATGTGCGCCTATCAACGAACCGAATTTCTCCCAGAAAGCACCCGCCTCGTAAGCCTCGCCCGCCTTCCGTGCTAGCCAAACGGATAAGCAAGCGGGGAACTGGGGAAGCATTGCAAAAAAACTTGCCACGGTGAACGTGAGCTTTTCTCCAGTTCATCGGCGACAATTTCCTGAATGACTTTTGATTCGTCCTCGGAGAGAGGCGAGGCCAATTACGGCGGGGCAGCTTTCCGCCGCTCGGTACGCCCGCCACTTAGTTTCGAGATATTTCGTCTTTTGGGGTCCAGACTTTCACCTTTTGAACCCCACTTTCATCATTTGCGCAAACCCACAGCTGCTGAATTCAAATCCCCCGCGCGATCATCTTTCCCGCGTCGTCCCTCTCCACGTATGCCCAGGGCGTCTTCGGATCGTGTGTAAATACGGTCAGCCATTTCTCCGGGATCGCGCGCGCGTAGTACTCCTTCTTGCTCTGGATGGTGTCCAGCGGATAGAGATCGAATCCCATGCCCCAGGTGAGATCGATGTGCGCGGTGGTGGGAATGAGATCGGAGATGTAGCAGGCGGTCGAAACCTCAGGGGCTAAAGCCCCATCCTCTTCGCCGCTTAACGGCACGGCTGAAGCCGTGCCCTTCCCCAATCTTTCAGGCGGCGAAACCTGGGCCTGGTTCGCCTGCGGTGCGGCTGAACGCCGCGCCCTTTCGAGTCCAGGGCGGCCGTTAACGATGATCGCCTGCATGTGGGTTGTGTGGCCGCGAAACGTCTTCACCGAAATGCCGGGGACGATTTCTTCGCCGCCTTTCAGCAAAGTCATCTGCCCGCTTTCGACCAGAGGGTCATAGTTTTCGGAGATGAAGCTGATCGAGTCGCGCTCGCTCGGGTGGCGCGCGTACTGCCACTCGCCCTCGGGAGCGTAATATTTTGCGCGCGGAAAGGTGGGCACGATCTTGCCATTCTTGTCGCGCACCGTGTTCCATCCGCAATGATCGAAGTGCAGATGCGAGTTGATGACGATATCGATGTCTTCGGGCGCGATGCCCGCAGCCGCGAGATTTTCGAGCAGTTTCGCCGGCTGGCCGTAAAACTTGATCATGCGTTCGGAGAGCTTGTTCCCCATGCCGGTTTCGATCAGGACGGCCTGCTTGCCGGTGCGCACGAGCAGCGAGTTGAGCCCGGAGGTGACGTAGTTCCTCTCGTCGGCGCTGACCTTCTTTGACCACATGACTTTCGGCACCACGCCGAAGTATGCTCCGCCGTCGAGGGGATAAGTTCCATCCGAAAAAGCTGTGAGTTCGAAATCGCCAAGCGTGAGCTGGTGCATAAAGCTAGTGTGCCATAACCTGCGGCGATCATCGCTCGCTCTGCGCCGCAATGCCGGGCGCGGTTCAAGCTTGACGGAGTCTGACGATTGGCGCGTCGTGGTGTAGAATTGCGGATGAACCCCTCCGCTGGAGGCGCAGTTGCGGGCACGCGAACTGCCGAATCAGCGGAATCCTTTCCAGTCGGGACGTGGCTCAGCCTGGTAGAGCACTCGCTTGGGGTGCGAGGGGTCGGCAGTTCAAATCTGCCCGTCCCGACCAATCAACTAAAGCGTCGCTCATGCGGGCGGCATCGTAGGCATAGCTGCGGTCCGAGTCCGTCAGCGAAGTGAGTCCTCGTCATCGAAATTGTCTGCCGCATTTTTCGCCGCCATGCCAAAGATGACAAGCACGACAGCCAAGCCGATGCCCATCATTTCACCCATTAGTCGATCCGCCTTCGTGAACGCGCTGATCGCACGTCCTCCGAAGAAGAACAACAGGCCGGCGATCGCAAATAGCAACTGGCTCGTTCCTCTGAGCAGGGCCTTCTTGGCGAACAATTGTAGCGTCAAGTTGGTGAAAATCCGGGATTGGATGGACGGGCCGTGAGTCATTTTGAAGTTGGTCGGCTGTATGCGCACGAGATCCCTCGTCCCGCTGGTGAAAACGCAGGACCTCAGGATGACGCCTCTCGGAAGTTTCGCGCTGTGGAAATTAAACTGCCCCACTAATCTACCTGCGGGATGCGGAATTCGGCACTTGTACTCCGCCTTCGATTTTTGGGATGCCGAAATGGCCGCCCAGGTGCGAGAGGTCGAGCGGGCTGATTGATCCGGAAACCGTAATCAGCGTGACCTCGTCCGCTCTGGTCACCAGGATGGCTACGTTGCTGATCGCGTTGTTCTGGAAACGAATCCAGAGATTGGTGACACCCGTGCCATCCTTCCGCTGATGATTATTCACTAGCTGCTTCCAACCGGCCGCATGGTATTCGTGCTTGACGGCATCGAGGGCTTCGGGGTCGTACATCCCGGCGTCGGGTAAGCGGTAGCGGTGCACCGACAGGCCGCTTACCCCGGCGATGACGCGGCGGAGGTCTTCATTGTTGGAGTCGAGCTTTGAGGCCAGAACCAGCATGGAATGGTCCAAGGTGAACTCGGTCTTCGAAGAGGCACTTTGCCGGAGCGCTAGAATGCTCGGCGGCACTTCGTTGGAGGCTTGCTGCGCCCAACTCAGGTTTACGCTGAAGGCTGCGACGAGAATCAGGAACAGTACGCGGGGATGCTTCATGAACTCCTCGGTATATGTGATGCAGCCCCTTTTTATATTTGCGTCCCGCCGTAGGCAATACATGTCGGATCAATCGCATCTCAATTGCTAAGTCTATGAATTGGTTGGATCAAAGCGCGCAGATCAAGAGCCCGAACGTTGGCTCAGTGCAAAATCACAACCACGAAGGACACGAAGTCCCACAAAGGACCGCTCGACAAGAACTCCTTCGTGTCCCTAGTACCCTTCGTGGTTAAAGGTTGTTCGTTCTAGCGCCAAACTGACCCACTACTTACTATTTCAATCCCTTCACCACGTAGGCCTGGGACAGAATCTGATCGTAAACGTAAGCGTACGAGGTTCCGTCCGAGCTGAGGTGAGGTGCACCGGCGTTGGCGCCCGGGGGCAGACTATCGCCGAAGGTCTTCCATAAATCCATTTTTCCGGTCGTTATGTTGACCCGATACACCTTGGCGAGCTTTTCTCCGAGATGGTTCGAAATCGCATAGAGCGATGCTCCATCGGCCGTCCAGCCCAGCACTCCGTAGGTTGAATCAAAGTTCGGAATCGGGCGGAAGCCGCTGCCGTCCATGGGCCAGATTCCACGCTTGCCGTTGCGTTCCACGACCGACAGACTGCGGCCATCGGGCGAAAGCGAAGTCCCTACAGTGCCTTCGGGTGTGAGCGGTTTGGAATCGCCGCTGTCCAGGTCGATGAGGTACGAGCGCACACCATGATTGGGCTCGATACCGGTTGCGATCAAGTGCTTGCCGTCGGGAAGGAAACGAACTCCGCCATAACTGATGTTGTCATGCGTCAGCGCCCGGGTTTCGCCGGTTCCGGTGGGCACCAACATGAGCGGGCCGCCCTTCGCCGATTTCGTGATGGCCCACTTTCCGTCGCGAGAAATCGCGCCAGACACGCCTTCGCCGATGCGCACCGGAGGCGAGCCGTCGGTGTCGCGCAGAAATACGGTATAGTTCGGGCCGCCGCCCTCGCCTTCTTCTTCGAACAGGATCTTCTTCCCATCTGGAGTCATGTCGCGCGGGATCGACCATCCGAACCATCCGAGTTCGACTTCCTGCTTGCCGCCGGGTGGTAAGCCGCGAATGCCAATGCGCTGCTGGTGCGTGATCATCAGCGCCGCCCCGTTGCGGAGGTCCTCCAGCCACATGCCGCCCGGGACGTTGGTGATGCTGCGCTCTTTGCCCGCCAAGGTTACGCCGCGCAACTGGGTCGCGCTGCCGCTGCGGGTGGCCGTGAACCAGATCTCATCGCCGGAGGGCGACCATTGCAATCCCTCAATGGAAACGAAACCCGATGCCAGCTTCTTCTCGTGGCCGGCCATGTCGATGACTGCGAGCGAGCCTTCATCATCGCCACCGGGATTTTCGTGATCGGCGAAGGCGATCCATTTGCCATCGGGAGAAATTTGCGGATGGCTGATCCAGTTGATGCTGTCGAGCAGAACGTGGCCAATCGGATATTCCAGGCGCCAGTGATGGTTCTCGGACATTAAATGGACAATGACCATGCTGTCGCCGCTCGGCGACCATTGCGCATCTTCGACGTTATCGAGCACTTCGCGGGGAGTGCCCCCGCTGAGCGGAACGCGGGCAAGCGTCCCGGTGCGGGCAAATCCACCGTAGAAGGCGGTGTTGAGACGGATCGCGAGTTCGCCGTTCTTTGAGATGGAAAGCAATTCGGCGTCGTCGAAACCGAGTTCGCGGGAGCCGTTGTCGTCGACGCGAGCCATGTAGAACTGCTGCTTGCCGCCATCCCAGGATGCGCTGTAAACAATGCTGCCGTCGGGCGTGAAGCGGGCGTTGCCGATCGATCCGGTGCGGAAGGTGATCTGCTGGTACTGCGGTGGAGCGCTGGCGCCGCTGCCCCTGCCAATCCACCAGCCGAGGCCCAGCATAGCCGCCGCCAGCACCATGACTGCGGCCGCGGCGGCGACCAGGCGACGCGAACCCGCAGTTTCAACTTGCTGCACCGCCACTTGCGCGCCTGATTTCGTGGAGGCCGAAAGTTCCGTGAGCGCTTCGAGGTCGAAGGCCAAGTCGCCTGCAGACTGAAAGCGCTGCGCCGGATGCTTCTCCAGACAGTGGCGGACGATTCTTTCCAATCCCGGGGGAACGGTGCGCGCGGTTTCAGAAAGCTCCGGCACTTCTTCTTTCAGAATCGCACTCATGGTGTCGGCCGGAGTTTCGCCATGAAACGCGCGCTTGCCGGAAATCATCTCGAACAGAATTGCACCGAACGAGAAGATATCGGAGCGGTGGTCTGTAGGTTTGCCGCGAACCTGCTCCGGCGACATGTAGCCGGCCGTGCCCATGACTAGACCAGTTTCGGTCGCAACCTGAACCGTGGGCGCTTCTCCGCTGCCTGTGGATACTTCCGGGCGAGTCAGCTTGGCCAGGCCAAAATCCAGAATCTTCACGCGGTTGTCGTGAGTCAGGAATAGGTTCTCCGGCTTGAGGTCGCGGTGGACAATGCCCTTCTCGTGCGCGGCGGCCAGACCCTTCGCCACCTGCATGGCGTAATCGATGACTTTGCGGATGGGCAGCGGTCCATTGCGCAGCCTTTCGCGCAGCGTCTCACCTTCCAGCAATTCGGAGACGACATAGGGCGCGCCCTGCTCTTCGCCGATATCGAAGATGGAAAGAATGTTGGGATGGTTGAGCGCGGCGGCCGCGCGGGCTTCCTGCGCGAAGCGCTGCAGACGTTCGCGGTCCGCCGAAAAAGACGGGGGCAGGACTTTAATCGCCACCGTGCGGTTCAGCCGTGAATCGTGCGCGCGATAGACTTCGCCCATTCCGCCCGCGCCCAACAGCGATTCGATCTCGTAAGGGCCTAGTTTCGTGCCAGAGGTCAACGCCATGTCGCGGCATTATACCTGCTTCCGACGCTATGCGAACCTCCGCCGCCAATTCCGGCACCCCGTTCGGAAGGAGATAATTTCTGATGGTGTTTTTTGCCTGGGGTGAGCCTTGCCGATCGGGGGCGTAGAAATCCGGAGCATGAAGATGTTGAAGTCGATGCTGCTGCCGGGCGGAGCGCTGCTCCTGGGCGTGATGGCGCTGATGTATTCGGGATGGTTGACCCTGGCCTTGCCCGCGCTCAGCTTCCTCTATTACTGCGCTTTGGCTGGCGGGATGTTACTGGCGTGGCGCTTCCACTCCAGCCGGACTTTCCTGGCTTTGCTCGTTTTATTTCTTGCCGGACAAGCGGTTCCCCTGCTCGCTGGCGGAACGCCCGCGGTCGTTCTGACGATCGTGCGCATCGTGTCGGTGCTGGTGCCGATCGACTTCGTCCTGGTCGCCGTGATGCACGAGCGCGGCTTCACGATGGAATCGATCTCCCCGGTCGTGCTGCTTCTGTTCGTGGAATCGGTGGTCGTATTCGTATTCTCTCGAATTTCGGTTACGACGCCCTCGGCGGCGCACGTTCACCATGCTTCCGCGACAGTGCAATTCCAGGGCTACGCGCTGATCGTTCTCGCCGCAGCCTGCGCTTTTCTGGCCGGCCGTTTTCTGTTCACTCGCAAGCCGGCCGACAGCGCCCTGTTCTGGTCTCTGCTGGCCTTCTTTCTCTCGCTGCGCTTCACCGGGAATGCGCGCATTTCGATCGTGTACGCGGCGACGGCGGCGTGCATCCTGGCGACATCGATCATCGAGAATTCCTATCTGCTCGCCTATCACGATGAATTGACCACGCTGCCCTCGCGCCGGGCTTTCAAGGAAGCGCTGCTGCGGCTGCAGGATCCCTATTCCATTGCGGTGGTCGATATCGATCACTTCAAAAAGTTCAACGATACGTATGGCCACGATACCGGCGACCAGGTGTTACGGCTGGTGGCTGCGAACCTGGCACGGGTCACCGGAGGTGGACAGGCCTACCGCTGCGGAGGCGAGGAGTTCAACATTCTCTTTCCCGGCAAGAGCACGGCTGAAGTGGTGGAACATCTGGAACGACTGCGGGAGAATATTCAGACTTCAGAATTTCGCATGCGTGGCAATGACCGGCGGCAGGCGCCTCGAGGCCCCGATCGCCGCAATGAGAAGAACAAAGGCCGGACAGCCAAAGGGCATGTCATTCGTCAACTCGCGCAAGACAAGTGTCCAACTTCCCTTTCTGTGACGGTGAGCATCGGGGTGGCAACGTCGTCGCGGCAAAATGCCGATCCGGACTCGGTGCTGAAGACCGCCGACAAGGCTCTGTATCGCGCCAAGGCCAACGGACGGAATCGAGTGGAAAGCGCCTCCACGAAGCGCGCGCGCACCCAGGCCGCCGGCATCGCCTGATCATTTGCAGCAATCTGCTACGGAACTTGAAACGCGGCGGGCGGAATCTGCGTCGCGCCGGACCGTCCCCTAGGACGGGGAAAAAAGTGGAACGGTCCGGCTTTGACGTTTTCGCAAGCACCGCGGGCCGTGCGGTCAGCCGGCGGTTGTGGGAGAGATCGGGCGTCTCCGACCGGTGCCCCCGCAAGCGGAACATTTGACGCGGATAAATGCCACTCCTTCAGACTTGCCGTTCAAGTCCACGGGCTTCGCAACATATCCGGTGCCGCTGCATTTGGGACACTCTTCCGGATCCACTCCTCTCCCCCCTCACGGATGTGGGGTATTGTCGACGAGTCGACAACGAAGTTCACAACAGATTGATTTGCGTTACGAAAACCGAACAGAAGTTCGGGCCGCAACTTTACGGCCCACGATCACCCGGTTGGGACACCGGGATCGCGCGGAAAGGCTCAGTGCGTAGTCTCTAGTCCGCTTGGCGCCAGCTTGCGTCCCGGTCGTACCGGGTCAGAGTCTTGGCGCTGGCGGACGTGCGGGGGCCTAAATCCTTCTCATAGACGACGCCATCCTGATCAACCAGGAACGTCATCACTCCCGAAGAGCGGTATTCGGCGGGATACGCCAAAAAGGCGAATCCACCGGTCATCTTTCCGTCGACCATGTAACTGTGCGATCCCTTCGCTGTTTTCTGCCCGGTCAAAATCCGGAAATAATAGCCCATGAACGGTTGCGGTTTCTGGTCAGGGTTCCCAGGATCTGCGGCGGCCGCGGCTATGAGCGGCCCAATCGGACTTTCGGGCTGGCCGGCGCTGGTCTCCCAGTAAAGACCATTGTGTTTCCCGGGATCGCTGGAAAGCTTGCCGGCGTATTGCTGCTGCGACTCGCCGTCGTGGGGCTGCGAGTAGTACTCCTTTTGGGCGTCGACCAGTTCCTGGCACACCTGGATGACGGCCAGTTCATTCTTTCCGATCCTGCGATACAAGATTTCTTTCTTGCCGGCAGGCGTATCGAAATACCAGGCGTTGCCCTTATGCAGCAGGGGTATCGGGGTGGGCCAATTTTCCGCGCCAATATAGAGAGTCGTGGTTCCATCCGGCTCGTTCACCAGGCGGTGCATCTCTTTATATTTTTTGAGGAACTCTTCCCGGCTGCTCTGGTCTTGGGCCGGATCGCCGGATGAAATAAGGTTCTTCGCATCCGGTCCCAGGATGCTTAACAACGCGGACTGATCGTCGGACTCGACCGCCTTCACCAGAGCGTGGCAGGCCTCAGCGGCCGATGCGAACGTCTTTTGTCCGGGCTGTTGCGTGGCGAAAAGGGGCGAGGCCGAAACTGCGAGAGCAAGAAGTGCAAACGTCGCTAGCTTGAAAAATTGCGTGGGAAGTTGTCTGAGATTGCGATCATCTTGAGACATCGTCCTAACCTCCTCTGGTGTTCACGTGCTTCGATTGGTTTCGACAGTAGCGGCAATCACAGGATTAGCGGCGTCCTCCGCCACCGTGCCCACCGCCGCCGGAATGTCCACCGCCGCCGTGCACTCCGCCGCCTCCGAAACTGGAGCGGCCGCGGGCCGAAAATCCCCGCGACACACCGCCGCGAGAAACGCCACCGAAGGCTCCCACGTGACCTTCGACTCGCGGTGAGGAATTGAACGAGCGGCCTCCGCCACGTTCGGCAGGGCCATGGAACCCGCCACCCGAACCACGGAATCCGCCGCCCTCGGAACGGAACCCGCGCAATTCCCGGTCACCGCGGGCGAACTGTGCGCCGCCGCGATAACCTCCGTGGAAATATGCATTGCGGTCATAGAACGCGTGGCTGTGAAACGCGTAGGGGCGGCCACCGTAGATCAGGCCACGGTGATACCAGTCGAATCCCCATCCGTGCCATCCCCATCCAAATCCGAAGAACGGGCTAATGCCGAATCCGAGGCCGAATGAAATGTATGGCCCGCCCACTCCCCACCACGGATAAAATCCCGGCCAAAGCCCTACGGGATAGCCATAAACGAATTCCGGATTGTATTCGGGCACATACACGACCTCAGGATCGGCGGGCGCGATGTCGATATTGCCTGCCTGGTCGGTTACCGTCTGCTGAGGTGTGCTTCTAAGATTGCCCGCCTGCTGCGCCTTCTGGCGCATGTACTGGATCGCATTCATCACATCGGCCTGCTGGTTGTAATTTGCGTCGCCCAGCTCCGACGTCCACGAAAGATCCTTGTTCATGTTGGCCAGCACCGAGGGGAACTGGGTCAGCGCCTTGACACTCGGATCCCAGTCCTGCTGGTCGACCGCGTCGCCGAGATCCTTGCCCTTCAGATTCGGATTCTGTTCGAGGAAGCGCTCGGCTTCGACGATCTGCGTGGGGTACGCAGCAGCCGCCAGGATTTGTGCGACCAGCGCATCCGGAAACAATGCGATCGGCGCCACCAGTTGTTGCAGCTGCTCCGGACTCAGCTGCGATGGAGTCGGCTGGTCGGGGGGAGGCGGTGCTTGTTCCTGCGGCTGCGCCAAGGCAGGGAATGAAAAAGTCGCGAGTACGATTGCGCACGCGATCATGGAGCTCAGGACTCTCTCTCCACAAAACTTTACGTTCATCGTGTCCTCCTGACCATGCTGCTCATGCCGGTAAGACTACGTTCGGATGTAAAGACGAACCGTTCCTCCACTTCCAGCTAAAGTAAATTTAGATGCAGTTTTGTGAGAATCGGTCGATTCGGCGTTCATGGGTCGCATCCACAGGGTTAGATCGAAGAGCGCGGAACTTCGGTTACCTGTACTGCAATTTGATTGATGTGAGTATACTCCCCGAAATTAGCCAGAAGTCGAGGGATTCTCATGCGTGCACGGAACAGTATAAAAAATGTAACGGGAGAATCGAATGTCCAAATGCGTGACTGGATCAGCTCACTGTTTCACCACTGACCGGATTTTCGGCGTGCCGGAAACTGCTGCTTTCAGCGTCTCATCAGTTTCAATCAGCTGCAGGACCTTCCGCGTCATCTCTTCGTCGATATCGGGAGCGCGGCGAATTTCCACCGGATAACGCACCAACAGTTCCAGTCCCCCATCGGCAAACTGCAGCCGCGCTTCGGGGCGCGGAGCTTCGATCTGTATATCCACGCGCCGCTCGATGTTCGCGTGCTGGCGTTCGATCTCCTGCCGGTATTGCGAGTACACCGAATTCACCGTCGCCACCAGCTTTTCCTGCGCCGCCTTGTGATTGCCCTGGGGCGCGATCATGACTACCACTTCGTGCCACGCGTAATCGGCTCCGGGAATCTGCTTGAATAGCGGCGTTCCGGTCTGGAAGAGGACCGCGTTCGAGAACACAACCAGCCGGCCCGTTGGATAGAAATCCAATCCGGTTCCAGCCATTTCCATCAGGTAGAACCGCACCAGCCCGAGATCGACCACATCGCCCGTGATGCCCGCCACGCTGATGCGATCGCCCACCCGAATTCCATAGCGCCCGATAATGAAGAAGTAGGCCGCGACGGAAAGAAGCACGGCCTGCAATCCCACGGCGATGCCCGCGGTAATAAATCCCGCGAAGGTGGCGAGCGAACTGAACTCGCTGACAAAGCCCAGAATCAGGACGATCACGATCAGAAATCCGATCACCACTCGGCGCAATACCAGGAACTGCCGGCGCCGGCGCGGATCGCTGATATAGCGGAAGGTGATCTTCCGCCAGATTTCGGAAAGAATCAAGATCACGGCGAGGGCTCCGAGGATGCCTCCCACCCGCACCAGCACCGAACGCAGCACGTGCTGCGATTCGCGAATCACGGAGCTGCGCCACTCGCCGAAGTTTCTTTTGCTGTCGTTGAGGACGATGATTTCCTGGCTCAGCGGTATCAGCGCCCCGGATAGCTGTTTGAAGCGTCCCGTGATCTCCTGAAAATTCTGGCGCTCCGCTTGCAGTTGCTGCGGATTGGTGCTGGGCTGCTGGTTGGCGAGGGTCTGGCTCTGCTGGATCGTGGCCCGTAGCGCATCGCGCAAAGGTGTGCGCACATGATCCGCCACATCGCGCGTGTCGTCTGCGTCTTTCATCGCCGCATCGATCTGGTGCACGGCGCTCATGTAGTCATACAGAGTGATGGCTTCGCTGATGAGGCCGCCGGAGTTCGCCAGTGTCGGTTTTGCCGGAGCCGGCGTAATCGCGAGTTTCTCCGGTCCTGTGGCCAGAACTTCAGGGATCGACCGGGCCAACTGGTTGATTCCGCCTTCGAGCCCGGTGGCGACTTCTCCGTTCGCTTCGACGAATGAGGTCATTTTGCGGATTGAATCCAGCAAGGCCTTCTGCAAATCCTGTTCGCTCTGGAGCGCGTCGCGTTGCGAAGTCAAGGCGGTCCGCTGTGCCGGACGCGCGCGCGGAATCTCCCCGTTCAACTTATCGATCTGCGACTGCAACTGGTCGATTTGCGAGGAGGTCTTGGACTGCATCTGCTCCAGAGCGTGCTCCTGGCTGCTCTCGCGCGAAGTCTGGATCGAGCCTTGCTGGGCCTTAATCAGCGCGGCCTCGGCTTTCGCGGATTGAAAGGCGAAGCGTACGACTTGTGCTCCCAGATTTTTCGTGTTGTCTTCGTAAATCGTATCGCTGGGCAATCCCACAGCCTGAATGCCGGTCGTGGCACGGCGGTACCAGCTGATCACCTGGTTCAGATGGTGCAGTGCGGCGTCGCCGTCCAACTGGATTGGGGGCAGTGTCGATGGCGATGGAGAACTCTGTTGCTTCGCCGGCTGACCGGGCGCCGGATTTTTCGCATTTTGCGCCGGCGCAACCAGGACGGCTATCGCTAACAGCAGGGCCACTCTCGCAGTCCGTCGATTCGTCCTGCTTAAGATGACCACGCAACCACTTGAGAAGCCGTTGCGCAGCTTGCTAGCCGCGATTCGCAAAAGCCAGATCATCTGCGCGGCCAATCGGAAACTCGCATTCTTAATGCTGCTGGAAAAACTCTGGATCATTTTCATGGGAGACGTTCGGTCCGCTCACTGTTGGACGCATTCTCTTGTTTTCGGGATGGGAAGTTTTTGACTCGATAGGGCATCAGCTTATTGGGTGCTGCCGCTTCCGGTCAACGTTGGGCGGGCTTGACCGTGCGTCCGGTCGCTTCCATTGGGAAATTCCTGACACCGTAATCACTGAAACGTTTCAGCTCTGGGAAAGAGCCCCGTCGTCGTCTGGTCTCGTGGTACCCTAAGCCCACAGAGGGAAGGAGCGCGAGTTTCTCAGGCGCCAGTTGCAAGGGACTGCCTGCCAATTGCCCTCCGGGGTATGAAAAGCGAGTGCGGGGGATGAGGATGCATAAGATAAATGATGAAACGAAAATCGAAGCGCATTGGGCTGCCGGAATGGGGATTGCAGATCACCGCGTTGCGTGAACGGCTGGGAATCAATCAAGCGGAGCTGGCACGCCGAATGGAATGCTCCGCGATGACGATCTCCCGCTGGGAGCGTGGACTGCTCCAACCTTCCGCCGAGCACTTTATTCAGCTCGGCAATCTGGCTGATAAGACCGAGGCTTGGTTCTTTTGGGAAATGGGCGGAGTCCGTCCGGCCAAAGTAATGGAGGCTCTCCAGGCTTCACCCCGCGCAAAACGGGCATCCGGGACTGCGCAGTACTACGGCCACTATTTCGATGGCAAGCCGGCGAACTCGGGCAAGCCGCCCCATTTGGTAGATGTTCCGTTGCCCAAGGCGGCCATCGGCACGCATGGGCAGCCGGGGGATCGCAGGAGCAGCCTTAGAGCCATTCCCGCGCACTCGGCAGTGACCACGCCCGCGTCCTGGTGCCCGAATCCGGCTTACACCAGCCTGCTGCGCGTGAAGGGTCACTCGATGGAACCTGTTCTCCGACATGGCGACATCGTGGCGGTTGACTCCTTTCAGACGGAACGTGGCGACCTCTACGGCCAGCTCGTCGTCGTCGCCAACGAACAGGCAGGACTGAGCGTCTCGCGTCTTCGCCGCTATGACACGTTGGATGTCCTGGAAGCAGAAAGCCGGCGGTATGACCCGGTTATTTTGAGTAAAGCCAGCGGATGGCGCATCGTCGGCAAGGTGTTGTGGTGGATTTCCGGCACTCCATAACTCGTCTTTCCCGCAGAGAGCGAAATCCGTGGCGTATCTTGACGCTTGTCCCCTGGTCCCCTCGCAAGTAGGTTCTGAAGCAGGGGTTGCAAAAACAAAATGGCCGAAAAGTACCGTTCCGAACTCAAGAACAAAAAAGGATTTCTGAGCGGCGCAGATTCCAGCGCCCGCTCTGCTCGGGTTCAGCAACTGCACGATGAAATCGACAAACTCGCGCTGCTGTTAGCGGAAGTGAAACGGCAGAGTGACAGGATTCAACGCGCTGCCGACGCCCTCGGGGAGGCGGTCCTTGAATCTGCGTCCATCACTTCGAAGGACGGCTCGAAACGAGAATCCACGGCAGCCAAGGCGCGGACGCGTTCGAAAGACGACAGAACGTTCCCGCTCTCGGCCGAAATGCCGCAGATCGAGCGAGCGCGCAACTGATTTCCGGGCCTGCCGGCACTCGCCATTGCCGCAGCAATCTTCTCCGCCATTCTCCGCTTCGATTTCAATGGCCGTCTTCGTTATATCAGCCGGATTACTGAGTTCACTGTATTGCCCCCGTCCGGACATCCGTTTACTGTGACACTCCGTTCGCACTTCAGCGCTTCGATGTTCGCGCGAGAGATGCGAATCCGCTGATTCAGGCAGTCTTTTCCATGCGGGAACGCAGGCAGAGGTCGCGTCCGGCCGGGCCGAATGACTCGGGATGGTACCAACTCTATTTCGCCGCCGTGACGGAAGGAAATGAGAGCCGGGCCGTCCTGCAGATAGAGCGCGCCCGCAGGGCAATGCAGGACCGGCTCGTCGAATTGCGCCGCGCTGAGGCCGCCGATGGCGGCGAACTGCAGGATTTGAACAATGCCCTGACGTATCTGGCTATTCTGCTACAGCATGCGGGACGAGAAGGTAGGAATCTGATATGGGATTGAATACGGAAGGGGCTCAGTCTGGCAATGAGCCACATATACATGCCGGCGCGATTGAGGCTCTCTACAAGAGTCAGAGCTGGTATGAGGCGTACATGGCGGCGCTATTCGAAGCAGACCGCAGGCAGATTGGGGAGAGCATCCGGCGCGCCGAGTTCCTTATTCTGAATCGTGAACGCGAGTTGCTCAGCGGACCCTCCGACCGTATCGAGCAGCGGGCTCTTAATAACGCCCTGCACGCCCTGCGAGCTCTCCGCGGATGCCTCAAGTTGTAGAGTGCGGGCAGCCAACGCATTCCGTTTTGAACGGAATGCCGCTCTCGCTGGATCGGGGCAAGAAAAAGCCCTCTTATCAGGACGCTCTCCGGTTGATCGAACTCGTGTCGCGCAAAGAAGCGTCCTTCTCGTCTTGGCAGGAACAAACCGGAACGCCCACGATCCACTGCGCGTCGGTTCCATAAAGATAGAAGGTCGTTTCAACGCACTTCATTGGCTGGCCGCACTGAGGGCAAAGCTGGTGCTCGGCGGCCTGAGAACGAGCCTCGCTAAAAAGTTTGGCAATTGCCTGCCGTAGGGCGGCCGGGCTGGACTCCGCAGAAGAATCTGAAGACGACGGATGCATAGCCGGTTGGGGCGAGTGAGGATATGTTTTCATTACTGCCTGTAAACAAGCTATCAGCAGATCGATGCGGCCTGACGCGCCAAGGTGCGCCAGAGTGACTTTTCATTGTCCCGGTGCCCGCGGAAAAAGCTCCATTTCCGCGGCACGCGCGACACCATTTTTCATACAGCGCGATGGGCGAAAATTCGGCAGTCAGTCAGTGGGAATTTCGCCGGCCGTATGCCCCGAGGAGATCCCTCCGCCCGCTGGTGAAAACGCGGGCGTTCGGGATGACGCCGCTGTGGAAATGAACTGACCCCACTAACCGAATATTCTCTTGACCCCGGTGCTAGAATTGGGACAAGTGTTTCGACCCCTGGGGAACGAATCGACCGCAGTGGAAGTTGCCGTGAAAAACAAGCAGCCGGGAAAAATTGAGCCGCAGCAATTCCTGAGTGGTTGGAAAGATATTGCCAACTATCTTGGAAAGGGTGTGCGCACGGTGCAGCGCTACGAGCGGCACCTGGGACTGCCGGTACGCCGCCCCGCAGGCAAGGACTGTGGTTCCGTCGTGGCCACCAAGGCCGAGCTAGACGCCTGGGTCGTGGCCAGCCCGATCCGCGAAGCTTTTCATCTTTCAACACCCGCGCAGATTTCTCAGCAGGCCGACGCCAGGCGACTGTTCAAGAACGGACTCGCGGAGATGGGCAAATTGCGCGATCAACTGATGGCTCTACGCGCGGAAGTCACATCCTCCGTCCAACTGCTGAAGGAAAGTGTCAACTGCCTGCAAGGCGAGCTGAACCAGAATCGGTTGCCGGCGTCCCCGAATCAGACGCTTCTGGACGGCGACTTGAACGAAAAAATAATTCTTGATTTCGCGGCGGCGCTGCCCCGATACCGCAAAGTCAGTTAGAACCGCCTAACTCATTTACCGCGCTCTGCGCTCGCCGATTCCGTTTGCCCGCATTTAATACATCACTGATATCCAGCAGCACGACGACCACGCCATCAATCTTATTTTGCATGGTTCGATAGGGCGTGATGCGCAGTTTGTAGGCTTTGCCATCGCGAGTGCGCACCAGTTCGTTTCGCGCGGTCACGTCTCGCATTACATCGAGCATCCAGTTCTCCAGGCTCGGAAGGTCGAGGTTCAGCAACAGATGACTCAGAGCCTTGCCTGTATCGTGATTGGAGAAGCCAAAGACGCGTTCCGCTTCCGGCGTGTAGCGCCGTATACGCAGATCTTCGCCCAGCAGAATCATCGGGATGGTCGCGCTGTTCAGCAGATTGATCAGATCGTTGCTGAGCTGTGCCAGTTGCTGGTTGCGGTGCTGAATTTCTTCGTTGACTGTGTTCAGCTCTTCGTTGGCGGATTCCAGTTCTTCCTTGGAAGTCTGCAGCTCTTCGTTCGTGCTCTGCAGCTCTTCGTTGCCCGATTGAATTTCCTCGTTGGCGGATTGCAATTCCTCATTCGTGGCTTCTTGCGCCTCGATGATCGACTGCAGATATTCCTTGGTGCTGGCGAGTTCCTGCTTGAACTGCGCGATCTGTACATCCTTGCCGTCGGAAATTTCCTTCGCCTGCCGCGAAACGGGCTTCGGCTCAGGCGCGGTCTTGACCGACTCTTTCTCCTCAAACAGCACCAAAAAATGGCGCTCCTCCCGTGCCGGCGTACGAAATGGAATCACCTCGATCTTTACGAGGTTCGCCTCGTTTCCGTCCTCAACGACGAGGCCGTCCTTGGAAAGCGAAGTGACACTCTTGCGGGCTTTCTCGATCAAAGTCCGCAGTTCATAGAGCAGGCCGGGCCGGGCCATCTTTAAGAGATTCAAACTCGCTCTTCCTGTCGGAAGCTCCAGGTAGCGGTTCGTCCTTCCCCGGCTCTGCAGAATCTCCAAGTCGCTATTCACCACCACCGCCGAAGGCACGTATTTCGTCAACAGAAGCCGGTCCGCTTCGCGCTGCACGTCCGACGGCGGCTTGACCAGTTCGTCCTCTCCGCGTGGAATGAGTGGTTTTTCCTGGTTTCGCTCCGCAGTCGCGTGCGGGCTGACCGTCATCCCGAACGTTACTGGCGATGGAACTGCTTTCTTCTGGTAAATCTTCCCTTTGCGGTCCACGAGATCAAAAATCTCCGCGCCCGAGCCCACCAAGCCTTCGGTGTTTCCCACCAGCAAATAGCCGCCCGGCTTCAAGGCGTAGTGAAAAATCGGAATCACTTTTTTCTGCAAAACCGGCGTCAGATAAATGAGCACATTGCGGCAACTGATGAGATCCATGCGCGAAAATGGCGGGTCGCTGAACACGTTCTGCATCGCGAACACGCACGCGTCGCGGATCGACTTCGAAATCTGGTACCCGCCGAGTACTTTGTGAAAGAAGCGCCGCAGCCGAACCTCCGACACTTCGTTGACGATTGTGTCTTTGTACACTCCAGCTCGCGCCTGTTGGATCGCACCGTCGCTCAGATCGGTCCCGAAAATCTGAATCGGTATTTCTGTCCGCAGCTCCGAAAGCGTCTCGACCAGTGAAATCGCGTGCGAATAGGTTTCCTCTCCCGTCGAACATCCGGGAACCCACACCCGCACGGGCTCGGAGTTCGAGTGCGCGGCGACAATTTTCGGGTATATCGTGTCGTGCAGGTAGGCAAATACGTCAGGATTACGGAAGAAACTTGTCACGTTGATCAACACATCCCGATACAATCCTTCCAACTCCTGAGGGTTCCGCTGCAGCAGATTCAGGTACTCTTCCAGTTCGGTGACTCGGTGTATATTCATGCGGCGCAGGATCCGCCGCCGAATCGTCGCCACTTTGTAATCCACAAAATCCACTTTGCTGAAGTTCTTGAGCAACCGGAAAATTTCTTTCATCAGGCGGTCTTTGCCGTCGAAAATGTCGCTGGGTCTTTTCTGGCCTGTGGGTTGCCGCTGGATCCGAATCAATTCCTGTGCAATGCGCTCCGGGGGAAGCACGTAATCCACTACTCCCGCAGAAATCGCGCTGCTGGGCATGCCGTCATACTTGGCGGACTCCGTGTCTTGCGCGAAGGTGATGCCGGAATTGTCCTTGATCGCAGCCAGGCCCGCGGTACCGTCGTTCGCAGTGCCTGACAAGATCACTCCGATGGCGTTCGACATCTGGTCCGACGCCAGGGACTGGAAGAACTTATCAATGGGCATGTGATGACCGCGGCCTGCTTCCCGCCTCGCCAGGCGCAGAGTGCCGTTGACGATCGTCATGTCCGAATTCGGCGGCAAAACGTAGACGGTGTTCGATAAGACGCGCATTCCGTCCGCCGCCTGCAAGACGGGCAGACGCGTCGTTCGCGACAGCAACTCCACCATCGCACTCTCGTGTGTCGGATCGAGATGGGGGATGAATACCAGTGCGAGGCCCGGCTCTGCCGGCATGGCGCGAAGCAGCGTGCTGAATGCCTCGAGCCCGCCGGCGGACGCGCCGATGGCAACAATGGGAAAAATCTCTGCTGATGTTTGCTCCGCAGAAACTTTTCCCTCCGCCTGGGGCTTGGTACTGCGTTGTTTCTTCTTCTTTGAACCGGGTGGCATGAACGCCTCTCGAAAAATTGTGCCCAGTGTATGGAATGATTTTGAGCGCCCCCATTCTAGATCACGCGCAAAGCAGTGACCTCAGAACCGCGGCGCGAATGCAAGTCCGGCCTCTGCAACTGTCAAACCCAACTTCACGAAGACCGCGTTCTTGGATGCCCGGTGGCGTCGTTTGGCGCATCCCGGCCTCGGGTCTGCATGCTAGCTTTCCAAACACCGTTCAAACGATGAACCGGCCCAGCGCACGGACTTTATCCGATGGGATGGCTAACGCCAGGGGTTTTCGAATGACATGGCAGTATGGCTGGCAGCACTTCTATGAAGCGGCGATCGTCGAGACTAATCTCTCGCGTCTGCCGGTACTCATCCAATCGGCACAAGCTGCTATCGACGCCCGCATCCAGCAACTGGCGCAGGACCATCACGGCACTCCTGATGAACGGCAAGCCATTTCCGATGCCATAGCAGGACTGGACCTTCTCCGTAAAGAACTGGATTAGCCCGCCCCGTCCGCCGTCTCTTCAAATTGCAGCAAGGTGCGGCAAGAGGCTATAAGTCAATCTGTGGCATCCGAATTTCGGGATCCCACGCCGCGGTTCTCCATCCATCCCTGCAAAATGAGCACGGCCGCCATGCGGTCCACTGCCTTGCCGCGTTTTTCGATGGAAAGCTCCGTCTCTCGTAACAGGCGATTGGCCTCAGCCGAGGTGAGACGCTCATCCCAAAGGTGAACCGGCAATCCGAAGCGCCGGCGCAATTCCTCGGCAAACTCCTGCATCTTGTCGGCCTGTGTTCCTTCTTCGCCGCTCATTCGCAGGGGCAGGCCGACCACGATCTCTTTCACCTCGTATTGGCGGATCACATTCCTTAAATGTTGGAAGTCGTGCCGTTTGTTCCGTCGCTGCAGCGTCTCCAGGCCCTGCGCCGTGATGCCCAGCGGATCCGACACAGCAACGCCGATTCTGCGCGACCCCACGTCAAGTCCGAGCACCCGTCCCGGAGCACCTACCGGACGGGGAGTTTCCTGGGCGACAGATCTGTCGTTCTCCGAAGCGAACTCGGAAGCTACAGTATCGGAATCACGATCTGTACTCACGAGCCGATTATATGCTCACTGTTTGCCATGCTTCCGATCACATCTCTATGTAATTTCAAGCATTTGCAAATTGGCGTCCGTGTGCTTGCCGCGCCTGCCTTGCCTTCCCTGGGGCCAAGGAGTAGCATGTTTAGAGTAGTCAGAAGCGTCTCCCTCACTAAGCTTTCGCCCCTTGGGTGCCCGACTATGAGCGGTTCTGATCTGAATTTCCACATCGGCGACAAGGTCGTTTATCCCAACCACGGTGTGGGAATCATCGAGCAAATCAGCAGTCGTTCCATCGGCGCCACGGTGGAGAAGTTCTACCTGCTCCACATTAAAGCCAGCAGCCTCAAGGTGATGGTTCCCTGCCAAAATGCCGGCAGCGTGGGCTTGCGGCGCGTGGTGCGGAATGGCGAAATCCAGAAAGTTCTGGATGTGCTCTCGATCTCCGAAGGTAACGGCATCGGCGACTGGAAGGACCGATTTAAGGAGAACTCCGACCGCATGCGCACCGGGTCGCTTCTCGAGGTCGCCGGAGTGCTCAAGAGCCTCATCGCGCTGCATCAAGCTAAGCCGCTCTCCTTCCGCGAAAAGAAGATGCTGGAGCGTGCCCGTTACCTGCTGGTGAGCGAGCTGGCCATGGCCCGCAACTGCGAAGAATCCAAGGTCGAAGAACTCCTCACCACCGCCCTCGCCAAATGCAAGCTTCGCTTCCCGGAAGCCAGCGAATTCCAAGCTTAGCCCGGCCCCGGAGACGCGGCGTATAATGTTCGAAGCCTTGGTGTAATCCGGCCGCAACTATCCCATGACAGACGCAATCAAACGAAAATTGCAGGAAGAGATCAACGCGCTCGAACACGAGTTGATCCACGAACTTCCCAAGGAAATCAAGAAAGCCGCTGCTCTCGGCGACCTCAGCGAAAACGCCGAGTACCACATGGCCAAGCAGCGCCAGGAGTTCGTCAAAGCTCGCGTCCGCCAGCTGGGCAAGCGGCTCGCCGACCTTTCGATGGTCAACATGAACAACATCCCCCACGACAAAGTGGGCTTGGGTTCGACCATCAAGGTCTACGACAGCACTAAGAACGAAGAACTCGAATATAAGCTCGTGACCAGCGAGGAATCCGACGTAGCGACCGGAAAGATTTCGACGACCAGCCCCATCGGCCGCGCCCTGCTCAATAAGAAGGTAGGCGAAGAAGCGGTCGTGGTTACACCCAACGGCAAGCGCACGCTGGAGATTCTGAGCCTCAGCACCATCCACGACGATTTGGAAGGTGGCGCTCCCAAAGAAGCGGGAGCCTAGCAGCGGGCTCGCAAATTCATGAACCACGAGGGACACGAAGTCACCCGAACGAAGAACGAGAAGGCAGACGGGTTTCCTTCGTGTACCTTCGCCTGGCCTGAGCGAAGTCGATGGGTGATCTTCGTGGTCGAGGTCTTTTCGACGGCGAGGGATTGTCGATGAGCGCGTCCTGGACCTCCGCCTTCGGCCGTGCCTGCGGGGTCCTGCTCGACACCATTGTTCGCTGGCTCGCGCTCTCCCGGATCAATCCCAACGTCCTCACCTTCATGGGACTGGTGGTCAACACCTGGGCCGCTATTTTGTTCGGATCGGCCAACGCCGCGAACCAGAAGCGCATGTTCCTCTACGCTGGACTGGTCATCATCTTTTCCGGCTTCTTCGATCTGGTCGACGGACAAGTCGCCCGCGCCACCAACCGCGTCACCCGCTTTGGAGCTTTCTTCGACTCGGTCGTCGACCGCTATTCCGACGCCAGCCAGTTCCTTGGACTTCTGGTCTTCTACGCGCGCGGTGGACGCTTCTTCTGGGTGGTGCTCGCCGCGTTCGTGATGGTCAGCGCCATTATGGTCAGCTACACCCGAGCGAGAGCCGAGAGCCTGATCGGCTCCTGCCGCGTCGGATTCATGGAGCGCCCCGAACGGCTGGTCCTGGTCATTCTCGGAGCGCTGTTCAACCGCATGGCGCCAGTGTTGTGGGTGATCGCTGTGCTCAGCACGATCACGGTCATCCACCGCATGCGCTATACCTGGACCCGCACGCAGGACCCGCCGGTAGCTGTGTCTCCCCACCAAGCCGCGTAAGAACAGGCGGAAACTTAGACAGAGAAAAATAGCTGCACGCTCGCTGCGCTCGCGGGACGGACGAATGTGTCCGTCCCTACACGACCTTTGGTCGTGTGGAGCGAAGGACTTTGCGCTCGCCCGGGTTTCTTGGTCGTGCTGCCGAGTCCAGAGGTCCTTCGGCCCGCAAAATGCGCGGTCCTCAGGATGACAACGGCGCAGCGGCATTTGCTATCCTAACCAGTCGCGTCACTGATTCTGGGGAGAACTCTTGCCGACTGATCCTGTGCTGGTTATTCATGGTGGCGCCTGGGCCATGCCTGATGACATGGTCGAGGCGCACCTCCGCGGCGTAAACAATGCGCTGGCCGCGGGATGGCGCGTGCTCGAGCGCGGCGGCTCGGCGCTGGATGCCGTCGAAGAGGCCGTCGTCATCATGGAAGACGACGAGACCTTCGACGCCGGACGCGGCAGCTTTTTGAATCGTGAAGGAAAAGTCCAGCTCGACGCCCTCATCATGGACGGCGGCACGCTGCGCGCCGGCGGCGTGGGATGCGTCGAGCACCTGCGCAATCCAGTGCGCGCCGCGCGCAAAATTTTAAGTGAGAGTCCGCACGTGTACTTCGTGGGCGAGGGCGCGGAGAAGTTCGCCGCCGAGCACGGCATCCCGCTCTGTAAGAATGAGGATCTGATTATCCCGCGCGAGGTCGAACGATTGCGCGCATACCAGGCCGCGCAAGCCGATACGAAAGCGGACGGCAACGATCTGTTTGCGCCTGAGTCTGACGATGTGACGATCTCGCACGACACGGTGGGCGCGGTCGCGCTCGATCGCGAAGGCAACATCGCCGCCGCCACGTCCACGGGAGGCACGTTGAACAAGGCTCCGGGTCGTCTCGGCGACTCGTCGCTGATCGGATGCGGCTGCTACGCCGACAATCAGAGCGCCGCGGCTTCGACCACCGGATGGGGTGAGCCGATCATGAAACTCGTGCTCGCCAAGTGGACGGCCGATCGCGTCGCCGCGGGGAATCTGCCTGAGTGGTCCGCGCAGGAAGCGATGAATTATCTGAAGCAGCGCGTCAACGGGCACGGCGGCATCATCGTGTTAAATCCCGAAGGCCGCATCGGCATCGCCCACAACACTCCGCGCATGGCCTGGGCGTACAAGACGGTCAGGAAGCAGGAAGCGGGGATTGTGCGGGAAAGCTGAGTGACTCGCGTTACCTACTGCAGCGGAGCTTCGCTCCGCGGACAGCCGAGGGCGGCTGTCCCCACAGTCTTTCCAACAGGCTGCCCTACGTTGTCCGAGCGACGAAGCGCATTAAGAACGTCAATTGTTCTGCCCCTGCATCCATGCTCTAATCCCGCCTATGGGGATCGTGCGAAAATGCCCGAAGTGTGGTTTTGATTTGAGCAATGTCACGTCTCCCATCTGTCCCGGATGCGGCATTCCAAATCTGGCTGTACCGCGAACGCGAAAGTGGATTGGCGCGGTCATACAGATTGGCCTGTCCACGACCTTCATGCTGGTATTCGGATTTCCGAAGGTCATGATCGTGGTGTTCGCGACGTTGATCGTGGTCGGCACCGCATTGTCGACGTTGGTCAAGCCTCGGCCAGCGGGGGCGGCTGTCGCTCCACAGAGGCCGGTTTCCAATCCCCTGCTCTTTAAGATTCTGAGCGTCGCGATCGTTCTGTGCTCGTTCGTCATGGTTTGTTTTTTGTTGTTCGGCTTTGTCAGCCTTATGAACTCGTGGCAGCGCTGGCACCAGTACGAAGGCCATCCGTATCAGCGCGCCGATTTTGTGGTGATTAAGGTTTACTACCAGGCGCATCGCGGAGGTCCGGACACCTATGCCAGCGGAACGGTCGATGGCAGCAAAGAGTGGATGAGTCTCAGGTCTTATCTCAATTTCGTTCCGCGCAGCCACGAGGAACTCGAGTCTGGCGTTGCCGCGGGAACGGTGATCCCCGTTTACTTCTTTCCTGATATGAAAGGACGGGCTCGCGTGCAGGTTCTTAGCGACTCTCCTCCCGCCGAAGCCAGCCGGCGCGCCGCGATGAGCACACTCAATTCTTATCTGGTTCGAGTGGCAGTAACGGCAGGCATTCTTTGCTTGCTATTTCTTCTGCGTCGATCCTGCTATGCCGATACCGAGACTCCCTTTCAGCAAGCCAGCACGGGGCCAGGGAGCCTGACATAGCCGCAGCCTGCGGGAACTAGGCCGCAATGGTCGTTTTATAGGTCAACCTATCCGGGGAATGCCGCGCGCGCCTTTTACAGCCAGCCCTTAGTCCGCGCAATTCTCGCAGCTTCGACGCGATTGCTGGCCCCCAGCTTGCTGATGGCTTCTGAGAGATAGTTGCGGACCGTGCCGTCGGACAATCCCAGTTCGCTGGCGATGTCGCCGCTGGCCATGCCTTCTCCGGCTAAGCGCAAAACCTGGCGCTCGCGGTCGGTGAGCGGATCCATTTCTCCCCAAGCTTCGGTGGCGAGTTCGGGATGGATGACGCGCAATCCCTGATGCACGCGGCGGACAGCGTCGGCGAGTTCCTCGGCGCGCATATCTTTCAACAGATATCCAGAAGCTCCGGCTTCGAGGGCGCGGCGCAGATATCCGGCGCGAGCGAAAGTGGTAACGATAACAACGCGCGTGCCGGTCTTGCGCCGCTTCAACTCGGCCGCGACGTCGAGGCCGCTCATGTGGGGCATTTCGATGTCGGTGATGAAAACATCGGGCTTGTGCGCGAGTACCGCTTCGAGCGCCTCTTTGCCGTTGCGCGCCTTGGCGATGACGGCGATGTCGCCCTCGATTTCGAGCAAGGCCGCGAGCGCTCCGAGCACCATACCCTGATCCTCAGCCAGAACCACGCGGATCATTTTGCGGCTGGTCCGGGAGCTGTCTTTGGAGCTTTCTCTGGAGGAGGGATTCACGCGTCGCGGCCTTCTCCTTTGCCGAGTGCGTCTTTCAAAGGCAGAGTGATGACGAGCATGGTGCCAGATTGGCCGGAGCGTTCGAGCGTCCCGCCGAGCATTTCAACGCGTTCGCGCATGCCGCGCAAGCCATTGCCCTCGACGCTGGAGATGCCAACGCCGTCATCTTGAATTTCCAGCCGGCATGAACCGTTCTGCTGCTCGATGCGCATGCGACAGGTGTGCGCTTGCGCGTGGCGCACAACGTTGGTGACGGCTTCGCGCACCGCCAGCGAAAGCACACTCTCATGCATCGCGGGCAGCTTCATCGTGGTCGCGGCATCGCACTGGACCGTGAGGCCGGCAGTCTCCAGCGTCGACTTAGCCTGCGCCAGTTCGGCGGACAGGCCCTGGGCGCGATATCCGCGGATCGCGTCGCGCACGTCGGACAGGGCCTGCCGCGAGATTTGTTCGACTTCGCGAATCTCTTTTCCGGCGCGTTCGGGATCGCGGTCCATCAACTTGCCGGCCAGTTCCGACTTCAGCGTGATGACGGAGAGCGTGTGCCCCAGCACGTCATGCAGATCGCGGGCGATGCGCTCGCGTTCGGCGACCTTGGCCAAGTGCTCGATCTCTTCATTGGCTTTGCGCAACTTGCAGTTCATGCGGTTGCGCTCGGCGAAGAACAGGTTGCCCGCGCCGATGAATGCGGGAAACACCGCCGCCCAAAAGATCCCCCAACCGGTCAAGTGCAGGAAAAAGGCTTCGATGCCGCCAATAGCCGCGATGGCAACGAGCCCGGCGATAGCCCGCCCCTGCGTGTCGACCAGGAAAGGAACCATGGCCGCCGCAAAAATAAAGAAGGTGCACGCCCCCGAGTTGAAGGGGAAAAAAGAAATTCCCAACAGCAACATCCCGCCTACGTGCACCAGCGGCCGAGGTCTCTCCAACAAGAAAATGCCCCAGTAGAGGAGCAGAAAAACTGCGGCGCCGAGGATATCGAAGAGCCATTGTTTACCGCTGACGTGATCTGCGACTGGTTGGACAAAGAAGAAACCGAGATACAAGACCCACAGCAGAGGACCCCATCCATGATCTCTATCATGGAGTACCGAGTGCAGCGGACGCAGCTTCAGCGGGGCACTGCTGACTGAAGAACCGTCGTCGATCTGTCGTCCGCCCAGGAACGGCATTGCTCTATTTTCAACCCTCTCGTCAATTCCGGCCAGTGCGCAAGGCAGGGCCGACCCTATACCAGATCAGCATCGCCGCGGGAATGAGGGGAACGAGCCATTTCATTCCTCCGAAAAAGGCGACGATGCCGAAGAGGATAAGAACGATGGCCCAGCCTGCGGATTGTTTCAAATTCCGGTGCATTTTAAAACTCCTGATACTTCCCAGGGCGGCAGCCCTCAGGGGCTGAAGCCCTGTAATATTTGGGCGGGCTGGCGGCACGGCTGAAGCCGTGCCCTTCCCAAACCCTTCTGGCCCTGCGGCTGAAGCCGCGCCCTTTCCCAAACCGTTGCAGTACTGCTGAGGCGCTCGCCCTTCCTAAAGGAATTATGCGATGGCCTCTAGCCGTACATCTTTTCCTGATCGCGCTGGAAGCCGATGCGGGCGATGCCCAGGCAGATCATCGTGAAAGCAATCAAAACTTCCCAGTGCGCGGCATTCGATTCTTGGCTGCCGGCGCCCACAACCCCCAAGGCCAACTGCGACAAGTGATACGGCGGGAGCACCAGTGCGATTTGCCGCACCACCTTGGGCAGGAACATGAACGGCACCCACAAGCCGCTGCAAAACGACATTGGCAGATAAATCAGGTTGATCGTGGGAGGAGCTGAGTTCGGGCCAGCAAAGTAGCCGACCGCCAGTCCCATCGCAGAGAACGGAAGCGATCCGGCGACTAACGTTCCCAGTAGCCGAGCGAACTCAGACAAAGGCATGCGGACTCCGCCGACGGCAACTCCCAGGGCGAACAAGACCAGCACAATGATGGAGCTGAATACCATGCTGGTGATGACCTTAGCCGCGAAGTAGGCGAAGGGCGGCATGGGACTGGCACGCTTTACCTGGAGCCATCCCAGGCCGCGGTCGGAGGCGAGTCCGGCCGCCGTCCCGAATAACGAAGCGCCCATCACTCCGAAGGTGCCGTAAGTGGCGATCAAATAGGTTGGCACCCTCATGCCGGCGATGGACTCTTTCGCGTTGAGCACCAATCCGAACAAGACGTAGAACATGATGGGAAAGCTGAGCACGGAGGCGGTGTACATGCGCAGGCGGAGGTTCTTAAGAAATTCGTATTTCGCTTCCTTCAGGTAAATCGTCGCGGTGTGAGCCGGGGAGCGCTCGATCTGCGCGTTGTCGAATGCCATTATGGCTGTGCTCATGGTGTGTCTCCTTCAAAGGTTCAGTTCAAGCGATTCCCGTTTACCGAACTATCCTGCGTCAAAGCGAGAAAAGCTTCCTCCAGGCCAGCGGTGGTGATTTCGAGGCCCGACAGGGTGGCATCGCGAGCCAGCAATTCGCGCAGGACAGGCTCTGCCTCGCCAGTGTGCAGTTCGACGGCTTCGCGGTCTTGCTGCGCAAGCGTGACACCGGGAATTTGGCGCAGTGATGCGAGATTCAAGTGCGTGATGCAGCGGATCCGCTTGCCTGAAGTCTGGGCCTTGATCTGAGAAGGAGTCCCTTCGGCAATGATCTCACCCTTGTTAATGACGGCGACGCGATCGGCGAGGGCATCGGCTTCCGGCAAATAATGAGTCGTGAGCAGAATGGTTTTGCCGCGGCTGACCAGTCTGCGGATCTGGTCCCACAACAAGCGGCGGGCTTCGACATCGAGGCCGACGGTAGGTTCATCGAGGAAGAGGATATCGGGATCGCCACAAATGGAGAGAGCGAAAAGCACGCGCTGCTTCTGGCCTCCGGAAAGCTCGGCATATTTGCGATCGCTCAGCTTTTCGAGCCCGGCGGCGGCCAGGACCTCCGCCAGTGGCATGGGGTTACGGTAATAGGACGAGAACAGATCAATATGTTCGCGGACGCGTAGAGTTTCTGGAACGCGCCCTACCTGCAACATGGCGCCCGTGCGCATGCGGTTTTCGGGATTAGTGGGATCGCCGCCGAAGACGCGCACTTTGCCGGAATTGGGCTGGAGAAGTCCCAAGAGAAGTTTGACCGCCGTGGTCTTGCCGGCGCCGTTGGGGCCGAGTAGAGCCAGGACTTCCCCGGCGCGAACGCGGAAGTTGACGCCGCGCAGGGCGCGGACGTCTCCATAGTTTTTGTTGACGCCTTCCAGGTGCGCGACGATGAAATCAGTGGCGCCGCGTTCCGTGCTGTGGAGTGGTACGGCAGTTGCGATCATACTCGTGAACTCCTGCGATCCTCGAGCGTCTTCAGGTTCTTGCCGCCCGGTATTCGCATCATCGAATAGGACCTGTCGTTGCGCCAGTGCCATCCATCATGTGGCGGGGGTGACAAATGTCATTCGTCCTCGGGAAAGGGAGCAAGTTTGTGAGTGAGATACAAAAATCCGGGAGTAGTGGAGCCGGAGAATCAGAGACACCCGGAAGATTCTGGCCTGAGATGGCTAAGTGGCGTGCGGTAGCGTGTTACGAAATACGAACAAAGTACAAGATCAGTGACAGCGAATGCGACAAAGCAGTTAGTTCAACCAGGATGTTGATATGCGGTATGGGCACATCTGGCGAGGTTCGACGTGTGTTCGGAATTTGTAACGAAATAGCCGGGAGCATATTCTGGGTAGGAAAAGAAGAACACAAGCGACTTCACATTTGGTATGATTTCCGCCACTTCTTCAGGAGGCATCAGTGCTGTCCGCAGGAAAAAGTCTTCGCACGTTGCGTGAAAAACTTGGCCTTACCATGCGCGACGTAGAGACCTCGAGCGCGCGTGTTGCCGAGCGCTATCGTAACGAAGAATTTTCCATTCCGCCAAGTCGATTGTCGGACATAGAAACCAAGGGAATTCTTCCGAGCATTTATCGTCTTTACACGTTGTCGGTGATCTATCGCCGGGATTTGCGCGAGCTGATGTCGTGGTACGGAGTGGATATGAATAACACGGCGGCCGATCTCGGTCTGGTGGCGCCGCCCAAATCGCACCTGTCGAATGCGCTGGCGGGATTGGCGTCGGTGAAGGTACCGGTGCGCATGGATCCCGGCTTCGACGAGAAGCGGACCACCAACCTGGGACGAATGGTGGAGCAGTGGGGATTGGTGCCGTTTGCCTACCTGGCCCAATTTGCGAACAGCGATTTCACGTATGGCTACGTGGGCACCGACGATTTCACCATGTATCCGATTCTGCCGCCAGGCAGTTTCATACAAGTGGATGAGTCGCGCAACCGGGTGGTGGAAGGATCATGGCGTTCGGAGTACGAACGCCCGATTTATTTTGTCGAAACCCGGGAGGGACATACGTGCTGCTGGTGCAGCACGCGCCGGGACGAGATCATTCTCCAACCGCATCCTTTATCGCCGGTACCGGTGCGAATATTGCGTCATCCGCAGGAAGCCGAAGTGCTCGGTCAAGTGGTGGGAGTGGCTATGAAATTGACCGAGTGGCACGCCCTCGATTCCGCTCTAGGCTCGAAAGGGCCAACAGCACTGAATTAAGGTGGCTCGAAGCCGGAACCTTCTGGCGGCTATCGGGCAATAAGTCATCGAAGTGACTGCGCATCGCGTCCACATAGATCTCCGCCGAGAGACCGCTGCCCTTTTTCGATTGATCCAGATCTTCCAACAGTGACGCCAGAGGTGTGCGCAAAACTCCGGTAACGACCTCCGAGTGGGCCGCTTTCAGAGCGCGCTGCGACGATTCCTGGCCGTACACCGACTCCATTCCCCAATGCTCGTAGCGGCCATGTTCACGGCGCAACGAGGCCAGGTAGGCCAGCTTTCCAAGCAGCCCAGACACCGCGGCCAGCGTGCTTTCCTTCACGTCCTGTAGCGCTGATTTGAGAGTCATGCTGTTACAAATTCCGGACAACCTCAGGGATTGAGAACGATGCGCGACCGCGTCGCGGCGATGACATTATCACGATCCAACTCGCAGTTCAAAGGAGAAAACAACCGTGAAACGTCTACTATTCGCGCTCGGAGTCGCAGTCCTTTTCCTTAACAGCTTTGTAGTTCCTACCGTAGCTCATGCCGATGCCGGCGGCGGAGGCGGAGGTAATTGCGGCAGCAGCATCTGCAAACCGTAAGTTACAATCCGTAAGTTACGCCCTATAGGTCTTGGCTCCCTGAGTCATTGTGCAGGTGAAATCGTCCACCTGCACAATGATTTCTTTTCTCTTACGAAAACCGAACAAGTGCGGACGATCATTGCAGCCTGCAAGGAAGGGCGGTATAGTGCCATCATTACTGCCATGCTACAGGCCCACTCATTTCTGTGGAATTATCTCTGGGTTGCGCCCAACCTTTATCTTCTTGCGCTGGGTGTGCTGATGTGGAGGCGCGGGCTTTGGCGGCAGGTCCCCTACTTTGTGGCATTCGCACTGCTGATTCCTACCCTGGATCTTGTGCGCTTCGTTCTCGACGTCGCGCCCTGGGCATCCGCGGAGACCTTTTGGATTTTCACCTGGGGATATCTCATCGTAGAGAGTCTTTTGAAGTTCATTGTAATCGGAGAAGCTTTCTCGCGAGTTCTCCGTTTGTATCCTTCGCTCGCCCGGCTGGGCAAGATTCTGATCAGCGGATTCGGAGCCGTGCTGGTTCTGCTGGCTGCTTTGGCGGCCGCTTTATCGCGAGATGCCAGCTCAGTGCGCATCGTTTCAGGATTTCATGTAATGGCACAGACGGTGTACATCGTTCAGTTTGGGCTGACAGTTTTTGCATTTGTGTTCGTGGCGCATTTCAGGCTGACGTGGGATCGATTGTCATTCGGGGTCCTGCAAGGGTTCGGTCTAGCGTCGTGCGTATTCCTGACTACCTGGGCCATTTTGGCCAACACGAATCTGTCTGACCATGGGAGAACGTTGCTCGATTTCCTCAACTTTGCTACCTATCACTTCTACGTGCTGCTCTGGGCCTACTATATCCTGGTTCCGGGCAGAGTGGCTCCGCGAGTCCCAGCGTTGGTACCGGAGCACAATCTCGAGCTTTGGAATCAGGAACTGGAGAGGTTGTTACAACAATGACGTTAGCGATTGTTCTTGTCATCGCCGCGGTGCTGGGGCTGATCTTTCTGGTGCGCATCACGGTTTCCGCGATTCACCAGAGATCTGGAGCTATCCTTGCCCAACAGCTCGAGCCCATTGATCTTGAGGCGTTTCGAAACCTGACCGATTCGGTCGAGACGGAATATTTGCGCCGTCGGCTGCCTGCGTCCGAGTTCCGCACGGTTCAGCGGGCGCGCTTGCGAGCCATGGCAGCCTATGTTCACGCTGCGGGACGAAATGCTGTAGTGCTGATACGAATGGGCCAGAGCGCTGCGGCGGGAAATGATGTTCAAACCGTCCAGGCCGCTCGCGAGTTAGTCGGCAATGCCGTGCTGCTGCGGCGCAACGCCACCTTTGCACTTTTCAGAATCTACGTTGCGTTGGCGTGGCCGAATGCGGGGTTGGCGGCAGATCCTATTCTTCACGACTACGAGCGACTAAATGGCTCTGCCATGTTGCTCGGTCGGCTGCAGAATCCTGCAGCGCCCCGGCGCATTTCCGCCATCTCATAGGCCCAAGAAGACTCCAGACCGAATCACACCATGCGGTGGTTGTTGATCCCGGAGTGCGCCTGGGACTCATCGATACGAGACCCACCGGGTTTACTGGGGAACGACCCCATAGCGATTCCTCACTTGTTTTCGGGGATGGTTCTGATATAAAACCAGCGGG
>Ga0187805_10000029_pt1 | contig 46372 bp, 31 predicted proteins | sample NC_wetland_sal_i_6_FD_132965 | JGI IMG/M metagenome (GOLD analysis project Ga0187805, IMG submission 132965) | Wetland sediment microbial communities from Neuse River Estuary, North Carolina, USA - Control_5 | ecosystem: Environmental > Aquatic > Freshwater > Wetlands > Sediment | place: USA...
ATCTTTCGCCACTTCCTCGGGAAGGAACTTCAGCGCCACGAAGCGCTTCAGCTTCGTGTCCTCGGCTTTATAGACGACGCCCATGCCGCCGCCGCCGAGCTTTTCAAGAATCCGATAGTGGGATATCGTTTGGCCGATCATGTCGGTCTTGGGAAGCGCTGCTATCTTACGGGCGTAGCCTTCGCCCGCGCAAGCTACTTTTGCAGGGAGTGACCCCAGATTCCCTCGAAGACGGTCTTCCGCCAAAAAAAGAGGAGGCACTCCTTGGGGGAGTTCCCCCTCTGTTGGGTTGTCCGCCTGGGTGTAAAACGTGTTCACCGCGGTCTTACCGGCATTCAACTGGACCCCACGAACAGAAAGGGCATACTTCCATGGCTGTATGGGCAACTAGGCGTTACGCTGCTTGATCCGAACAAGGTGGACGGCGGGAAGGAGCACCTTGCGAGGGCCCGAGCTACTTCTGCAAGGCCACAGAAGCAGGGCAGATTCCCGAACACTACTTATTCCTTGGCGTAAACTACATGCGCACGGAGACCACACGCTGGCGGAACAGAACCTCCGCAGAGCGCTAGAGCTGGAACCGACTTATGCAGAGGCCGTGTACGACCTGGCCGAGCTGCTCAGAGAATCGGCCCCGGACGAGGCTGTCGCACTCTACCGAAAAGGTTTGGAGATCGATCCAACTACGCTGAGGCGTATCGCGGCCTCGCGTGTGTCTTTTACTATTCGAAGCAGTTCGAAGAGGCGGAGGATTATGCGCGGTGAGCACTTAAACTCAAGACGGACGACTGGTGCGCCCATACCATTCTGGGCAGAATATTCAAAAACAAAAATTCAAAGCAGCACAAGAGGAGTTGGAACGAGGTGCCGAATTGGGGATGGGTTCGTTTGATGCTCAATGGCCACTGGCTTCGTTCTATGAGAATCGGGGGAATCTTCACGAAGTTGCAGAAGCGTACCGCAAATGTCTGGCGTTAGAGCCGGAAGATGTTTGGGCGAATCGAAGGTACGGAGCACTTCTGGCTGACCTAGGGGAAACGGTCCAAGCCAGAGCCTTCTTCAAGCGAGCGCTCGCTCTTGATCCCCGAGATGAAAAGTCAAGGGCTTACTGGACAAGTTGTCCACGCTAAGTCGACATCGGCAACTACGAAAGCGACGAACTCCCGGAAGAAGCCAAAAGTAAAGCGCAGTCTTTCGCAACGAAGGCGAACAGGAGCATGTTGCCTTCCTGATGCCCCCGTTCTTGCTGCACCGCAACTGTAGTGTGCCGGCTCATTCAAAGGTCCGCCTCAAGCCCAATCACTTCTATGGCGAACACCATACCCAAGACAGGGTCACTCAACAGTGATGAGATTGCCTTCTTGCTGGCGCGCGCCTTGCTCAATCGCTTCCGGCTGTGCGAAAGACGGAAGATGCCCGAGCGGGCAGTTCGGCGACAACCACTCCAGCTTCTGCTGCATGATCTTCTGGGAATACTTTGAGAGGTAGTGGACGATGGTCTCGATACGGATCTTGATTCCCCCGGCGGGCTTGGTTGAATCGAGGTCACCAAACTTGAAGAACAACGTCCCGGTTGCTTCCACGATTTTCTGCGTGGGGGTATACGTTGGCTGGTCCATGCCACACTCATAGCTGGAAAGCCGAATCACGCACGTGATCCAAGGACAGCGCGCAGCGACCTTCGCCCCCCACATGATTTCGTTGGTGTTGCTGCTGTAGGACGAAGTCCATACATCGGAAATGTCGAACGGGCTCTTGATCCTTCCCATCTGCAAGTCGGCTTCGAACAGCCAGTTCATCAAGTCTTCATCGCCGGGAAGATACTGCAGCCACAGAATCGGATAGCCGTGGGCCTGCAAGTCTCCTTCGATTTCGTGGCCGATCCCGGTATCCATGTGGTAGGGACGCGCTAGTACCAAAATGCAAGGCTTCTGGTTCTTCGCGCACCAGGTCAGAATGTCGCGGCTCTGCTGTCTGGCCTTCGCCGTGAAACTGTCAAGCGCTTCAAATCCAGCTTTGACCGCGCGTTCCGCCTCTTCCAGATCCAGATCGAATACGTCTTTAAGGGACATGTGGAGTTGCTCGGTCACCATATGCCGGTCACCGAGGCTGACAAACGGGGACGCGTATGTGATGCCAGCCTCACCGAAGACGTCACGCTCCTTCAGGAATCCCGCCTTGATGTTCTCGGGGCCGGCCATTACGCGAGTGCACGTCACCGTGTCGACGACGTGCCCGTGCAGAACGGAAGGGAGCGAGTGAATCATCGGACTCAGAAGAATATTGATTTTCTTCTTTTGTCCAAACACCAATTCGCCGTAGTGCCCGCTGATGCACTTCACGGGATAGCAGCAATCGACCGTGCCGCGGCCCTTGCCGAACTCGCGGCCCTGCTCCTCAGAGGTGTCGGAGCTGAAGACAATATTCTCCGATTCGATGCCGATCGACTTCAGGAAGCCCACCCAGAACTGGTGAGTTGTCCAGATGTTCAGCACCTTCGGAATTCCGACGCGTACTTGCGAGCGATCTTTAGGTAGCGACGCGACGGAACGCTTCTTTGCGGACCAAATCGGCAACGTTGGGAAACGCATTTTTCGTTTTCTCCATCCCGATCTTGATGACCTTCATTTCGTTCAGATCTTCTACCAGTCCCTTGGGGCAGGAATTGTTTACGATGACGCGCTCCCAGCCTTTTCCCAGAGGAACCTTGCTCCAAGGGCGGCCTTTCCCACCGTCCAGTTCCACGTCGATGAAGCTGCGCTGGCAGGTCACGGGGCACCAGTGGCAGACGGTGTCGACCGATGTCGCGGTCTTGTAACTCAATCTCTCGATCGCATCGAAGCCGCGAAACTTGCTTTCTCCACCGGACTGCCACCAGTCGAGTGCCACCAGAGCCGCGCCAATCGCACCAGCTTCACCGGAGTAGGGATGAACCACCACTTCAGCGCCGGGAACTTTCTTGACGATGAAATCCACTTGCGTTTTCACCACCGCAAGGTTCTTATGAGTACCACCCTGCAGAATGTATTTCTTGCCCACCTGCTGCAGGTTGTTCAGGCCTCCGGCGTAGATCCAGACATTCAGCGGGAGAATCGCACACAGTCCTGCGAGAATCTCCTCTGCCTGCCACCCCTTGCGTTGTTGATTGACGATGTCACTCTGCAAGAAGACCCCGCATCCCATGGAAAGCTGCGGCATGGCCTGAGCGCGGAAAGCGCCGTCAGCCATTTCGCTCATCGGAATGTTGAATCGCTCCGCGACCCCCTGAAGAAACGCACCGTTGCCGGAGGAACACTGCGAGTTCAGCCGGAAATCGGTTACCGCCCCGTTGTTCAGGATCATGATCTTGACGTCAACGCCGCCCACGTCGCAGATGCAATCCGCGTCCGGGAAATAATGCAAGCCGGCGCTGGCATGCGCGATGGTCTCAACCACCGGACAGTCGGCGCCCAGAATGTCTTTCAGCAGATCTTTACCATAACCGGTGATGGCGAGGCCGAGAATCTCGCCGTCTCCGACAGCCTCGCGAACCTGGCGGAACAGGCTCTTGGCGTCGTCAATCGGATTACCGCGGCTTAGGGCGTAGCAGGAGAAGAGCAAGTCTTTGTCCGGAGACAGGCAGACTGCCTTCGCCGTCGTTGAGCCAAAATCACAGCCCACCACGACGGGGCCAAGCTTGTTGATCTTGCCGAGGATGGGCAGCTGCACTCGAGGGACGCGGCGCGCCTGCCCGTGACCATTCCCGTTGCCGTTGCTCTTGTTGTGTCCGTTCCCATTACCTCCTGGTTTGGAATAGCGGTCCAAGAAAGATTGCAGCTCAGCCGCATCGTTCCATAAACCACCGCGTCCGATCTTCTTCTTTTCCTCGTACTGCCCCTCTTCAATCCACCAACGCAGCTTCGCTGTTCCGATGTAGATGCCGACCGTCGCGGAGTCTCGCCGGCCGACTTCGATGCAACCCTGGGCCGCGTAGTAGAGCGCATCGTCAGGCACACAGATCAGAGAGTCGGGCCCGCGGTCATCCGGCATTTGGACTTTGCGCTCCTTCCAGACTTTGCCGAGATGGTAGCGCCACGCCTCCTGCAATCCTTTGAAGAAGAGGTTGGGGCCACCGAGCAAAAGAATTTCCGGCAACGGAGTGTTGCCGCGAGTTAGCGTCGCCAGGTTTTGATAGACCACCGCCTCGAACAAAGAAGCGATGATCTCTTCCACGGACACCCCTGCCTTCAGCAACGTATTGGCATCGGCCTCAGCGAAGATGCCGCACTTGCTGCTGATTTTGTGCAGGGTGTATCCCTCGTAGCCCATCTTCGAAAGCTGATCGACCGGAATCTCGAGCTTCCGGGCGGTCTTTTCAATGAAGGTCCCGGTCCCGCCGGAACATGCACTCTGCATGAGCACCTGCTTGCTCTTGCTGGGCCCATCGCCGTTGAAGAAAATCGTCTTCATATCTTCGCCGCCAATTTCGCTGACGAAGCGCACATTGGGATGATGTTTTTCCACGGCAGCGGCGACGGCCACAACTTCCTGCACAACCTTCCCGCCGACCAAAGGCGCGATCAGTCCGGCCCCAGATCCGGTGAAGAAGACGCGGTCGCGTTCCGGTGTGAGACCGTAGTCCTTTTCCAGCCGGTTCAGGAAATCGAGGACTTTCTCCGCTTGCTTGGTATTGTGGCGCTCGTAGGCCTGGCCCAATACCTCGCCCCATGCCGTAGCAATCGAATACTTGCAGGTCGTGCTGCCTATGTCGAGGCCGCAGATTTTTCCTGTACCAGTCGAAACCGCTGGCGCGGGCGCGGCTTTGATCAGCGAAGGGTCCTGCTCGAGCGGTTGGATCTGGATGAAACCTTCACCTGCCATAGTTTGACCTCGTTGATCGGCCTATTCCTGTCCGCCGGGCGTGCCACTTTCATTCCGGCATTTCGATTCGCGATATCAAGCTCGCGCCAGTCCTCTGTCGTAGGCCAGATGCATCACATAGTTTGCCGCCGTCCCGGCACAGCCGCGGTGAGGCACGAAATATGTGGCCTTCCGCAGTTCCGGATGTTTCGCCTCGTATTTCCGAATGCGTTCGACGCTCAACCCTGTCTTTTCCATGACGCCCTCAAACTCCGCCTGCGCCCGCTTCTTCGCTTCCGTGAGGATCATCTGGCAGCGCGAGAGCGCATGCACCTCCGCGTCGCCTTTCACTTCGATCGGTGCGTAGAGCAGGTCCGGATATTTTCCAATGACATTCGCCATCGAACCGATGGACATCGTGTTCGGCATGCAAGAGTACGGCGACAGCTCGCAGATCATGTGCGCGGTTTTGTGATGGTAGGAATGCAGCGCCTTGCCAATCAGCATGTGCCCTTCGCCGCCTCGCAGTTCGAAGTGATAGAAGGGCTCAGCCAGCCGCCTGAGTTCTTCCTGGTCGGGTAATTCGTGCGGCAAATTCGCCAACGCCTTGCGGAAGCGGTTGTAGGTGCCGCGATAGACGCGCTCCAGCGCGTGTAAGGCTAAGGTCTCAGCCTTCGGGTGCTTGCTGGCGCTGTTGCGATGCTCGAGTTTGCGGATCGTCGGGTGCAATAGATAGTGCAGCCAAACAGCGACTGGCGGTGGAACGACCTCGGAGTCCTCCTGCTCCAGCCAGCGTTTGATGTTGTAGTTGCCTTCGCCTTCGTGCGTCTGCAGCCAGAACTCTCCCGTAATTTTTACCTTCGCTTTCACGCGCAGGTGGTCTACTTCAATCTGATCCCATTTCTTGCGGACGTCGCGCAGAGCACTAGTGAAATAGTTGCTCAGCAGATGCCACGCCAATGTTCTGAGTTTCTTGCCGTGATCCGGGCGATGCAGAAAGACGTCGTACATCTGCTCCACGCACTCGCGCAGCACCAGTTCGGTTTGTCCTGGATTGACTTCGTACGGACGCGTCAGGTACTCGAGATCCGTCACCAGATCTCCGCAAAGGATCGACCAGATGAGGCCCAGGCTCATGGGCATGTTGATGTCGAGGCCGCCGCCGTTTCCGGGGCCCTGGTCCAACTCGTCCTGCGCCAGCAGGAACAGCCGGAAGTCCCGCAGCCCCAACCCATCCAGCGCCATCGCATAGGATTCGTGGTACTGACCGAAGCGGCATGGTCCGCAGGCGCCAGCCGTCAGGTAGACGAACTTACGATTGACTTCGTCCTTGCCGTGCTCCTTCACTTCCTTCTTCAGGAAGTTGACCAGGCTTCCGGTCGTGAAGATTGTGGGGCAGCAGGCCCCCACATCGATCAACTCTTTGCCGGCGTCAAGGTCCTCGCGGGCGATGTTCGGCAACGGTTCTGCGTTGTATTTCAGGTTATGAAGCGCGCCCTGCATCAGCCGCTCATGCTTCCAGGTGAGTCCGCCGTAGAGGATTGTTGTTGTGTCACGCTCCTCGCGGGTGAAAGGCCGGGGCTTGTATGCTGTGTAGTGGCTGATAATGGGCAACTGTGCCGCTTGGGCCATGGAATTTCTCTCCTCACTCAAGTTTTCCCAGGGAAGGTGTGACGGGATTGTACATTCCGCATCAACCGTCCTCAAACACTAAAAGCAACTCCTGGCGCTCGTCCGCACGGCGCGTCATCCCAATGACGTGCAAGCACTGGGTGACGGAGACCGTCGTGCCGGATGCAATAAATGACAACTAAGAAAAACGCCGCTCCCGCGAGTTGTGCGACGATCGGTACGTGCAGCGCGGTGATCAGGTTGTAGCGGTCCGCGAGCCTCCCAATCACAACCGGCGCAACAGTCATGGCAAACAGATTCACGAAGAGATAGTAGAAACCTAAGGCGGTCGCGTGACCGCGCGGCGGAACCAAATCGTGGATCGTCGCGGTCAGCGGGCCGTGATACCAACTCAGGAAGAACGCCCCCGATCCGAAAAACAGCAGGAAATGAAGTTTTCCGGTGGAATGGAGCGAGAAATAAATAGCCGGCGCTCCCAGCACGAAACCGATCGGAACGATCGCGGCCCGCCCCCAACTGCGCAATTTCGCCAACAAATCTGATAAGTACGCCCCGGTGCCAATGCCAAGTGTGTCGCCCAGCACGATCGTGAGACCCAAGGCCAAGCCTGCTTGCCGGGCGCTGAATCCCTTGTAGTCCTGGACCAGCTCGGGACCCCAGGCAACATAGGCATATCCGGCAAAGCTGGAGAACCAGCCGCTGATCAGCAGCGCCAGGAAAGCCGGCACTCTCAACAGTTCACTTACGGGCATAGACTCTTGCGCGACGCTGGCGACCGACTTGGGCAGTCGCAGGGCAGTCAGGCCGAGAATGACTCCCGGTATCCCGACCAGGAAAAACGCGAAGCGCCAGCCGAATGATGCCGCGATAATCCCACCCAGAGCGATGCCGGTTGCGCCGCCTGCGAACATGCCAGCGTCGAAAGCCCCCTGTACGCGGGCCCGCACCTCTCTTGGGAAAGATGCGCTGATGACCGCCGCACCGGCTGGCGTGTAAGCCGCCTCCCCAATTCCCACCATCCCCCTTGCGATCAATAGAGCGCGGAACGAGCCCGCTAGTCCGCTAAGAAACGTCGCTCCACTCCAGAACAAAACGCCCGCACTGATCACGGCCCGCCGCGAAATCCGATCAGCCAGCATACCCAGGGGAAAACTGGCCAGCGAGAGAACCACGGTAAAGGCTGTTGCTAGATATCCAAGTTGCACATAACTAAGACTGAAGTCCCGACGAAGAATGGGAAACAGCGCGAACACGATCTGCCGGTCGACATAATTTACAAAGTTGACCAGCATGAGGATCGACAACACTCGCCACTGCATGCCGGTGAAATCAGAAAGTCTCATTTCGGTTGACCTTGCCAGTCTGGGACCCACGCCAAACTGCCTGCCATACCAGCACCTGACTCTGAGCGCTGTCTTTACGCTTCAGGATCGGCTCTGCGGATGGCCGCATTGGATACTGCCACGGGATTACAGGCTTGCGGGCAGGCAGCGCAAGCGACAATGTGCGACATCCCGCGTCATGAAGGACAAACAAGGGGAGTTATCGAGTTTCGCCCGAAACATCAGAAGCAATCCCGGAAGTGGGCAGCGGCAGTCTGATTTCCACAGGCAGAGGTATGAGTGTGAATTCGGGCGTGATCGCGGGCAGCCTGAATCTCGACGGAACGCGGCTATCTCACACGACCGGCCAGCATGTCCGAGCTATTTCTTAAGAGAACCGGTCTGCTGAGATCTTCTTGCAAATCAGCAGCAATTTCACCGTTACTGTCAGTCAGCATGGTCGGTGAGAAGTAGTGCTGATATCGAGGATTGATTCGAAACGCGGGCTGGTAAGCCTTGTCGAGTCGTTCCGAATTACTCACATAGGTTCTCCTGTGTGCGCGCCCGATCCAGCTTGGAGCGGTAAGGAATTCGTGGGCAACAAGAAGGCCGGAGTTCATCAGGCAAAGCCGCATCTGCGTACGACTTAAAGTTTTTCTGTAGCGCCGATAAAAATTGAAGGTATGACGCAAGATTCGCTTGCGATAGCCATTCATGGTTTGCGTCTTCGCAATGAAGGGTTGCACCCGCGCCAAGCTCTCGAGTGGTTTCAGTGACAACACGGAACTATTGAGGTCGCGGATCCTGGTGTTCGGGAGCAGACGTCGCTTTGCCACGCACTCCTCAAAGAACGGAGTCCCCGGAAAAGGAATCGGCAAAGATAGAAAAGAAGGTAGAGTGATTTCGGGCGTCCGCATCACCGATGCCAACTCGCGCTCGATTTCATCCACGGTTCTAGAGGTCACGTCGAGCATCAAGCCGTACAAGAAAAGGATTCCCGCGTTTAGACACTTCGCGATCATTTCGACCTGCGGCAGTCGACTGTTCTGAGACTTATTCATGGAGGTCAACCAAGCACTGTCGAATGATTCAACGCCAGTAAAAAGGGCCACGCATCCGGATTCCCGGACGCTTTCCAGGTTGGTATCGTCGTAGAAAAAATCATTCGTGACCAAGGCTCCCCAACCGCCAAAACATTTATTTTTGTACATCTGCCCGAGGAGATGTATGCGCTCACGAAAGTAGGTCCTGTCATTACCGTAGAAATTGTTGTCGATGAACAGGAAGAAATCCTTGTAGCCGATCGCCAAAATCTGTTTACGTGTGTAGTCAAGATCATATTTCTGATAATCTCTGCCCTCAGCGCTCATCGAACAAAAAGCACACCGGAAATTGCAATTGCGGCTAGATTCGATATGTCCCACATTGCGAACCCAATAAGTGAGATCAAAGCGGGGAGTTATCTCTTCAGCCACGGCGTCCTCGTCGAACACTTCGCGCGCGACCTCAGCGAGTTCTTCAATATCGCCTAGACAGCAGTAATCAAAAAAACTTCTCGCATAGCGCGGAAAGGCGCGTATTCCGGGGCCCCCTGCCACCACGATAACGTGCCCATTAAGACTTCGAGCATATGCTGTCACGTGCAGCATCCGGTCAAATCCGGTAGTGAGTCCAGTGAGGACGAGCATGTCTGGCCATGACAAAAGTTGCGGATCTTCGAGAGAGCCGCTACTCACTTCGTCGTAAAGGCGTACATCGCAGAAATTGCGATCGAAAACCCCCGCCAAATATGCGGGTCCCATGGCCATGGGAATCTGTCGTGTCCGAGGAATGTTTTCGCGAAGATCATCAAAATAGCAATTCAGTACCAAAATCCGCGGCTTACGGCATCGCATGCATGCGAGTCGAACGGACATGCTGCCCCTTTCACCGCCAGGATGAACCGCGCCCTACACTCTACGCTGCGATGCCCCCCGTGTGAAGATCCGCCGATTCTTGTTCATTCGCAGGAAGTCTTGTCTTTAAGGCAGTCTCAAAAAGAGATTCATACCGAAAGGCCCCTATTGCTTGTCGTGCTACCCGTCGGACTTCGAAGGCAGCGGAGCAGAGGAGCGCGGCTTGAGAGGATTGATACGTTTGAGCAAACTTGCGAACTGCGGGTCGTGCCGCAGGGGATCGAATGCCGGCTCAAAATGGAGATACAAAGGCCAGCCGGAACGCTCTTCATATGCTTTCTCCAGCCATTCTAGCGTCTCCTGTTTTGAGGACAGTGAGATCATCGCGAAGGCGATGAAGTAGGCTAAGACATGACGATGCTGTTGCAAGCCAATGAGCCTTGCCAGTACTTCTCGTCCCTCAGACTTCCGGCCTGCCACTCCGAGGGTATACGCCAGTGCCGACAGCGATCCGGGATGCACGCCGGAGAGGTTCGTCGCGCTCTGCAGATGATCGATACTACGGTCAAAATTGTGCGTTTGCGCATACGTCAGTCCCAGATAGTAGCGCGCGAGAGGAAATCCCGGGTCGAATTCGATAGTTTTCTCCAACTGCTTGCTTGACTTTTCGTATTCGCGAGCAAAATAGTACATCCAACCCATGTGGCAGCCGATCACTAAGGACAAAGGATCGATCTGCCGCGCATATTCCAGTGCGGCAAAAGATTCGGAGAATTGGCCGACTTGCACGAGGTTGAAGCCGTACCAATCGTACGCATACCAGTTCGGATTCAGATCAATAGCGCGCTTGTGTTCCGTTTCTGCGGTCGGCCAATCCCAATCGTATTGCAGCGTCGCATACCCAAGAGATGTATGTGCTTCCGACAACTGGTCATCCAGTTGCACAGCGGTTCGTGCCGCGGTCTTTGCCTTCTCAAAGGCAGTTTTGGACGGGATTGCCCCGTAAAATCCGATCACGCTGTAGGCATCGGCAAGACCGGCATAGGCTGGAGCACAAACCGGATCCTTTTGGATGGCCCGATTGAAATACTCAATCGCCTTCGAATATCCCGGCTCGACTCTTTGATTCAAATAATGGCGCCCGCGAAGGTAGAGTTCATACGCTTCCGTATTACTGGTGATCGAACGTGCGGCCAGCGCATGCCGTTCGGGAACGAGTTCCAATGCCAGTGAATGGGCGATGTGTGCGGCGACATCTCTTTGAATTGCCAGCACGTCTTTCAGTTCGTGGTCGTAGCTCTCCGCCCAAAGGTGAGTTTGATCGCTGACCTGAATAAGCTGAGCCGTTATCCTCACGCGATCACCGGAGCGCCGGACGCTGCCCTCCAGGGCAAACTGCACCCCGAGCTCCTGCCCGATGGCTTTGATGTTTTTTGATGTGTTCTTGAACTGCATTGTGGAAGTCCTGGCGATCACACCCAGGCGCTCAGGATTCAGCCGGCTCAAGTGCGCGATCATCTCTTCGGTTAAGCCGTCGGCGAAATAGTCCTGATCCGCTTCGAGACTGAGGTTCGAGAACGGCAACACAATGAGCATCTTCTTGGCTTGTTCCGCTGGCTGCAGGTCGCGCTGGACCGGCGCAATGAAACGGTAACCACGTCTGGAGAGGGTCTCGATGAATCGCGGATTATCCGCCGAATCGCCTAATGCTTCCCGCAATTTGTTGATCGCGCGATTTACGCCGTGGTCGAAGTCAACGAAAGTATCAGCACCCCAAATCTTCCGCTGAATCTCCTCACGGCTGACCACCTGATTTGGTCTTTCCAGCAAAAGGCTCAACAACTGAAATGGCTGGTCCTGTAAGCGGAGCTTCTGCCCTTTCTTGCGGAGTTCTCCCGTGCGGAGGTTGACCTCAAAAAGTCCAAATCGAATTTGTGGAGAAGAAGTGGCTAACTTCGCATCCATTTTTTTGGTTGGCGAGTAACTCTAACCGAGACGATGCGATACAGCTGAAAAACTGATGTCGGACAGTGGCGCGGAGCTGCTTTGCATTGCCCGTGGCTGTTTCTTTGTCCCCGCCCGAAAGCCGTCGCTCAGTTTAGCACCCATACCATCGGGAAAGGAAGAGCAGGCGCCTCCGAGGTTCGGAGTACCGAGGGTCACAAGTCCCTCATATTAAATACCTTAGCAGGGAACGTTTTCGCGGGATCAAAAGAGCATCAGGGCATTGCTTTTGCAGAATGCGGTCCAGATAATCCGAGAATTATCGGAAAACTGTATTGGCCCGAAGTGGGAGTACAGGGCCGGCGTGGTCGCAGCGTTGCTCTGGTCGATCTCCGTGACTGGGCGATGAAATGACTTCGCGGCGTAAGCTTCGCACCAGCGTCTCGGACGACTGATTCTTGACGACGGGGGACGACCATGAGCCAACTTTCTCTGACTCCTCCAAGGGAGGATTGGACTACAAGGGACAACCAGAGTATTCTCTCGGCCAATGTGCAGCGCGGGCTTTTGAGGCCAGGGACGATGAGTGCGGACACGATACAGGCGCGATCCATGGCACAGGACCGAACTAACGACCGGCTCGACTCTTGGAAAGAGATTGCCGCTTACCTAAAGAAAGATGTACGAACGGTTCAGCGCTGGGAAAAGGGCTCCGGATTGCCAGTGCGCCGCCTTGCCCATGGCAAACAGGGCACTGTCTTCGCCTACAAATCAGAACTGGACGCCTGGTGGCAGGAAAGCCAAAGCAAGCTTGCCGACGAAGAAGAAAAGTCCGAGGATGACGCTGGCTCCTCCAGTTCAAACGCTATTGAGTCGACCCCTGCGGTAGACCTTGCTGACAGGACCGATAATCAGGCTCGGCCCGATCGTCTTCGTCGCCGCTTGCTTCTGGCTCTGGTCATCGGTCTAGGCGCGACGATAGCGATAGGCATTTTCTGGTCCACGCTTCAGCCCCCGTTTCAGCCTTCTGTCCCCAAAATGACGCTCGCCGTCCGGCCATTTAAGAATATGAGCGGCGATCCGCAGCAGGACTTCGTTGCCGACGGGCTCACCGAAGAACTGAGCTCTCGGCTTGGTCAGCTTCATCCCGACGAATTGGGCGTCATCCGCCTCAGCCCAGCTTATGCCTCGAGTGACCTCGATCGCGTCGGCAAGGACATCCATGCCAACTATTTGCTCGAAGGTGGTGTGCGCGTTTCCGGCCAGCGAGTAGCGATTACGGCGCAACTGTTTCAAGTTCGCGACCACACGCTGGTTTGGGGGGAGTCTTACGAGCGCGACTTGCAGGACGTGCTGCGCATTCAAGGCGAGGTCGCGGGCGCCATTGCGAGTGGCGTACTGAATAAGCTGCCCCATGCACAACCACAGATCCGTCAGGTGAATCGCGAAGCTTACCTGGCTTACCTCGAGGGACGCTACTTCTGGAACAAGCGAACAGAAGATGGTTTCTCCAAGGCGATCACACTGTTCCGACGATCTATCGAGATCGATCCTACTTACGCGCCATCGTATGCCGGTCTCGCCGACTGCTACGAGTTGCTCGGGTCGGCACCATACTCAACCCTGACGCCCACGGAAGCGTTCCCACAAGCCGAAGCAGCCGCCAGAAAGGCCCTCGAACTCGACAGCACACTGGCAGAGGCGCACGTGCCGCTTGGCTATTCATTATTAGTGTACGAACGGAATTTTCCCGAGGCCAAAAAGGAGTTCGACACAGCTCTGCAATTGCGCCCCGGATATGCCACCGGCCACCAATTTTATGGCTACTACCTAACCGCTGTGGGCAAGTTAGACGAGGCGATCGCGGAAAGAAAAAAGGCGCTCGAACTGGATCCGATCAGTCCGCTGTTGAACTCAGCTCTCGGCGAAGCGTATTACAACGCGCGGCGGTTTGATGTCACCATCGAACAGAACAAGAAGGCACTCGAACTCGATCCCCGGTATGCCATCGCGTTGGTCAACATTGGCCGAGCCTATGAGCAGATGGGGATGCTCCGGCAGGCGCACGATGCTTTTCAGACCATTCTGACGGCTGCTCCCGAAAATCCTGCAATTCTCTCCCTGCTGGGCCACGAATATGCTGTTTCAGGCGATAAGGTCAACGCTAACAAGATTCTGGCCAAGCTGACCGAGATATCAACTAGGAAATACGTGCCTGCTCTCTACTTCGCGGCAGTCTATATCGGCCTTAATCGGAAAGATGATGCTTTCCGCTGGCTCGACAAAGCCTATGACGAGCGTTGCGAATACCTGGTTTACCTGGGAAGCGAACCCATGGCTGATCCTCTCCGCACCGATCCACGATTCTCGCGCCTTTTAACCCGTATCGGGGTGACGACCAATACGCCCCGCCCCGCACTTCGAACTCCTTAGTTGAGCGGTATTCGCGTTTTCCTCCCCGCGATGCGCCCTGTCACGACAAGCCATACGAACTTACGAGTAGCGCATCGCTCCCAGCTTCCGATCCGCAGTTAAAGACAACTCCAGTACGTGGATTGGTCTTTGTCTGGTCAACGCTGAGACATGCGACAAAGTGCGACAACACATTTAAACATCTAGTGTTTCGTTCCTTGTCGCTTGCGGGTGTTTGCGACGCAGACTAGCATCGCGACGCTTGAGGACAAGATTTAGGCGGAGCGGCCATGGGTACGCGACAGAGTTCGCGCAATCCCTCAGGAAGCACTTTTCGCGAGCGATTGAATCACGAATACGAAAAAGACAGGAGTCGACCATGAGGTCACTAAGTGTGTGCTGCACTTTGCTGTTGGCGACGTGGTTGACAGGATGCGGCTCCTCCAGCGCACCTCCCACATCAAAGCCAACGCCTGAGCTTGCATTGGTGACAAACTACGGCACCCATACTGGTGAACCTTATACCGTATCGGCTTTCGCGTTGAATCCAGGCGACGGCGTCCTCACCCAGATTTCTGGCTCACCTTTCTCTGTTGGGTCTGCCCCCAATTCTCTTGCGGTCGATCCGGCGGGAAATTTTGCTTACGTAGCCGACGTCGGAAGTTTTGATATTACAGTCTTGAGCATCAGCAGTGATGGAATGCTGTCTCCTGTTACCGGTTCGCCGGTCCCCACCGGCAATAATCCGGAAGCCGTCACCATACACAAATCCGGAAAGTTCCTTTATGTCGCCACTGTAACCCCGAGCAACCCATCTCCGGGAGCCATTTGGGGATATTCAGTCAACGCAAGCACTGGAGCGATCGTGCCATTGGCCGAATCGCCGTTTCCCGCTGGCCAAGAACCAAATTCCATTACTACGGACCGCAATGGCTTGTTTCTGTACGTCACTGACATAGTGGCTGGTCAGGTTCTGGGCTATTCCATCGACCAGTCAACGGGCGCGTTAAGGGCAATTTCAGGGTCACCATTCGCCGGGGGCACTGTCCCCTCCGCAGTAGTGTCAAATCCGGCCGCTGATTATCTTTACGTGCCGAATGGATTCGACAATGATGTTTCGGCTTATGCGATCGATCCTGCGAGCGGTGCACTGAAGGCAGTGCCGGGCTCACCCTTCCCCGCGGGAAAAGTTCCCTTGTCCGCAGCCGTAAGCCCTTCCGGAGAATTCCTATATGTCACGAATGCGCAATCGGCAAACGTCTCCGCATATACGGTCAATAGTAGTACGGGAGCTCTTACTGAAGTCTCGGGCTCGCCATTCAACGCAGAAACCTCGCCCGATGGGATTACCGTGGATACCACGGGAGCGTTTCTTTATGTCACCGACACTGCGTTGGACCAGATTCTTGCTTATTCGATCAGCGCCGAGGGGGCGTTGAGTGCAGTGTCGGGCTCTCCGTTTGGACCAACCGGAGGCGCCCCATCATGCGTCGTCGTCGTCAATTTGAACACCGACTAGAAGAGCACGGGAAGAGTTCTGAACAGATTCCGGATTCTGCGGGAGTAATGAATTGGATTCGCATAGGCGCACTTCACTTTCGAAGGTCCGAAAGAAGTCTAGGCTGCACGCGCTCCTGTTGCTGCTGATCTTCGCGGCTGTGGCGAGTGGATGCTCGATCAAGAAAATAGCGGTCAACAAGTTGGGAGATTCCCTGGCCAGTGGAGGCACGACTTTCGCCTCTGACGACGACCCGGACCTGGTGGGCGAGGCGGTGCCATTCAGTCTCAAACTGATGGAAAGCCTTCTCGCGGAGAACCCACGCCACCGCGGACTCCTGATGGCAGCTTCCAGCGGATTCACGCAGTACGCTTTTGTCTATGTTCAACAACCCGCCGACGAGATTGAGGATGAAGATCTGGCAAAGGCCGACTACCTGCGGCTGCGTGCCCGACATCTCTATTTGCGGGCGCGTAATTATGGGCTGCGCGATCTGGAAATCACGCATCGGGATTTCGAACATGATCTCCGCCAGGATGCCAAATCGGCTGTCAGGAAAACCGGGCCCAAGGACGTAGCGCTGCTCTACTGGACTGCTGTTTCCTGGGGCGCTGCCATCTCAGTTTCGAAAACCGACCCGGAGATGATCGCCGATCAGCCGATCGTCGAGGCCCTGATTGACCGCGCGTTCGAACTCGATCCCGATTACGATTCCGGCGCTATTCACGGTTTCCTGATTTCCTATGAGTCGGTCCGCCGAACGGCGAGCGGAGATTTCTCTCCGAGGTCGCGGAAGCACTTTGAGCGGGCGGTTGAACTCACCTCAGGACAGAGCGCTGCACCCTACGTGGCGATGGCGACAACCGTTTCAGTAAGCAAACAAGACCGCGCAGAGTTCGAGTCATTGCTGAGGAAGGCCCTTGCGGTGAACCCGGACGATCGGCCCGAGTGGCGGCTAGTGAACACGGTAATGCAGCGTCGCGCCCGCTGGTTGCTTTCCCGCGAAGACGAGTTATTCGTGAAATAGAGGCTGAGTCGCACCATGAGCATTGCAATGAGCAACAAGCTCGGGAGAATCATCGCTGCAATTGCTTTGCTTGCAGCAGGATCTTCGAGCGCCCTGGCACAGACGCGGATTCGCCTTGCCACTCTCGTCCCTTCGGGAACTTCGTATCACCACAGCTTGCAGGCCATGGGAGCCAAGTGGAAGCAGAGCTCCAATGGTGCGATTTCGCTCACGATCTACGCGGACGGCACCATGGGGAGTGAAGATGAAATCGTGCGCCGCATGCGAGTGGGACAATTGCAAGCCGCGCTGCTCACCGTGGCCGGAATCTCGGAGATCGATCCTGCGGTAGGCGCTCTGCAGAAGATGCCCCTGGTATACCGATCGCTGGACGAAGCGGCCTACGTGCGGGACAAGCTGGCGTCGGACCTCAACCGTCGCCTGGCAGAGAAAGGATTCGTGGTTCTGTTCTGGGCCGATGCCGGCTGGGTCCGAATGTTTTCCAAAGAGCCGGCGATACTGCCGCAGGATTTCAAGAAAATGAAGATCTTTGTAACCGCCGGCGACGTCGCGCAGTCAGAACTCTACAAGTCGGGTGGTTTCAATCCCGTCCTGTTGGAATGGACGGATGCGCTCACCGGCTTGCAAACAGGAATGATCGACGCTGTGCCGACGATCCCTCTGCACGCACTGTCGAATCAGTTCTACCTTTCCGCACACCACATGCTAGCGCTGAACTGGCTTCCGCTGGTAGGCGGTTTGATCATCACAAAGAAAAGCTGGGATGCCCTGCAACCTGCCGAACGCGACGCGATGCTGAAGTCGGCCACGGAATGCAGTCAAGAGTTCCAGACGCTCGGCCGACAGGAAACGCAGGAGTCAATCGAATCGATGCAAAAACGAGGGCTCCAGGTTCACGCTGTCAGCCTCGAAGCGGAACAGGACTGGCAGCGATTCTCAGAAGGGTTCTACCCAAGGATTCGCGGCAATATCGTACCCGCCGACATGTTTGACAACGTTATGCAACTGCTGCACGACTATCGCGCGCAACAAGGAGCGTCCCGACAGTGACCAGCGACTTGCCGCTTCCGCTGACCATCGCGAAACCGGTGGCCAGCCCCGGTTCTGCTTCCAACAAAACCTGGCTTACGACTGCGGAGAATGCAGTGGTCTCCGTCGCCCTTCTCGTCATGATTTTGGTCCCTCTGGCGGAGAGTGCCCTACGCCGCGTGTTCCACGTGGGAATTCCTGCTTCAACCACCATCGTGCAGCACATGGTGCTGGTGGTTGGAATGCTGGGAGGAGCAATCGCAGCCCGCGAAGGCAGGCTGCTCTCGCTCTCAACCCTGGGAGAAACCGCCCTACGAGGGCGTTGGAAGACGGTTTCGCGCATCTTCACGACCGGTGTGTCGGCCACCGTTTCAGCATTCTTGAGTGTGGCTTCCTTCCAGTTTGTTGAGTCCGAGCATGAGGCAGGAACCATCCTGGCGTACGGTATCCCAATATGGCTGGTCGAATGTGTTCTTCCCCTGGGATTCGCGGTGATCGCGATCCGAATTCTTCTCCACGCCTCAGAAAAATTGGCACCGCGAGTATTGGCGGCCCTTTGCGCTGCTGGACTGGCCGGAGTTGTGATGATCTGGCCGGGAGGATTCCACCACTGCGGGCCGATCGCTATGTCGATTCTGTTTCTCGCTTCGGTGCTTGGTATGCCGGCTTTCGCAACGCTGGGCGGAGCCGCGTTGATTTTGTTTTGGGTTGTGGCCCAGCCGATTGCGGCCATTTCCATCGCTCATTACGGACTGGTGACGAATCCATCCCTTCCCACGCTGCCTCTGTTCACGCTCGCCGGCTATTTTCTCGCTGAAGGCGGCGCGCCGAAACGGCTGGTGCGGGTTTTCTACGCGCTATTCGGACAATTTCGCGGTGGTCCGGCGATCGTGACCGTATCGGTCTGCGCTCTGTTCACTTCGTTTACCGGGGCATCCGGAGTAACGATCCTTGCGCTCGGTGGCCTACTCATGCCCGTGCTCACGGGAGCTGACTATTCTGAGAAAGACTCCCTCGGGTTGCTCACGGGCTCGGGTTCGCTCGGCTTGCTGCTGCCACCATGCTTACCGCTCATTGTTTATGCCATCGTGGCCAAGGTTCCCATCGGACAGATGTTTCTTGGCGGAATCGTTCCGGCGGTTGTGATGATGGCGGCGACCGCCATTTGGGGTATCCGGCGAGGATCGGCAAGTGGCGGCGTGGTGCAGAAGTTCGAGTGGCGAGAAGCACGCATCGCGTTGTGGGACGCCAAATGGGAACTCGCGATGCCGGTTGTGGCCTCAGTAGCGCTATTCAGCGGCCTCGCCACTCCCGTTGAGGCGGCTGCCGTCACTGCGTTCTATGCCTTTGTCGTCGAGGCCGCGATCCATCGAGATTTGCATATCTTCCGTGATCTGCCGCGAGTCATGGCGGAGTGCGGATTACTGATCGGCGGCGTGCTCCTCATTCTTGGAGTGTCACTCGGCTTCACCAATTACCTGGTGGACGCCGAGGTTCCCGCCCTGGCTGTAGCGTGGACGACCCGCACCGTCCATTCTCCACTTATGTTCCTGTTTCTTTTGAACGTTTTTCTTCTGGTGGTTGGGTGTTTGATGGAGATTTATCCGGCAATCGTGATTGAAGTTCCGCTACTGGTTCCATTGGGAGCCGCATACGGAATTGATCCTGTGCGGCTCGGAATCATTTTCCTCGCGAATATGGAACTGGGTTATCTGACTCCTCCCGTTGGATTGAATCTCTTAATGTCATCGTATCGATTCAAAAAGTCAGTGCCGGAAGTCCTCCGCTCGGTCTTACCCGTAGTCCTGGTGTTGGCCTTGGGAGTTCTACTGATCACTTACATTCCGGTATTGACCACGGCCCTTCCGCGATTATTCGGCTATTGAATCCAACAAAAACCGGTGAACAGTCTCGCTCTTTATGGCGACGGAACTCTGACACGGTCCCGAACGCTTCGACAATCGGATGGGCAGGGCCCCCCAGCAACGCCTGCCGATTCGACCGGTGCTCACATCCCCAGGTCGTAACCGAATGATTTTTGTGATGAACCACAAGAACCTCCCCTTGCCGTGCCAACAAAAATTCTACGAATACCCAGGAAGTTGCGCGGGTAATACCTCCGGTCGGTTTGGTGATTTGTAGTTCGACTTGAAGGATCTTGAGCCTGGCAACTGTCTTGGGGCCCCTGATGAGGCCGATGATAACGGGCGAATTGTCGACCGAGCTCAGGGCTATCGCTTCCGCAAGTCCCCACAGGCCTGAAACGCGCGACAAAGTGCGACAACCCCTTACACAACCGCGGATTTCGCTCCTTGTCGCTTGCCGAATCTCGAGGATGCAGCGTAGTGTTGCGACACTTTGGGCGAGATTCTGGGGCAACTGCTGAAAAACATTGAATACAAGAAGGAGGCTTTGTGCAACTACAAACCAACACGGGACTGCGAAATACAACGAAGGGCTGGCTTTACATGTTGAGCAGCCTCGTCCTGGTACAAGCTTATCTATGCCCGCTGTCTCTCGGACAGTCGCTCTCAAACGGAGACGGCGACTTGCGAGTGATGACCTACAACGCCAACGAAGGAACAGACTTTCTGCAAGTACAGGCAGCCACCAATCCAGAGCAATTCCTGATTGCCGTTGGACAGACCATCGTTCAGGTTCGAGCGACCAATCCTCCCGCTCGAATGCAAGCCCTGGCAAAGCAGATCATAGCCGCGTCTCCGGCATTGGTCAGTCTGCAGGAGCTCGATCAATGGTCGACCGGGCCGCTCGATCCATCTACCTTTACCTGCGGGTCGATGACCGTGGAATTTGACATGGTGCAAGAATTGCTGGACGCGCTTGCAGCGCAGGGCGCGCATTACAAACTCGCCCAACAAGCGCAGCAGTACGCATTTCCACCCATACCCGGGCTGATCCTGCCGAGCACGTTCTTATGTGTGCAGACGGTGAATCATGTGGCCATACTGGCACGCGCCGACCTCGATCCCTCTAAATTTGACTGGAGCAATCCGCAATCGGCGCAGTACGTGAACACTCTGTACTTTCCTACTCCAGTAGGTACACTGCCGCTGCCACGGGCGTGGGTCTCTGTCGACGCGACTTCCCATGGCAGGAACTTCCGTTTCATCGGTACGCATCTCGAATCGGTCGACCCAACCATTCGTGAACGGCAAGCCGCTGAGCTACGAAACGGCCCAGCGAACACATCGCTCCCGGTTGTCATCGCAATGGATTCCAACGCCCCGGCTGCGCCGCTGCCCCAGGATCCTGCTTACATCGATTTTATAGACGCGGGATACAGCGATGTATGGTCGCAAATCGTCCCGTCGAGCTTGGGCCTTACGTGTTGCCAAGCGGAACTCGACAACAACCTGATTTCACAACTGTATCAGCGAATCGATCTGATTCTGACCTTTGGCCCAGTTGGGGCGCAGAACATTGCTTTGTTCGGCAACACCCAGGCCAGCAAAACGCCGGACGGCTTGTGGCCTTCCGATCACGCCGGAGTGGCGAGCCAGTTAGTCATAACCAAGTAGCGAGTCTCCGGAGACGGCGAGATCTGCTGGAGTTGCTGGACCGACTGAATCCGACCATTGCCGAACTGAGCCAGCCGGCAAGCGAATTGGGCTATAAGCTCGGTCCTTGATGAGCACGCCAGCGGATCTTGCAGCCAAGCACTGGGCTGTAGGCGGCATCGGTGTTTCTCTGGTTCGTAGCGGAAGACAATCCCTCTCGCATAGAAGAACCGATGCAGCGATATTCTGGCAAGCCGTCGCGGTAACCCTCGCCCTGATACTGTTTTGAGGTTCGCTCCATCAAGGCGGTCGACGTTGAGTGAAATCGAGATGTTGCGACGGCTACATGGCCCGCAAGGATCGTCCGCCGCGCTACTCTTGCGGCCACTCGTAGGGGAAGAGCTTTCCTGCATCTTCTGGTGAGAGCGTGACCCCAAGCTCTTGCGCGGCATGCGCGAGCACGGGATCACGCCCGGACTCGAGGTCGGCTAGCTTAGGCAGCACCACTTCGTCCGGTTGCACTCCGAGGTGTTCGATGCTTTTGCCGTCCGCCATTATCGGATTAGCGACAGTAACTTCGGCACCATAGTCCACACCGGAACTCGCGAAATAAAAGCTGGTCGCTTCCATCACGCTGCCCGAAGTGTGATCTCCGATCACCGTACCACGCTTTTCGAGTTGCATCACTCGTGCGAAAATCTCCGCAGCCGAAGCCGATTCGCTGTCCACCAGCACGATTACTCGCCCGGGGAAGTAAAGTCGATGTTCGCTCTTAGCGACCTCCGGCGAGGTCTTCTTGCGTTGCACCTTTTCAAAGAGCTTTACGTCGTGATCGAAAAACATTCCGATGAAGTACTTGAGGGTTTCGACCGCCCCACCGCTGTTGCCTCGCAAATCTATGATTAAGGCTTTGTCCTTGCGGATTTTTCCGCTGAGCCAGTAGAAATCATCGAGGTTGAAGTCGAACCAAGGAAACTTAAGGATGCCCACAGTCCCCAAATCCAACGGAAGCAAGAGTGAGTTTCCAACCTTGTAACTTGCATATTGCATCCGCATCCGGTGCATTACATTTTCGTTGCGGCGGTAAACGTCGTATCGCACGCCCGCTCCCGGCCGGTAGACGAGGTCCGGCGACATCGCGAGTCTCGCCTTTACTTTGATATGCTGCCTTTCTCCCGGGGTGTACCGTACTTCCAACTGCATTTCCGGCCGGGGATCCAATACGTAATCCAGGTATTCAATGCTGTGAAGGTTCTGCCGGTTGGGAGCGACCCCATTAATTTCCAAGATTTCGCCGCCCGGCCTGAGCCCTTTCGCCTCGGCGTCGGAGCCCGGCCGCACTCGCATGACAAAACACCGGTTCCAAATCAGCTGATACTTGAACCCAAAGTCCAGCCGATAGGGTCGGGCGGGTGGTTCAAACACAGTGTGGGAGTCATTCAGCGCACTCACGGCGACGGCAATCTGCGTGAGCGCGTCGTTCAGTGAATTCGAAGCCGCAATTCTGGCTCTTGCGCCCGCGATCACGGCATTCCAGTCCAGCCCGTTCATCTTCGGGTCATAGTAGAGTCCCGGAATGCCCTTCGAGATGGCGTCAAGAATACCCAGCGCGCGCTCGCGGTCAGCCTTCGATATGGCGCCTGGCGCAGGTTGCGCCGCCGTTGTCGGCGCTTGCGCTCGCAGATTCCATGCCGGCAGCAGCGCCAGCATAAGAGCGAAAACCAACGTCGTTCGGTGGGTCATAATTGAGACCAGGCCATAGTGCTCATTGAGTGTCTTGAGCGCTATGGGGATGTTTCGACAGTCAGGCCGCCATTCAATGGCAGCAGAGCGCAACCCAAAAGCGGAAGCAGGATCTGTCTCCCCGTTAGCAAAGGCCGGAAATCACATTTGTGACGTTGGAAAACGAGTTTGGAGTGATCGTATTAGTGGTGCCATGGATGCCCAAGATGCCCCAATATGAATCGTTGATGAGGTTGTTAATCACGGTGTTGGCCGTACCGGTGCAGTTAAAGCCGATACCCGCCCCGCCGTTGGTGGTTGTGAATAGGAGATTGTTTTCGACTAGATTGTTGCTCGCGCTGATTAGGACAGCAGAACCGGCGAGTAATACTTGGTTTGACTCTATTGTGTTCGAGCTGCCCAGCAACCATATACCGACGGTGAAATTCTCGACCGTGTTGCCAGTCGCCTTCGAATTCGATGGCAAGGCAATTCCTGTTCCAGCGGATATTCCGGCTTTTGCCGGGTGTGTGATCACACGGTTGTTCAAGACTGACCCCGCTGCTCCCTGCACATCAATCCCACCATATACTGGATTCCCGCTAAACGAGCTCGAACTGATGAGCGAGTTCGATTTAATGTTGACAGTCAGGCTCGGAGGAACCGCGCTTCCGTTGGTTCGTATGCCCTCTGAGTCGAAGTCGTGAATGCTGCTGTTTTCGGCGGTGATCGTCTTCGGGGTATCTGTAGTGCCCTCGAGAAAAATCCCAAAGCCATATCCATTTCCCTTCTGTCCGTGTGTGCTTACATTTTTTATCACCCCCGAGGAGTTTTGATAGTAGATACCTTCGATCCAGCCGTTTAGACCTGAGTTGACACTACTGCTGCCATTCACCGCGAGGTTGCTGATATTGACCATGCCGGACTCCGTACCTTGTACGAGGATCTGGAAAAACATGGTCACCCCGTTGGTGGGAGCGATTACGCTCTTGGTCAAGCCACCTGAGGGCACGGTGACTGTCGGATCGGCTGTGTTCCCATCCTGCACTCCCTGCAACGTGAGGGGTTGAGTGACGATCACCTGCTCGGGGTAAGTTCCAGGACAAATCAGGATCGTTGACCCAGCAGCCACACCGCTAACGGCCTGGGATATCGTGGAATATCTTTTGAGATTCGGCCGGCAGTTGCCTACAGCCACGGTCTGCGCAAGTGCGTAGGACGTGAGAAACAGTACCCCGAAAGCGGAGATCAAGAGTGTGCGTGCGAATGTCCAATGCATGGGATTCTCCGTGGATTGCACTGGAACGGGCGTCTCAATCCAAACGGCTGGCTTCATTTTCATGAATTCTCCTTATCTGCTGCACGCGCTCAGTTGCCCATAGGGTTGAGCGTCGGTCTCAAGCGCCGCCATGCTAATCGGCGTCTTCGACACACACAAGCGACAAGGAGCGAAAATCGCCACTTTTAGCATGTGCTGTCGCACTTTGTCGCATGTCAGAAGGTGGGAAAGTCCGCTCAGGCGGACGAGGGCGACCGCCGGATGCTCCTCGCTGACAAGCCGCTCATCTTCAAAGTCGATCCTGTGACCACTGGGTCAGACGCGCTGGTGGTCGGTGCAGAGGAAATGCCACCGGGAAACACAATCCCGACTCACAAGCATCTGTACGAAGACAAGGTCGTATTCGTCCACAAGGGTACGGTGCGCGTCACCTTGGCTGGAATCGAACACGACGCAGGAACGGGCGCGACAGTCTTCATCCCTCATGGAAACTGGATCGGGGTAACGAACGTTTCCAGTGAGCCCGCTATGATTCTGTTTTTCTTTAGCAAGCCCTCATTTGAGCAATCCTTCAGCGCCCTCTTGTGCATTTTCTTTGTGCTGTCATGGGTGCAACTCATCGGGCCGAAGGCCGTAGCAATTGCGGGTAGGCACAAAAATGGGCACAATCGGAAAATCGGCGCTCGAAGGGTTGAGAGGAAAATCACACGGAAGGTGCGTGAATACAGGGGAGTTTTGGTGAGCGCGGCAGGATTCGAACCTGCGACCCATGCCTTAAAAGGGCATTGCTCTACCACCTGAGCTACGCGCCCCACCTCTTCAAATTTAGCACATCGCGAGTCTTGACTGCCCAGCAGAGCGGCCAGCTCGCCATCGCGCGGAACTGGCCGCCTCGCGCAGGGTTCTGCCACGCCGGGCATCTTCAAACCAAAGGGCCTCCCCGCGATGGGAGGCCCTGAGTGCAGCCATTGCGCAGCTTGTCTACTTAAACAGGATCGTACCGAATTCACCGGCGAAGTTGTTGTCGGGGCCAGCCGTGAAAAACAGCTGGTTGATTCCTCCGTTCGACCCCATTCCATCGCCGAAATCGATCGCCCAGAGTTGGTTGATGACTATCAGCTTTCCATCTGTGTCTTTTATGCTGCCGACGAACTGCCCAGTAATTGGATCAAAGGCATTGATGGTACCTGTGTTCGTATTGTTCGAAATCAACAGAGTGTTGCTGAAAGGTCCGAAATTCCTGGGCGCTGCCGCGATGCCCCATGGCTGGTTCAGCGGCGCTCCGTGAATGAGCGGCTTGTCCGGGGTTACGGGTGTGCCATCTTCTCTGAATTCTTCCACAAATCCGCCCGCACCACCGGTTACGCTGGCATACGTGACGTAGACCAGGCCATTGATGTCCCGGATGCCGAACGGAGCAAAGCCCGCGGTCAGCGAAGAATCGGTGAACGCCCCGGCCGACAGCTTCACAGGTTTGAAATTAGCGTCGTAGACATCCACCTTGTTGTTCGCCATGTCGGCAGCAAACAGCCGATTGCCCGAGAGTCTGTTGGTGATCGCCAGACCCGTGTATACCGATGGGGTCGGATTCGTCGATGTGTCCACGGCTATGATCGCCTGGTTAAAGTTCGACTGTGGCGCCCATCCGCTGATGGTTCCATCGAGAGTGGCGAATATAAAGACGGCTGCCCATCCCTGCACCTGAAACTCGCCCGCTCCATTCGCGGTCCCGTTGTAGACAGTCCCGGTGGGCGACCCTGGGCCGTTCGCCCCCTTCGGCGAATCCGGACCGTTCCCCGCCGTGGGAATCAACACCTTCAGCTGCTGAACTTGTTTTCCATTCCCTTGATAAAGTGTCGACCATCCTGACGTGTTGTCCGATACCCACCAGGCCGTGCCGGGGCCGTGTACCATTCCCCACCCATTCACCAGCAACGGATCATCATGCGTGGCCTTGCCGAATTGGTTCGAATCTAAAACGGTCAGTTGATACTGCGCCAGAGCCGCATCCGAAACCAACGTCACCAAAAGCCCGACGGCCAGCGAGAAGCAAATCGCGCGACGCTGCATACAATCTCCTTTAGCGCCGGAACTGGGCAGGGGAGCGTCGGTGCAGACTTCGCACGCAGATCACATTTCCATCCCGGCGAGGCCCATGCTAGGATGGCGCGCATTGCTCCTTGTCATGACCTTGTCATCAATTTGCACATTTCCTCCAGCCTCCAGGCGCGCGAAATTCTCGCGTGGCACTCCAGACGAACCAGGAAAACCACCGTTCTCCCGCCCTCGCGTGACAACTTTCTTGCCTGCCCGTGCATCCTCAATAGGTAGACTCTAGCTGTTCTCGAGCACCAGACTGACAACCATACCGTCGCATTCGATAGCGCGCCGGTAAACTTTTCTCAGTTTCAGTGGTGAATCCGTATGGCAGGTCTGCATTCGACGCGTTCTTTGGCATTCCTCATTCCGATTCCGCGCGACCGCGTGGCTAAGCGTTATTCCATCGCGCTCATGACGGCGGCCGTGGCCATCCTCCTACGCTGGCTTCTCGATCCCGTCTTGGGCCACGTTGCCTTCTATGTCACGGTCTACATTGCCGTCGCTTTCTGTGCGATCGTGTGCGGCTACTTCCCCGCCATTGTCAGCGGAGTTCTGGGCTTTTTAGGAATCTTCTATTGGTTCGTCGATCCTCGCCATTCCCTGCAGCCGATCCGGCCATCCGAAATCCATGGCATTGTGGGAGCATTTCTTGTGTGTGCGGTGTTGACCGCACTGGGCCAGGAGAACCGCAGCAAGCAATTGCGGCTCAACGAGAGCGTCTGCGCGCTCACCGCCGAAGCCCGCGAACGCAAACGCGCGCAGCAGGAACTTCGCCAGGCTCACGACGAACTGGAATTACGCGTCCAGGCTCGCACCCGCGAACTCTCTGAAGCCCTGGCTCGATTGGAATCTGAAATCAATGTGCGCCAACAAGCGGAACAGCATCTCCGCCACCTGTCCCTCCGGCTCATGACGCTGCAAGATGAGGAACGCCGCCGCATTGCCCGCGAACTGCACGACACGGCCGGCCAAACCCTGGCGGCTATGAAGATGTCGATCGCCTTGATTCGTCAGATCGACCGGACCACGCCAGGACTTCAGCCTTTGATCGACGACCTCGATGCACTCACGGACGAGGCGCTTCAGGAAGTTCGTACCGCCTCTTATCTGCTCCATCCGCCCCTGCTCGACGAAGCCGGAATCGCCTCTGCCGCTCGCTGGTTCGTCGATGGATTCGGACGCCGCAGCGGAATTCAGGTGCAGTGCGACATCGAGGAAAATATGCCGCGCCCGCCGCGGGCGTGTGAACTCGTCCTGTTCCGTGTATTGCAGGAAAGCTTGACCAATGTGCACCGCCATTCCCAAGCAACCAGCGCCAGCATCCGCCTCAGCCTCGACCACGGTCAATTTCGCCTTGAGATCTCCGACAATGGCCGGGGCGTCTCCGAAGAACAACTTCGGCGACTGGATACGTCTTCGAGCCGAGCCGGAGTGGGAATCAGCGGCATGCGGGAGCGCGTCGGCGAACTAGGCGGACATTTCGAAATCCGTGCCTGCAACCCCGGCACCAGCGTCTGCGTCGCGCTTCCGCTGGCAAGTCCCTCCGCTCGCTCCGATCCAGTTACGGCACTTCATCGATTCAGCGCTCCTGACGCGCCCCATCTGCACGGTTCGAGTTACTCCTTACGGAGGGAAGGCAATCCGATTGAACGCAAATCGAATGCAACGCTCTGAGGGAAGTCGTCGCCTATCCGGGAACTACCCGATCAATGCACGTCCGTCAGACGTTGCGCCGTGGTCACGAGCTTGTCGGCCTCGCTCTTGGAAATCGAAGCAGAAAAGCCCGCTAGATCCAGATCGGCCGCACTCAGCAGATTGCCAAAGGAAGTGAACAGAATCAAAGGCGTCGTGGGCATTATCTTTTTCAGCACGCGCGCGGCCGTCAGCCCATTCATCAGAGGCATCGAGAGATCGAGCACGACAACGTCCGGCCGAAGTTGCTGCGCCATGACTATAGCTTCTTGACCGTCGCTAGCCTCGCCACAGACCGTCCAGCCCGCTTGCTCGAACATCCGCCGCATGCTTCTCCTTACCAGGGTACTATCATCGGCAAGAAGGATTCGCTTCACATACGCCAGATTTCTCTTCGATCATCGCAGCTTACCGGGACCGCTTGTCTTTCTCTCGCTGTTCTACTCTTACGATGGTCGTCGCTTGCGCCCCCGGAAGCAATACAGCGCACACCGTACGCTCTTGCATTCAAAGACGCCACCTCAGAAAACTACCCGTCTGCCGTTCGCTCGCTCCTGGTTTTTCGGTTTGACACCCGTCATGTGCTCTACTAACGTACTCCTGCAAAATCGAGAGAGGATGGCCCCAGCACTTGACCACTTTGCCAGTCCCTCGCTCGCTGCTTCCATTCCACGAGAACGCCGCAGTATAGAACCCGGGCACCGGCAGCCAACGTTTACGAAGGGAGATCTCATCGATGGATCTCACCCAAGCCATTCTCTACGCTCAACTGGTCAACGCGGCCGATGTCATTCCTCCACAAAACACAGACAATGCCGCTGGGCAAGTCATCTCAGTCGGCGAAGCCAGATACGACGTGGTCACCAGCCTCTTCGCCAACGATCTCTGCACCGACATGAATCCGCAGCGCGGGAAGGCCCGCGTCTCCATTGGCCTCGTGCTGCAGGCCTCGGGCGGGGGAGAGGTCGTCATCGCGATTCGTGGCACTGAGGGCATTCAGGAATGGATTCACGATTCCGAATTCCTTCTCGAAAAGTGTCCGTTCCTGGCTGGAGCGGGCCACACCGAAGACGGTTTCACCGCGATGTATTTGTCGATGACAACCGCGCCCGATCCCATCTCGCCCAGCCTCACTCGTTGGCTTTCCGCTCCCAAGTTTCCCAGACCGGTCACTTCCCTCACAATCTGCGGACATAGCTTAGGCGCAGCACTCGCGACCTTACTTGCCCTCGATGTCGCCGTCAACACCCCGTACAAGAATCCGGTCGTTTACACCTACGCGAGCCCGCGGACCGGTGGACCGTTGTTCGCCAGCACCTACAATCAGGCCGTGCCCAACACGTTTCGTATCGCCGGACGCCTCGATCTGGTTCCAAAGCTGCCCCTGCCGCCCTTATACGAACATGTCAACACCCTATACGAGCTGAACTCGGTGCAACTGGGAATCCCGCCGAAGATCCTCATCAAACCCGAACTGGCTTGTCTACACGTCCTGGCTAGTTACCTGTTTCTGTTATCGCGATTGGCGGGCGGGACGATCCTGCCGCTGCAACCAGCTTGTATTCCGTAGGATCGCGTGCGCCGCTGGATGCATGAACAACGATCCATGCGCAAATAAAATCGGGCCGCCCGCAGGCGGCCCGTTTTCTTAGCGTGAAGCTGGAAGCGTGTGACTTAGTCTCCGGCTACCGGCTCGGCAATCTCCGGTTTCGCTTCGGTCGCGCCGTGTCCATTGCCGTTCGTCGGCTTGGCCAACGCGCCCAGAGGAATGAATCCGTCCTGCGATTGCACCGGCTTCTCTTTCAGAACGACTTCACGATACAGCGACGCCATGCGGGCGTTGTAGGCCTCGTCGTTCTTCTGCGGTCCGCGCGCTTCGGCTTCCTTCTGCTTGGCATCCCGCGCCCGTGTCTTCTCCTCGCGCGCAGTCTTGGCGATACCCAGCTTATCCAGATCATGCTGCAGTTCATTGGTAACCAGATCTTCGCGCAGCTTCAGATACTCGGTGGCGGTCTCCTGCTGCTCCATCTTCACTTTCTTGCCGCCCGCGAAAATCTCGTGCCGTCCGTGCTCCTCGTACCACTTGGTGAGCGTGGCCGTCATGTGCATCTTCTCGATGATGTTCCGCCATCCCACGCCCGTGTTGTAGGCGCAGAATGAAATCTCGCCTTCCTGCGTCGCGTACGGAATAATGCACTGCTCCGTCCGCCGGAAGTCGTAGTTGAACAGATCCTGGAACCACATGCCTGCGATGAACAGGAAGTTCCAGCGATCGCTCGTGCGCCGCTTCATCACGTCGTCGATGGTGCGGTCCGGACCAACTTTCCCGTAGTCTTTTCCGGTCACGTGATAGTTCTTGTCGAACTTCTTCAACAGGTCCATCAACTTGAAGTGCGTCGGTGACTGGTACGGATCGTAGTTCTTCATCAGACACAGCGCCATGCCCAATCCGGTCAGGAATTTTCCGCGGGAAGCATCGTTCACTTTCGCAATGTCCTTCGCGAGTTGGTCGCCATGCAGGAACGCGGTCACAGGAACCGCTTCCTTGGTTTCCTTATCGATCATCACCGCCATGCCGGTCCCGCAGTTCGGATGACAGCCGCAAGAGAGTTGGCCCCAGTCGTTGTTGGTATCCTGCGCGTGCATCAGGTCGGCCCAGTCGCTGAATGTTCCCATGAAGCTGATCGGGAACCAGTCGCGCGCCGGCTCGCCCAGCCCGGTCTGATTTTTAACGTCATGCGCCAGATGGCTCAGCGTGTAGCGCTGCGCCTGGCGCCGCTCGTCGGTCACTGCCTCATCGCGTCCCGTGAAGGAAACGGGCTGGAACGACAGGAAGCTGATCGTCTTCGGATTGTCGAGCGCGAACTTGATGATGCGTCCAACCTGCTCGTTGTTGATGCCGTTCACGATGGTGATCACCGGGACAATCTCGCATCCCGCCTTGTGCAGGTTCTCGATCGCCTTCAGCTTCACGTCGAACAGGTTGCCGACGGCGCGGTGCGCGTTGGCGGCGTTGCCGATTCCGTCAAACTGCAGATAGGCATAACGCATGCCGGCTTCGACTGCCTGCTGCGCGAATTCAAAACTCTTCGCGAATTCAATGCCGTTGGTCGCAGCCTGCACCGAGTTGTATCCCACCTTGCGTGCATATCGAACCGCATCGAGGAAGTAGGGCGACAAGGTCGGCTCGCCACCGGAGAACTGCACGCTCATCTGACGACGCGGCTTGATCGTGATCGCGTTGTCGAGCATGGTTTTGATCTCTTCCCATGTCAGTTCGTGGACAAAGCCCACCTGGTTCGCGTCCATGAAGCAGGGATCGCACATCGTGTTGCAGCGGTTCGTCAGATCGATGGTCAGCACCGATCCGCGGCCGTACTTCACCGTCGACGATCCGTGATGGTGCAACTTCTCGTCGTTGTGCGCCGCGATGTCGCGGCCGGGGAATACGTCTTCAAGGTGCTTGGAAAATTCCGTATCGATCGACATCACATCTTCGAAGTGGCCGTGCTTGGGGCAATCTTTCACCATCAGGATCTTGCCATCGCGCTCGACGATGGTCGCCTTGATCTCGCCGACCCTTTCGTTCATCAGCACTTCGTGCGGCAGATGGCCGTCGAGAATCTGCTGGCGAATTTCCGGAACACACTTCGGGCAGAGCGAATCGGTGGAGCGCGGCCACCCTAGCGGAGGCTTGGATTTTTCGTACGACTTGAGCAGCGGCTTGTCTGACCACTTCGGCGTCGGCGACGGGTTGGGATTGATGCGATTCAAGCGGTCGAATACAACCCACGCGCCCTTGGCAGCGGTGACAACTGCTTTTTCAACGTACTTAATCGGCTTGCGCATGATAACTTTCGGCTCCTCTTGGCTGGGCTCTGAGCTTGAAACTCAAGCCTGCGTTCCGTCCGGATAACAATCGACCGCAACGGCTAGTGCTACCCCTCTGACTACATTCGTTTTCGCCTTCGCCTTGGATGAACCTGAGAAAGTCTCACCCAAAAACTGCGGCACTCCCCCTGGGAAACACAACAGCTTTAATACTCTTGGCCTTACACTTTTCCCTGGGTGTTAGTCTGCACGTATCCTATTGGAAGCCTTAGGTATCGCGCATCCATATCGCAACGAATGGTGAAAAATGGGGGTTTAGCGGTTCCTGGACGGATTATATGGAGCTAAGCTGTTGAAAGTAAAGGACTGGATGATTTGCGTAGTGGGTCAGTTTCAATTTCCGCAGCGCGAAACTTCCCAGAGGCGTCCCGAAGTCCCGCGTTTTCACCAGCGGGACGAGGGATCTCCCGTGCGCATACGCCATCGAAGTTCAAACTGACTCACTACCGTGATCTGACTGGGTCAGAAGACTAGAGGCTACCTTTCCGCGGACAGCGTCGTCATCGACGAGCCAAGCTCAGTTCTTTTCAGATCGCCCACGGGCCGGGGCTTTGCGCCAGCTTCCTCATATCCGAGGATCGAATGGTAGACGGCGCGGTCATAGAACTGATCCAGCAGTTGATGCAGTTCCAGTTCGCCATAAAGGGCCACAACGTTGTCCGCGAAAGCCTCGTGCCGCAGGAAATGCAATAAGTGGTCGCGGGTGAGCATCAGTGCCCATATCAAATGCGGCAAGCGAATTCCTTCCGCGGCCCGCCGCGCGGCGATGGCTCTGAACCGGCTGGCAATATCCCGCTCGGTCTTTTGCAGTAGCCATTCTCCCAGATTGCGGTACACCTCGCCGACCCGGCGCTGCAGGTCCTCACGAGGAATTGCTCGAAAATCGGAAGTGCGCTCCGACGCGCGTATCACATCCACCACCCCTTGCGACAACGCCTCCGAGTGCGCCTCGATTAGGCGCACCAATTTCATACCCAACATGAAACGGATCTCCTTCGGTCTCTACTAATGCAGATGCAGTAAGGGCAGTGAAAGATGCACCGGCCGGGAACGTTGCCGGCGACTCAAAACAGAAACTTCAACGCCAACTGCACCACGCGCGGGCTCACGTCAGACTGAACCTGTCCGAAGCTGGGCGAACTGATGTCGCTGACCGGCAGACGGAAATTTGTGTGGTTGAGAAAATTGAACAACTCCGCGCGGAATTGCACGTCCTTCCCTTCTCTGACAACCATGTTCTTGAAGACAGAAAAGTCCCAGTTCATGTATGCCGGCCCTGCGACCACATTGCGGCCTTCGTCCCCAAAGACCTGGAAGCGTCCCAGCGGGTCCGGCTGCAGTTGCTGAAAGGCGCTTTTGTTGAACCACTCTTGCGGTGTGCGCGGGCCGGAGTTGGGATTGCTAATCAGGTTCGGACGATTCGCGGAAAATCCGGTGATCTCCGGAGCCTGTCCCTGCAGCGAAACATCATTGGAGTCGAACACGGTGAAAGGCGTGCCGCTCATCAGCGTGGCGATGCCGTTGATCTGCCAGTTGCCCAGCGTGTGCTGGTACCAGTTCGTCGGATGATTCCAGAACGGCAGATTCCACTGGTAGCTGAACACCAAACGATGGTGCGCGTCGAACATGGAACGCCCGCGTTCGGCAGCGAGGTCGAAAGGATTTTGCGCCAGATCATTCTCTCCCGCAACGGGCTGCGACGCAGAGCCGGTGATGTTGAACGAAGAAACGTCATCAATCGATTTCGACAGCGTATACGACGCAAGGAACGACAGCCCGTGGCTAAATCTCTTGCGCAGGCTCGCCTCGAGCGCGTTATAGCTGGAGTTGGCGATGCTCGCGATTTCTCCAACCGAACTATAGACGCACGGCACGTTCGGGCTTGAAGTGAGCGTGCATCCCGAATACAGCCGCCGCTGGTTCACATTGTTTTCGTTCGAGATCGGATTCCCGCTCGCGTCCACGCCGGGAATGAACACTGCCGGATTGCCTTCGATGAAGCGTGGCAGCCGCACTCCGGTCGTGCCCACGTATCCAACCTGCAGCAGCCAGTCGTCTCCAAACGAGTGTTGAACATTCAGATTCCAATCCTGCGCGTACGGCAGATGCAGGTTGCGAGCGACCACCAGCAGAGTCATCGGCTGCGGGAATTGCTGGCTGAATGGATTCGGCGCGTAAAAAGGATTGGCGAACGAGTTCACCGGGAAACTGATCTGCTGCGTCTTGAGATAAGGAGGCGCGCTCACCGGATCTTGCAGCGGTCCGCCTTCGCCCGTGTAGTAAGGCTCGTAGAAGATTCCGTAAGCCGCGCTGACCACGGTCTTCGCGTCTCCCCGCGGATCCAGAGCGATTCCCACTCGCGGCGCGAACGCGGTCTTCTGCGTGGGAATCAATCCCGCGGGCACTCCCCGATCTCCGGGATAAAGCAGTCCCGCCGGAGCCGACGGAAGGACCGTCGACTGTGCTCCCGGAACGAACAGGTTCACTTCATTATGGTTCTCCGTCGCTGGAAACGGCAACTCGTAGCGGAGTCCGTAATTCAGCGTGAGTCGCGACGTTACCTTAAAAGTATCCTGGGCGTAAAGATCGAGAGCGCGATCGCGAATCTCGCGGCTGAAATCTCCTCCGCCCTGCAAAAAGACGACCGGATTGCCCGACAGGAAACTAGCGAAGCCGTCGCTGTAGGGAAATGTCGAGAACACAAAAAATCCGTTGCTCGCGATTCCTTGCAGTGCGTTGATCTGATCACGCCGGTAACCTCCGCCAAATTTCAATTCGTGACGAGCATGAATCCAGCTCAGCGAACCAGAAACGTCGAACGTGTTCTGATAGGTGTAGCGAGGCCCGGTAATCGGATCGCCCACCGAAGCGTAGCCGGAAACCTGTATGAATGGTGGCCCGGCCGCCAATGGCAGAGTTGGATCGTACTGAAAGCCCAGACTCGACGGCGGTTCGTTGTTCAAATGCTGGTCGAGCAGAAACTTGTTGCGCAGGTACGAGAAGCGCGCCAGACCAATCGTCGTCTTAGAAAAGACATGCGTCTCCTGAGCCACCAGGTTCTGCGCGCGATCGTCCTCGCCCACCGGGAAACCTGGGACATTCGCGCCCACCGGCGAAAGCGGATCGGTCGTCGGACCGCCGCTGTACATGTAGCGAAAATTCAGCGTGTCCGCTGGCGAGAGGTAATGATCGACGCGCAATCCGAATTGATCGTTGTTCTCGACTAGAGTTTGCGTGCCGATATAACCGTTCTCTCCGCTATTGGGCAGCGGAAAGAATGGTAGAACGTTCGCCGCAGTCGGATCGATGGGCGTAAACAGCGTCATCTGATTGAAGGGAACAGGCGTGCCAAAAAAAGTCAGCTGCTGCTGCGGATTGTCGCAGAGCCCGGTGGTCTGATCGAAGCCGGCGGTACATTGTTCGCCAAAATTTCCCTGCCGTTCCGCCTTGGAAGGCACGGTGGCCGGCACCGATTCGCCCTGCCGGTTTCGGAAGCCTTCGTAATAGCCGAAGAAGAAAGTTTTGTCCTTGAAAATTGGTCCGCCGAAAGTTGCGCCAAACTGGTTCTGCTTCAGCGGTTGCACCGAGCGTGTGAAGTAATCGGAAGAGTCCATGGCATCGTTGCGGAAAAACTCCCACAATGCGCCGTGAAATGAATTGGCCCCGCTGCGCGTCACGATATTGGTCGTCGATCCCGTGTTGCGGCCGAACTCGGCGTTGGCATTGTGGGAGAGAATGCGGAACTCGTCGATGGCGTCGATCGGCGGTTTGAGGACAAAGCCGCCGTCGACCGAGCTGACATTGTCCGCGCCGTCAATCAGGAAATTGTTCGACTCCGGCCTCTGACCATCCACGGCGTAAGCCTGGTTTTCGCGCGCGGGACCGCCCGCTTCGAGCAGCCCGGGCGTCAGCGGAACGACTCCGGGTTGCAGCAAACCGAGCTGGGAAAAATTCCGCCCATCGAGCGGCAGGTCGAGAATTTCCCGCTGCATAACCGTTTGACCGAGGCTGCTCACCGTGTTCTGAATCAACGCAGCGTCGGCATTTACGTCGATCTGCTGCATCTCCGATCCAACCTGCAGACGGATCAGCACCGTCGCACTCTCGTTGACGTCGAGCGTAATTCCCTGTTGTCGATATTTCTCAAAGCCCTTGGCCGTGACTTCGAGCGTGTAATGTCCGACAGGCAATTCGATGAGCAGGTAATTGCCGTTGCGATCGGTGGTCGCCGTACGCGTCAGTCCGGTCTCGACCTGCGTGGCAGAGACGGCGACATTCGAAACCACCGCTCCGCTCGGATCGGTAATTGCGCCGTGGATGTTTCCCGTGATCTGCTGAGCAGAAACCGCAAACGCAGCAAAAAGCGTGAACAACAGCCAGCCCCAGTTCCTGACAGAAGTCATCCCCACAGTCCTTTCGACGATGCATTTCCCACATCCGCGCACACTTCTGCGATCCTCTCACCAAAAGTAATTTTGGAATGTGTGAAACGATCGAACCCCAGAGTGCGAGTGATTATGGGAACTTCGGCAGGCCGGGTCAATAATCGGAAAGAATTAGCGAGCCGAAAAATGCACGAATCAGCGTCCCCAGCGTTTCGCGTCGTAACTGAAGTCGATCAGCGCATCGCGATAGTCAATCTTGACATCGAGGACGCGCAGCGTTGTAAATCCCAGGAACCCGGAAACCTCCGTACCCACACTGTTGCTGATCGGAGTGGTATCGAAAGCAGTCATGTCCTGATTTTCCTGCTTGAGATGGCCGAATTGCAGGATGGCTTTATTCGCGGAGAAGACCTTGTCGACGCGCCCGCTGACGCCTTCCACCGTTGTGTCGGAATCTCCGTGGACCTTGGTGACTTCTCGAGCCGCCGCGGGTGAGATGAAGTTTGTGAGCGCCCCGCTGTCGAGAAGAAAGAACTTGAACGGCACGTTGCCGATGGCAGTGGGCACCAGCAGATCGTGGCCAAAGCGCATCACCCGAGTGTAGGACTGCATTTCAGGAGCGATGTAGCGATCCTGCGGGCCGGAAGATTTAGGCGGAGCGGCGGCATTCGATTTGGCCGCATCCCCCTCCGCGGATTCGCTGTCTCCCGGATCGTCGGAGTCTTCACTCTTGAGAGCAAGTTTCTGGACCGTCTCGCCGGGACGTTTCGGCAGTTCGCTGAGCCGCAGCTTCTCATTGGGGAAATCAATATCCACCAGAAACTGGTCGAATACGTCGGCTCCAATCAACCCGCTCTCACCGGCGACCGAGCGGCTTTCCATGACTTCGACAGGACAATTTTGAAATTCAAGATCCCCGACCTTGATGGAATCGGCGGTACCGAAATAAGCATCTCTACGGCCCTTCTTACCGATACCCCAAACCTTGCTGGCGGTAATCTTGGTGATGCCGGCGTGCTCGGCAATAGAACGGTCGATGAGAATTCCTGTAGCGCCCGTGTCGAGTAGCAGTGAGCTTTTGTGGCCATTCAGCGCCACGGCTAGGCCGTAACCACGAAGATGCTGCGGGTCGGTGAGCATCCGGACCAGCGGTGTTTCCGTGGCAGTAACTTTGCTGACCAGGCGGCAGGGTTTGCTGTTCTGCTGTGTCCGTTGCTTCAGGAACGCAAGATAACTGACTACATCTTCGCGTTCGTCCGGTGCCCAGTGATTGTCGCCGGCGAGCGAGGTCTCCAGATCATGGATGCGCTCAGCAAGCGAAAGCGTTCCAATCCACCGTTCATGGATATCCGGATCGAAGGGATCCAGTTCATGCGCCTTATCGAGCATCGCTTTCTCGCTCTTGTACATGGCAAGAGCTCGGCGCACGCGAGAGATTCCCAGATACGCGCGGGGTTCGGGATATCCCGAGTTGATCACGCTCACCCACTCGCGCTCGGCGTCGGTGATTCTTCCCTGGCGAAACCATACTTCGGCCCGCGCCACCCGCACCCGCGGAGAATTCGACGCCGCCAATCCCTTCTCGGCCACCGCCGCAGCCTGCTCGACCTTCTTCATTTTGAGGTAAACACGAACTTCCCCCGCATAGGCATCCGGCGATTGGGGATGTTCCTTTAGAACCTGTTCGTATTTCTCCAGTGCCGCGTCGAAATTTCCTTTGCGGTAGAACAGGAACGCTTCTTCCAGAGCGCTCGTCGGAGGCCTGACATTTGCGCCCTCCGCCGCGGAGACCACCGTAACCACCGGTTGCGCGGATGGGGCCGCAGCCTGGTCTTGCGCCCCGTCACGAGATATTAGCGGCTGAGCCGCCGCGGGCGGATTCGTAATGGATGGATTATTGTTGGATTGGGCGAAACCAAACGACGCCAGGGCGAACGCCAACCACACCCCATAGGCTCGGAACATGCGCACCTTTGCGACGCCGGTGACTAGGGGAAGTCCAGCGCGGAAGCAAATTCTCCCACAAATCCCGTTGTACTTACAACGCAAAACGAACCCGCGAAGGTCACGCTCCTTCGTCCGCTGAAAGCCCGTGCGCGCGGCCGAACGCAGACAAAAGATCCGCCTCAGCGCGCAATCAGAGTTTTCATGGGAAACGTAGCGCCAGCATCCTGCCGGCTGTCGCGAGGCCATCTTAGCCTCACCTGACCTGCGCGGGCGAGACGCCCCCGCGACAGCCGCCGAGACGGCGGCGCTACCTACCGCCTGAAGCCGGCAAAACGGCTAGAATGAAAACTTCAGGTTATTTCCTTTTGAGCATCAGCGCGTCATTTCAAGACAAGGTGGACTATTCCGAGGTGCGATCCTCAAAACTTCTCTTCCTTTTATTGTGTCTGACATTGCTGGTCAGCGCGCCGCCGGCCCATGCGGCCGACGTTAAGTCCATTGCCGCTGCCGTGGACGATCACTACAACCACCTGCGCTCCCTGGAGGCGCAATTTACTGAGTTGTACCAGGGATCGGGAATGACTCGCACCGAGTCCGGTACCCTCTGGCTGAAAAAACCTGGCAAGATGCGCTGGCAATACCGTTCTCCCAGAGAAAAGCTCTTTGTAAGCGATGGGAAAGATGCGTGGTTTTACGTCCCCGACGACCGGCAAGCGCGAAAGTCGGCCGCCAAAAAGCTGGAAGACGCGCGCTCACCCATCGCCTTCTTGCTAGGTAAGACACGCCTGGAGAAGGAGTTGCGCGGATTGTCTCTAGCTCCGGATATAGCGCCTTTCGAAGCCGGCGACGTCGTGCTCCGTGGAGTGCCGTCGGCTCTGGCAGATCAGTGGAGCGAAGTGGCGCTGGAGATTACTCCTCAGAATCAGATTGTGCGGATCGTGATTCAGGGCGTGGACGGCTCTTCGACCGAGTACCGCTTTGCCGATCAGAAAGAGAATGTGGCAACTGACAATTCGCAGTTTGAGTTTAAGCCTCCGGCCGGAACCGAGGTGGTCGAAGGCGAATTCGGGCAATAAGACGGAACGGAAAGTGAGCTCGGCCGTCCCAGAATTTAGCAAAACGCAGCAGAGCCGGAATTGGCGCACAAATAATGAAGTTACTTGCGATACTGGGCAGGGGCTCATCGGAGTGGATCAGCGGCATAGAATGGAAGTTGGAATGTTAGACTGGCGGGTAGGGGTCGGTCCGAGAATTTCCCCAGAAAAACTGGCCAATGGCTGAATTTGTAATCAAAATTGCGGACGATCGCGGGCACGTACAGCAGCACGTCGAGCAAGGCATTTCCGAAGCCGAGGTGCGCGACCGGTTCTCGCAGCAGGGCTACCTGGTCTATTGGGTCAAGCCGCAAGGATTGCTGGCCGGCGGAGTCTCGCAGCGGCGAAGAAAGCTCAAGCAGAGCACATTTCTGGTCTTTAACCAGCAATTTCTGACCCTGATCCGGGCCGGGTTGCCGATCTTGAACTCTCTCGAGTTGTTGATCAAGCGGCAAAAGGACGCGAAGCTGAAGCAGATTCTCGAAAATGTCCGCGACCGGGTGAAAGGCGGAGAGTTGCTCTCGGACGCCTTCGCCGCGCAGGGGATGATCCCCAAGATTTATACGACTACATTAATGGCAGGCGAGAAGAGCGGCAACGTTGACGAAGTGCTGACGCGCTACGTGAACTTTCAACGCATGGCCATGACCTTCCGCAAAAAACTGTTCGTCTCGCTGATTTATCCCACGCTGCTGATCAGCGTCGTGATGATCATGGTGATGTTTTTGTTCACCTACGTGGTGCCCAAGTTTGCCGACTTGTTCAATAGTCTGGACGCGAAATTGCCCGCGATTACCGTCTTCATGCTCGCTGTTGGTGTGAACTCCCAGAAGTATGCACCCTTTGTGCTGGTCGGTGTGGTCGTGGCTGGATTTCTGTTCTGGCGGTGGAAGGAAACCGACCGCGGAGCCGACCGCATTGACCGGATCATCCTGAGCCTCCCGTTGCTGGGAGGCATCCGGATTAAGCATCAGGTGGCCAGCTTCTCGCGCATGCTCTCTACCCTGCTGCAGGGCGGCCTGCCGCTGGTTCCTTCCATGGAAACGGCAGGCTCCTCGATGACCAGCCGGCGCATCTTAAAAGGAGTCATGCGTGCCGGCATCCGGGTGCGTGAAGGACAGGGGTTGGCGCCCAGTCTCGAAGAGCAGAAGATTTTTCCCGAACTGGCCGTAGAAATGATTGAAGTCGGCGAATCGACCGGAGCCCTACCCGCCATGCTGAACTCGGTCGCAGAATTCTATGAGGAAGATGTGCAGACGGCACTGGGCGCGGCCATGGCCCTGATCGAGCCGCTGATCCTCATTGTCATGGCGATTTTTGTTGGTGGGGTGCTGATTTCGTTGTACTTGCCGATCTTTACATTGGGCGTGCACTGAAGGCCGTAGTTGGCCGCTAGTCGTTTGTCGTTGGCCAACGACGAACGACTAACGACAGGTTAGACAAAATGGCAACAGCCGATAAAAAATCGTTGTTCGTGAATGGCGGCAATGGCGGGCCCATCAGCCCGACCGGCAACCCCATTACCGATCTCGAGCGCGCCCAGGATGTGGCGCGCCGTTACCGCTGCGAATTCATCGACCTCTCGGGCTTCGAACTGCACCACGAGCTGTTCAAGAAAATTCCCGTGGAATTGATGTTCCGTTACAACTTCGTTCCGCTCGAAGAAACCGCCGACGGGCGCCTGGCCATCGCCATTGCCGATCCTAGCCAGCTGATGATGATCGACGAGATCAGCCTGTTGCTCAAACAGCGCATCGTCACCAAGGTTTCCACGCTCAAGCAGATCTCCGACATCCTCAAGAAGACCGAGCAGTCGCAGCGCGTTCTGGAAGAAGCCAGCGAAGGCTTCACCATCATCCGCGAAGACGAAAACACCGGCGCGGAAGAGACGCTTACCATCGACAAGCTCACCGCCGCCGGCGATACCAGCCCCATCATCCGCCTGGTCGATACCACGATTTTCACCGCGCTGCAGCGGCGCGCTTCCGACATTCACATCGAGACCCGCGACGACTCGGTCGTCATCAAGTTCCGCATCGATGGTGTGCTGACGCAGGCCATGCCGCCCATCGGCAAAGAGCATCATTCCACCGTGATCTCACGCATCAAGGTCATGAGCGAGCTCGATATTTCCGAGCGCCGCGTGCCCCAGGACGGCCGCTTCCGCGTCAAGTACAACGGCCGCGCCATCGACTTCCGCGTTTCCATCATGCCTTCGATTCACGGCGAAGATGCCGTCCTCCGCGTCCTCGACAAAGAATCGATGAGCGAGAAGTTCCGCACCCTGACCCTGGACGTGGTTGGGTTTGACGAAGACGACCTGCGCCGCTTCCGCCGCTACATCAAAGAGCCCTACGGCATGGTGCTGGTGACCGGACCGACCGGCAGCGGCAAGACGACCACGCTTTACGCCGCCGTCAACGAGATCAAGACCGACGAAGACAAGATCATCACTATTGAAGATCCGGTCGAATATCAACTGCGCGGCATCACGCAGATTCCGGTCAACGAGAAAAAGGGACTCACCTTTGCCCGCGGGCTGCGCTCGATTTTGCGGCACGATCCCGACAAGATCATGGTCGGCGAAATCCGCGACTCGGAAACGGCGCAGATCGCCATTCAGTCGGCCCTCACTGGACACTTGGTGTTCACCACTGTGCACGCCAACAACGTCGTCGACGTGATTGGGCGCTTTCTGAATATGGGCGTCGAGCCCTACAACTTTGTTTCCGCGTTGAATTGCATTCTGGCGCAACGGCTGGTGCGCTTGATTTGCGACGCCTGCCGCACCGAGGTGCACTATCCGCCCGACGTGCTCGAAGCCAGCGGCCTCGATCCGGTGCAGTGGGGCAAGGTTCCGTTGTATGAAGGTCCGGGGTGCATTGAGTGCGCAGGCACTGGGTTCCGCGGACGAACCGCCATTCACGAATTGCTCGATTTGAGCGACCGCATCCGCGAGATGATTCTGGCCAAGAAGCCGACGTCCGAAATCCGGCGCGCCGCCCGTGAAGAAGGCATGCGCTTCCTGCGCGAATCCGCACTGGACAAGGTGCGGCTGGGAATGACCACGCTGAAGGAGATCAATAAGGTCACGTTTATCGAGGCGATGAGATAAAGCAACGTTTCAAAGTTTCAGGGTTTCAAAGGTTTCGAGTTGCCATGATTCAGCGCCCTTTCATGCCCACCCGCGCTAGAGATTTGAAACATTGAAACCTTGAAAACTTCGAAACCTTACCACTGTACTTTTTCAGCTATTGCATTTCTGGGCAATACGGTTTCTGATTTGTAGAGGTATCTCTCAAGGGCGTATTCGGGAATGAGTTCAAACACAAACACCGCAAAGCCGAAACTGGCCTGCGAAATCGCTGCCGACCGCGTGCTGGCGGGCCGGGTTGTCGAGAACGGCAGCGGGCTGGAAGCCTGTGCAGCGCAGGAATTGGCGCCGGGCAGTGTGGTTCCCGACCTCGTCGAATCGAATCTGCGGCAACGCGCCGCGGTCCGCGACGGCATCGAGAGCGCGCTGGGCGGCGTGGCCGGCCGCTCTCACGACGTCATCGCCATTGTTCCCGACGCGACGGTTCGCGTCATGCTCGTCGAATTTGATACCTTGCCTTCCGATCAGGAAGAGGCTTTGGGCGTGGTTCGCTTCCGCCTGAAAAAATCTCTGCCCTTCGATGTCGACAAGGCGAAAGTTTCCTATCACGCGCAGAAGATAGATAACGAAGTCCGCGTGGTTGCGGCCGTAGCTCTGGGCAGCGTGATTGAAGACTACGAAGCGGCTTTCCACGATGCGGGATTCAATCCCGGCGTGGTCCTGCCTTCCACTTTGGCTGCACTCGGCGCCGCGGACGGTAAGCGGCCGACGATGGTCATTAAAGTCGATGCCCACACCACTAGCATCGCCATTCTGAACCAGGATCAATTGCAGCTGTTCCGCACTTTGGAAAATGGCCGGGGCATCACCATTTCCGGCGAACAACTTGCCGAGGAAGTGTATCCCTCGATTGTCTTTTTCCAGGACACGTACCATCTCAATATCGAGCAGATTTATGTTGCCGGCTTGCCTGAGTCGGGCGGAGCGACTCCCGCTCTGCGGGCAGCCACCGGAGCCGAGGTGCAGGAATTGATCTCTTCGGCGCAACTGGGAACTACCGCCGGCGGCCCCGTGCCGAAGTGGAGAATGGCGGGAGTAGTGGGAGCGCTGATAGCATAATGCGTCTTGAAATCAATCTCGCGAGCCAGCCCTATGAGGACGCGCGGCAGTTCTGGATGCGCTGGGGCACCGCAGTGGGTGTGATCGGACTGCTGACCCTGATCCTGCTGACACTCGACGTGACGGGCTGGGTCAACGCCCACCGCGACCGCAAGGCCATCGCGGAAAAGCGCGCCCTGATTGCCGATCGCGATCAGATCCGCATTCATGCCGAGGAATTCCTCAATCGTCCCGAGAACCGCACCACGCGGGATGAGTCGCAGTTCCTGAATCAACTGATCGAACGCAAGGCATTCTCCTGGACGCGCGTGCTGGAGAGCCTGGAGAAAGTCATGCCTCCGCGGCTGCATCTGGTCTCCATTACACCTCAACTCGACGAAGACAATCAGCTAGCGCTGAGAATGATCGTGGCCGGCGATTCGCGCGACCGCGCCATTGAACTGGCCAAGCGCATGGAGGATTCGCGCAGATTTTCCCAGACCCTCATTCTCCGCGAGGCCCAGATCCAGTCGCTCACCGGCGATACTGAGCAGGTCGAGATTGCGGCAATTTATATTCCGGAGCCGCTGGCCGATGCCGCAGCGGCAACCGCAGCAACCTCGAAGCCAGCCACCGAAGCCAAGCCTCACACCATAAAGCCTGCAACGCCGGCTGCCAGGGGGAACCAGCACTAATGCCTGATCTGCGGCGAACTCGGAAGAATTTGACGACTGCGATTGCGGTCATGGTGAGCCTCGATCTGCTGGCGGCCGTGCTGTACTTCTCACCCCTGATTGGATCGGCGGAATCCCGCCGCCAGGATCTCAACCGCCTGCAGGCCGACCTGACCATCAAAACCCGCGAGGTTGCGCCGTTAAAAGATCTGCCCCATAAAGTCGTCGTCGCCAATCAGGAGATCGCCGACTTCTACAAGAAGCGCTTCCCTTCTCAGAATTCGCAGATTTACGCCGAGTTCGGCAAACTCGCAGCCGCCAATGGTGTCAGAATCGAAATGGTGCGATATAAGCCGGATACCGAGGGCAGCGCTTTGGAAGGTTTGCAGGCGGCCCAGATGGATGCGGACCTCGCCGGAAGCTACACTTCCCTGGCGCGATTTATCAATGCATTGGAACGAGACCAAATATTTTTTATTATCAACACCATCACCTTGGGCAACGATCCCAAGGGACCGGTTAAGTTGAGCGTGCGGCTGGAAACGTATTTGAAGACGGGAACAACGTAGTGCAACTGGGACTCGAAAATAAGAAGAAGGCGACGTGGGCGGCCGTGCTCGGCGTAGTAGCCGTGTTGGCCTTCGCCTACGAGTTTATTCCGATGTTTACGGAATCGTCCGCGCCCGCTTCCAACGCGCAAGCCGCCGCACCCACCCTGGCGCCCCACGCCCCAAAGCGTCCCGCTGCCAAGCCCGGGAAAAAACCGAAAGTCGAGAATCTTGATCCCACCCTGCGACTGGATCTGCTAGCGGCCAGCGAGAAGACCGAATATCAAGGAAACGGCAGGAACATTTTTGTTTCGCAGGCCGAAGACGTGGTAATCCCGAAGCCCGGCGCACCACCCAACACGGACGGAAAGCAGACTGCAGACGATCTCTACAAACTGCCAAGCCCTCCGCAGCAAACGCCCATCCCTCTGAAGTTTTACGGCTTCGCCAGTTCGCCCGGCGAGCCGAAGAGAATATTTCTCAAACTCGGCGAGGACGTATTCGTCGCCGGCGAAGGCGAAATCGTAGACCGCCGCTACAAAGTCATCCGTATTTCGGCGACCTCGGTTGAGATTCAGGACGTAGTCAGCAGCGGTCCGCCGCAAAGCATTCCCCTCACCCAGGGGTGAGGCCATTTGGTAATTTGGTAAATTTGAGAATTGAGTAATTCAGCGGTTTTTAGGTGAGCGATCTCGAGCGAGGTTTTAGATTACTCAATTACCAAATTACAAAATTACCCGATCTCTTCGATGCTCCTTCATTCGCAAATTCGCCGGAACCCGCGCCAGGGCGAGCGGGGCTACGTCCTGCTGATCCTGCTGTTGATGGTCGCCATGACGATCATTGCCTTCGGTGTCATCGTGCCCTCCATCACCTTCGACATCAAGCGTGATCGCGAAGAAGAGATGATCCATCGCGGGGTGCAGTATTCGCGGGCCGTCCGCGCCTACTACAAGAAGTTCGGACGCTATCCGGCCAAGCTCGAGGACCTCGAGAATACTAACCAGCTCCGCTTTTTGCGCAAACGCTACAAAGATCCCCTCACCGGAAAGGATTTCAAGCTGCTGCATTACGGCGAGGCCAAGCTCTCGTTGAACGGCATTGCCAGCGGAACCATTGCGGGCGCAACCCCCGTCTCAGGCATGGCCAGTTCCGGAGGACTCGGGCAAACTTCCAGCTTCGGCGGAAACAGCGGCTTCGGAAACAATTCCAATTCTCTGTTTGCACAGAACTCCCAATCCACCGGCAATCCGACCACCGGCACGAATCCCAGTCAGGCGGAAGCCTCGTCCACGGATACGACGGCATCGAATGCACCCGGTTCCAATAACAGCACCGGCGATTCCGGCAACGGCACCTCAGGATCGAACACCCAGTTCGGAGGCGCTCCCATCGTTGGCGTTGCCAGCACCAGCAAAGATTCGACCATTCGCGAATACGATCACAAGAAAAAATATAACCAGTGGCAGTTTGTCTACGATCCGACCTTTGATCAAGGATTCCTGATCACCACTCCATACCAGCCTTCGATCCAGATGCTCGGTCAGCAACAGAATCTCAATGGCCAGAACAATTCAGGCCAGAGCGGCCAGAACGGCAACCCCAGCGGCTTCAGCAATGGTTTCGGGAACAGCTCTGGAAATAGTTTCGGAAATAGTTTTGGGAACTCTGGGACGCAGAACAATTCCTCGTCGCCCGGGGGCGGAGGGTTCAATAACACGAATCAGCCACA
>Ga0187805_10000030_pt1 | contig 45952 bp, 41 predicted proteins | sample NC_wetland_sal_i_6_FD_132965 | JGI IMG/M metagenome (GOLD analysis project Ga0187805, IMG submission 132965) | Wetland sediment microbial communities from Neuse River Estuary, North Carolina, USA - Control_5 | ecosystem: Environmental > Aquatic > Freshwater > Wetlands > Sediment | place: USA...
GGAACTTCCCGTCGTGTATCCGCTGTGGCTGAATGCGATCTTGCCCGGAGCGACATCCCAACCTTCGACGTGATCGGCTACGACGCTTTGTAGTTCCAGGTGCGCGACATCAAGGATGGTCCGGTCGCCAGGATCCGGGAACTTCTTGGGCAAGCTGTATGCGAACTCGAGCGCCGTGACGCGATCGCGGTCGAGAGGAGCGATCTCCCAGACAATCTGATTCCACGTATGGTTCTTGAGAATGATCGACTCGTGGCGTCCCTCGTTGTAGTGATCGGGCAACTTGTGGGCCCCGTCGTTGTGCAGCACCAGAGAGCAGGAGATGGCCGGTGCTCCGACGACATCAGGGTAGACCCACAGCGAAATGCGGTTGAATTTGCTCCAGTCCTCGCCGGCGAATTTCCGAGTTGCGACCAGATCCTCCCACTCGCCGCTGCCATCGACTTGAGCAATGTTGGAAGTGGAACGGATGCGCAGCACGTGATTCGGCGTTGGGTTCTCGGCTACAGTCCATGGCTCGCTTGCACGGACCTCGACCAACGTCATCTCCCCTGCGCCCGCGAATGACCAAGACGATAGATTCTCCATATCGTCCAGCAGACGCGAATCGAGAACTTTCTTGTGCAACCAGCGATATTCGGCTCCGTCCCCATATCGCGCCACCATTGGCATGGTGAGAGCGGTCCGCTGGGCGACCAATGTGGTAGGGAGAAGTAAGCTAAAAGAAATGAAAATCCGCAGACTACCCCAAAGCGCAGGCGTTTTATGCATTGAATTAGTGCTGCAATCTCGTAGCATTCGAATGATACCGCATCTAATCCCCGTCGAGTTATGCGCGCAGTCGGCCAAGGATCGCGGGTTCCAGAGCGATGGATACAGCACCCCGCAACACGGCCGACGTGCCCAGGTGGCCCAACATCACCCGAGCAACCGCGAACTCGCTTCCTTCCAGCAGCGCGTTCACCTCGTGCAACAAAGCCGGATGGTTACCCACTTCTCCACCCAACAAGATCAAATTCGGATTAAGAATCAGAGCGAGGTCCAGGACAATGTCCGCCAGAATCGTAGCGCGCTGCTTGAGAATGCTCTTAGCCGCAGCATTGCCTGCTGCGGCCAGATCCCAAACGTCGGCGACACGGTTCACGCGCGAACGGACTCTGGAAGCTCGGCCCATAGCACGCCAGCTCTTTAGGATGCCTGCGGTGGACAGGACCGTTTCCAGCTTGCCATATCGATGGACAGCGGGATGTTCTCTGGAAATATTGGGCACGCGGAGGTAGCCAATTTCGCCGGCGGACCACTGGGAGCCGCGATAAATGCTGCCATTTAGAAAGACCCCGGCTCCTACTCCGTCGCCAATCGTGATAAAAACGAAATTCCTCTCTCCTCGTGCGGCCCCAGCATGGAATTCACCCTCTGCGGCGAGGTTCGTGTCGTTATCAATCACAACCTGGCACTTAAGCTCGCGTGCGAGCATTGGGCCGAAAGGCACGTTGCGCCAGTTTTTCAGCGCGGTGAGAGCGAGCACCGTTCCTTCGTCGACATTTACGATTGATGGAATGCCCACGATCACGCACAAGAGTTGCGTTCTGGTCAGACGTCTCTCGCGGAGCAGTTGCCGTAGTTCCATTTCCAGTTGCGAGCAAATTTCTGTAGGGGTGCTTTTTTGTTTCTCGATCAGAACTTCTGACTGAGTCAATTCCCGGCCGTTCAAATCAGCCAGGAGGAGCCGGATTGCGTCACGGGTAATCTCTGCTCCAGCGACACAACCGTGCTCGGCGTTGAAGCGTAAAATGGCGGGAGGCCGGCCCCCGGTGGAATCTCCTTCTCCGAGTGTTTCGACCAAGCCAGTGGAAATGAGGGTCGCAACCACGTTGGTCACGGAGGGCGCGCTTAATCCTGACGCTCGTACCATGTCCGCTTTAGAGCAGGGGCCCGACTCGCGCAGAAGACGCAACAGGATCTCCGCATTCGTTTGGCGGATCAGTGGAGGCCGTCCGATCGGAATGGGTTTTCGTGTCACAGGAAGATGCCCACAAGGGGCCTCTCGAACATTCTAATGATTATTAACAATGTTTGGCATACAATGTTCGCGATACTCCGATACCCTCGAAGAAGGTAAGCAAGTGTCATTATCGCGACCTGCCGGATTATTTCGCGATGTAACGTGCGTATGCTTCCTCGCCTTGTCACTACTCCCTATTGCGGGTGGAGCGACTGCACAGACCTCCTCGCCAAAGTTTCACGTCATCGCGCTCGCCGAGCGGCAAAGCATTCACCGGCCGTTCGTTGACGCCGCTAAAGCATGGCTGCAGAAGCAAGCGGCTGATAATAACTTTTCGATCAACTACATCGAGAACACTGACAAGATTGATGATGCGTTTCTTTCGCATTACCAACTGTTCATACAGCTAGATTATCCGCCCTACAACTGGACACCAAAAGCTGTTGCAGCGTTCACCAAATACATCGAGGAAGGCCGCGGAGGTTGGATCGGCTTCCATCACACGACGCTGCTTGGAGAATTTGACGGATACGCGATGTGGCCCTGGTTCTCACAGTTCATGGGAGGCATTCGGTTCACTGATTACATTCCGAAGTTTGCGACGGCAACGGTCGTCGTGGAGGACCGATTGCATCCTGTGATGAAGAACGTGGGGCCGACGTTCACCGTAGAGCAAGAGGAGTGGTACACCTGGGACAAGTCGCCTCGGCCCAACGTCCATGTCCTGGCGAGTGTAGATGAGGCGACTTATTTACCCGACTCCCAGACTAAGATGGGAGATCATCCGGTGATTTGGACGAATGAGCACGAGAAGGCCCGTAACGTCTACATCTTCATGGGGCATCATTCCGAGTTGTTTGAGAATTCAAGCTTTACCACAATTTTCCATAACTCCATTTTGTGGGCGGCGCATCAATGACAGTCCGGCGACTTCTTGTGTTCTTATTGATGATAATTTCCTTTGCCGGTTCACGTGCGTTCGCACAGCAGGCCCGATTTAGGGTTCTGGCTTTCTATTCCGAGAAAACCGAACCGGATCACGTTCAATTCGCTCAGCAGGCGGTGAAGTTCCTCAGGGAGAGAGCCGCAAGTGAACACTTCACATTTGAAACGAGCACCGACTGGCAAGATCTGAACGATGAGCGATTGAATCCTTATCAGCTAATCATCTGGCTCAACGAGTCGCCCAAGAAGGCCGAACAGCGACGCGCCTTTGAACGCTATATGCAGGGTGGTGGTGCATGGCTCGGTTTCCATGCTGCCGCATACAACGACAAAGACACCGATTGGCCGTGGTTCGTCGATTTCCTGGGGGGCGCCGTGTTTCATATCAACAGCTGGCCGCCACTGCCGGCACGGCTGGTGATCGATCATCGATCTCACCCTGTCACTGCAGGAATTTCCGACTTCGAGTCTCCTGCGAACGAGTGGTACATCTGGAAACCCAGTCCCCGCCTCAACAAAGATGTCCGCGTCCTGGTCACTCTCGATCCATCGAACTATCCAATCGGATTCAAAGATGTTCTGACCAGCGGCGACCTGCCGGTTGTCTGGACCAACACGAAATACAGAATGCTGTATATGAATATGGGGCACGGCGACAAGATCTTTACCAGTCCTGAACAAAACCAACTCATCGATAACGCCGTCAATTGGCTCGGAACGGGCGCCACACAACACGCGACTCCGGAACCAACTGGAATTCGTATCAGTTCAAATGGAATTTTGGCGAACTTGCCTTCAGACAACGAAGGCTTTAACCGGTTTTGGTCGGAACCATAAGCGCCGTGTAGAAGTTATTTCCATCTCTTGCGCTTCAATGTTTGGCGCAACGAAGGTCGTCTTCACCCAGGTTTCAGGAATCATCGATGACGGATATTGGCAAGGGGGCCTCATCGGCCACGGAAAAACGATGAATCAAAACTCGGCGCTGTGTCGGTGCTTCCCTAAATGAAATCTTCTTCGAAAACAAATTCCAGCAATGGCGCGGTGAAAAAAGCAACCGCTACCAGTCTCTCATCTCGAAGGTACGCTATCGGTGGGCGGAGAAGCTTCCGTAGCGGCAAAGATCAAGGGCTAGTAATCGGAGTGGATATCGGAGGCAGCAACCTCCGCGTCGCTCTGGCTGACATCCAGGGAAATGTGCTGGGAAAGTGGAGCACATCCACCAAGGCGACTTCGTCTCCGGAAGTGGTCGTCGCGCAGATTGAAGAGGGCGTTGACTCTCTCCTGGAGCAATCCAACTCATCGCGTCGGTCGCTGTTGGTTATAGCCGCTGGAGCCCCCGGCGTAACGGATCCGAAAGCCGGCGTAGTTCTGGTTACTTCTTATCTGAAGGGTTGGAAAAATGTCCCTCTCCAGCATTTGCTGGAATCGGCGTTGGGAGTTCCTGCCGCCGTCGAGAACGATGTAAGGATGGCAGCTGTCGGAGAGCACTGGCTGGGTGCGGCACGCGGAGTCGATGATTTCGTGTTCCTGGCAATCGGGACAGGAATTGCCGCCGGAATCTTCGTAAACGGAAAACTTGTCCACGGCGTCAATTGCACCGCGGGAGAGGTCGGATACATGTACGTTCCTGGCGCAATAGAGGCACCCGCACTGCCGGGCGCGCCGGGTTCGCTCGAAAGCGCAATCGGAGGAGATGGTATCCGACAGCAATGGTTGAAGGTGTGTAAGGCAAACGCGCGATCAGAAGCTCTTAACCCTAGTGAGATCTTCGCGCGCGCCAGTTCCAGAGATCTTCTCGCTCAGAGCGTTCTTGATCGATCGGCGCAGTTGTTGGCCTATGCCGTGTACAACATTTCCCTTGTCTTGAACAGCTCCTTGTTTGTGCTAGGTGGAGGCGTCGGCATTAACATTCCATTGCGCGACGCCACCGAGCGCATTTTGCAACAGTACAAGGTCCCGTCCTGCCCGAAAATAGTCGTTAGCACGCTGGGCACGGATGCTCAGCTGACGGGAGCGATTCGGCTGGCTCTGACCACGGCGGAAACCCACACAAAACGAAGAGTCTGACACACGAATCCGTCCCGCCTGGATCGCGACCGGCGTTTCTACCGTTCGATCATAAGGCTGATGCTTTCCAGCTCTCGCCCACAAGTCTCCGGAACTACGAATCGGACGAAGAGGAGTGTCACAATGCTCAGCGCTCCGTAAATCGCAAACGTACGGGCTCCCCCAATGGCTTCGATAAGCGAAAGAAATGTAATGGACACGATGAAGTTTGAGATGCCTGACCCTAATGTTCCAGCAGCAACACCCCGCCCTCGTACACGTAGGGGAAACACCTCTGCTACCAGAATCCAGGCAATCGCCCCGAGACTAAACGCGAAACAGGCGATGTAAATCATCAAGCAGATGATCGCGACCGCACCCATCGACCAGCCCAAGGTTGAGCTGTGACTGAAGGCGAATGAAAGCGCGAAGAGCGCGACCGCCATACCTGTGACGCCCACATAGAGCAGCGGTTTGCGTCCGAGTCTATCGACGAGCACAATTCCGACTACAGTCCCAATCACGTTGACGATCGCCACAGCGAATGTGGCGAGAATCGCGCTACTATGCGACGCACTACCTGCCAATGCAAAAATCTGCGGACCGTAGTAGATAATTGTATTGATTCCGGTGACCTGCTGGAGCACAGTCATTCCCACCGCGATGAACAGCGACCCGCGGACTGCCGGACTCCAGAGAGCGCTCCATTTCTGCTCCACCGGCGTCTTCAATCCTTCTTGAATGTCCACCAGAAGTTCATGGACGCGTGCAGCACTTGCATAACTGAACAACACAGTCTCTGCATCCTTCTCGCGACCGTGCGCAAAAAGCCAGCGTGGACTTTCTGGAACAGTCAGAATCACGGCAAGGAATAAGACGGTTGGTACGACAGCGAGGCCAAACATCAACCTCCATGCCTCTTCTCTTGCGAGCAGATAACCCACGAGATCGGCGAGAGCGATTCCTAGCGTCAAAGCGAATTGGTAGAACCCAATGAGCATCCCGCGCGACTCTGGCGGGGCCAACTCGGAGACATACACAGGCGCCGTAACCGACGTAAAGCCAATTCCCAGTCCGATAATGGCACGCGCAAGAATCAGCACCGCAACATTCATCGCCAACGGCGCCAACAGTGAGCCCACAATGAAGATACCCGCTGCCCAAACCAGCGTTGCGCGGCGGCCGATCCGGTCGGCAACCGCTCCCCCGACAATCGCCCCTGTCATGGCTCCAATCAGCACAATGCTGACGACCAATTCCTCAGCGACGGTTGAGAGGGCGAAACTACGTTTGACGAAAATGGCAGCAGCGGCAATGATGCCCATGTCGTAGCCATAGAGGACACCGCCCAATGCGGCGATCGATGAAATACGCAGAATGAAGCCGCGGTTCACATGCGGCACTCCCGGAGAGCGGAAATCGGCCACGCATCCACCTCGTGTTCCATGATACCGCAGTTTATAATGATTCATTAAAAACCTATGTCCTTGCCACATTTAGAGAGACGAAAATGACGGATACGAAACCCTCCGGATCCTCCTGGATCGGTGGTGTCCAACCGCCGGACGAATTGCGAACTCAGAGCATGATCGCGATCTATGAGATGGAGTGTCGTCAGCAACCAGAGAAGCTGGCGCAACTGCTGCGCGCTTACCAGGACGACGCTTTGATCAGGAAAGAACTCGATACCTTCCGGGTTATGGCGCGGTCCTCCGGCTCGGTCCTTTTCATCGGGATGGGTGCTTCCCATTGCTCTGCCATCGTCGGAGCTTCGGTTTTACAGCTCGGCGGTCGATCGTCCTTCGCCGTAGAAGCCGGCGAGTGGCTGCACTATTCCAACACTTGGGATGAGGCCGCTGCGTCTCTACTCGTGACTACTTCCGGGGAAAGCGCCGAACTCGTCCAGTTGTGTAGGACCGGAGAGCATAAGCCAGTCGCATTGCTATGCAACAATAACCACAGCAAATGCTGGTCGCTGGCCCGGACCAAACTGCCTATTTTGGCGGGCGCGGAATATGGTAACGCCACCAAAACCTACACGAACGCGACCGCTGCATGCATCATTTTGGCCTCCCACATCCTGGAAAGGCCTTGGCAAAACGATGCTGGCCGGCTGCTTGAGTCATACTCCCGCTCTCTAAACCTTCTATTCCAGCGGCGAAACGCAATGGAAGAATTCTGTCGTGGGGCAGCGAATATCGAGGTGATCGGACGGGGACCGGCTCACGGGGCCGCGATTATGGGCGCGTTGTGCATCCGCGAGATGACTGGCCAGCGCGCCGCTCCGCATTCTGGTGGAGGGTTTCGCCATGGCCCTCTCCTTGATGTGAACGAGTCTCACCTCGCTATCATTTTCGCTCTGGGCAAGACTAGGAATTTAGATGTCACGCTTGCCGAAGATTGCCTTTCGCGAGGAGGGAAAGTGATCCTGGTTGAATCAGAGGAGCGTCCGCATTCGGAGAGGCTCTTGCCGATCAGTATCGACCCCGTTCCGGAGCAGTGGGAAGCCATCACCTCGGTCCTGGTTCCTCAGGCGCTCACCTTGGCCATCTCCGAACGGTTTGGAGCCCGGCTTTCCCCGCGCTTTCGGTATGGTGAAATGAAGGAATAGAGCCCGCGCAGTAATCGAGAACATGGCTGGGCCGGCGACCTCGAGATTCGGCTCGACTTATTTCTGCCGGGAGAATGGCTCTGAAGTCCGGACGATTGCTCGATCCAATTTGCGGTCGATGATCACCCTTTTGCCCTCACACAGACCGGAAAAGACTGCAGGCTAACACGGCGAGTGGAAGGACAGAATATATCTCTCTCGTGGTGCTCCACGATGACGAGCATTTTCAAGACCGGCTATTAATCGCGATCGATGATGCACTCCAACGAGCCCGGCGGACCCATCAGTGAGTGTGACCAGGATGTTGCAACAGTATTTAGCCGGAATTCGAGTTCGGCGGATGAATCACCCGAAACAATCGGATCGCCGGAAGAACTGAGCAAGTTGTTGAAGAGTCTTCCCCGATGAAGAGGGGACTGAAAGGGTCATGGAGGCGCTGGTCCCGGTGATGAAGGGGGTCGTTGAAGAGTCTTCCCCGATGAAGAGGGGACTGAAAGTTCGGGTCAAGGTCCCCGCCGGCTGGTATCGAATCAGCGCATCCATCGTCTCGGAAGGAATTTCGTCGATTTTCTTGTTCATTCGTCGCGCGTACAAGTCGGTGAAGTGCCAAACCAGCTTCGAAATGTCTTCCGTGCGTTGCCGCAGAGCCGGAACGTTGATTGGAAATACCTTCAGTCGGTAGTAGAGGTCTTCGCGAAACATCCCTTGCTTCACCATGGCAGCCAAATCACGATGCGTGGCTGCGATCAGGCGAACGTTGACTTTATGCGTGCGATTACTGCCGAGTCTCTCGAATTCCTGCTCTTGCAAGACGCGTAGCAACTTTGCTTGAAGTTCAAGAGGAATATCGCCTACTTCGTCCAGAAAGAGCGTCCCATTGTTGGCGAGCTCAAAGCGCCCCGTTTTTTGCGCGATCGCTCCGGTGAACGCGCCTTTTTCATGACCGAACAATTCACTTTCCAGAAGTCCAAGCGGGATTGCGGCGCAATTCAACTTGATAAAGGTGCGCTCCCGGCGACTGCTAAGATTATGGATCGCACGGGCGACAAGTTCTTTGCCGGTTTCCGTCTCGCCCAGGATCATCACGCTCGAATCTGTAGGTGCCACCACCGAGACCAGGTTCAAGGCGGTTTTCAGCGCGGGGCTGTCTCCGACGATTTCCCCAAACTCGGCTCGAATCCTCTTCGAGATAGCGGCTCTGTTTCGTCTCTTTCTCTTTGTCCTTTAGCGCCTTTTCGTAGTCCAGTGCGTTTTCAACCGCAACCGCTACCTGAAGGGCAACCTGTTCGAGGAAAACGACGTCCTCCCGCTCAAATGCCCTCTCGCACCGTTTCAGGGCGGCCAACACGCCTACCACGCCGTTTCTGCCGATAAGCGGGAGGTCGCACCCCGATACCAGGCCTTCCGCCATCACACGTTGATAGAAAGGTTGTCCCGCGCTGCTGCCGAAATATTCGGGGTCGTCGCGAACCTCCTCCAAGCTGTGAAAGTGTTGAGTCTTGCCGGTTCTGAAAGCTTTGTCACAGCTCGAACCGTGGACGGGTATAAGCGTCCCGTCGCAGAGGAAACCTCGTGCCTCCGGGTTGTATAGGGTGGTTATGCGTAATTGCCCGGTATCAGCCTCCGGCAGAAGCAAGGCGCAAAAATCGCCTCGCGTCACGCTCAGCAGATTCGTCGAAAGCACCTCAACTAAACCTGTAAGGTCCAACTTCGAAGTCATGCTGTTCGTAATTTCCAGAAGCAGGCGTGAACGATCACGTTCACGCTGTAACTCTTGTTTCTTGATCTGACGCTCTATCGCGATTCCCGCAATGTGCCCGGCATTATCGGCCAACTGAAGCTCGCCGCTGTTGGGACGACGCGGTTCACGATAGAGGACCGCGAAGGTGCCGAGGACTCTACCCTCGCTGGTGAATAGGGGACGGGACCAGACCGAACGAATTCCGTAACGAGACATCCGGTCACGATAGTCATCCCACAAGGGATCGCTCAGAATGTCGGTCACATACACCGGCTTCCTCCGATAAACGGCAGTGCCGCAGGATGCCCCCTTGGGCCCGACCAACATGGGCCCAACATGAGCACTGAATCCAGGAAGACTGGGTGCACCACACAGTGGAGTTGGATTCCCTTCTCATCAGGAAGCCAGATCGTGCAAAACATGTCCTTACCCTGAGATTCAACCAACCGAGCAATAATCGCGAGTACTTCGGACAACGGGGATCCGGCGAGAATCAGCCTCAGGATGCCGAGCACAGATGCCCCGGGAAAGAGGCCCAATTTGTTCTGCGAAGATTCCGCAAGGTCTTCTAAGGAAAATTGCGTTGATGGATCCATGGCCGTCCCTGCCTGTTATCTGAAAGAAAAGATGAGGTTTTCAGACAATTGGATTCATGCTTTCGTTTCGGTCTGCCATTTTTCACGAATGGGCGCAGAGATTGAATGGAGTCGGGCCCAGGTCACGATGATGCCCACCTGTTGGCCACCCCACAATTGCTTCTCTTTTAGTCGTTGCGGGAACAGTTTGTCACAGATCCGGCGCAGATCACGTCTGAGTACATTTACAGTACGCGGATGCCGCACCAGAGAGCCTCGGTGATCAGCCAAGGCTGAGTGGCAGCTCTCGGATCCGCTTCCCAGTTGCCGCGAAGATTGCATTGCACATCGCTGGAACGAACGGCGGAACACCGGGTTCTCCGACCCCTGCGGGTGGAGCATCGCTATCGACGATGTGCACATTGGTTTGAAACGGCGCCTCATTGATCCGCGCAACCGGATAATCAAAAAAGTTGGACTGTTCGATCGCGCCATTCCTGGCAGTAATTTTCCCGGATCTTGCGATACTCGTTCCGAACACTGCCGCACCTTCGAACTGGGCGCGCGTGGCTTCCGGATTCACAACCAGCCCGGCGTCGACGACATAATCCACTTTCGGGATCGAGATCTCCCCATCATCGGTGACCTGCACCTCGACGACGCAAGCGACATATGTCAGAAAACTGCGATGAGCGGCAATACCCATTCCCGCGCCTTTGCTCAACTTCCGTTTACGCCAGCCGGATTTTTCGATCACCATCTCGGTAACGCGGCGTAGGCGTCCTGTTTCCCACGGATAGGTTTTCGGGGAAGCTCCATAATTCGGATAGGCGGTCTTGGACAAGTCCATTCTGCGCGGCAAACCAATTATATCGAGCAGATATTCGGCTGGATCACGTCCGGCCCGCTGGGCAAGTTCGTCCGTAAAAGTCTGCACTGCGAAGCCGTGATAGATATTTGCAACGGAGCGTAGCCATCCGATTCGGACGTGGGCCTTCGCCGGCCCGTTTTCTATACGGAGATTCGGAATATCGTAGGGGATGTCTGTCCAGCCTTGTTGCAGGTGGCCAGCATCACCGTAAACCGCGCTCACATCGAAAGTCGAGGGGATCGGAGGAAACACGGAGCGTTGCAACCAGGCGATGGGCTTTCCTCTCGCATCCAGGGAAGCTTTGAGGTACATAGCCGCGACTGCGTTGTAATAACCAAACTTGATGTCGTCCTCGCGCGTCCATACAACTTTCACCGGCCGTCCGAGCTTCTTTGACAGTACCGCGGCTTCGGCGACAAAGTCAGGCTTGCTTTTTCTTCCAAAGCCTCCACCTAGCAGCGTCACATGGCAGATAACGTTTTCCTTCGGAATGCCCAGCTGTTGCGCAAGTACGGTCTGAACGGTCTGAGGACTTTGTGTTGGGGCCCATACCGTGACCATGCCGTCCCTGTAGTCAGCCAAGGCAGCCATCGGTTCCATTGGGGCATGCGCCAGCAAGGGGACGTAATACTCCGCCTCAAACGTACTCGCATCTTTCGCGAAGGCCGCGTCTACATCCCCTTCGCTGCGAATCACCTTTCCCGGCTGGCGCGCCGTCTCTTGCAGTTCCTTCTTGTAAGCCTCTGAATCGTACGATGCGTTCGGTCCGTTGTCCCAGACAACGTTGAGCTTACGACGACCCTGAAATGCTGCCCAAGTGTTGTCTGCGATCACGGCCACGCCGCCGAGCGGCTGAAAGGCGCAAGGCGGCTTAAATGGATCGATAGGAACCGTCTGATGAACGCCGGTCACCTGCAATGGACCTTTTTCGTCGTAGGACTTGATCTTTCCTCCGAGCACCGGTGGACGCTCGATGGACGCATAGAACATTCCTTCTAACCGAGTATCCGTGCCATAGATACTCTTGCCGGTGCAGATCTCAGACACGTCGGCGCTACCCATTCCTCTGCCGATGTAGCGCCACTCGTTCTTGCTCTTAAACTGCAAATCCTCTTTCTTGGGAACTGTCAACTTCGATGCTGCGCTGGCAAGCTCGCCATATCCCCGCCTTAGACTAGTCCCAGGATGTAACACGACGTGATGATCAGTGCGTAACTCCGAGGGCGGAACTCCCCACTGCTGCGCCGCGGCTTGAACTAGCATGAGGCGAGCCGTTGCCCCCGCTTGCCGCATGGTGTCATAGAACTGACGGATCGATCGAGAACCGTCGGTATTCTGATCTCCGTATCGCGGATCGCCGATCGCTTGTTCGATCTTGACCCGCTTCCAGTCCGCGTCTAATTCATCCGCGAGAACCATTGGCAGCGACGTACGAATCAACGTACCCATTTCGGAACGATGGGCTACGATGTGGACCGTTCCATCGGTGTCTATCCCAACAAACATTTGGGGATGAAAAGTGGTGAGATCGGCCGGAGTGCTGATTGGCGAGGATTCTTCTGCTGACACCATCGTCGGGAAAAATTGCGCGCCAAGGACCAGCGCTCCCGAACCGACAATACCTCTGAGAAATTCGCGGCGACTTAGGTTCATCAATATGGTCACGACCGCTCCCCAGCCGCAGTCTTGATTGCGGCACGAATTCGCTGGTAGGTTCCACAACGGCAGATATTCCCCGCCATACTCTCATCAATCTGTTGATCAGTTGGCTTAGTCGTTTTGCGGAGCAGAGATATTGCCTGCATGATCTGGCCCGTTTGGCAGTAACCGCATTGCGGAACGTCATGCTGAATCCACGCCTGCTGAACGGGATGCAGGCCATTTGCTCCGATGCCTTCGATCGTAGTGATATGAGCGCCGGCCAGGGAACTCATCGGTGTGCTGCAAGATCGGATGGCCTCGCCGTTTTTGTCCACGGTACAAGCCCCGCACAGCGCCAAACCGCATCCAAACTTCGTTCCCGTGAGCCCGAGAATATCGCGGAGGTACCACAGCAGCCGCATTTCTGGGTCACCGCTAAATGATTGCTCAGCCCCATTCACTTCAAGTTGAATCACAGCATCTCCAGTCTCCGGCACAGTACTAGGTCAATGCGGAAAAAATTCCCCTTGTCGGCAGCGAGCCATGTCTCATCAGACTCACTCTCCGTTGATCTGTATAGTTAAGAGCAACATCGTTGATACGGGCCCCGATGACTTCAATGCGGTTCAGGTTGCGGGTGCCAATGCCCGCCTCCTCGGCGAGACGCAACATATTATCGGAAGTCTCGAACGGGTGCGTTCCGCGGTCCGCCATAGGATCGAGGCCCATCAACTTCATGCAAACTGTGTCGGTGGCGACTGGATTCGTTCCGGCAACGAGCAGTCCAGGTTGCACGGGCGCAATTCCAGGGGCCCACGGCCCTTCCCCGCCGGAAAGTGATTTCACTCCATCGACAATTTGCAGATCGACGGGGCGAGCCGCGATCAAATCTGCCACCGCCCGCGGCACCCGATAACCGCCTTGCCTGGGGGTCGTGGTGTCTAATTCCGCAGGCGCAATCTTCGACGGTTGACGCGTGCCGGAGTGCAGCAGACCGCGGCCTCCCTTTGGGTTCTCATCGGGATCGTCGATTCCTGCACTGGCGCCGTAGATCGAGCACGGGGTGATCCCAAAGCAGTTTTTCATCGAAAGCGTGATGCCGGTTGTCTCATGTTCTTTCATCTTGGCCATGCTTACGAATACATCGCAATCGCTGTACGAATGATTCAATTCGTACGCTGGAAACACATAGCCGCCGAATGGCACAACCAGACGCGAGTACTTTTTGCCTTTTCCAAGGAAATTTGTGTTCTCAAACTCCACATTCGGTGCGGCGCTTTCGATTTGTCGTGGATCGAAATCGGCCTGCAGGAGGGTCTCTTCCAGCGGGTATGCTGACGACCATGAGCTTTCGAGGATACGGATACGCTTTGCCCCGGCCTTCCCTATTAAATGCACCGCAGCCGTGATGACTTGCGGGTTCGTGTAGTGTGTATCGCCCAGGGGCAGGTAGCCGACGCGGTAGGTAGGAGCTCCCGTGAGATTGATTTTGATGGCCACCGTTTTGCCGCTAACAATTCGCTTCAATCCGCCAAGCTGGTCGAACATTCTGCCTAGCGTTGAGAGTAGTTCGGCTGGGTTGTAGGTCTTACACGTGCCAACCGCAACAGGAGCGGTCGGTGCATGAGAAGCCAGCAACGACGGCGCCTTCCAGTAAACACCGACGGCGATCGCCGCGTATCCCATTTTTTTCAATGCTTCTCTACGGCCGTGGTTCATCCCCGTCATGTTCCCTCCCGCTTATGCGTCTTTTGTTGCTTCTCTGGTTCAAACGCCGAGTTCCACGGCTGCGTAATGGGATAAAGATGGTAAGTGCAACTCGACTGAGTCCCCATCGATTAGCATGCCGACGCCGTGATCATCCGGCTGCCCTAACGTTGCCGGCTGTTTGTCGCAAGTTAGCAGTCGAGCAGTCCGGTATCGGCCGGCTACCCTGACCGTCGCGTTTTCTGGTCCACCAGTTGCCATTTTGCCATTCATCTCCCGCGCGTAAAAGACCATCTGCACGATTGCACGGTTGCCATCCGGGGCTTCACTCAGGTAGGCGTTGACCGAACCTGCATCCCAGAAACGCAATAAGTCGAAACGGTGGCTCACGAGGGCGACGGTGTCATTCGCCACTAGGTAAGGATCCGCCGCATCGTCCGATTTCGCGACCGCGATCCTTCCTCTCCCAAACACACGGCCGGCATAACGGGGATGATCCCAGTTCGCGGGAGTTCCCGGAACACCATCCCATGCGGATCTCGTAATCAGTAATCCGCCAGTCTGCACAAAATCCAGAAGGGGCTTCCTAAGGCCGGCGCCGGGCGGATCAGAGTCAGGACAAAGCACCGCCTGAAGACCACTTAGCGAGTTCGCTGAGAAACTTTCGTTCGGAATGATTCGATACTGCTCAGTCGTCCGAGCCAACAGATTTAGAACTTCGCCGCTCGACGCCTCATTGTCGCCCGAAAAACTAGACATGACCCCGACCACAGCAGCCCTGAGGTAGGCCGACCAGTAATTGTGCGTAGCAAAGAACTCGACACTTTCGATCAAACCTTTCCATGTCTCCACAGGCTCGCTGTCGCCACGTTCGATTCCAGCCGCGAGTTGATCGTCCAGTGAAATGATCCAAGCCCCGCCGCATGCCGCAACGTCCGCGACGCACAACGGATACGACCGTGGAGGTGGATCCCTCGGAGTGACGTCGACCCAGACGGTCGATTTTGGATTGAGAGCGGCTGCCAAGCGGGCTTTCCAGCCATTAGAATCAACCCAGGGCAAGCCGGTCGGACCGGAGGATGCCGTGTCCCGGTTGTCTGATCGAGACAATTTTGCGCCTGGCCACTCCCCTTTAATGACAGTGATGCCGGGAAGCTGCGTTTCGTGAATCACACGAATGCCATTCCTTTGTGCCTGTTCAACAACAGAATGCTGGGAATCTGGATTCTCGATCAGCAGGCAATTGATGTGGGTGTTCGACAATCGTTGCAGGGCGGAGGAGTTCCGCCACTGAGGAGGCCAACGCATTGGAATCAATTCCGAAGACATGAAACCGCTCATAGAATCTGGAGTGCCGACTGGCCCCTCCATAGTTTCTGTCTAAACGCCACCGGAGCGCTCTTGTCATATTATATGATTTCCAGCTGTGGATTCCAGCCTTTCCTGATAACGAGGAGATCGATTCAACAAACATATGACGACCGCAATGACGCCAGCCTGTGTACAGCATGGCCATTCTAACGGGGGCCACATCAAGCGCACGGGCCGAAGTTTACGCTCGAGATGAAGTTCTGGAGGGACCCTGATGCGTTCGGTCGGCGGAATTTATTGCATGGGAACGAGCTTCGATATCGTTGCCTACGGCTCTCAGCGCGAACGCTTAGAATCGGCAATCGCCGATGCGCTGGGAGAGGCCAAGCGCCTCGACGGACTGCTTTCGAATTATCGTCCCGAAAGCGAGCTAAGCCGTGTGAACCGGCTTGGTAGCCGAGGCCCCATGACTTTATCGAGCGAACTTTTCCAATTTCTTTCCGCCTGCCGTGCATACAGCCGATCCAGCGAGGGAACATTCGATGTCACTGTGGGACCTTTGGTAAGGGCATGGGGATTCTACAAAGGAACGGGCCAGCTGCCGCAACGCGAGGAGGTCATGCGGGCCTTAGACAAGGTTGCATATACGAACATCATCTTGGACGAGCAGAACATGACTGTATGTCTAGCCAAAGAGGGCGTGGAATTGGATCCTGGCGGCATCGGGAAGGGCTTCGCTGTAGATAAGATGGTTGAGATTCTTAAATACGAAGAAATTTATTCGGCGCTGATAATTGCCGGCGGCAGCACGATCTACGCTCTTGGTACGCCCCCCAATGAGCCCGGATGGAAGGTCACCATCAAAGATCCGCGCCAGCCGTCCAAAGTAGCCGAAACCCTCACTCTTAAGAACGAGGCGGTCTCTACTTCCGGCAATCTCGAGAAGTTCTTTTGGGCGGACGGCAAAATCTGGGGACACATCATCGATCCAAGAACCGGCTACCCGGCGATCGGTACTTTATCGGTTTCAGTGATAGCGCCCCGAAGCGTCGATTCCGAGGCTTGGACTAAGCCATACTATATCCTCGGTCGTGTTTGGACGGAAAAGCACAAGCAAGATAAATTCCGAGTTTATTACTGTGAGGACCTGGCGTCCTCGTGCGCCTGGCTTTAGTTGACAATTCTAGTGGACCAAGTCTCTCGACTCGCTGTCTCGGTTCGGCGCAGATGTGGTTGAGATCGGGGAGTATGCCTCCAGGTATAAGCTTGTGGGTTGCTACACATAAGGTCCAGTGGAGTTGCGGCACTCAATCTAGCAGCCTGACTATTCGGCAATAGATTTCCATTCCTTGATGAGGTGGTCTGCAGTGCGCCACGCCAGGGCTTGGACGGTCAGCGTGGGGTTTCTTGCACCGCTCGTGCCCATGGTCGAGGCGCCGAGAATGCCGAGGTTTGGAGCTTCATGGGAGAACCCCCAAGCATTTACAACATTCGTCTCCGGATCGTGTCCCATCCTGGTGCCTCCATATGCATGAGTGCTTAGCCCTATCGGGACCAGCGGTAATTTGTCAATCGCAATCGCACCGGCTTCACGCAACCACTGCTCCGCCTTCTCCTGCATGAACCGCATGGCGCTCCTCTCGCTTTCCTTCAGGCCGACAGTGAGCCGACAAACTGGATATCCAAGTGGATCCTTCACTTCGGGATCGAGGTCGAGGAAATGATCTTCGAAAGGAAACGTGGAAATCTGCGCCCAAACCGGCGCCCAGCGTCCTGCATTCTCTTTCACAAACGCCTTCCATCCAGATCCCCAACGCGGAGCTTTTCCGAAAGTCGACATGCTGGCTGCTTCGATGGGTTTGGCTTCCATGGTGACCAGCAGATTGCCGCCACCGATGAAACCAACTCCCGCGTGGTCAAAATTGTCGTCCGCCCAATCGTCAAGTGACGTTCCCTGCGCCGGCGTTCCGTACCAGCGATTTAAGTCAAAAGGAAACAGACCCATCACGCCGTTCCTGGTGTGAGACATGTAGTGCAAGCCCACTTGACCGTGGTTATTCGAGAGTCCTCGGGGATAGGCCTTCGACTTTGAGAGCAAGAGCACGCGTGTGTTTTCGTAGCTGTAACCAGCGAGTAGGACGACCGAGGCCGGCTGAAAGTATTCTTTCTTGTCCGACAGGTAGCGTGCTCCGGTTACTCGGCCGTGGACGTCGGCCTCGATCGCGATGACGTGGGCGTACGGAACGACCTTCAGATTTCCCGTCGCCATTGCTTGAGGGATCGTCGTTACCGCGGTTGAGTTTTTCGCGTTGACAGGGCAGCCACCGCTTCCGCAGAAGCCGTGGTAGAAGCACGCAGTTCGCTTGTCGTAAGGTACCGAGTTGATGGCTGCGGGCGGATTATAAGGGTGCCATCGTAAGCGCTTTGCCGCGTTGGCCATGAGATCTGCGAACCCGGCACCGCGCAGAGCAGGCATCGGGTATTCCCTCTGTCGCGTGCTCTCAAAAATGTTGCCCGATTTATCGATGGCTCCTTGAACGTTTCCTGCCTTACCGGAAACGCCGATCGCATATTCCACCTTGTCGTAGTACGGCTCCAGTTCCTCATACGAAACTGGCCAGTCCTCCACCGTAGAGCCCTCCGGAATAGCAGAAGCTCCATAGCGACGAATGGTTTCGCTGCGAGCCTTGAAATCCCATTCCGTCAGGCGCCAACTTTGTGCCCAGTAGTGGAGCGATGTGCCGCCGACGCCATTCATCATCGGATGGTAAAGCGGCCGAGGCAGCGGAGGGCCGTTGCGGCCATCGCGTGCTGTGGGTATCTCGTGGTTCGCTTTTTGGACAGCGTGTGGCCAGTGCCGGATATTGTTTCGGATCTCGTCGGGATGATGGTCCGACGGCCGAAACCAGCCGCCAGCTTCCAGTCCAACGATCTTCAACCCGGCACGCACCAGTGGAAGTACGGCAAGTCCGCCGGCCGCACCTAAGCCAATCACGACCACGTCAGTCTTCGGTAGGTTAACGGGAGCCATGGAGGAGTTGGTCTGCGGATACTCGGGAGCGGGGAATCGCAGCGTTAAGCCGTTCGAGATCTGGATTCACATACATTCTGAGCCCTGGATACCCGATCAGATCCCAACCAGCGAAGTTCGCATTGCCACCATAGGAAGGATCGCCGAACATTCCTTCCAAAGTATGCCGACGAACCATCTCGAAAAAAAAAGCGCTGTCTGCGTACTCTCCGACTCTGGTGCTCCGCTCGAAATCCGACAGGATTTGGTTTTGTTTAGCTACATCCAGTGCTGCAAATACCTTTCCGTGCCTCGTAATCGCACAGGAATCGAGAGCGGCCAGTCCTGCGCTGTATGCGGGTTTTTGAGATCGATATGCGTCCCGCAGAGCGGACTCGACGTAGACCGCGCATCCGGCTTCCAGCGCGCCCGGTCCATTCGCGTCGGCGGGAATGATTCGTGAAACCGTCGCCTGCAGACAGTGTCGCTCTTTAGGAGTCAAAACCTTAGGAGTTGACGTTCCAGCGAATCGAAGAGCGGAAGCGGGCACAAATGCACAAACGATCGTGGCGGCGCTACCGGCCATCAGATCACGTCGGCTGACGGAATCAGCGAAAGGTAAACTATTTGCTCGGGTGTTGGATGGGCGTCGCATACAATTTCGGTTGCAGCGCGTCTACTAATATTATAGTACATTACTTACGCGCGCCGGACGAGTCTCCATATGACATGCGGCAAAGACGCCCCCGCAATCAGAGGTACGTCAAGAATGTTGCGAGCCTCTTTTTCCCTTTGTGCCTGTCTTCTGAGTTGCATGACTTGGGCGCAAGATTTTCCCAGGACGCAGATCTCCAACGGTCTGATCCGCGCTGAAATAATGTTGCCCGGTCCACAGAACGGCTCTTACCGAGGAACGCGATTTGATTGGTCGGGGATTATTTCTAGTCTTCAATTCGATGGGCACGAATATTTCGGTCAGTGGTACAAACACCACGATCCGAAAATTCACGACGCGATCACTGGCCCGGTGGAGGAATTCCGGACCAACGATAGCGGATTGGGTTATGAAGAGGCCAAGCCGGGCGAGACATTTGTGCGCATTGGGATTGGTACCGTTCGAAAGCCGGACGAGAAAACGTATCGGCCATACGACACCTATGACATCGTGGACCCGGGAAAGTGGACGATTCGCAAGCATGCCGATCGAATCGAGTTCACACATCGGCTGCATGCGGACGATGGATACGCCTACGTCTATCGCAAGACTCTGCGCCTGGTGAAAGGGAAACCGGAACTCCTGATTGAGCACTCGCTGAAGAACACGGGCCCCAAGGTCATTGAGACGACACAATACAACCACAATTTCTTTGTCATCGACCACGAAGTCGTGGGACCGGATGTTGATTTGAAATTTGTATTCACGCCCAGGTTCACGCACGATCTGGGCGGGAGGGCTGAAGTTCAGGGTCAGGAAATTGTCTTCCCGCACGAACTGCAGGAAAAAGGTGTTTTCACTGAGTTGACGGGATCGAACACTGACGTCAAAGACTACGATTTTCGTATTGAAAACGTGAAGACGGGCGCTGGAGTGCACATCACCAGTGACCAACCCTTGCTGAAAGTCAACTTCTGGGCCATTCGCACGGTTGCCGTCGCGGAACCATACATCTTCCTGCGTATAGCGCCGGGACAGGAAGTGCACTGGATGATTCGCTACGACTTCTACATCCTGCCTCCATTGAAGAACGGCGAGGCGAAAAAATAAAGTTCCCTTGCGGAATGCACGACTATTTCTTCTGCTGAACCTCGACCCCGCCAATCCAGACCGAATCAATCTTGCGTGTGTTCCGAATGTCATCGAGCGGATTGGCCGTCAATACTACAAAGTCCGCCCACTTGCCTTTTTCAAGCGTTCCGGCTTGCTGGCTGATGTTCACAGCCTGTGCCGCTCCACTCGTCGCCGAGATGATTGCCTGCATGGGGGTGAGGCCGGCTTTGGTCTCGTATTCCAGTTCGAGATGCTCGAAGTACCCCTGGAACCGTCCAGGGCCGCCGCCACTATCGGTTCCCATCGCGATGACGATGCCAGCATCGGAGAGCGTCTTGAGATTGTGCATGGCGATAGGGAGATGATCCTTGTACCACCGCGCAGCGCGATCATTTCGCACGGCCGCTTGATACTTGGGATCTTCCATTTTCGCCATCCCCGCCGCATCCGCCTCTTTCAGGAAAAACGGATCGCTGAAAAACGCCGGGGTTTCCGCGTATGCGAAGACTGCAACTTCCCGTGTCAGAGTGGGTGAATAGAAAGCGTGATGCTCCTTCATGAGTCGAATGAACTCGTCATCGACTTCGCGGTCGCGGACGCTGTGCGCAATGTAATCCACTCCGGCGCGCAGTACGCCCTTGGCATCGTCGAGCAGAACCACGTGGGCCGCCGTGCGATATCCGTTCTTGTGGGCTTCGTCAATGACTGCCTGATACACCTCGGGGCTCATTTTCGGGCGGGCGCCGAGAAAATCATCGACGCGGACCTTGACGATATCCGGCTTGTTGGCAATCAGTTCGTCGACGCTCCGCCGGGCTTGTTCCGGAGTCGTAACCGCCACGGCGCCAGGAATCGCAGTGGAATCCTGGATCGGTCCTGCAACGTACAAATGTGGCACCGTGCCTGGAGGCGCGAGCGCGCACTGTTTCCGCAACGCGAATTCCTTGTCTCCACCTAAGCTTAAGACCGTGGTAATCCCGTCGCGCAGGTAAAATCCCAGCTGTTCCGGGCTGTTGACGTGTCCGTGCGCGTTGATGAGCCCCGGGATGATCGTCTTTCCCGTGGCGTCAATGCGCGTCACTCCCGCAGGCAGCTTGACTCGCTTCCCGACTGCTTCGATCCTCCCGCCACGGATAAACAGCGTTCCTTTTTCGATCGGCGGCCGGCCGCTGCCGTCGATGATGCGCGCTCCGATCCATGCTTTCCCGGCATCGGGTGCGGCTACAACTGCGGATGGTTGAGTCTGGGAGAGACAAAAAGTGCTCAGGAGGAAAACGACGACCGCAATGCTGGCTGTCTTCATGAATTTCATACTATCTCCAGTAGGTAATATTATAGGATGACAGGATTTCGGGAAACTCCCCAAGGGGAAGCCACATGAAAAAACGTGCCCTGTTGCTTGCGCTTTTTGTTTCGGCGACTTCGCTGGCCGCCACTGATCCAGAGGGCTTTGCGGTGTGGAAGGGGATCGTGGTCAAAAACTCACGAGAAGAGTTGTCGCACAAGATCGACGATCAAAAGTTCGCCTGGCAGGGCCTGGGGACCTACGACAACCACCTGATCGGCATCTCGCATCGCGAAGGCGATGGTAGCGCGGAACTGCACGAGACGCAGACCGACATCATGATCGTCGACTCCGGCAACGCTACGCTGATCGTAGGTGGAACGATAGTGGCGCCGAAGACCATCAAGCCGAATGAACTGCGAGGTACATCGATTGTGGGCGGAGAGACGAGAGAACTAAGTCCGGGTGATATCGTGCACATTCCGGCCAACATCCCTCACCAATTGAAGATCGCGAACGGCACTAAGTTCACCTATCTGGTGATCAAGGTGGATAACAAATAACCCGAGTAGGCAATCCCCGCCTAGAGCGAGCTTTCGCTTTTCTGACCTGACAGCTGCGTGTCCGGTGGGATGCGGGTCCCGGTATGCTCTTCGTCTTCGAGAATGTGGGCGTTGCGTTCCGCGGCCTTCAAGTGCAACAGCATGGCGCGACGAGCTTTCTCCGCATTGTTTTCACGGATGGCGCGGTAGATAGACCAGTGTTGCCGCAAGCCGGCTTCCGGAACTCCCGGCATTTCATTGGTGCGGCGGCTAACTTCGGCCAACGGTTCGGAAATCGCCTCCAACACCATGATCGCCAGCGGATTTCTTGTGGCTGCGGCCACGGCTTTGTGGAAGCGAATGTTGGCGTTGTTGATCGCTTCATAAAAGCGCACGTCGGCGTTGGGCGTGCTGCGATCCATGTTCAGCGCAGCTTCCTGTTCGGCCAGGATTTCGCGCATCGCCGCCCAATCCGCAGCCGTGGCTTTTTCGGCGGCCAGAGCGACCAATCCGGACTCCAGCACCTTGCGAAATTCGATGAGAGACTCCGCCTGCTGCATGAATGCGGAAGTCGATAGATACTCGGCATTGATCAATGCCACGGGAGAAGGCTCGAGCACCACGGCGCCAATCTTCGGTTTGACGCGAATGAGTTGCAGCGATTCCAGAGACTTAATGGCTTCGCGGACGCAGGTCCGGCTGACCGAGAGTTCCTCGATCAGCTGTTTTTCGGTGGGTAGTCTTTCCCCCGGTTTGACTTGACCTTTCTTGATGATGTCGAGGATGTAGGTGATAACTTGAGCGGTGATGGTTTGTCTACGAATCAGGCTGATACCCTCCAGGGGCACTAGCGGCCCGAAGGACGCTCACCTTAAGGCGATTATATCACCATTATGTTGTTCTCACTCTGGCACTTAAGTGGCAAAAGAGACTCACGGCTTGAAGCCGAGAGTGGCGTCCAGCGGGCAACCCGTCATGCGGCCCTGCACGTTGACGAAACCCACGTCCTCAAGGAGCCGGCGATACTCGCCGAGCGAGCGCTCCTTTCCTTCCGTGCAGACCAGCATGTTGAGTGATTGAAGCTGAGCCGATGTGGGGCCTGCTTTATCTTCGTGCAGTAATTTCTCCGCCAACAGGATCCCACCGCCCGCCGGCAGCCGTTGGTAAATCTTGGCGAGCAAAATTTTGATCTTTTCCTCTGGCCAGTCGTGGAGAATGCGTCCCATGGCAAACAAGTCCGCGTCGGGCAGTGCGTCGCGAAAAAAATCACCCGCCAGAACGCTTACCCGGTCTGCCGCGCTTGACTGGGCTGCATGCTTACTCGCAGTTTCTATAACCTGAGGCAAGTCGAAGACGATCGCCCGAAGTGCGGGATATTTTTCGCAAGCCGCGAGGGCCAGGTGGCCCGTGCCTCCACCCAGGTCCACCATTCGACGAAAGCCCACAAGCGAGAAGGCGGCTACCACGGCAGGCGAACTGAGCACGCCGAGCCCATGCATGCCATGCAGAAAAGTTTGTTTCGCTTCCGCCGTGCGGAAGAAATGATCGAAGATGGAACCGTCCGTGCCAAATGCCTGGTTCCAGCGCGGCGTGCCTTCGCGAATCGCATCTTCAAGGTGAGCCCAGAGCCGGAACAAAACATCGTTGGAATAGAGAATGTATCCGGCGAGCGAACAGGGGCTGGTCCGGCACAGATAGGCGCGCGCTACGGGCTCGTTTTCGTAAGTGGTGTCCGGGCGCCGCAACAACTTAAGGCCCACACATGTATCCAGCAGCCGCTCCAGCGGATCCGGCTGGACGCTCAGCCGGCGGGCAAGCTCATAGGCCGTGGCCGGAGCGCCTTCGAGGGCGTCGAACACGCCCAGCGAGACGGCTGTAAACATCGCCTTGGAACGGCGAAAGTCTTCGATCAGTTGTAGGACGGGAGCAGAGTCGGGACGATCCATCACTTGATTATCATCATCGGGAGGGCGCAACATCCAGTTTCCCGCCGATTTCTCGTGCAACTCGTTCCGGGTTGGTGATCCGGCCCAGGCCGGTGTTGGTTTTGGCGCGCTCGATGCGGTATCCCAAACGTTGGAGAATGGGAGCGACGACCGACTCCTCGCCATTTTCATCGCAACGCGTTCCAACTCCCAAAGCAACCACGCTGCCGATCTGACTCTCGAGGTCATGCACCAGCCGGACGATCTCTTCCACGCGGGCGACAGGCACTTTGATCTCCACGATCGCCGAAAGAACCTTTTCGTTCAAGATGTCTGGCCTAAGCGTTCCTGTAGTCACATCGCTCATAAGAAGCGTCATCGGATTTTTCTTTTCGAAGGGAACGTTTGCTTTAGCCAGTGCCTGCGTGAACTTCTGAATGTCGCGGAACCACACTCCCACGCCCGGTCTGCCAAACTCGATGGTAAAGCCCGCTTCCCCTTCTTTTACGCGGTGCGTGACGTCATTAGTTTTGACCTCTTCGGTTCCGCGGCCCTGCACGCCGGTGGATTCATGAGTTGCCCGGGGATCGGAAAATGCGCGGCGAACCACCCGCGGCCACTGTAAGTCCTCAGGCTCGAAGGCCGAGGTGGGGCAGATGTCCGGTTCGGGATCAAAACGCAGGCGCGCGATCTGTAGGAACTTTCGTATTGTGCGCACGAACGTTGGATTCATACGCTCTCTGCTCAGACCGTAATAGCACGCATAGCACTCGACACACTCGTCACGATCCACGGTAGCGCGTTGGCTGCGAGGATCAACGTAGATGGCGCCCATTGGGCATACGTAGGTGCAGTTCCCGCAGGCCACACACTTATCGGGGTTGATTTTCATGAAATTCTCGCGTGGCCGACCCTACGGCTGGGGGATGAACAATAGATCATATAATAGCATGACTAAAAAGAATCCCCTTCAAAGTGCCGTCGCCGGAACCTCGATTCTCTTCTCCGCATCGATGCCCAGGCTGAACGCCGCGCCCGCCAAACAAAGCCCCGAGCATACCAGAAACGGCATATTCCATCCCGAAAGCCTGACCAAGTAAGCCAACAGAATGGGAGACACAGCGCTGCCCAGGTTTCCGAACGTATTCATGACCGAAGCGATCGATCCTGCATAGTCGCCGCCGATATCGAGCGGAATGGCCCACGACACGCCCACAGTGAGTTCGAGTCCCAAGACCGCGACACAGGAATACAGCACGGAAGAGACGGAGTTTGTGGTCAGGGTCGCAGGAACGATAAAAACGGCGGCCAGGAGGAAACCGGCGAGCGCGACGCCACGACGAGCTGTTTTCAGATTTCCGAATCGTTTGGCGCACCGGTCTGAAACCGAGCCGCCGAGAAGATCGCCAGCGGCGCCGGCCAGCAGGGGCAGACTGGCGTAGAAGCCCATCTGGGTGAGGTTGAAGCCGCGATGGTCGTTCAGATACTTGGGAAACCAATCCAGGTAAATATCGATCGCGTATCCGTAACAGAAATACATGAGAGAAAGCGTCCACATGGAGGGACTAAGAAGAATGGCTCGCCAAGGGACGGCTCGCGCGCTGGCATGGCGAACGCCGACGGAGGTTTCGATGAGACGGCGCTCCTCGGCGTTCACGTGGCGATGCTCGGCCGGCGTGTCACGGTAATAGCAGAACCACGCGAGCGCCCAAGCCAAGCCCAAAATTCCGAATAAAAGAAATGGAGCGCGCCATCCGAAGCGCACCATCAGGAGCACGACGAGTGCCGGCGTCAGGGCCGCGCCCACGCGCGATGCCGCGTGGGTCACGCCCTGGGCGAAACCTCGCTCCGTGGGCAGTATCCATGCCGAAAGCGATCGGGTGGCAATCGGGAAAGCTCCAGCCTCGCCCAAGCCGAACAGAAATCGGCATATCCCCATGGAGAGGGCGCTCCAGGCGAATGCGGTCAGCGAAGTGAACGCCGACCACCATACGACGACAAGCGCTAGCGCGCGCCTGCCGCCGATGCGGTCGCCCAACCATCCTCCCGGAATTTGGAAAAGAGCGTATCCCCATCGGAACGCGGCGAAGATCCATCCGATGGTGATCATGGAGAAGCCGAGATCTTTTTGGATCACGGGGACCGCGGACGCAAGATTCACGCGGTCCATGTACGTGATCATGTAAGCGGCGACGATAAAGGCCAGCACTACGAAGCGAGTATGAGTGGGGCGAGGAGTCGTGGAAGCTTCCATTTCGCTGACGAATCAGAATCCGGGATCACAACTGTTTTCGCTATTCTTCACTGCTGTCGCGGAGAAGTTCACGACCAGAAGCCAGGCCGCTCAAGGCAGAGCAAACGCCACATAAACACTGCCGGAGGAAGCCTTCGGATCCTTTCCTCCTCCCGCCGTAAAGACCACATATTGTTTTCCATCGACCATGTAGGTTGCGGGGGTTGCGATCGAGGAGTGGGGCAGCACGGTCGACCAAAGCAGTTTTCCGGTGCGGCTGTCGAAGGCGCGAGCCTTGCGATCGAAGACGGTGGCGCCGATGAACAGAACATCGCCCGCGGTGACAATCGGACCTCCATAATTCTCCGAGCCGGTGTTCGCGAGACCCTTGGCCGCCAGTTCCGGATACTCGCCCAGCGGAATCTTCCAAAGATATCGGCCGGTGTTGAGATTGATCGCGTTCAGAGTGCCCCAAGGCGGCGTGATTGCAGGATAGCCATCGGGATCGAGGAAATCGCGCGAGCCAGTGATTCGATATTTCATCGGCGCACCATCGACCGTGCTGGAGTATATCGCGTCGTGGTCGGGATCGACGTCGGCCGCGCTCGGAGCTGTCGAGAGAAATGTCACCAGGCTGCCTACTTGGGCGCCGGTCAGTCCAGGGAACGACGGCATCTGTCCCTTGCCATGGGTGATGCGGTCCTGAATCTCCTGGATCGAGAGGCGCTTCTCAACATCGAGCAAAGCTGGAAAGGCGGAAGGCGTGCCCTCGCGCTGTTGACCGTGACAGCCTGCGCACTTGCTTTGGTACAAGCCGGCGCCGGTCAGCGGGGAGTCTGAAGTCGCGTCCGGCGTTTTGGCTTCCGCCTTCGATTCGTCATCGCTGCTCACAAACTTGATGAGAGCTCGCAGATAGTCGCCCTGCAGATTGGGGAAGGCGGGCATTCGGCCCTTACCTTGAGCGATGGTCGCCTCAATCTCGGCTGGAGTCAGCCGTTTTCCCACATCGACCAGCGACGGATAAGTGGGTGGAGAGCCAGCGCGGTCGTCGTTATGACAAATGCTGCACTGATTGTGATAGGTCCTCTCACCGGTGCTGCGGGCGGGTTTGTTCTCGGTCAGAGCGACGACACAAGCCGCTTCGTTCGAATTGATGAAGATGACACCGCGTCTGGGATCGACCGCCGGCCCGCCCCACTCCGCTCCGCCAAGAAAACAGGGAAAGACAACGGTCTCTTTATCGAGAGCGGTGGGGACGAACTGGCCCGCGCTGAGATAAGTGCTGAATTCCTTCTCGGCCCACGCGTGCGCTTCGGGAGTTCGCTGGGTCAGCAATTGCTCCGTCAGAAGCTGTCGCGCGAAGGGCTCGGGAACGAGAGGAACCGGTTGGGTGGGCGAGGTCACTTCTCCCGGAACTTGGCTCACGGGAAAGCGGCGCTCTTCGATTGGGAACAGCGGCTTTCCTGTAGCGCGGTCGAAAAGAAATAGGAATCCGTGTTTGGTCGGTTGAGCGACCGCGTCCACACGCCGGCCATCCCGGTTCACGGTGACCAGAGCGGGCGGCGAGGGAAAGTCGCGATCCCATATGTCGTGATGGACGCCCTGGAAATGCCAGATTCGTTCACCGGTTTGCGCATTCAGCGCGATCAGGCAATTGGCGAACAGGTCGTCGCCGACACGATCGGCGCCGTAAAAATCGAACACCGGAGAACCGGTGGGAACATACACGAAGCCGCGCTTCTCATCGAGCGCCATGCCCGCCCAATTATTCGCAGCGCCCGCCTCTTTCCAGGCGTCCTTCGGCCAGGTTTCGTATCCAAATTCGCCGGGATGAGGAATGGTGTGAAATCGCCAGCGTAGCGCTCCCGTTCGGACATCGAAGGCGCGAATGTCTCCGGGAGGCGAAGGATGAGTCTCGGGATTGCGACCTCCGACAATGATCAGATCTTTGTAGATGATGCCCGGACTGGTCATCGCCACCGATTGCAACCGGTAGTCGCCGCGCAGATGTTTTCGTAAATCAATCCTTCCGCCTTCCCCAAAACTTTCGACGGGCTTGCCCGTGCGGGCGTCGAGGGCATAGAGGAAATTCGTGACCGGGGCGAAGATGCGGCTTTCCTTTCCATCGCTCCAGTAGGTGAGGCCGCGCACGGGGTTTTTGCCGCGAATGCCCGAATCAAACTGCCAGATCAGCTTGCCGGTCGCGGCGTCCAGTGCGACCACCTTCTGGGTTGCTGTGTACGCGTAGAGAACTCTTTCCACCACAATCGGACTGGTTTCGAGGCCGCCCGCTTCGCCTGCGTCGTACGTCCAGGCCACCTGTAGCCGACGAACATTTTGTCGGTTGATTTGAGAAAGGCTGGAATAGTGGTCTCCAGCGGCCTGCCCTCCATAGACCGGCCAGTCGTGAGATTCCGCCATTGCGGGCGCACCGGCGCCCGATACGCTCCGTGGCGCGTAGACGGTGACGACTGCCAATCCCAGGAATGTGCAGGCACCGCGCCAGATCTTACGCGACATTGACCGATTCTCCGCGAGGTTCTGGGCCGTATTCACTTCGCCCCGATTTTTATGCAAGCGTGAATTTCAACTCACCCAGCTTTTCGATACTGCAGGCGATCTGATCTCCACTTTTCAGCCAAACCTGTTGATCCTTGGGTTTTCCCATGATGACGCCCTGCGGAGTTCCCGTGAACAAAATGTCGCCGGGGATGATGGTCATGACCTTGGAGATAAAACTGATGAGCTGGCGACAATTGAAGATCATGTCGTCGGTATTCCAGTCCTGGCGCTGCTCGCCATTGACGCGAGTCTCCAGGCGCAGCTTATTGGGATCGCCCACTAGGTCGGCGCTCACGAAATACGGACCGAGTGGAGCGAATCCATCGCAGGTCTTGCCGATCATCCACTGCGAGGTCATGGTCTGCAGGTCCCGGGCAGAAAAATCATTCCCTGTACAGTAGCCGGCTACGTAGTCGAGCGCGTCGTCTTCGGAGACGTTGTGCGCCTTTTTTCCGAACACGACGACGAGCTCGACCTCGTAGTCGAACTGTCGGGCAACCTCGGTCGGGAGGTGAATCACGCCGTTGTGGCAATTGAGACTGTTGTTGTACTTGTTGAACAGTACTGGCTTGGAGGGGATCGGCGAATGGGTCTCGATGGCGTGCTGCCGGTAATTCAACCCCATCATCACGATCTTCTCGGGGTTCATGACGACCGGTCCGTACTCGAGTCCCTGCTCCGGCCGAAGGAAATTTGAGCTGCCGGCCTTCGCGACAGCGGCATCCACTAGCCGCTTCAACATGCCTCCCTTGCCGTTCCGAAGCAGGTCGTCCATGCTACTTGGCGCCGGCATCTTGAGACGCGAAGCGGCTTTTCTCACGTCGAGAATCCCTTTCGGCGTTTTGACTCCCAGGCAATACTGCCCGGCATCTCGGAAGGTCAGCAGGGTCATCCCCCGCGGTATTTCAAATTCGTAGTTCGCATCCGCGGTTGCTTGGCCGCCGAGCGCCGTGTCAGCGATGAGTTCGCCTGCGCCAAGGACGGCGGCCGATTTCAGAAAGGATCTGCGAGTTCCCAAGGCCTGAGCTCCCTGATGGATTGCGGCGGATTCGCTCGAAACCCCGGCCGCATCCACGCGTGCGCGATTCGCGCTAAAAGCGAACCCTGCTCTTGCTGCTGACAATCTTTTTGGTGTCGATGCCTGGCACTTTTACCAGGTCGGCTATGGTTTTGAAATCCCCATTCTGTTCGCGATACGCAACAATGGCATCAGCGTCCTTGGCGGAGACTCCCAGGACAGAGGCCAACTCCGCGGCAGTTGCGTGGTTCACATTTACCTGGCTGGGAGGGCTATGATCGGCGGGCGCCTGATCCGCTTTTGCGTTAGCAGGGAAATTCTTGCTCAGGTAAGCGACTAACGTTTCGATTTCGTCGTCGTCGACATCGGCTCCCCGCGAAACCATCTGATCGACGACGTTGGACCACTGCTGCGACGTGGCTCTCTTCGAGGTAACCACTTTCAACGCATGGCACCCAACGCAGGCCCGCTGCACAATTGCCTTGCCATCTCCAGGGGGCAACTCGGGTGCGCGGAGGGCAGCGGCCGTCCAAACGAGGGCAAGGATCACCATTGCGCTATATATACTATCATAATGCGATTGTCTTTTATGGTTTCGTCTGCACGGGAAAGCGTAGGCGCGCATGCTTCCCCAGGATCGACTGCAGATCGAGAGCAAGAAAATCCAGACCGTCCCGCGGCATTTTCTCACCACGAACGATTTGCGACAGGCGCTGCACCATGGCATCGGTTATCTGTGGGGATTCGGGAATGGTCGGTTTTCCCTTGCCGACTGGAACCGCTGCCAGAAAGGCCGAGGTGCAGGGCAGGCGCTTCACGCTCGGGTCTTCATACGTCGACTTTCTGAGTGACGTTCCGCCGTCGAGCGTCTGCCGGATCTGCACTTCGCGTGACAGCGCAAACTCCAGAAACCTGTAGGCCTCCGGCGCATGCTTCGATTCCGTCGGGATCAGATAGGTCAAGCCCTCCAACTGACTCAACGATTCGCCGGAGTTGGAAGGAACTCTGGCGTAACCAATTTTTCCGGCGACTTTGGAAACCGCAGGATCTTCGAGAAACGGCGCCTGATCGTTCCACAACAGCCCCATGAACACTTGTCCCTGCTGCAAAGCAGACTGCGCCTCGCCCCATCCGAAATGCAATGTGTCGGGAGGGCTGAACGCGATGAGTTTCAAATACTCGGTTGTCGCGGCCAAGTTCTGCGGAGAGTTGACCACGATATCGCCGTATTCCCAGCCATGTTTCGAGTCAAGAATATTGCCGCCGAACGAATATGCCACATTCAGCCATTCGTACCAGAGAGCGAGGCCCTGTTTGCCCTGAATATACGTGCCATAGAAGTGTTGCTCGGGCCGCGTGAAGAATTCCGCTACTTCGTTATATTCCGGCCAAGTCCTGGGCGGAGTCAGTTTTCTGTGATAACGAATTTTAAAGTCGCGTTGGTTGGCAGGGTCGTTCAGCAGATCTTTGCGATAGCACAGGTAAGTCGTCAGGCCGGTGAAGGGAAAACCATAGGTGTGGCCGGCATAAGAACTGAGTTCGAGCCACCAATTTGTGAATAGCTGCTCTTGCGGCACGAAGCCCGCATCGTGCGTCGCGGGATCCGCGAGAAGCGAGTCAATTTCCCGAACCTGATCTTTTTGAACGAGCGCGCCGAGCAGACGATGCCTCACGACGATCACGTCCAGCGTATCTTCGTCCGAAGATGGGCCATGATCGAGATCGCTCAGGATGGCGTGATCGTTCTTGTGCAGCACTTCGACGTGAATTCCGGTCTTCTGGTGGAACTCTGCGATCATTCCCGTCTTGGTCAGAGAATCAAGGAACCACGCGTCTCCCGCCAGTCGGATCGTGATTGGTGGGGCCGGCAAGGCGCTTGCCCGCAGAACCATTCCCAGTGACAGCGCCAGAAGCAGGAACACAATTCTTCTTCGCTGCGAATGTCGAGTGGGACGAATGCCGCCGAGTGGAGTCATCGCTGCCGTTTGTTTTGCCGCAGTCGCGCAGCTATTTCTTGATCGAAGAACCCGAGAACCAGAGAAACTTCACCGGAGTGTCTCCGGCATTGATGTTCGAATGCGTCATGTTTCGATCGGGGCGGATCATGTACGCCATTCCCGGATGCTGCACCCGCAGCTCGGTCCCCAGGAAAGCCAAACTGTCGCCGTCAATGGCCGCCCAGATCTCTTCCTGGCCCGGGTTGTGAGGATGGGGCTCACCCATCGTCATGGGGTTGATGGTTACGGTGATGACGTCTCCAATCGTGGCGAGCCCGTCGGTTCTGGAAAACAGATCCCTGACTATATGCGCCCAATGCCCGGATGCGCCCGGCAGAGTGTAGGGAGACGCATACATCGGCTTTCTCACCTCAACTTGTCTCTCGTCCGTCGCCAGCATCTGCTTCGCGGGGACGAAGCCCGGGGGAGTGGGTTCGCTGATTACATACATGGTGAGATCGTCGTTGCCGGTGTTCTTCATGACGAACTCAAGATTGGCCGGAACAAAAACGGCGATGTCTCTATGAAGCGCAACCGTCTTTGCGCCAGCGGAGATCTCGCCACTTCCACCGACAACGTAAAAGACATTTTGCTCGTGGTCGAGCTTGGTCGGAACAGTGGAATCCTGCGGCACGAGACGGCCGAAGGCCAGATAATTGGCGGCTTGCAGAATGGCGCCCGGTTGCGGAGGAGCGTAGTTATCGCCGCGCGTCAGAATATCCCGCAAAACCAGGGAGCCGTACACGTGACGAGGCAGGGAATCGCGCCAGTCCCCAATGAACATATCGATGCGCCGGTCCTGCACATCTCGGTCGGTCTCGTAGCGCACGTCTCCCGGCCCGTTGAAGCTGTTTCCTCCGGCGCTGGGCGTGGAGACGGATGGCTTGGGCGGCACGGTCTGCGCCAGCGACGGCAAAGCCGCGATGATCAGCAGCATCATCCCACCGCAGAAAGAATTCGTGCGGGCCATTTGGCGGATGCTTCTGTGATTTGCGTTCATGTCGATTCCTCGAATAGGCGAATCGCTGTGCCGTCTTTCGGATGGGCTTCGCGATGCCGATGTCGTCCCGCAATGCTCTTATGCTAGCGTGTGGCAGCCCAGGCCAATCCATCGGCGCCGGGGCCGGCATCAATCATCTTTTCTACTTTCCAATCGGAGATACTTACGACCGCGACTTTCCCGCCTTGGTCGATTGACACGTAAGCGGTTTTGTCGTCGGGAGCAATCAGAACTTCCTGCGGCCTGACCGGAAGGTCAATCGTGTGCGCAACTTTTAAGGTTGTCAGATCCACCACGCCCAGTTGATGGACCAGCGGAAGCGCGATCAGCAGCCACTTGCCGTCCGAAGTCGTCGCCGATCCATAGCCCAGGCCGGGCAGGGGCACCCAGGCTTTGATCTTGTTGGTCGTGGTGTCAATTACGGCGAGTTGGGGCTTGGTGACGTCGGAAGTGAACGCCATGCTGTCGTCAGGAGAGAGCGAAATGCGCTGCACTTGTCCCGACACCGGAATGATGGTGATCACTTTTCGCTTCTCGAGATCCAGAACGGAAACGGTGCCGGGCCCGACGTTGGCCGTGTAAGCGCGGCGTCCGTCGCGGGTGATGGCGAACATGTGCGACTCAGGCTGACCAGTCGGGACCGAGCCGATAATCTTCAACGTTGCAGGATCGATGAGGGTGATCGAACGATCGATCTCGGTCGAGACGTACAGCAATCCATTTTTTGGACCGAAGACCGGGAGATGCGGACGCACGCCTTTTCCGAAATCGACATTGCCGACTATTTTTCGTGCGGCGAGGTCGATGACGACGAGATTGCTGCCGTCCGTGCCGGGCTGGCCGACGCCGGAATTTCCGTAGATGGGCACGTATGCCAGCCGTCCGTCGGGTGATGCCGCGATTTCGTGGCCCGTGACTCCGCCTTCGGCGACTTCCGCAATTTGACGTCCTGCCACCGGATCGATGATGCCGAGCGCATTGTCGCCTTTATTGGCGACTAGCAGTAAGCCATTTGCTTTTTCGGCCGACTGGGCGGGCCCGGCAAAACAGAGCAGACCTATGGCTAGCAGTAAGAGAGAAAATTGCAGTCGTCGCATAGCAGACTCTCCGTCGGTGCGTCCGAAATCAAAAAGCAGAGAAAGCAAATTGGGGCCCGATTCGATGCAAGGGAAATCATACTATCATAGTTTCTATGGAGGCAGCTGACTCAATATTCGCCGGCTACGATGTTCAACAACGGCTCGCCCTTCACGAACCGTTGCACCTGCTCCCGGATCAGCTGGAAAGCGCGCGCCATGAACTTTTCGCTGTCTCCTCCCACATGCGGTGTGAGAAGCAGGTTGGGTGCCTTCCAGAGCGGGTGATCGGCAGGCAGGGACTCCGGATTCCGTAACGTCGAGGGCCGCGCGAATTCTTTCTCCCTGCAAGGCCTGCAGAAGCGCTCCCGTGTCCCACAAGCGGGCCGCGAGCCGCATTCACCAGCAGGGCTCCACGCTTTCATCTTCTCGATGCGCTTTGCATCCATGAGGCCTTTGGTTTCCGACGTCAAGGGCGCGGTCAGCACCACGATGTCGGCTTGGCCCAGGAGATCGTCCAGTTGGTTCGCGCCGGCCACACCGACGCGCTGGTTCCGTGCCACGCGTAGGAACTTTGCCCCGAAGGGTGTAAGCCGGGCTTCGACGGCTTGTCCGATCGATCCGTAGCCCACGATCAATACAGTCGCGTCGGCGACATCCCTTATGGGAGCGGGAGGATCTTTGATCTTCGTCGGAGGGAAGCATCGTTTTGCTGGGCCTGCTGTCCTTGTGCCCATTTTCCCAGGCTCTGCATCGAGAGGAAAAAAGGCAGGCATTTCTGCATTGCCAGAATCACAGCCACAGTCCATTCGGCGGTAGGGATGTCATGCACGCCTCGCCCATCGCACAGGATCACGTCGCGCGGGAACAGGTTCAGCAGAGTATCTACGCCCGCCCAGGGCGCCTGTACGACCTTGACTCCGGTCAAATGCGGCCACTGGCGCCGCAGGATTCTCGGAGGCATGGCCGCGACCCAGAAGTCGATTGCATATTGTTGCTGCGGGCTTTCTGGAATCCGCACCAGTTGCACTTCGTTCGAGAAGCCTTCCAGCAGGGCCTGGTCAATCGACTCATCCACGCCAACACGAATCACCATGGTGTTGAATCTCCCATACCTGATGCTCTCGAATGCTAAACGACGGCGACGATGTCCGGGCAGACGAAACCCCGGAGTCGCCGTCGCGTTCCGAGAGTGAGCCTACTGCTTTCAAGCTGCGAGCGGCCGCGCACCCCGCACCGCCGGATCGACTTGGCAAAATTCTTGACACGATTACTATTTGTACTATCATATCAGCCATGAAGATCAGACTCCTCGCTCTCCCTCTCTCCTTCTTGGCCTTCACGCTCGCAGCCCAGGCGGGCATTCCCGCCGGCGGCTTTGCCGGAACGTGGACGGCAAACTTCTCCAAGTCCAAATTCCCTGGACCGCCGCCGAAGGTGGATATGTGCACGATTGACGCTGACGGTACCGTCACAGTGAACGAAACCAATGCTGAAGGTAAAAGCACAAGCTGGCACTACACTCCGATGGAGGGGAAACCGGTACCGGTCATCGGCAGGGACAATGTGACAGTGACCGTCAGAAAAGTGAGCAATCACGAGAACGATCACACCTGGAATATGAACGGCAGAGCCGCGAAGAGTAAGTCTGTTCTGTCGAAAGACGGCAAGACCACAACCTTCATCATGGATGGGGTCGACAAAGACGGCAAGCCGTTTCACGAGATGGTCGTGTACGACAAGCAATAATTAAGGATTACAACCGATCAGCCTTCCCCTACTGATTTCGGTTGCAAACAGGTTGCTCTAGGGCAGAGTAAAAGCGATGACCGAGTCGCCCGCCGTGGTGTCGTAAAAGCTGCCGCCTGTATCGACCAGGACGACATATTGCTTGCCGTCTTTTCCTTCGTAGGTCATGGGCACGGTGTACGACCCCGTGTCGAGCTTGGTTTCCCACAGCACTTTACCGGTTGCGGCGTCGAAGGCGCGGAAGCGTTGATCGTTGGTCGCCGCAATAAATAAGAGTCCGCCCGCAGTCGAGATCGAGCCGCCGAAGTTCAGCGTTCCGGTTCCGTGGATGCCATTCGCTTCCAGTTCTTCGACTATGCCGAAGGGCACTTTCCAGGCGACTTCACCCGTGTTGGCGTTAATGGCCCACAGTTCTCCCCACGGCGGGTTTTGGCATGGCCAGAACTTGTCATTGTTCCAGAAACGCGCGTACATTCCCCAGGGACTGGTTCGTTCATAAGCGGGATCCGGGGCGTCTTCGTTTTTCGCGATCTTGCCGACGTCCGCGATGTTCACGGTGTTGACGAAGAGATATCCCAAGTCCGGGTTATAAGACATGCCGGGCCAGTTGGTGGTGCCAAGAGTTCCAGGGAATACGATCGTGAGCTTCGTTCCGTAGTGGGTGTATGGCCCTCCGCTATTCATGCCGCCTTCGGTGGCCATTAGATCGGTGCAAAACTTTTTTTGTTCGGGAGTCACCGTAGCAATTTCATCGGGGCTGAAGCTGTGCCGCCCCAATGGCGGCGGTTTTAGCGGGAAGGGCTGAGTGGGCCATCCCTCCTCACCCGGCACGTCGCTCGCAGGCACGGGACGTTCTTCGGCTCCGAAGATCGGATCTCCATTGCGACGATCGAGGATGAACATCAATCCAGCTTTGCCGATGATGGCAACCGCCGGAACCTTTACTCCCTTCTGCACCACGTCGAGCAGCACCGGCGACGATTCCAGATCGTAATCCCAAGTATCGTGATGCACCGTCTGGAAGTACCAGACGAGTTTTCCGGTATCGGCATTGAGCGCGACCAGCGAATTGCCGAAGAGATCTTTTCCCTTTCGGTCGGCGCCATAAAAATCGGAACTGGGCGAGCCGTGAGGGAGGAATAACAATCCTCTTTCCACGTCAACGCTCATGAAACCCCAAACGTTGGTTCCGGAGCGGTTCTTCCAGGATGTGCCGGGCCAGGTCTCGTTACCCACTTCGCCCGGGTGCGGCACGGAGTGGAATCGCCATACCTGCCTTCCGGTATGCACGTCCCACGCGCGGGTGTCGCCTGAAGCGCCGGGACCCGGAGCCTCCTGCACCTGGCCGCTGGTGATTGCGAGATCTTTGTAGATGGTGACGGGAGACGTGACGTCAAATTGAGCGTGCGGAATACCGTTCTGCACATCGGTTTTGATATCGACCGAGCCGTCGACTCCGAAGCCAGCGTTGGGCTTGCCAGTCTCAGCATTCAGAGAGACGAGCCGGCCATCCGAAGTGCCGAAAATAATGGATGCTGGAGTCTTGCTATCGCCGGGCCAGTAAGCGACGCCGCGCCGGGCCGGTTGTCCGTGAGTCAGCTTGTAGGACCACAGTTCCTTGCCAGTCTCTGGCTCCAAGGCGATGATCGTGCCGAACGGCGTTGGCATATACATCGTGCCTTTGACGACGATGGGAGTGGCTTGCGAGGAGCGCCGTCCGCCGCCGCGGCTGGGAGCGCCGGCCTGCCGCGATTGCAGTCCCTCTTTCTGCAAGTGATAGGTCCAGGCTCGAACCAGGGTCTTAACGTTCCCAGTATTAATCTGCTTGAGCGGAGAGAATCTGGTGCTGGCGTAATCGTGTCCGAACATCGGCCAATCCGATTGGGACCAGGCGGGCAGAATGGAAATGCTGAGCAGAATTGCCGCGAGTACCGGAAATCTCAACGTTGTTGCCTCCCAGGAATATCCCCATTCCGCCGAAAGCGAAGTTGCGTTCACTCCATCTTCTTGCGCGCTTCCTCCAGAATGCGCCGAGCGCGCGCCGGATTGAACACGCCACAAGAGCAGAACCGCGCCATATAAGTGACGGCCACGGCCGGGGTTCGGCGGCCCTCCTTTACCCAGTCGATCATTTTCTTGGCCAGGCTCGCCGAAATCATTCCATGGCCACACATGGTCGTGATCTTGAGCAGTTGGGTGTTGGGCAGCTTTTCGGTTGCCCCTTCGAATCCCAGGGAGTAACCGACGCTCTGGCGAGTGATGCCGGCAAACTGGCAACACTGCTTGCCGCCCTCGACTGAGGTCGACACATTCACCGAAAGACCCAGGTCCGCCTCGACGACGGCCTTGAGGAATTTTTCTGCAGCCTCTTGATTGTCGAAAATCGCCGCCACCGATGCGGGCTCGTCAATGCCGTCGATGACCGCGCGGAAATCCGGTTTCATATCCCGACTCCAGTTCGCCAGAGTGCTCAGATGGGGCGAGGGCCGAAGAGCGCCGCCGTGGGCTGGATCTCCCATGTTCACGGGACCAAACTGCAGCGCCATTTCGAGAAACGCTTTCAGCTTCGGGATGCTGTCGACGTCATTGTTACCGGTGCTCGGACTGGCGAATACAATGTAGTCGTCGTAAAAACTTTCCGCGTCGCCGTAGCGATGTAGAGTATTCGTCATCGAATTTTACCGGTTGCCGTCATGATGGATTCTCGCTGAAAATGCGAAGCTGTCTTGATTGCTCGAGCGGGGAAAATTCATTTTTGCGTATAAGTCACCAGCCAAATCGAGCCGGATGCGTCATCGCTCACCAGTAACGAGCCGTCGCTCGTCGTCGTTACTCCCACCGGCCGTCCCCAAACGCTGCCGTCATCGACCACGAATCCGGTCAGAAAATCTTCATATTCCCCGGTTGCGTGCCCCGTCTGATGCAGCGGTACGCGAATCACTTCATATCCCGCCCGCGGAGACCGGTTCCAGGAGCCATGTTCGGCCGCGAAGATATCGTCTTGATATTCCGCGGGAAACTGCCGGCCATCATAGAAAGTCATCTGCAGAGAAGCGTTATGCGGCTGCAAAATCACGTCGGGCGTGATGACTTTGTCTTTTAAGTCAGGTCGTTTGCCTGCGAATCGGGGATCCTGATGCCCGCCCATGTACCACCAGGGCCAGCCGTAGAACCCTCGCTCCTGCACGTGAGTGATGTAATCCGGCACCAGATCATTTCCGAGGCCGTCGCGTTCGTTCACCGAACACCACAACTCACCGGTCTTGGGATGAAACGCAATGCCGACGGCGTTGCGGATGCCAGAAGCATAGACCCGCACTCCCGAACCGTCAGGGTTGTATTCGAGAATGTCGGCGCGATGCTGCTCTTCCGGCCCGTCGTTCACATTCTCCTGCGACCCGACGGACACATACATCTTCTTCCCATCGGGAGAAAATTGAATGTCTCGCGAACGATGGTGGCCGCCGCTGGGCAGGTCGTCCAGGTGCTCGGGCGGACCGGTGCTGGTCAGATCACCATTGTGATAGGGAAACCGAACCACCGCATCCATATCGGCGACATAGACCCAGTGAGGGTCCGGGCCGGGAGGATAAAAAGCGATGCCGAAGGGAGTGTTCAAGCCGGTCGCGAAGACCTGAACTTGCTCGGGCTTGTGATCCGCAGTGACCCCGCGAAATACCTTAATGTCGCCGGCGCTGGTCTCCGCCAGAAAAATATCGCCATTCGGCGCGCGGCGCAACAGCCGCGGATTGTGCAGTCCGGTGGCATAAAGATCGACCTTGAATCCAGGCGGTGCTTTGGGCCATGCGTCCGCCGGACGGGCCACGATTTTGGGACCGTTCGTAGCCGACTCCGTTGCATAAGGCTCGGGAAGGTCCTGCAGCGTGATGTGGTGAACTGTGCCTGGCTGTTCTAAACGGTAATCGGTGAACGGTGGTTTCGGCGGAGGCGCACTCGATTTCACTGCGACTGCAGCGGCCGGCAGACCCGCTTGCGCAGCGCCACTTGATTTGAGCGACTTGATATAGCTGATGACCTGCCACCGTTGCTCCTGGGGCATTGATTGCCAGGAGGGCATGCCATTGTCCACATCACCCTTTGTGATGTACCAGAAAATGGCGCCGTCCGGAGCCGTCTGCACCGGTCCGTTCGCCAGCGAGGGAACGTTGCCCATTCCTGCGCCTGCGGGCCCATGGCATGTAGCACAGCTTTTGGCGAAGATCGTCTTGCCGGCAGCGGCGGCTTGAGGCTGCCCGGCATATGGATTTTCTTCTTGTTGGGCCGACGCAGGCGCCTGATGAAATGACGCATCCTGACTTTTCGCCAAGGGTCCCCACGCGGCTAGAGCGACAGCGCCCGCCACTACGAAGCGCCAGGAACGATCTCGGAAGAGTGTGTTCATGCGATTACCGGGACGCGATGAGGGTAGTCTTGCCCCGAGAATGTTGATTATATTATATGATGAATCAAGAAGGCTACGGTCATTTCCACCGATTGGCATCACTTTACTTTCCCGCAGGAACAAACTTCAGGCAGACAGGCGTATCCACTTTGAGTTCCTTGCCCGTTGGCGCAAGCCGGCCCGAGCTGGCGTCGATGCGAAAGATGGCGATGTTGTTTGTTATCTGGTTAGCCGCGAGCAGGAAATTGCCCGTGGGATCGATATCGAAGTTGCGCGGCATGATTCCGCCGCTGAGGACTTGCTCCACCGGGGTCAACGTCCCGTCTTTAGGATCAATCGCGAAAACGCCGATGGTCTCCGGTCCCCGCACCGTTTCGCCCTGGGTGCGGCGATTGGATTCGTACAGAAATTTTCCGCTGGGGTGTACTTCAATTTCCGCGCTGTGATTGTCGCCAAAGAAATCGTGTGGGATCGTCTGGGCACGCTGAACCGGAGTCAACCTGCCGTGCTCCGGATCCCACGCAAAGACATCTACAGTTCCGCCCATTTCGCTCAGCTGGTAGCCGAACCTTCCCGACGGATCGAAGGTGAAATGACGTGGCCCGGCTCCCGGGTAAACGGTGGCGAAAGGTGCATTCGGCGGAGAAAGTGCGCCGGTCTCCGCATCGAACCGGAAGATGAGAACTTTGTCGATGCCGAGATCGCTGACGATGGCGTACCGGTTGTCGGGCGAGACCACGACAGAATGTGTATGCGGCTCGTTTTGAATGGAGGGATTCACACTACGGCCGACATCCTGCATGAATGCGGTCAGTTCGCCCAGCGACCCATCGTCCCGGACCCGTATCACGGATGTGCTGCCGCTCCCGAAATTGGACATCAACACATATTTCCCGCTCTTATCCATCGAAATGAAGCAGGTGCTGGTGCCGCTAGTGGGAACCGTATTCAACAGGCGCAAGTGTCCAGTGGCGGGAGCGATGGCGAAGGCGCTCACGTAGGACGCATGATCGAGCGGCGGCCCCACCGAGTACGGGTCTTCACTGACCGCATAGAGAAATTTGTGGTTGGGCGAAATAGTAAGGAAAGACGGATTAATCATCTCCGCAGCGAGCTCCGGCTCGCTCAGTTCACCGGTCGCCGCATGGAACCGGCTTACATATATGCCTTTGCTGTGACTTTCGCCGACGCCATAGGTGCGGCTGTGATGGACGTACTTGAATCCGGTGTACGTGCCGACATAGAGAAAAAAATCGCCGTCCTGTGCCCGGGCCGGCACGCTTAGAAACGTTGCCAGCGAGAGACCGAGGAAGAAAAGCGCTGTGCTTCGAATTATTTTCATAAAGACCCAAATCTCCCGAACCACGCCGGCAAGATGAGCACCGCGCGAAGCAAATGAAGGAACCGCGCAACTCACCGCTGCACGGGCACAAACTTGATACACACCGGGACATCGATCTTCAATACTGTGCTGGTGGGCGTCAGCCGTCCGCTGCTGCTGTCGATGTGAAATACAGTGACAGTTCCACTCAGTTCGTTCCCGGAAAATAAATACGATCCGGTGGGATCGATTGCGAAGTTGCGCGGCATGGTGCCGCCTGGCGAGACCTGCTCCACGTCTGATAGAGTGCCCGCGGACGAGTCGATCGCGAATACGCCGATCGTGTCCGGTCCAAACAGATTGGCCCCGCGGAACTGGCGATTGGACTCATAAAGAAATTTTCCGTTGGGATGAATTTCGATCTCGGCGCTGTCGTTCGAACCGACAAAGTCAGCCGCCAAGGTTTTGGCGTCCTGCAATTTGGTGAAAGTGCCATCGCCAGGGTTCCAAGCTAAGACCGTGACGATGCCGCTCATCTCTTTGAGCGAATAACCGTACTTGCCCGCCGCATCGAAGACGAAATGCCGCGGGCCGCCGCCGGATTCCATCTGCACAGCCGGAGGGTTGTCGGGCGAAAGTTTGCCGGTCGAGGCGTCGAATCTGTAGGTAAAGAGCTTGTCGACTCCCAGGTCGGACACGACCGCGTAGCGGTTGTCCGGCGAAACATCGATGGAATGCGGATGCGCTCGGGACTGGAACGATGGGTCTCGCCCATGCCCGATGTGTTTCATAAACGCCGTTTGTTCTCCCAGGGAGCCGTCTGCATTGATTCGTAATACGCTCACGCTGCTGCTCCCGAAGTTTGCCATCAGCACGTAATGGCCTGACTTGTCCACGGATATGTAGCAGGTGCTGGTTCCGCCGGTCGGCCGCGTATTCAGTAAGCGCAGCTTGCCCGTGGCCGCATCAATCGCGAATGCACTCACGTAGGATTCATGGTCGAACTCCGGCCCCAGCGAGAGCGGATCTTCGATGACTGCGTACAAAAAGCGCTGATCGGGAGAAACGGCTAAAAATGAGGGATTGACGATTTCAGCCGCCAATTCCGGACGGCTTACTTCGCCCGTCGCCGGGTGAAAACGGCTGACGTAAATGCCCTTGCTGTGACTTCGACCCGCCGGCAGACCTTCATTCATGTAGGTGAAGCCGGTGTAAGTGCCGAAGTAAACAAAAAACTCCCGATCCTGTGCAGCTGCACCAAACGCGGTCGGAACCCACAACGCTGCGGATAGAAAGAAAAAGAAAAGATATTTTGTCATGAATGATCTCATTACTGAGAGTCTGCTGGGCCGCTAAACATTTTTTTACTTTGGCGGCTGTGGCGGAGTCACAGCGTGCGTGTAGTTGTCACCCTCCGGGAATCTCGCGAAATAAAGAAACTTCACAGGTTGATCACCGGCATTGATGTTGGAGTGTATGGTCGTAGCATCGGGCGGCAGCATATAGGCCATGCCCGGCTTCTGGATGCGCAACTCCGATCCCATCAGCATCAGACTACTCCCGTCGATCGCCGCCCACACTTCTTCCTGGCCCGGGCGATGGGGGTGCGGCTCACCCAATGTCAGTGGATTAATGGTTACTGTGATCACGCTCTGCTCCGTCGCCAGTCCGTCAGCCGGCGAAAATAATTCCTTCACAATGTGCGCCCAGTGGCCGGAGGCTCCGCCAACGATATACGGATCGCCGCCGGCCGGAGTTCGCCGCCTCGCCAACGCTTCGTCCTTTACCAGCATGTTTGCTTTGGGATGGAATTCGTTAGGAGTCGGCTCGTTGATCACGTACATGGTGAGCGCTTCCGCGCCCGTGGATTTCATAACAAATTCGAGACCGGCCGGCATGAACACGGCGACATCCTTGCGCAACTTCGCGGTATTACCCCCGGCAGTAATTTCGCCCTCGCCTCCCAAAATGTAATAGACCTCCTGCTGTCCGACTAATTTCGAAGGCGTGGTCCAGGCCCCAGGCGCCAAACGTCCATACGCGAAGAAATTTGCATAATGCAGGACCGCGCCTTTTTCCGGAGGGGCGAAGTTGTCCCCGCGAGTCAGAATGTCGCGCAGCACCAGCGAGCCATGTTCGAAGCGAGGAAGAGATCCCTGCCAGTCGCTGAGGAACATGTCGATCCGCCGATCATGTACTGCGCGGTCCGGATACTTCACGAACTCCGGCCCGGGATATGAATTGATTCCGTTGATGGCGTTTTTCGTTCCGCTGCTGGGCGGTGGAGTCTGCGCTACCGCCGCACAGCAGAATGCCAACGTCACTGCCGACGCGATCAATAAAGCTAGCTTGAAGCGCTGCATAGCGAAGTCCCTTTTTCTCTATGATTTATTTCCTGGTTTCGTGGGGATGGTAGCGTGCGAAATAAAGGAAACTGACTTGCGCGTCTTCGTTCTGGTTGATGTTGCTGTGTGGCGTCTTGTTGTCGGGGATGTGGTAGAACGACATTCCGGGCGTCTGCCGCCGCAGTTCGTTGCTGACGAAGGCTAAACTCGTGCCGTCAAGCGCCGTCCAGATTTCCTCGATGTCGTCGTGATCCACAACGTGCGGTCGGCCTATGGTCAGAGGGTCGAGTGCGACCAGCATCACGGCTTCCAGCGTGCCCAATCCATCGCTCGTGACAAAAAGCGGCTTGTCGATGTGCGCCCAGTGGCCGTCGCTCGAGGCGATGGGAATCTTGTTTCCATCACGCATCAGCATGCTGGAATTCGGGCGGAATCCGGCAGGTGTGGGCTCGCGGATCAAGTACATCGCCAAAGGTTCGTCTCCGGTGTTCTTGATTGTGAACTCCAGATTCGCCGGCATCAGAACGGCGACGTTGCGGAACAGATCGGCCGTCTCTCCGCCCGCCGTGGCAGTGCCGTGACCGGACACAACGAAGTAGATCTCCTGCGCCGCGTCGAGGCGCGTAGCCTTGGTGGAAGCGTGCGGCGCCAGCGTGGCATAGCTGTAGCCATCCAGGAAGCGAAGCACCGCTCCTTTCGTCGTCGGACTGTGAGGGTCGCCGCGCGTGTAGATGTCGCGTTCCTCGAGCGTGCCGTGCGTCGTGTGCGGAGTCGCGTTGTGCCAATCGCTGAAGTAAAAGTTAATACGATCGCCCGTGGCTTGTGCCCGGACGAGCGGCATGAAGCACAAAACGAACGCGATGGATGCGAGGATTCGTTTGATCATCAAACTATCTCCTTTGTTTCGATGTGCCGCACTGGGTTCAGAGCAACGCGCGTGTGAGGTTTGGAAGAACGGAAGTCGAAAAGAGCTGTGGTATGCGAGCTGAAAGCTTGGTAGGCGCGCCCGTTCAATGTTGTTTCGCTTCATGCGGGATCGCGGCTGAATGAAATTCATTTATCCGTCGAGCGGGCATTATACTATCATATGCCGAAAGTGAACTGGCAAGTACTCTGCGGCTCGCTTTCATCTCGTCCCGGGAGAAATCATGAAACTAATTCGATTTGGTGATCTGGGCAAGGAAAAGCCCGGCCTGCAATTGAACGACGGCACGCGCATCGACGCCTCCGGCGCGGGTTCTGATTACGATGAAACGTTTTTTGAGAGCGGAGGACTGGCGAAGCTTGCGTCCTGGTTAAGCAAGAACGAATCGTCGGCACCCCGCGTCGCGTCCTCGGTGCGCCTGGGATCTCCTGTCCGCCGCCCCAGCAAAATTATATGCATCGGCCTGAACTATCGCGATCACGCGGCGGAGACGAAAGCCGAAGCGCCCAAAGAACCGGTTCTCTTTTTCAAAGCGACCACTTCGTTAGTCGGTCCCAACGATCCGCTGCGCAGGCCGCGAAAAGCCACGAAGGTGGATTGGGAAGTGGAACTGGCGGTTGTGATCGGCAAGCGAGCGTTGTATGTCTCCAAGGATAAGGCGCTCGATCACGTCGCCGGTTTTGCCTTGCACAATGATTATTCCGAACGCCATTTCCAGTTGGAGCAGGGCGGGCAATGGGTGAAAGGAAAGAGCGCGGATACTTTCGCTCCGCTGGGCCCTTATCTCGCCACCGTTGACGAGCTTCCGAATTTCGGAAATCTCAAGATGTGGCTTAAGGTCAATGGCAAGCTCCGGCAGAACAGTTCCACCGTAAACATGATTTTTGATGTTCCCACGCTGGTCTCGTACGTGAGCCAGTTCATGACTCTTCTTCCTGGCGATATGATCAGCACCGGCACGCCCGCCGGTGTTGGCATGGGAATGAACCCGCCCACTTTTCTCAACGCGGGCGATGTTGTCGAACTGGGCATCGAAGGGCTCGGCGAGTCGCGTCAAGAAGTGAAAGAATCCGAATAGCGATGCTGCTCGAACCTTACGCGCACTCGCCGGTGACGGAAGCCGGCGAGGATGGTATTATCGTCGCCGCCGTGCCCCACAATTTCCTGGACAGTGCTGCGCTCGCGAAGTGGCCCGGTGTTCGCCGATGAGCGGTCGCGGCTCGGGCAACGTGCGTTGGTTTCTGGTCTCCTGGCTTTTCGTCCTCAGCGCTGTCGCCTTCCTCGACCGGGTGAACATCTCGATCGCGGGAAGCTCTCTCGCCGCTGCCTACCATTTGA
>Ga0187805_10000031_pt1 | contig 45120 bp, 43 predicted proteins | sample NC_wetland_sal_i_6_FD_132965 | JGI IMG/M metagenome (GOLD analysis project Ga0187805, IMG submission 132965) | Wetland sediment microbial communities from Neuse River Estuary, North Carolina, USA - Control_5 | ecosystem: Environmental > Aquatic > Freshwater > Wetlands > Sediment | place: USA...
CTGGATTCAAAGAGGGGCGACGGCCGGACAGGATGGTACCTCAAAAGCCGATGATGCGTGTTCGCCAGGCACGCGGCAGCTCAGGCGAGGCGGCGCGGCAAGGGAAAGCAGTTCCCAGTTCACGGTTTCCTAGAAAAGAGATAACGTACGCACCATGTCTTCGAAATCGGATGTGAATGCGTATGACACGGTGCCGTATCCAGGTTTGGCGTTTTTGCAAACGCATCCGGACCGGCTGGCGGTGATGGGGACCCTTTTCGGCATGAGTCCTCCGAGCGTCGAGCGCTGCCGAGTGTTAGAAATCGCGTGCGGCGACGGCAGTAACCTTATTCCCATGGCCTTCGGGCTTCCCGGAAGCGAATTTGTAGGCGTGGATTTGGCGGCAAAACCTGTGGAACGGGCGCGCGAAAAAATTCGGCTGCTGGGCCTAAAGAATATCCGCTTCGAACATTTGGATTTGATGGAAATTGGACCGGCCTATGATTCATTTGACTACATCATCGCACATGGCGTTTACGCCTGGGTGCCCGAGAAAGTGCAGGCTCGTCTTCTTGAGATTTGCCGCGAGAATCTGGCCTCGGATGGCGTGGCATTCGTCAGCTACAACACAAATCCCGCGGGACACGCCCGGCAAATCCTGCGCGACATGACGGAATTTCACGAACAGCGCAACGGCATTTCGACGGACCGAGTCAAGTCCGCCAGGGCATTTCTTGGGTCGATGCTGAAGGCCACCGAGGATCGGTCTCCGTGGAAAGCGCTTTTCGAGGAGGAATTGAAAGTGGCGTTCCACCGCGAGGACAAAGTGGTATACCACGACGATCTGGCGGAATGTTTCTCTCCAATTTCGTTCGGGGACTTTGCCGCGCGCGCGGCTCGTTGCGGATTGCAGTTTTTAAGCGAGGCGCAATTCAAGGATATTCTGGAACCGGATTTGGCTGAGGAAGGGCTTGAGGTGTTGCGCCAACTCGCAAATGGCGACGTAATCGCCTACCAGCAATATCTCGATTTTGCGAGGCATCGGAGATTCCGCCAGACGCTGCTGTGCCGAGCGGAGATCGCGCTGGCGCGCGAGGGGGTGGCGGAGCGTGTGAGCGGGTTGCTTGTGGCCTCTCCGATGAGAGTATTGGCGGAACATGCCGACGGCGCCGTGGAATTCGCAAACTCCCGGGGCGCGGGCACGCTGACAACCAACAATCCGATAATCATCGCGGCGCTGCGCAGGCTGGAAGAAGTCTGGCCCAGGGCCGAGCGATTCGCGGATTTGGCGGGAACGATATTTGCCACGATTCCTGAGGCGCAACGATCTGGCGGAGAAACAGGGCTCGCTCAGGCGATGCTGCAACTGGGAGCCAGCGCGCTGGCCGACCTGCGGACTTGCAATGCCCCGTTTGCAAAAGGAGTCAGCGAGAAACCTGCAGCCAGCGGCCTGGCGCGGCTGATGGCCAGGGAAGGAAGCATGGTAACGACCCTCTTCCATACGCATGTCCACATCGAAGACGAACAAGGGCGAGAGTTTCTTCAACTGTTGGATGGAACGCGCGACCGCCACGCGTTAACCGAGGCACTGTGCGCAGGCTCAGCGAATGTTTCGCGGGAGAAGGCCTTGAAACAGGTTGACCAAAATCTCGTCACTTTTTACAAAATGGGGCTGCTCGTTGCCTAACAAAATCGGAGCTCGCACAAAAGGGCGACTCACGCCGGTTGGATCCACACTGATTCGTTGTGCGAAACACAAATCCATTCGCGTGGAGGGCAGGTGGTAGTCCGGTTCTAGATTTTGGAACGGCTGACCGTTTCTGTATGATTTCATCCGTGAACATTGTTCTGAACGACGTGGAAGCGCGGGTGCTCGGTTGCCTAGTGGAGAAGGAAATCACCACGCCGGAATACTACCCGCTTTCGATGAATGCGCTGGTTCACGCGTGCAACCAGAAATCCAATCGCGATCCGCTGATGAGTCTCGATGAGGACGCCGTGCGGCGGGCCTTGCGCTCCCTTGGAGAACAGGCAATTGCCAGATCGGCAGGAGGAGACAGCCGCGTCCCCAAATACGAACATAGGCTTTCGGAAGTGTTCAACTTCACGCGGCCGGAGACCGCGGTGCTGTGCGAGTTATTGTTGCGCGGGCCCCAGACACCCGGCGAATTACGCAGCCGCGCGGAGCGCATGCATCCCTTCGAAGATTTAAGCGTAGTGCACACGGCGTTGAAGCATTTGATGGAACGCGAGCCGCCGCTCGTGCTGCTTTTGCCGCGGCAGCCGGGGATGAAGGAAGCGCGGTATACACATTTGCTTTCGGGAAATCCGGAGATACAAGAGACAGAGCGGAGACAACCAATTCAGGAGTCGGCGGTATCCAATAAGTTTGCGGATGGCGAGCGAGTGGCGCGGCTGGAAAATGAAGTCGCGGGATTGCAACAAGAGGTTGCCGATTTAAAGCGCCAGTTCGCTGAATTTCGAAAACAGTTTGAGTGAACGGGACAAACGCGTGAACAAGAGCCGCGACGTTTTTTTCTTGAATCAAGTGTTGACACGCGGCCTCGTGAGTTCATAACATGATGCTTCACCGTTGAATGTTTGAATCTGCTTGGGGCGGTTCAAAAGCCGTGCATCTTGCAGCAAAAAACAAATTCTTATGATTACCGTTAAAGAGCTTACGAAGAGGTACGCGCGCAACACGGCTGTCGACCACATCTCCTTCGAGATACAAAAAGGCCAGATCGTCGGCTTTTTGGGGCCGAATGGCGCCGGAAAAACCACGACGATGCGGATGCTAACGTGTTTTATGCCGCCGACGGCTGGCACGGCGACCGTGGCAGGCTTCGACGTGCTCGAAGAGCCGATGGAAGTGAAAAAGCGCATCGGCTATTTGCCGGAAACGCCGCCGCTTTATCCGGAAATGCGGACGGGAGAATATCTGGAGTTCGTCGGCAGGCTCAAGGGACTGCGCAAGCCGGAACTCGGCAAGCGGGTGGATTATGTTTGCGAGCGGTGCGCGGTCGCGGATGTCCGCGACAGGCTGATCAGCAAACTGTCCAAGGGCTACCGCCAACGCGTGGGCCTGGCTCAAGCTATCATTCATAACCCAGAGGTCCTGATTTTGGACGAGCCGACGGCCGGGCTCGATCCCAAACAAATCAATGAAACGCGCGATTTGATCAAGAGCCTTGCCGGAGATCACACCATTATTTTGAGCACGCACATTTTGCCGGAAGTCGAACAAACGTGCGAGCAGGTGATCATCATCAACAAGGGTAAGGTGATCGCGACGGACTCGGTAAACAATCTTCAAAACCGGGCGCGCGGCGCCGAATCCGTGCTCGTGGAAGTTGGCGGACGCAATGGAGACCTCGACTCCGCGGCGATACAGAGCCGATTAGAGAAGGTTTCGGGCGTGAGCAAGGTGGTCTTCAAAGAAAAAAGGCAAGCGCGCAACGTTTTCGAGGTCGAGAGCATAAAAGGGCGGCTGATGCGCGGAGACCTAGCACGTGCGGTGGTGGAGGCGGGCTGGGACCTGAATGAATTGCGTCCGTCAGCGATGAGTTTGGAAGAAGTGTTCTTGCAGCTGACTGGCCAGCCGGACGCCGCACCCCAGGTACAGCTTGTGGCAGAGGGGGCGGGCAAGTGAGAAACGTGTGGATTATCTGGCGCAAGGAACTGAGAAGCTACTTTGTCTCCCCGGTGGCTTATCTTCTTCTGGCTATGTTCGCGGTAATCTTCGGCTTCTTCTTCTGGAACATTTTGGGCTATTTCGTCTTCACCAGCATGGAATCGCAGATGCGCGGCGAAATGTTCCCCGTGAACGTAAACGAGCAGGTGATTCGCCCGTTGCTCTCGAACGTGGGCGTAATTGGATTGTTCTTCATTCCCATGATCACCATGCGCTTGTTCGCGGAAGAAAAGCGCAGCGGCACGATCGAGCTTCTTGTGACATCGCCCATCCGAGACGGCGAAATCATCTTAGGAAAGTGGCTCGCAGCCCTCACTCTCTATGCCGGCCTCCTCGCGCTCGCGGCCTTGAATTTTGTATTCCTTTTCCGGTACGGGAATCCCGACTGGAAACCGCTGGCCATCGGCTATCTGGGTTTGCTTTTGCAGGCTGGCGCGCTGCTTGCCATCGGCATGTTCATCTCCACGCTGACAAAAAATCAAATCATCGCGGGTGCCGCGACCTTCGGAGTTTGCCTGCTGCTTTGGGTTTTGGAATGGGTGGGCGGCTACGAAACGGCGACCTGGGCCAGCGTGCTGTCCTATATGTCTGTTGTGACTCACATTGAATCGTTTTCCAAAGGCCTGCTCGATTCGAAGGACGCGGTGTATTACGTGACGCTGATATTTTTGGGCATATTTTTCACGGCGCGCTCGCTGGAATCCCTGCGGTGGAGGTCGTAAGTGAATACCGAGCTGTTGAAGGCCAGGCAAACGAAATACGCTGCGTATGCAACGCTTTACATCGTCGTGACTCTCGCGGTGGTGACGGTCGCCAACGTACTGGCAAACCGCTACGACAAGTCCTACGACGCGACCTCCAACAAGCGCTTTAGCCTTTCCGAGCAAACTGCGAAGATCGTGAAGGGCCTGAAGCAGGACGCCACAATCACCTACTACGACCAAGCCACACGCTTCCAGCCTGCGAAAGACAAACTGGATTTGTACGCGGACCTTTCTCCGAAGGTTCATGTCGAATACGTGGACCCGGACAAGAAACCAGAGTTAGCGCGAGAAGCGGGAATTAAGAACTACGGCACGACAATCGTGCAGATTGGCGAGAGAAAAAACGAAGCGAAGAGCACCAGTGAAGAGGACATTACCGGCGCGTTCATACGCGACTTGAAGCACACCACACGGACCGTTTGCTTTGTGACCGGGAACGGAGAACACCAGATCGATAATTCGGATCGGAGTGGGTACTCGCGATTCAAAGACCTCCTCGGCAAGGATGATTATCAGACAAAGTCGATCAGCCTTCTAGAAAAGGCCGAAGTTCCTGACGATTGCACGGCGGTCGTAGTCGGAGGGCCGACGAGCGATTACCAGCAGCCTGAAGTGGACGCCTTAAAAAGATATGTAGAGAACGGCGGGCGAGCACTTGTCCTTCTCGATCCGCCGCTGAAGATGGGGCGAGAAGACATTGCGGATAACGATGCGCTGACGAGCCTGCTCTCGAGTTGGGGAGTGACGCCGAATAAAGATCTCATCCTGGATATGAACCCAATCGGCCAGCTTGCCGGATTGGGACCGCAGGTAGCGCTCGTGACGCGATACGATTCGCAGCCCATCGTAAACGATATGAAGGGAACAGCCACGGGATTTCCGCTCTCGCGTTCGCTCAACACGAAAAACGGCGACAAGACCACCGTGGACAAAATGTTTGATTCCTCGGACAGCAGCCTCGCCACCACGAAACTTGATTCGCCAAGCATCAATCCGAATGACCCAGCAAACAAGAAAGGCCCACTGACAATCGCCGCGGCAGGAACGTACCGGACGGGCAAGGAAAATTCGGAGGGCAGGTTTGTTGTGGTCGGCAGTTCATCGTGGGCAGAGAATTCTTTCATCAATTTTAATGGGAATCGCGATCTTGCTCTAAATGCCATGGATTGGCTGGCGTCGGATGAAGATTTGATTTCGATCCGGCCCAAAGAGCCGGAGGACCGCCGCATCACGATGACAAAAGCGCAAATGAATTGGGTGCGCGTCACCAGCCAATTCCTTTTCCCACTGGCCGTCGTGTTCGTCGGACTATCGGTCTGGTGGCGGAGAAGGTAAGGCGCCTCCGGACCCGCAAAGAGCAGTTGACAAAATGCCGGGACAATTCCAATGAAAATGAATAGTTTGCTGGTGGCCGCCATCGTTCTGGCGGCGCTGTCCGGAGTGTTGTACTGGTCAAATCACAAGAAGACCTCCGCGAGCGACGTCAAAGTTTCGGTGGACGCGCCGCCGAATATTCTTACGCTGCCACAGGCCGACATCACGAAAGTAGAAATCAAGAAGAAGGACGGCGATGAGGTTGCGCTCGCGAAGGACGACGCCGGCAGATGGCAGATTACCGCGCCGAAGGTATTGCGCGCCGACCAAAACGAAGTTTCGACCGTGCTATCGACATTGTCCTCATTGAATTCAGAGCGATTGATCGATGCCAAGGCGGAGAACCTGGGCGAATACGGGCTGGCGCAGCCTACGGTCGAGGTGGATGTCACCGAGAAAAATAGTAAGACCCAGAAATTGCTAATTGGCGACAACACGCCGACGGGAAACGCGGCTTACGTCGCGTTAGCCGGCGATCCCCGCGTGTTCACGCTCGAGAACTACAACAAGAGCAGCCTGGACAAGAGCGAAAACGACTTGCGGGACAAGCGACTCTTGCTATTCGATCAGGACAAACTGAGCCGCGTGGAACTGGAGGCGAAAAAGCAGGACATTGAATTCGGACGGAACAAGGATCAGTGGCAGATCGTGAAGCCCAAACCGTACCGCGCGGACGACTCGAATGTGCAAGACCTGATTCGCAAACTCGCGGACGCAAAGATGGACTTAAGCGCGCCAGTCGAAGACCAAAAGAAATTGGCCGCCGCGTTTGCTGCGGGAACTGTGATCGCGACCGCGAAAGTTACCGATGTTTCGGGAACGGAAGAGTTGCAAGTGCGAAATGACAAAAACGGCTACTACGCAAAATCGAGCGCCGTGGAAGGCGTGTTTAAGGTGGCCAGCGATTTGGGATTGTCGCTGAACAAAGGAATCGATGATTTCCGGAACAAGAAGCTGTTTGATCTGGGGTTTACCGATCCCGACAAGATCGAAATGCACGAAGGAAACAATGCCTATTATTTGACCAAAGGCAAAGCCGGATCAGATTGGTGGCTACCCGACGGCAAAAAAGCGGACGCGATCAGCGCGGAAACGTTTGAAATGAGAGTCCGCGACCTTGCCGCGACCAAGTTCGTGGAAACGGGATTCACGACGCCGGAGATCGAATTGACGGCCATCTCGAACGGCGGAAAAAACGTCGAGAAGGTGCTGATTTCGAAGAATGGCGATAGCTACATCGCGAAGCGCGAGAACGAGCCGGCTTTGTATGAAGTGGATTCGAGCGCAGTGAAGGATATTGAGAAAGCCGCCTCGGATCTGAAGCCCGCACCAGAGCCGAAACCGGCGCCTCCTGTGAAGAAGAGATAGGCGACGAGCCCGCTAAGGCTTTTTGCTGCTTCTGAGCACGGCGCGGTCGAGCGAGAATTTTTCCTCGGGTGTTAGTGAGCGGATAGCGGATTTCGGCAGTTCGCCCAGAGCAAGAGGGCCAATCGCAACGCGGACCAAGCGCAGAACTTCGATCTCCAACGCTTCCAGCATGCGGCGAATATGCCGGTTCTTGCCTTCATCAAGAATAATCTTCAGCCAAGAATTGCGCTCGCCTTGACGAAGTATTGAGACTTCCTTCACGCGAAGGGTGTCTCCTTCGCGCATACGAATACCTTTCTTGAGAGTTTCCAGAAGCACCGCGTCGGCAATTTTTGCGATTTGGGCATCGTACGTCTTGTCGAGATGTGTTTCCGGCGCGGTGATCCGAGCGGCCCACTCAGAGTCGTTGGTCATAAGAAGCAGTCCTTCGCTGGCTTTGTCGAGGCGTCCTACAGGAGCGACCCATGGAAGGTCCGCGCCGAGAAATTTGTAGACCGTGTCGCGCCCTTTTTCATCAGAAGTGGTGGTCACGATCCCGCGGGGCTTGTTTAGCATGAGATAGATCTTTCTCGAGGGGGTGACAGGTTGGCCATCGACTTCGATGCGATCTTTACCCAGCTGGACGAATGTTTCGGGCTCACGGCGCAGCGCGCCATTCACACGAACTTTTCCTGTGCGAATCAATTGAGCGGCTTGCGCCCGGGAACAGAAGCCGAGTTTGGAAAGCGCTCTTGCCAAACCAACTTTTTTGGACGGAGCGTCAGCCATTTTCAAATTGCGTGCCCTAGGAAATCATTTGGGCGGGTTCAGCGAAGCAACCGGTTGAGTGGATGGTGGTGCCGCCGCCGGATTCGCAGGCGTTGGAGGTGCGGCCGGATGCGCGACGGCGCCGTAGCGGGCGGCAAGCCAGGCGCGGACTTCGTCGGGATTGTAATTGAACGGGCCCATGCCGCCGCGATAGGCGATGCGGCCCGATTCATCGATGATGTAGAAGCGCTCGGGCCAGGCGGCGTAGGCGTCGTTGGCGGCGTTGGTCATGTCGTCGATCCCGAAGTTGATGGGATAGTGAAAGCGCTTGATGAAATCATTGGCGATGGCCACGCGCTGCGCGAGCGTTTTCGGCTGGGCGTAGCAGACGTCATCTTTGATATTGGATTTCATTTCCCACTCGTCGGTGGGGTGAGCTTCACGGACGTACACGGTGAGGAAGTCAGCGTGATCTTTGTAATCGTTGTAAATCTGCACCACGTCGCCGACGTGGCGGCGGAACGGCGGTCAAGTGTAGCTGCCGAAGATGACAACAAGAGGACGGGCACCAGTGCGCTCTCGAATGTGGAAGTGCGTCGAACCGTCAAGAGCGAGGAGGCGAGCGTCGGGAGCGGCGTCGCCGACTTTCAGCGTGCCGCGGTGCATGTGTGGCAGAGCGTAGCGCACCATGAAGTAGGCATCTCTGGGGCTGCCCGCCAGTTTGCTTAGAATCACGAACGCGGCAAGGAGCAGCAGCAGGAAAACAGCAATCGTCCACTTCCAGAAAGGGCTCATATTGAGTTATTCCACCCACATTGGAACATTCGCAGAGTGGCTCCGCGCCGGACGACAACTTTAGCACTTGCCGAGCAGCGAGGGCCACTGAACCTCATGGCGTCGCAAAGTAGCAGTCGAGCGTCGTCGGGTGAATAGTATTTTTGCATTAGTGGGGTCTGGGAGCCTAGGAACGGCCATCCTTAGCTAGAAGATGTTCGCGCTCGGCCTTGTAACGAGCCAAGGCGCGTTCGATGACCACGAGCGCAGCGTGGGCGGGGCGGATTTCATCAACCTCGACCTTTTTGCCCTCAAGCAGCTTGTAGTCCTGGAAGAATCTTCGGAGAACCAGCAAACGATGCGGGGGAAGATCACGCGCCTCGAGGTAGCTGCTGAATTCAGGGTCGCCAGTTGCAACAGCGATAATTTTATCGTCGCTAGCTCCAGAATCGATCATGGACATCAGGCCGATGGCGCGGGCTTTAATGAGCGCGAGCGGCTGAACGGGCTCCTGGCAAAGGACGAGAACGTCGAGCGGATCATTGTCTTCCGCGTAAGTCTGAGGAATGAAGCCGTAATTCGCGGGATAGAAAACGGCAGAGTGAATGATGCGGTCGACCTTCAGAAGACCGCTAGCCTTATCCAATTCATACTTCACATTCGAGCCCAGGGGGATCTCGATGAGAGCCTGGAAATCGCGAGGCAGTTCTTTTCCTGGTGAAACATCGTGCCAGGGATGAAGCATGTGAGCACATCCTTCTCTGCTGTCCATGAGACTCTATTCTCTCCTGGAAGCAGGCTTTCGGGCCAGCGGACTGAGCCCTTAGGGCGGTCAAAACAACCTCGCACAAATACCGGGAATTGGCGGCTGCCCCGCCTTGCGTGCCATTCAGGAATAATCGCAATTTCCTCGGCAAGGAGATTGGAGTCCCGCGTTCTGCATCGCGGATTTATCTGAGCGATAAAATTCACACTTCCCTGCTAGCTCGCTACGCGAGCTTTCCTTACGCCCGCGAAGGCTAAAGCGGAGACAACTCGTCCTCACTCTCCTTCTCATTATGAAGGAAGTGCTTTTCCAAAACTCTCCGAGCCAAGTGGCGGCCGCCCAAACCGAAGGCAATGGCAAGCCCCATCATCAATGCGCCAAAAACAAGCGCAAATGCGACCAATATAGTTTGCCGGCCGAGGCCGATCTGCTCGAGAGCCATGGAGATGATACAGAGTGCGATCACGAAACGGACTGTTTCGCTGAGAAATCTTGGCGAAGGGAGCCCGGCGTTCACACCGGCTAGCAGCGCAGCGCGCGAAAAAAAGTTCGCGGCGAGCATTCCCACAAAGAGAATCAGCAGAGCCACAAAAATCTGGGGCAAGAGTCCAATGAGGCTGGCGATCTGCTGCTGTAGACTTACGATTCCCAGCACGCTGACGCCGATCATGATAAAGGCGAGCCAGACGACCCAAAAAATTGCCCGGCTCAGCAATTCGGTCATAGTGGGCAGGTCGGCTTTCCGGAGGAGCCTGGATGCTCCGGCCTGATCGGATACCCTGTCGAGCTGCGTTATGCGCAAAATCGCGCGGACTACATACCTGAGCATGTACGCGATTAAAGCGCCGAGGGCAATGATGATCAGCATCACCAGGAATCGCGGGAGAAACTCCGCAAGCATTCGAGCGAAATTTTCGTGAGCCTCCTGGAATGCGTGCACGATCATGTCTTTCATGGCGCACCTTGTCCTTTCTTCTTCCATCGTTCGATAAGGAATGTCTTTTGAGCTTCAAACTCGCGGCAAAGGCTCTCCAGATCAGCTTCCATCGTTGCGGAATCTGAAAAACGGTGCTCGGCCAGAAACGAAAACACTCTACCCCGATAGATGGGGACAAATGCTTGAGCCAGATGGTCGCGGTTGATTACCGAATGGCGATAGGCGGCGGCAAACTCAAAAATCGTCCGAACCCACAGCGAATGGCTCAATCGGAAGGCACCTTCGTCAAGAGCGGCCAGCCGGACAAGTTCCGCGTGCGTCTCTGGGTCAAGGATAGTTTCCAGGATTTGAGAGAGTTCCGCGACGCCACTTTGGTACATCTGGAAAAGTTTCTTTCGCTCCACGCGGGCGGATTCGTTCGTGAGTTGATGCTCGGGGCCGATCGTGCGCAGGGGCTCGGATTCCGCGCCTTTTAGCCAGTAGGATTCACTCGACTCCAAACACCAAAACAGACCTCCCACCGTGTGGCGAATCGCGTCCACGACGCCGGCCCTTGATGTCGCGTGAGATTTCTCGCCCAAAAACGTTTGGGCGCAGTGAAATGAATTTGACATGGCGGTTATGACCATCCACATTTCCGCGCCACTGTGCCACCCGTCATTCCGCCATTCGTCTCGAGCAAGACAGTGCGCGGCTAGTCGTCCGGAAAATCCAAATTCAGTGGCGCGCAATTCCCTCACCGGCTGGCCGTACAGGCTGCGGCAGATGGGATACAACAGATTCCGCGTCAAAAGCGCATCGTATTTGTGCCGCGCATAGAGCGGGGCGATGAGATCGTAGTTCTCGCGATAAACGGGCAGGAGAAGCGATTCCACCCTGGCTGCAATTCCCGTTTCCGCCGACGAATCGATCACCGCGCAGGCCTTGGCGTGCAGCAGATCCGCAGCGGTCAGCATCGTTCGGAGAATGTTGTCGGCGGAAGCCGCAGTTTCACTTCTTGTGGTGATCCATCGAAGAGTGCGCAACGACTCGACGCCAGCGTACTTTCCGGTTGCGCCATCCGAAGGGCCGGACTGTACCGTTCCATCCCTGGAGCCCATATCAACGTGAACGAGAGCGATTCGCTCTCTTTTGAAATTCCGGAGCAGCCCCTCTTCCACCGCAGGCACAAACTGTCTTACTGTGTCCCGGCGGTTGTGCGACGAAATTCCCACAAGGAGATCCACGTCTCCCACGCTAATCAGCTGCCTAAGAAAATCATCCGAAAGAAAGCTCTCTTCCTTCACGTGGACTCCCGTCCTTTGCCATACGTCTACCGCACCGGGCAAGGAGACTCTCCAGCTTTCGCTACGGCGTTTCAAATTTTCCGCAAGCGGAACCAGTAAAACTGGTAAGGCCCCATCGTCAACAAATAAGGCAGATCGCCGATGCGGGGAAAAATCGTCCCGCCGAACATCTCAATAGGGATACTGCCTTTGTACCGCCTCAAATCTAGTTCCACCGCCTGGGAGGAGTTCGCGAGATTGTTCACGATGAGCGCGCGCTCGTTCCCAAATTCGCGGACGTAAGCCAGCGCTCTGTGATTGGTTGGTTGCAGAAACTCGATCGAGCCCCGGCTGAAAACGGGGCTCGATTTGCGAACCTTAATCAGTTTGCGCATCCAGGAAAGCAGCGAATGTTCAGAACGCAGCTGCGAGTCCACATTAACGGCCTGATAGCCGTAAACGGGGTTGGAAATCAGCGGAGAGTAGAGCCTTTCAGGATCCGCAGACGAAAAACCTCCGTTCCAGTGCCCGTTCCACTGCATCGGTGTTCGCACGCCGTTGCGGTCTCCCAGATAAACATTGTCGCCCATTCCGATTTCATCGCCGTAATAGATGATGGGCGTTCCTGGGAGGGACATCAGCAATCCATTCATAAGTTCAATCCGTCTTCGATCATTGTCCATTAACGGCGCGAGTCTCCGCCTAATGCCCAGATAAATCCTCGCGGCTTTGTCTCTGGCGTATTCGTCATACATGTAATCGCGCTCAACGTCCGTCACCATTGCCAGCGTAAGTTCGTCGTGGTTTCTGAGGAAAATGCACCACTGGCAGGTGTCCGGTATCTGCGGCGTTCGCTGCAAAATCTCGATGATCGGTTTACGGTCTTCCAGCTTCAGCGCCATAAACATTCTAGGCATCAGGGGGAAATGGAAAGCCATGTGAAACTCATCGCCCTGCCCAAAATACGCGCGTACGTCGGCGGGCCACTGGTTTGCTTCCGCAAGAAGCATCTTCGCCGGAAACGCTTCGTCTAGGCGGCGCCGCAGGTCGCGAATAATTTCATGCGTCTCGGGAAGGTTTTCGCAGGAGGTTCCTTCACGCTCGACGAGATACGGCACGGCGTCAAGCCGGAACCCGTCAACACCGATGTCAAGCCAAAATTTCATCACTTGCCAAATAGCTTCGCGAACTTCCGGATGGTCAAAATTTAGATCGGGCTGGTGGCTGAAAAAGCGGTGCCAGTAATAGGACTTGGAAATTGGATCCCAGGCCCAATTCGAAAGCTCCGTGTCCAGAAAAATGATCCCGGCGTTGCGGTAGCGGTCGTCTGTACCGCTCCACACATACCAGTCTCTTTTCGGATTGTCCCGCGAGCTTCGCGCTTCTTGAAACCAGGGATGCTGGTCCGAGGTGTGATTCAGCACCAGTTCAATGACCACGCGGATGCCTCGCTCATGCGCGGCGGCAAGAAACGATTTGAAGTCGTCCAGCACGCCGTAACTGCTGTGGACCGAGCAATAATCCGCGATATCGTAACCGTCGTCACGAAGGGGCGACGGATAAAAAGGCAGCAACCAGAGAGTGTTCACTCCCAAATCCTTGAGGTAATCGAGCCTCTGTAGGAGTCCTCGAAAATCACCGATGCCGTCGCCGTTGCTGTCGCAAAACGTGCGAACATGCATCTGATAGATTATCGAATCCTTGTACCAATCGGCTTGTTGCGCGATGCTCACTATTGCATTCCTCCCGCCAAGGAGCTCAGCCTAGCTAAAAGCGGCACAGGCCACGACTCCGCGCACGCTTTTGCGCTCGGAAAACATGATGTGGCACTTATTCGCCCCGATTTCCGGTAGTACACTCCCGATGGTCACCCGGCGGATTCTGGCGCTCCGGACCGTTTTGGTTCTCTCGAGAGATTGGGCTCGCCTTCGGAGCAAGATGCAATCATAAGCCCGACCACGCTGCTCTCTAGTATGGGGCGAACTGGATTTGGTGTACCACTTATCCGCGCCTTCTGCGTCGTAGTCGTGCCCGCATATCTATCGTAAACCGATATATTTTCGAATTGCACTACAAACCTGGATTATTCCTGTGAGCTCCAATCGAAAGGTCGTGAAAGCTAAGCTCCGGGGGCTCCAAGTCCCGACCGGACTCTCTAACGCGCAGTTGTGGGGTATCCCATCCGAATTCTTGGTCTCCGTTGCTGCTCCAGGCTGTGCTTGGACATTCCTGTAATGATCCAACCAGCGCAAATTATATTGCTAGTCTTCGGGGAGATTTCAGTGAGTGGCGCCGTGTCGGCGGAGTTCTCTCAGTAGCTTTCAACAAAGAACCGTTCCCACGGGGGAAATAGATCGCGGCACTCGGGACCGGTTCGGGGACGGCGCATCCAATTTATAAATCGGGAGTTACTTCGCACTCAGATTTTGCGACATCGCATGCATAAATCAGAATCAACTCTTTGGCCTCCGGCGCGGCGCTAGAAAGAATTCAAAGTCCGGCGCATTTAGAGGATATTTTATTGGGATATTGATCAGATCTGTGTACTACCTCGAAATACGCCTCACCAAGATGCAGTCTCTCCCAATGAAACTGATTGAAAAAAAACTGGCCGGTCATTCATGCGGGACGCCGACCTCATAGATACGGTGCATGCCCCCCGGAGCTTTGCAATCGTCATTCCGACATGTCCTATTCAGGACAGTATTGCAGATTGGACGCGTCTATATTAACGCGAGAGTGCCGCGCTGACTTCGGCTGCGTGAATCTCTAATCATGACCTTGTGCCACGGATCACAGATTGGAAAGACGGAGCTTAGTCGACCTGAATGACCTCCCCGAAGGGATAAATCATCAGGCAGAAGGAACCACGATGCGTTTTATCCTGTCCATTCGTTCGCTGTTGTTCGCACTGGTTTTGCTCGCCATTTCAGCGGGCTCATCAGCACAAATTGGCGTATCGCTATCGATTGGGATCGCCCCGCCAGAACTGCCTGTCTATGAGCAACCCATCTGCCCCGAGGATGGCTATATTTGGACGCCGGGTTATTGGGCTTACGGCGACGAGGGTTACTTTTGGGTGCCGGGAACGTGGGTCATGGCTCCCGAAGTCGGCTATCTTTGGACTCCAGGTTACTGGGGTTGGAGTGACAACGGGTACTTCTTCCATGAAGGATACTGGGGCACACAGGTAGGCTTCTACGGGGGAATTGATTATGGTTATGGATATTTTGGTAACGGTTACGAAGGCGGCCGCTGGGACAATGGGCACTTCTTCTACAACAGTTCGGTAAGCCGTGTGAACGTCTCCATCAATCGCAACGTCTACGACACGAGGGTGGAGCACGACACAACCGTGAATCGTGTTAGCTTCAATGGTGGCAACGGCGGTGTGCGCGTGCGCGCCACATCAGAACAAGAAGCCTTCGCAAACGAAAAACACGCGGGGCCCGTTGCCGCTCAGACCGAGCATGTGCAGGGCGCCCGCGAGAACCCGGAACTACGCGCGTCCGCCAATCACGGCAAACCTCCCGTCGCTGCCACAGCCAGGCCCGGCGGCTTCAAGGAGAGCGGTGCTGTGGCCGCGAAAGAAGGCGGGACAGTTCACAGAGCCCCTGCCGCAACCGAGAACAACTCTGATCGGCCAGGGGCTGAGACTTCGCGCCCCAGCACCGCAGCCGCGGTCCATGTCAAGGATCTTCCGCCTGCGGAACATCTCGCCGCTCCAAATACAGGCAATGCCAAGCAGGACCAAAAATACCAGCAGCAGCAGCAAAAGCTTCAAGCACAACAGGTCAAAGAACGCCAGACACTACAGACCAAGCAGGAGCAAGATCATCAGCGTCTACCTCCAACGCCGGCTAATCAGCCGAAACAGCAACAGCTAGAACAGAAACATCAGCAGCAGACGCAACAACTGTCGCAAAAGCACACGCAACAGCAGCAACAATTGCAACAACGCCAGCAACCGGCCCAGCACCAGGCCGCTCCCAAACCAGGAGAGAAAAAGCCTGGTGAATAGGCCCATAGAACTGCGTAGGGCGCATTCTGCCGACCTGCAAGTGCTACGCGCTCGCGACGATCGTAAGGTGAGACATCAAGCTCCGGGCTACGCGTCAGGAGTTTTTGATGGTCCAGAAACGGGCCGAACCGGACCATTGCAGACTCATCACTCGAGATTTCAGAACGCCTAGCTGCAATGGCAGCGAGAAACTGAATGATCCGCAGCGCTCCGCGGAATTATCTCGGGGAACCAGCCTCCCATCCTTAGTTAGATTGCCAGACATCTGCCCGGTTCTCGAGTCCTTGCGCTCCCTTGGAAACGCGTTTGGTGAGCTTGGTCGAGCAATTGGATGGGGACTTTTTTTAAGAGCACGGTCACAAATCCTGCGCAAGACGAAGGGTACCATCAAGGTTTCGCGCTCCTCGATTCCTGAGTGGTTTATGGAAGACAGCGAACCCGTAGATGCCAAATGATTTGTGTGCTCTTCGGTACAGACGTCTGAATCCCCGGAATGATATCTATAAATCTAACGTGTCTCCCCTCCGCTCTGGCTCATTGTTACAGCCAGTCTTGAACACAAGTGGAAAATCTTGGGCGAGGAGAATTTGAGATGAATAGGATCCGGATTGTCCCCTTCTTGATGGCCATTTCGTTTCTGGGAGCGGTTGTCCCCGTCGCTAAAGCGCAGTCCGCAGACGCGGCAGCAGGGTATTCCTCAAGCAACGCCGCATCTCCCTTCTCAAGCTCAACAAGGCCACATCTAGATCTGACGTATGCTCGCCCGACGGCGAAAATGAAGCTTCGGACCTACTTGTTTGATGCATTTGGCCCTTACCCAATCGTCGGGGCCGCTTTCATAGCGGGTGTCAACCAAGCCGAGAAAACGCCACCTGAGTGGGGGGAGGGTGCCGAGGCGTACGGGCAGCGCTTCGGATCCAATCTTGCTATTGCGGCGGTGACGACGACAACGCGCTACGCTTTGGCGAAAGCTTTCCGGGAAGACACAGTGTATTACCGCTGCGAGTGCAAAGGAGTATTCCGCCGGATGCGTCATGCGCTGATTTCGACGGTGACGGCCCGGCACGGCGAAGACGGAGAGCGAAGGTTGTCATTCCCGGCACTCGTTGCGCCTTATGCCGGCACGATGACGGCTGTCTACGCTTGGTATCCGGAGCGCTACGGCGCGAGAGACGCCCTGAGGATGGGCAACTATACCTTGCTCGCATTCGCGGGCGAAAACGTCGCACTCGAGTTCATTTATGGAGGACCGCACACGCTGTTTAGCCATGTTCACCGCCCGGCATTTTCTGGAACGGATGCAGGAAGTACACCGAGCCACTGAGCAAAATTTGTGAGTCACAACGCTAGTATTCCCCACCGCTTGATCAGCCAGGATGTGCCGCAAGCTCCGTCGCAGATGCGAGCTACACTCGCTTCCATCTGGAGTCCGTTTAACGGCTTCCTGGAATGGTTCGGAGAGCTCGGTCTTTTTGCGTGGCGAGTCGCGCGGGCCGCGGTGCGACGGCCGTTTGAAGGCCGCGAGCTGCTACGTCAGCTCGACGAAATAGGCTCGAAATCGCTGCCATTGGTTGCGCTGGCGGGCGCGGCCATCGGTGCCGTGCTCTCTTTGGAGAGCCGCAGCAGCCTCGTTCGATTCGGAGCGAAGTCCATGCTTCCTGCCGCGCTGGTGTTCTCCATCATTCACGAAACGGGCCCGATCGTGACCGGGCTGGTTGTAAGCGGCAGGGTGGGAGCCGGCATCGGAGCCGAATTGGGCTCCATGAAAGTGACTGAGCAAATTGATGCCATCGAGGCCTCCGGCGTAAATCCATACAGGTATCTGGCCTTCACGCGCATCGTAGCTTGCATCCTGATGCTTCCGCTGTTGACCCTCGCCGCGGACTTCTTCGGTGTGCTCTTCGGATGGGTTGCGGATACTTTGGCCGACCCCATTTCCTTGCAGAAATTCGTCCACCAAGGGTTCGGCGTCATGAGTTTTAGCGATTTGCTTGCGCCAACCCTGCGCACCGCCGTCTTCGGGCTGATCATTGGAATGATCGCCTGCTTCCAGGGTATGCGCACGAAAGGCGGCACCGCGGGAGTGGGGCTTTCCGCTACAAGTTCGGTGGTCCTGTCCTCGCTCTTTGTCATTCTGGCCGACGTGGTCTTGGTGAAATTAATCCTGGTGTTCTTTCCATGATGCTTCCCGAACAAGCCGTTTTGGTTGGCCGCGAAGAAAGCGCAGCACCCGCGGCACTGGAAAGTCCCACCGATCAGAGTGAGGGCCCCGCAGTGGTTCTGCGCGGATTGAACAAGTCCTTCGGGAAGCAGGTCGTTCTGGACGAAATTAATTTGACCGTGAAGAGCGGCGACACGCTGGCCGTGCTCGGCCGCAGCGGTACGGGCAAAAGCGTGCTGCTGAAACTAATCATTGGCCTGCAAAAGCCAGATTCGGGCTCGATTTGCGTCCACGAGCAGGAGATCACCCGCCTGGATCTTCGGGAGTTGAACAAGATCAGAAAAAAGATGGGATTTTTATTTCAAAACGCGGCCCTCTACGACTCCTTGACGGTTGAACAAAACGTCGCTTTCCCGTTGAAGCGCCACTCCAACATGACGAAATCGGAACGGGCCGTTCGGGTCAAGGAACTGCTGGCCAGCGTCGGCATGGAAAGCGACCTCAAGAAATTGCCTGGCGATATTTCCGGCGGCATGCAAAAACGGGTGGGCTTGGCACGCGCCCTTGCTCTCAAGCCCGGCATCCTCCTGCTCGATGAACCCACCGCAGGACTCGATCCCATCACCTCGGGCGAGATCGATGAGCTGATTCTCAAGCTGCAAGAGCAACATCACATGGCTTCGATCGTGGTGACCCATGACCTGCAAAGCGCAAAAACGATCGCGGATCGCATCGCGCTGCTCCACGAAGGCAGTGTGCTGATCGAAGGCCGCTTTGAAGACCTTGTGAAGAGCGATAACAAATTTATCGCGGAATTCATGAAACGAGAAGCTTAGGAGCGCATATGTCAAGGGCGGCGAGACTCGGAGCATTTATCATCCTGACGCTGGCGATCCTTGCGGCGGGAGTGTTCATCATCGGAAGCAAGCAGTATTTGTTCAGCCCCACCTATCGATTGAAGGCGCAGTTCGCGACGGTTGTGGGCCTCGATGCCGGCGCGGAAGTGCGGATCGCCGGTGTGCATACTGGCACTGTCCGCGAGATTGACTTGCCAAGCAAGCCGAACGACAAAGTCACAGTGCTCATGGATCTGCAACGGTCGACGCACGCGATCGTCAAGCAAGACTCCGTGGCGTCGATCGAGACGGAAGGACTGCTGGGAAATGAATATGTCGCGATCTCTTTTGGATCCCTCCAGGCGCTGAATGTGAAGGATGACGATACCATCGCGAGCCAACCGCCGCTCGTCATAGCGGACCTGATGAAGAAGGCCGACGGCATTTTGGATACAAGCCAGGAAGCGCTGAAGAACATCACGGTGGCGTCGGCAAATGTGAGCGCAATCACTGTCAAGATTAATGACGGCCAAGGAACCATCGGCGCCCTGGTGAACGACAAGCAGCTCTATACCCAGCTGGACCAGACGACCGTTGGATTGCGTGACACAGTCAATCATGCCCAAGCGGGAGTCACGGCCTTCCAAGAAGACATGGAGGCGTTGAAACAGAATTTTCTGGTGCGCGGGTTTTTCAAGAAACGCGGCTATGAAGATTCCGCAGACTTGGCGCAGAACGCAATCCCGGAGCTTCCCCAAACGGCGCCTCTGAAAACATTCACTTTCGACTCCAAGAAGCTATTCGACAAGGAAGACACCGCCAAGCCGCGGAACCAGAAATCATTGCGCGCTGCCGGCGAGTTTCTAGCGGACACGGAGTTTGGCGTGGCCGTGGTCGTAGTCTCAACGGGCGGTACGGGCGACGAACACAAGGATTTGGTTCTCACACAAGCTCGGGCCATGGTCGTTCGAGATTACCTCATCAATAATTTCTCGTTCGACGACACGCAACTCAAGACCATGGGGCGCGGCAAAGGAAAGAGCGCGACTCCTGATGCTAGCTGGGGCACCGTCGAGATCATCGTCTATCCGCCCGACACCGAAGTGCCGGCACAAACCAGCGCAGCAAATCCTAAATGAATCCCAAGATCAGTGGGTTGCCAGGCGCTTGAGGGCGTGAGTTTCGATCCCGCATAACCGCGTGTTCACTACGCGGGAATCCGCCGTCGGGCCAAATCGTGCGTAAATCGTTCGGCATGAATAGTGATTTTTTGTTTCACGAAAAAGACTACTCGTCTTGAGAACTGATTTCAGCGGTGCTCAATGACAGGTGCCATCATCCACATACTGCCCGCTGGCCGCCATCGCCGCCAAAGATCGCGCGCAGGTCAGTATCTGCTGATCCAATGGATCATTTTTCAATGCATCAGCGGGCGTGTAATTCATCGATGTGTGCGCCGCGACGAATCGATCGCTCAGCTTCTTCATATTGTCAAACTCGTTCGAAAGCAATTGATAGGCATTTCGATCGGAATCCGTGGAAGCAGCCACCGCTGCCAATCTGAGGTTCCTCAGCGCGGGCCCGCGGTAAAGTGCTATCCAGTCATCTCCGACCGGAAACCCATTTTGCACGGCATTTGTCAGGGCAATTCGCCATTCGCGGACGTTGGCCATTTCTTCGATGCTTTCCTGTAAGAATTCTTTGGAGAATTCGGATTTTCCCCCGGAAACTGTCGTTACTGTATTCGCGGTAGAGCCTGGCAGCGTCAAGGTAGTCTGGTTTCCGTTGAAGGTAAGGGAGCCGTGCGTCAACCGTGCCAGTGCTTCAAGTTCAACGTAGGACCTGCCTTGCATTCGGACAATCGGGGCTTGGCCGGGTTGGCCATTAAAGACGAGCGCCCGGTTATCCTCGCCGGCTTGCGACAGGACCATGGCGGGCACGGCTAGAAGCGCTGTCAATATCAGCCACTTCATCGGTGATTTCTTTCGCATGATTCCCCCTCCATACTGTAAAGACAGCGATTCACCGAAGATGTCCGATTCAGGACATAGAGAGAAATGAGAAGAGAATGTTCCCGAACTGTGATGGCAGGACGGTTCGTAACAAATGTGTGGGTTATTAACCAGAACGGCTGGCAGTGCTCCAGAAACAGGCGTTGCGCGGACTTTTCCTTCATCCTTGCCGTCCTGCCAAAATACGCAGCCACAAAACGACTGTGTGCACAAATGAACAGACGCCTATTTTTGAGGATTGTAGGATGCCTGCATAAACGGCGAGGGGAAAATGTCAGGGACCGGAAAGCAAGGGCTGGGCCGAGTTCTTTTCATTCCCTCGCCGTCCTCCGAATTCGGCTGGGAAGAAAGAAAGACGAATACCCGGCAGACCTTGAAGAGCTGCCAGGGGGTCCTTCCCGGATATGGATTCGGGCTTCGGAAACGCCTCAGTTAAGTCGTGCCCCAACGGCGAGAGGGCCATCCTCCAAGGTCGCTACCCGCGACTGGGATCAGCGGATGGCCCCTCACGCTCGTGAGCGAACTGCTACTCAATCCAGCGTTGTTTGAGGGCTGCCCGATCATCATGCTCCGGCGGACCAGACCAGTGGGACGTCGTAGCACGGCTTGATTTCGTTGGGATGGATCCACATCAAGCTTCGGAATGTGAGCCATAACGAACAGATTTCTTAGCCTCTATCTGTCAGATTAGACTTGCCGCGATTATAGCGCTTGGGAAGGTGCGCAAAAGCTGCGCGTAAGCGAGGAATCGGCACCTTGAATCTAGAGCTCGTTTGCAGAACAATCACTCAACCGTAGTAGAGTTTCTCCGGGCCTTTCTCCGGGCGCTGAAGGCCGCGTCGAACACGCGCCGGGCACGGCGACTCTTCCTCATTGCAAGCATAGCTGCTGCATTCCCGGTGCTCTCTGCGATACTCGCGATTTTTTACATCAGCTTCGACCGCACGAATTTGCCGGATCCGGACGCTTTCCTTCGCTTTGAGCTTCCCACCACAGGTCACGTTTACGACGCGAACGGTCAAATCCTATTTGAACTGGCCCGAGAACGACGGCAGGTTATCCAGTACAAAGACATTCCTGTAGTCGTACGGGAGGCGATACTCTCGGCCGAAGATGAAAACTTTTTCAGGCACTCGGGAGTGGATTATTCCGTATTCCTGCGCGTTCTGGCGAAGATAAACATCCGGGCCGTGCTCGCTCACCTCAAGAGCTCGAAGGGTGCGGATCGCCAGCAGCGGGCGCTGATGTTTCCACAAGGCGGCTCGACAATTACCCAGCAGTTGGTGCGCGGCTACTTCCTGCAAAAACTTACCAGCACGGAAAACGGCAGCAAGCCGCAACACCACGGCATCCTCCCCCGCGTACTGGAGTGCTTCCTCGGCGTCCCTTCTACCAACAAGCTCCTGCGGAAAGTGGAGGAGATACGTCTCTATTTGTGGATCGAGAGAGAGATGCGGGTGCACTACGGGTCCAAACAGAGAGCCAAAGAAGAACTGTTCGCGCGCTACGCAAGTTTCATTTATTTGGGTAATGGCCGCTACGGTTTCGCAGCGGCTTCGCAATATTATTTGGGCAAATCAATTGGGTCGTTCACCGCGGAAGACGCAGATGAGGCTGCACTGCTCGCGGGCATCACCAAATCCCCCGGGGAATACGCTCCGACCTGTGCAGACGCTCAGAAACCGTTGCGCAGGCGGAACCAGATTTTGGCACTCATGGCGGAAAATCACTATCTTTCCGAAGAGACTGCCCATCGCTTCCAGCAAACCCCGATTCGGCTAGCCGTTCGTGTACCTGAACCCATCGAAGCACCTGCGGCGGCAGAAAATGTTCTCGAAGAACTCAAAGCACTTAGTCTCAAACTCGGGCCTGCGGCCAGCCCCGATCTCGGAATTGGTCAACTCTTGGAAGGCCATATCCAAGTTTATTCGACGATCGACAACCGCATCCAACATATTACGAACACCGGGCTGGCAGACGGCTTAGGGCTCTACGAAAAACGGCATCCTCTCAGCGCTGGACTGATTCAGGGATCTGTGGTTGTTCTGCGGAACAGCGATTCCGCCATTCTTGCGGAATCGGGAGGGCGGGAGGTCTTCAAGGGCCATAACAACCGGTACCGAGACTACAACCGCGTCACACAGTCTTTACGCCAACCCGGTTCAACCATGAAGCCCATCGTCTACCTCGCAGCCTTTCGTCAAGGCAGTTTCGACCTCAACACCCTCGTGCCCGATGAACCAATCTCGCTGGTTACCGTCAGGAATCGTCCTCTCAAGTGGATCTCAAACTTCGACGGTGAATTCAAAGGGATGATCCCGGTGCGGCAGGCGCTCGCAGAATCAAGAAACGCAGCCACCATCTGGATCGCGGAGCAAATAGGGATGGACTCTGTCTTGAAAACCGCGCGTGGCCTCGGCATCCACACCAAGCTGGAACCGTACGCAACCACGGCCCTTGGGGCATCCGAAGTCTCTTTGCTCGAGCTTGCAAACGCATATCGCGCGATGGCCAGCGACATATCCGCGGACCCACACGTAATCGATCGGATCGAAGACGCAGGCGGACAAGTTGTTTACAGCCACCAGCCGCCTCGCCGCGATTCGAATGCTGCCGATTTTGCGTTGACTATGATTCAGGAGGGCCTGCGCGGAGTCGTGCGCATTCCTTCGGGCACCGCACATGCGCTCGACTCGATGGCCTTTCCGATCCCGGTGATGGGAAAAACGGGCACGACGAATGGGTATCGAGACGCCCTCTTTGTGGGATCGACGTATGGGCCCGAGGGGATCACAGTGGCAGTACGCATCGGGTTTGATGACAATCGCACCCTGGGCCGGCAGGAAACAGGAGGCCGTGCAGCGCTTCCCGTGTTCAGAGAAATCATGCTGAAGATTTACCAGGAAAAGCTCGCTGGTCCCGCCCCGCCCTTCCCAGTGGAAATGGAAAAGGACATCGACGCCTATTTGAATGGCGAACTCCCCGGAGAAGTACCTACTCCGCTTGTGAATTCACCAGCCGCGATGGGACTCGCCGGAGTTGGAAAAAAGGTTTGCGGTTCGGAGATGATGCTCACGCCGACGACTCTTTGCGCGTTACTTCGGAACCTGCCACACGGCATCTACCGCAGCACAAATGAACGTGGTCATTTGCTATTTACCAACGACTGAATCCCGCTAAGTTGACCAAAACCCTCTTCGCCGGGTCATGAAAGGCGACGAAGCCCCCGCTTAAACTCGCGTCTTCCTCAACAGAAATGGCTTTCGGCAGCTTCCTAATCTGAGGAACTCGCCTTCTGGTCCTTCACTTCCAATTCGTTTACTACCTGTTTAACGTTGGGGATATTGGCGGCAAGGTTCTCCACCGAGGCGCGCCTGGCCTGCGAATTAACGTTGCCCGTAAGCGTAATCACGCCGTTCTTTACGGCATATTTCACGTCGTTATCCAGTTTATGTTGTATCAGAACCGCATCAAAGTTCTTCCCGATCCCTTCGTCCAGGTCCGAGTCCACTTTTTTCGCCAGGCTTTCACTACCCGGAGGACGCACGGCAATCTGGTCAGCAATCACCTGCCCTGCGCCGATGGAATTGGCAATAGATTCGGCTTGCGACTTGTCCGCCTCTGTAGTCGTCGTACTAGTAAGAGTTACCACGCCCTTGTCCCGGTCCTGGCTGACGCTGACATCTTTGAGTCCGGCTTGATCGAGCGACTGCCGGATGGCGTCCGACACATCCGGTGATTTCGTCGGGGTGCTCGAACATCCCGCAAGAGTGCCAACGGCGAGAACACTCAGCAAAGCACCAGAAAGTATATTCGATTTCATATTTCTCCTTTTCTCAACCTTAGGCTTGAGCTGCGCTCGGTAAGTCCGCGTCCTCATGAAAAATCAAGAGTTCCAAAAGACTAAAGACACTTCAGTTCAATATTCCACTCGAGCAACCTTAAGGAAGTTCGGAAGTTGTGTCTGTACAAAATGGGACGGACCCTCATACGTACATCCACCCAGGTTAGCCAAATCTTTTTTACTTACCCGACGTTTTTTCAGATTTCTGGTGCGCTTCTTGCGAGGACCTGAATGCGTTGGTCGAGTGCTCCATGGCTTGCTTGGACAGTTCGTGTCCCGTCAAATGATCCTCTTTGCCGTGGTGGACGGCCGCCGAACGGTGGGCGTGTGCCGCCAGTTCGTGAAGCTCAGCGGCCCTCTGGTGCGAATTTTGAGGCATATCGTTTCCTTTCGAGAAGTGTGGATGCGTAGAAATCATCCTCATCGGCCGCGCGATCAATCAGCGCGGGAATCGCCCACTTTGATGGCGAGCGCCAGCCACGCAAGTTCTTCATCAACGATGGCAAAGCCGTCGCTGAACTCTAGCTCCATTCCTCTAACAGCAGTACAAGCGCTGTTAAATTCAAGCTGATCGAGTGATGAGAAGGCTAAGGCATCAGAGACTTCGTTCCAGGTTGAGAGGTGATCCAAATGTATGGAGCTTCTCATAGATCGGCCTCGCTTGTTCTTGTTCCTTTACCATCCGTGATGTTCCCATTGGCGGTCCTATATGCGCAGTCCGCCAAACAGATATACGACTAGCATAATAATAAGGACCAACCCGACGATCCCGACGCCTCCGCGATTTCCCCACCTTGAATATCCGTAGTAGCCGCCGCCGCCGCCGAACAACAGCAACAACACAATAATTAGCAGTAACATGCAAATCTCCTCTTAAGTTGCAAGAACATCTTCTTCCGCTTTCCAAACGCGACTTTGCTTTCAAGCAGGCACGCCTAGCAAAATTCTTTGATCTCTGGCAGCAATCCACGGCCCCGCTGTTATTTGCCGAATACCTTTTTGACCTGCCCGACTTTCTCCTGGACTTTCCCGGCCACTTCCTCGGCTTCCCCTTCGGCCTCGAGGTCCGGATTGTTTACCAGTCTCCTGGTTTTCTCCTTCACTTTCCCTTTCAGGTTATGCAGCTTGCCCTCGATCTCATCTTGCATTCCTGGCTTCATTGGCTTGCTCCCTCTCGCATGCTTCCAAGCATCCCGCCGCGACCTATAGACTCCATTTGCGCACGGCGTTCCTAGTCGATTTTCCCCTTGCAGATCACATGCCCGCATTTGCATTCAATGTCCGGTGTTTTTTCCATCGTTTCACATTGTACGCTGCAATATTTTCCTGCATGGGTCGTGCACGAGCAGTTCGGATGAGCACACTTTTTCACATTGTCAGCCGCCATTTGTCTCTCCTTGGAGCAGAATTTCCATCTCAAACTCTCAAGTACCGGAGAGATCCCACGGCGCTTGTAGTTTGAAAGACTGATCTCTGATCTCCGTAAAGATAAGAGAATTCACAATTTGTGTCTGTACAAAACAGCGCACTGCGGGATATGCACCCGTGATTGAGAAAAAAACTCAGTAACGAACGGTCTCTTTATTGGACCGCCTCGTGATCCACACTGGAGGCTTGGTGTTACAAATGATTCTGTCGCTTTTCGCAAAGGCGCGAGCGCTGCCAATTACATTCTCGCCAGGGCGTTTAGCGCTCGTGCCACCTGCTTGATCCTCGAACCGATGCCTCTCGACACAGTCCCAGCCCTTCTCACCGATAAATCCACAATTGTCTCAAAGTGAACAGACTTCCATTTTCATGACTCCTACTATCTCATTGCGCGATGGCCATTCTCGGACGGGGATGCTATGCCGCTCGAGGAATGAATGTCCCTAATTCCTCGGATAGAGTTGAGAAGGCAAGAACAAGGATGGATTTCAGGACTTCCAGGTGAGCTCGGGCCTCATTCATATCGTGCTCCTCGAGAACTTCAGCACGCTTGTCTTCTATTTCCCAAGCGAGAGTCCAAGAACCACATGAGGTGCGACGCCGCCCAGGTCTGTGGTGAGTGTGGGACCGGACAAGGCGGCGTTTGCGGCGAACCTCCATCGATCACGTTTCCTGTCGCAACTTTCTTTCGGAAACCTCTTCAACGTGCACAATGAGAACGGGTTTCTTCAGCTGGTCCACTCAACTTCCTCGTAGCAGAAATCCTCTTGAAACGGCCACGAACACGCAGACGAATTGCGGAGAAATTGCAGTTGGAATTCATAGGCGGAGTAGGCCAGAAATCGCTCGATTCGGACTAAGAAGCAGTGGTGCTATGACCGAGACAAATGCGGGCGGAACTGGGGCGTAAATGCGTGATTTTCTTTCGTGGTAGGGAGGAAGTTAATGGCAACTCAATGGGGGCAAAACCAGCGGATGAGTGAGGAAGATCTCGTACGGGCGGCGCAGCATGGCGACTCCCAAGCACTAAACTCGCTTTTCCGCCGCCATAACCAATCGCTTTTTCATTCGGCGTTGAACGTCATGGGAAACCTCGAAGACGCAGAGGACGCCTTACAGGACGGTCTGCTATCGGCCTTTCGGAACCTGAGAAGATTCGAGGGTCGCTCACAGTTCTCGACGTGGCTCACGCGAATTGTGATAAATGCTGCCCTGATGCGTCGCCGCAAAATGGCAGCCCGTCCGGCCACGTCACCTGTCGAACAGTACAGCGGGGATAACATTCCGGCCACAGAGCAACTGGTTTCGAAGAGCCAGACACCCGAGCAGCAGCTTGGCCGGCTTGAAATATTAGGGATGTTCAAGAACCACGTCGAACAGCTTTCCCCCATGCTTCGCACGGTTTTTATCTTGCGCATGATGCGCGAGTACAGCACTCATGAGGCCGCGAAGATATTGAGCGTGCCGGAAAATACAGTGAAAGCCAGGCTGTGGCGCGCGCGCCGTGAACTGGCGAAGAGCCTGCGCCGAACTTCTTTTTGTGGGGTGAATGCATCCTCAATGCCTAGCCCGAGATTTAACCCGCCTTCGGTAGATTGATCCGGAGACGCTTTCTTGAATGACCGAACTAGAGTGCATTCCGCCGGTTGTCCACTATTGCAACGATGTGTGCATTCTGGCACAGCTCATTTTGGGAGAGCTTGGTAAGCTCCTTGCAACACGCTGGATAGGAGCACAACAAGACATGAAACGCATTCACAAGAAATCTGCAACCCTTGCCAGCTTTGGAACCGGCACCAGCCTGGGCGGGAAAATTTCGCAGTATAGAAGTAAGCAACATATTTACAAGCAAGGCGCCCGGGCATACACGCTTTTCTATATTCAAGAGGGCGGGGTGCGGCTCACCACCCGAACGAATTCGCAAGCTGCGGCAGTTACCGCTATTCTGGGCGTCCATGATTTTTTCGGGGAGCTTTGCCTTGCAGGCTATCCGCTCCGGCTGTCCACGGCCGTCGCACTGACTGCTAGCTCCATTCGCACCATCAATAAGTCAAAGATGCTCAAGATGCTTCGCAAAAAAAACAAAACGTCGAACGCCCTGGTGGCCTATCTGCTGTCCAGCGTAAAGAACTACAGCGATCATGTGGCGAACCTGCTGACTTCCTCCGCGGAACAGCGTTTGGCGCGCGTACTGTTGAGGCTGGCGCACTTGGATAAGAATGGAGGAGCGGTTGCCGAAATTCCTCATTTGAGTCATCAGGTTCTGGCGGAAATGGTGGGGACAACGCGCTCGCGAGTGAACCTCTTCATGAATCGATTCCGCAGGAAGGGATACATCGATTACGATGGGGGATTAGAGGTGCGCCAAACGCTGCGCAAAGCTCTTCGGGGTTAGGAAGTATCCGTAATCTACTGAACCTCAAGGGATTAACGAAGTTTGGCGCAGATCAGCCCGCGGCGGGCCAGCTTGAAGTGTTCAATATTGCACAGTTTTAGGAATCACCTCTTGTGCTACTGTTGAGCATGTTGCCTTCTCCGATTCGACGTGTATCTGACCCGTCACCCCCTCGCGCAACTCGTAAAACACAACCTAAAATTGCTGCGTTCGATGTGCAGTTGTTTCTGGACTCGGCCGGCCTCGGGAGAAAAGTATCCAAATTTGGAGCAAAAGAAACGGTCCTCGGGCAGGGCCATCCCGAGAGGAGTGTGATGTACATTCAAGAGGGCGGCGTGAAGCTGACGGTAGTCAATGAATCCGGCAAAGAAGCTGTTGTATCGATTCTGGGGCCTGGAGACTTCTTTGGAGAAGGATGCCTTGCAGGTCAATCCGTTTCTGTGGCCACAGCGACCACGATTGCGCCAACCACTCTGCTCGTCATTGCGAAAGACAAGATGATTCAGGTACTCCACAACGAAAGCGAGTTCTCCGATCGCTTTATTGCTTATATGTTGGCCCGGAACCTCCGAGTTGAGGAGGATCTGATCGACCAACTCTTTAACTTGAGCGAAAAGCGCCTGGCGCGCACGCTTTTGCTGCTCGCACGTTATGGCGCTCGCGGGCAGCCTGAAAAGATACTTCCCAAAGTAACCCAGGAGCTGCTGGCAGAGATGATCGGCACAACCCGCTCCCGGGTGAATTTCTTCCTGAACAAGTTCAGGAAACTGGGGTTCATTCAGTACGATAGCGACCGCGAGATCCATGTCGATCAATCGCTTCTGAATGTTGTCCTACACGAATAGATCAGACCTTTTGCGATCCGAATTTCGCTGGAAAAATAAGTGCGCGGAGAGTAAGGAACTCAGTGAATTATCTCGCCGAGTTTGCGGCAGCGGTTTCCATGAAACCGAGCATGGCCTGCTTTAATTGCGAGTCTACTTCGTCGGCAATGGTCATCACGTCGAGCAGGACGGTGCCAAAATCCACGCTGCCAAGATTGTTTTGCAGAGTATTGAAGATGCTGACCTGCAAGATTCGCGATTCTTCCACGAGCATAGGGACGGTGTAGCCTTGCTTGCGACGGAGAAGTCCATGCTCGCGTGCGGCGCGGGAAATCGGAGATTCGGCGTCAGGTGGAAGACGAAGGCGACGCACGAGGTCGTTCAGGAGAAGCGGTAGATGGCCAGTACGCTCTTGGTAGGTCAGTGAAATGGCGGTGAGTTCGTCGGTGTGGTCGACGCGAGCCATCCACATTTGAATGGTTGTATCCAAATCACGCTCCAGAATGGCTGCGACGCGTTCTTTGTTGATGGCGATGTGGGCCGAAGGATTCGAGAGCTTCTTTCTAATGATCTCCGTGATTTCACCGAAGCCGATGGGTTTCACCAGAACTTGGTCGGCCTGCAGGAGGATGGCGGTCATAGCGGCTTGGAGGACGGGGTAATTGCTGAGCACGAGCGTTACAGCGTTGGGCTGTGCCTGGCGCATCGCATTGACAACGGTGAATCCATCGGAGGCGTCTGGCATGTGAAGGTCGGAGAGCAAGACCTCGAAGTGTTCGGTAGAAATGAGTCTGAGGGCTTCGCTTACGGAAGCGGCGGGCGCCACCTCAAACCCGTGGCTTTCCAATCCCTCCTGATACGAAACCCGGACGTCTTCTTTGTCTTCCGCAAGCAGAATTCGAGGTTTTTTCATCACAGGTTCGCCCTTCCAAAAGGAACTAGAGTCTCATCGTATGGTCATTCAGAGCAGGAATCAGAACGAATAGCAGTTCCGACGAGCATTCCCCGCGGGCTCTGCCAGCTGGGGCAGTTCTATGGACGTCTAAAATGCTCGGCGACCCTTTAGAGACTATCCCTGTTGAAGCGAAGGTTGTTGACGTCGGAGTGGCGTCGCTCCATATCCGTGGACAGACGACGTGATTGACGCGTTGCCATATGAGAAACTTGGCGCGGGCAGCGACGGAAACATCCACCAGAAACTTGGGACGGAACCACGATATTCAGAAGATCGAATGCCAGAAATTTCAAATGATGGAATCAAACCCGACGGCTCGGAAGAGATTTCGGGGCGCCGCGGTTTTATGCCTTTGCAAGTAAGAACAGTTAGGACCTGGAATGAGCTAGAGGTGATTCGTCCTGCGTGGGAGAGAATTTTGCAGGGTGCAGAAGCTCTGACCATATTTTCCACTCTCGAATGGTTGGGAGCCTGGTGGAAGGCGTTTGCAAAGGATGAAGAGCTCGAAGCGCCGGTTTTCTCAAATTCGGACGGCGAGATAGTAGGCGTTGTTCCTCTCTATTCAGACTGGGTCGAAACAGCACTTCCCTTTCGCGTCAGACGACTGCGTTTGGTCGGGGATGGCTCGGAAGACTCGGATAATCTCGATCTGATCGTCCGTGGTGGTTATGAAGACTTCTGTACTCAAGCGTTTCTATCTTGGCTGGAATCGAACCCACACTGGGACATTTGCGAGCTGAACACTCTTCCTTTGGATTCTGCCTCGCTGCAGTCATTGATTGCGAATCTGAAACATCGCGGGTGGACCTTGCGGCGATTGGAACGACCGCGGTCGAGGATCCCGTTGCCGGACACTTGGGAAAATTACCTCCAGCAAACGATCTCAAAAAAGGAAAAGACGAAGATTGGTTACTACACGAACCGTTTGCAGCAGCGTTTTAGCGTCTCGGTCACCAGGTGCAATGATGTGCACGCGCTACCTGGATCTCTTGGCGCACTGTTCGAGCTCCACCAGAAACGCTGGCATTTGAAAGGAAAGCCGGGGGCGTTTGGCTCCGTACAACGATGCGAACTCTATTACAGCGTGGCGGCTTCTTTTATGCAGCGCGGTTGGCTCGAATTCTGGATCATGGCGCTGGATGGAAAAGCGGTCGCCGCACAGTTCGGCTTCAGATATCGCGATGCAGTTTATTCCTTGCAGGAAGGCTTTGATCCGGCGTATGCGTCCGACCGCGTCGGCTATGTGCTTCGGGCTCATGTCCTCAAGATGCTGATAGGCCAGGGCGTCAGCCACTATGATTTTCTCGGAGAAGAAGACCCAAGCAAAAACCGCTGGGGGGCCCAGGTGGGATGCTACGCAGACATCCATTTTGCCCGGCCGCTGACGCGAGGCGCCATTTACCTGAGAATGGATCAAACAACGCGCGCTTTGAAAAGCTGGCTTCGAACAAAGCTTCCGTCTCCAGTTCTGCGGGCTCTTCGAAAGGGTAAATCATGAGCGACAGCGCTTTGCAGCTACACACTTCGCCAATTCAGAATCGACGAAAGCTTCCGAACTTTTGACTGGTCCGCGACTTCCATCAGCCTTTGAAACAAAGCGCCGCATCCCCGAGCTTGCTGAAGATGGACATCGCATTTGCCGCAGAGTCGGCCGTCTGAGTGAAGTAGTTGTGTCACTGCCTCGAGCAGTCCTCTCTGGCATGGTTGCCGCATCAGTTTGCATTTGCCTGCAGCGGCAAACTCACGAACTGATTTCGAACTGTTCGCGGGGGCGAACGCTCGGTCAGCGGCGAGGAACATATCCAGATCCTGATCGTTATCACCGATGGCGACAACGGGCTCGTCTTCGAATCTCAAGTATTTCTTCGCCCATACCAAACCAGAACCCTTATTGATGCCCATTGGGACGATGGTCGTGTCCACGTCTGTCGGGAGGAATGTCAAACGTTCCAACCCCGCACGTTCAAGAATGCCTCGGACCTCCACTTCCGACAGACCCTGTGTACGATCTCGCTCGTAGCGGAAAGCGCGCACGGCAGTCTGATAATTAGGATCGACGAATACTCCTGGGAGCGATTGGATTAACGTTTTGCAGCGCTCCAATTGCTCGGCAGCTTCCGGATCGACGAGCGAGATTTCGCTGTGTGCCAGAGCATCGACAAATAGGCAGCCGGATTCGGAGACCCCTCCTGGCAGACCGTAGGCCTCGCAGTATTGCCGGACGTCCGTGACGCTGCGCGCGGTGTTAAGGATCACGGAGAATTCGTGACTCTTAAGCCTCGCCAGTGCGATCAGACTGCTGGCCGTCGCTTGAGGAAAACCGAAGACATCGGAATCGAAGACCCCGTCGAGGTCAAGAAAGATGAGTCTCCGATTGGAAGGCGGGAGGGGGCGGTTGGGAAGCAGCGACGCCGAAAATAGATTCATTTGATGAACCAAGAAATTTCGAGATAGAAAAAGGCGTTCGTGCCATAGCCTCAGATCCTCGCTGCGCGCCGCAAGATCAAGCACGGCGGCAGCTCGCTCCGTCACTGCAAGGCCGTGCACCAACTTCCAAAGCAGAATCCGGCCGACGATTTCAGAATCACCACTCAGCTGGATATAGCGCGCGATCAGTTCGTTTTCGTCCTCTGCGGAAAGACGGAATTCGAAGACTGCGCTTGCGAGATCGTAGGCAGGATCAACGATGTATAGCTCGGTGCGGCCAAAATTATGGTGTTCGTAATCAACCTTGAAAAAAGTATTACGAGATTTGACCCAGTCGCCCGGCTTCATGTTCCCGTCAATTAATGCGGGGGCGCGGCACGCGTGCTGCGCTAGATTCCGATGGAGAGCCGTCACTTTCAAACGGCCAACGATCGAGCCGTATGCTCTTCTCAGTGAATCGATCAGCACACTCCAGCCCGTCCAACCGTAGCCCGGGCTGATTGCAAAGGTAGGATCCTTTTTCAGACGCAGTGTCGCCGCGCGAGCCGCAACATAGGCTGCGAGACGTTTGATTGGCGGCGTAACCGGATCGCCCTCAACACTTTCGAGCCACTCCATATATACGAGGCCATCTCGAAGGCCAAGCATTTGGGGAACGAATCCAGCAAGCTGCTTGCCCGCAAAAAAAGCCTGATAACCAAGCCAGCCCCAGCCCACACTTTTCGCAAGAACGCGCCTGACTTCGGGCGGCGCTCCATTTTTCGTCAGGCGGACATCAAATACGCGCTTGAGTCGGCACTGGAAACCATCCTGAAAATGTTCTTGGAGACGCGCATTGAGCTCGCCGGTTCGGCTGTTTTGCACGAGCTGAACTCCGTCCCATCCCAGGGCTTGGAAATAGCTCGCTAGAAGGGGTTGGACTGAGCGGGGTTCGAGAATACGATTCTTGTGAAGGGCGTTCGACTCCAAACGAATCAGCTTTGTGCCACGCGTCTCCTCCGTGATCGGCAGGCGCCAATCGGGACGCGCCGGGTGCATGGCCGCCAGGAGAAAAATTTTATCAGGTGGCACTCCCCTTTTGCGCAGAAGGTTGAGCATCAACTGGAAGGTGTTACCCGTATTCGGAGACTCGTCGATGAGGAGCACTCGCACGTCCGGAGAATGGAGAGACTGGAGCGCGGTCTCCTCCCAAGGCGAAATTCCCTTCTTCGGCCGAATGGTGCACCAAGACACTGACGCCCAGCCAAGCTCGGAGAGTTTAGCCTTCGCAGCTGGAGCAAAATATGCACCCATCGAACGAGGGCCGATGATCAAGAGCGGCGATTGGCGATTCTCTTGAGAAGCGCTGAATAACTCGGCAAGCGAGAAGGCATCTTGATGCGCAAGATCCTGACTGCGGTACCCGGAAGGCAGGTGCATGCGGCGATTGAGGAGACGCTTTGGTAGAGGCGTGGCAATGCAGTGTCCTATCGATTTTCGTAACTCATTTAGTTCCTGCCGGGCGGGCTTACCTGTTCGGACGAGAAGTTCGCAGATCGCATCGACCTGAGAGGTCCATTTTCTCCTCCAGAGCGCGGCGCGCGATTTTTGCGGAAAGCTCGCGAGGCGATAGACGACGTTGACTATTTTCTGAGCCAGAAAGATAGGAATTCGAAGTCTGGGAAACTTCCGGGAGATCTTCGAAAGAACCGGAGAAGTTTCCCCCAAATAGTCGTCGAGAGTGCAGCTGAGACCGGAGGCGAACAGATACAGATTGACTTTGCATTCTTCGATCTCCCAGGGAACCGTTAACGAGCTCAACTGGTTCAGTGATTCATGGAGATGCTCGAATAACTCAATCACCGATAGAACCGGATCAAGCGCCCATCCATAGAATGAATAAAACTGCTCCTCGGAGCAGATTGCTGGGCGGGGTTCTCCAGTCTCTGGAACAGGCCCTTGCGTGCTAACGGTATCGATCACTGATCATTTCCTGGTTATTGTCGAAATGCAATTCCTGGCGCAGCAGCGGGAACCTAAGCTGGACAGAAGTAGCCGGGTCAGGTCACGCACGTGAAATCGAGGAGTTACTCGGAGTCTCTTTAACCGGGGGCATAATGAGACCCCAACGTTTCTTCAATTGGAGTGAAGATCCAGCGGTGAGGAGATCCTGAAAGAGCCACCAGAAAATTCGCGGATTGCGGCGCGCTTGGGTGAGCGAATAAGGAAGCCAGCCGTGACCAAATGGCACGTACACGCGAACGGGCACACTCATTTCGCTGGCGACTTTCAAAGCCTGTTTCATCGGAAGGCCGTACAGCAGCTCAAGGGAGCAGGGAGTCTCTGTCTGGCGAAGGCGTTCCAAAGCTTTTCTGCTGAGGTCTGCGTCGTGTGTCGCGACGGCCACGCACCGTGCACGACCTGCCAGCCGGTCAATGACGTTTAGAAAGCCTTCGCGAGTATTTATTTCTCGATGTTGAGGATCCGGCCACTGCCCTTTGACTACGCGAACATGCAGACCAAGATCCGCGGCAATGCGCGCGTCATCGATGCTTCTCACCCATCTGCCAGGCAAAGTGCAGCCTAGATGAGCATAGGAGCGCGCCGCTTGCGCAATCATCGAAAATGTCCGATCGGCTGTTTCGTGCCCCAAAGAGTCGAAGTGGACGAGAGTATTCTCCTGCCGGGCTTGTTCTAGCACCTCGTGGAGAAGTGCCCCGTCATAGTTGAGCGAAGGAAGCTTGAGGGACAGATAACAGTCCATATTCTCGGCAGCCAATTGAGAGAGCGCGGAGGTGTACGCATTCGCTATCCGCTCAGGTGAATCGTTCTCGATATTCCAAAAACAGATCGTGGCGCCAAGACCCAGTCCGAAGAGACGCCGGCATGTGCTCATGGCATCGCCAAGTTCGGGCCCAGCAATGTAAGCCCTGCCGACGTGCTTCGCCACGGCTTCCCAAGTAGACCAGATCACCTTATTGAGCTTGCGGTTCATTCCATTTTTCCATTCGCGGCCGCTTGAAACCGCCGGATCACTGATTGGAATGCATCCACCGCCAAGGCGACGACGCTTCTCACTCGGAAGGGATACGCTCGAATTGTTACGGTTTGAATCTCATCCGGTGTCCAGATTCGCGTCCAGGTATCAGCGTTACCCAAGAATTCAAAGGAAGCGAGCCCTCTCGAAGCTGCGTAACGAATGGTCTCGGCAAGTAGCAACATGCCGGGGGAGCATCGTGCATACTCTGCGCGGTAGCCAATCTTCAGGAGCCAGAAGCCGCGCCCAGATTCGAGGGCGAGCTGCATCGCGACCGCTTTACTGCCAACCCGCAAAAAACATATTCGCAAGATTCCTGCAGCGCTGGCGGCAGCAGCATAGTGGCGGTAGAACGGGCCGCGCAAGTCGTCGCGCGCAATGGCGCTTCCCTCGCTTCCCTTCCAGTTCGCAGCCTCGACTTCCAAAGCCTCTTCAAGAATCGGCGCGAGTTGCGAGGGAGTCGGCGAGAGAATCTGGTAGCTGAGCGGACCAATTTTCTCGGCGGTTCGAGCGGCTCGCCGCAAATCCGAGCGACGCCCGCTATTGAGCTGACTCTCTGGCTTCCCCCAGCCCTCGTGTAACAAAATGCGAGGGTACGGTTTAGCTGGACGAATAAGTACCAGTCCACGTCCGCGGTAGGCCTCTTGAATGGCGGAAACGGTCGGTGAATTGGCAGAAATTCTGGCCAGAAAAAGAGGAGAGCCCAGCTTGAGGAGGGCATTTGCAAGGTTCTTAAGAGCCGCGGCGTCGGAAAACACTAAATCGGTTGGCTCGCGAAGAACTTTGACTCCAAGATGTTCCAATCGGCCAAGAACGCCATTGGCGCGGGCAAGGGGCGCAATGGCCCCAGTTTGCGATCCTGTTTTGGCGACGACGAATTGGAGTTTCCCATCGAGCGGCAAGGTGGCGCAGCAGGATTCGCTCCAAAGACATTGTTGAATCGGGCTGGTCATGTCGCCCTCGAGAGCTCGCCAATATGGGGCAATATCGTCGATCCGACGCGGGCTAGCCGTGGGCAGTTCCCCGCTCCTATTTTCGGCATGATTGGCATTTATGCTGACCGGAACCTGAGCCACACGCGCAGCTGGGATCACTTGAGAGAGAACTGGCGAATTGTGAGCGCGATGCATGTGGACCGGCTAGTAGACTCTTTTTCTGCTCTTACGATAATCTTTAGGTTCAAATGCGCGGAAAACGGGAATTGTTAGCAAGTTTCTCTTCTCGGACAGGGCTCACCAGAGTGCTGGAGACCTTGCCCCAGCGCCGCGCTTTGATCATCCTCAATTACCACCGCATCGGAAACGCGGACGAAACTCCATTCGACTCGGGAGTATTTTCTGCCACGGCGGAGCAATTTGATTTGCAGATCGCTTACCTGAAGCGGCGTTTCCACATAGCAAGTTTAGAGGAAGTGTTCGCCATGATGGATGGCGACACCCCTCAGGCGACGAGTGTGCTCATCACCTTCGACGATGGTTATCGGGATAACTACACACTGGCGTTTCCTATCCTTCGCTCGAATGGAGTGCAGGCTGTGTTCTTCCTGCCTACCGCATTCATCGGCACTGGGAAACTGCCCTGGTGGGACATCATTGCCTACATCATCAAACGGAGTGTTAAGAGTCGCATTCATCTCGAGTATCCGGAACCTGTTGACTTTGAGCTGACACGCGATCAAGCAAGGCAAGTGTGCATCCAGATCCTGCGGGTCTTCGCACAGACTGCCGTGAAAGATACCGAACGCTTCCTAGCTGATCTCGAAAGGGAATGTGAAGTATCGCGGCCTGAAGCTGGGGCCGAGCGTTGTTTCCTGAATTGGGACGAAGCCCGTGACATGCAGCGGCAGGGCATGGCGTTCGGCTCTCATACCCACAGCCACGAGATCTTGACTAAGCTTTCGCCAGAGTTGCAGCGGGAAGAAGTTCGTTATTCGCGCGAGATAATGGAACGCGAGCTTAATCGGCATCTAGATATCCTTGCCTACCCTGTCGGACTGAAGCATTGTTTCTCCGACGAAACGATACGCGCACTTCAAGATACGGGCTATCGAGCGGCATTTTCGTTTTACGGGGGCTCGAACCGCACGCGAAGTATTCGGCCCTTCGACATAAGGCGCTATGGAGTGGCCGATCAGAGCTATGCCCGCTTCCGGCTGCAAACTACCTTGAGAGCCATCACTGGCACTGGATCGTTCTGAAGGAGGTCAAGCCAACGCGTAAGTTAAGCCCTTAAGCAAGTCCTTCATTTACTTAAGTTTAAGCCAGGAGTTAAAGAGACTCCTGGGCCGCTACGGCTGTTAAACCCTCCCACTTTCCTCAACCCCATCCTACCTATCCTCCTAGACACAACGGACACCTGGGGACAGCCTTTGGGCAGTTCCCCTTTTTTGGACTCTTGGGCAGATGTATTCAACGCGGCGCTCCTGTATCCACAGTAGGCAGGGGCGCGTGTTGCATTTGGGCACGGAGCTTAGATCGAAACCGGAGCCAAATGTTGAGAGCTTGTCGTCCTTCACGAACTCACGAGTTGTTAGCGCTTTTTCTGGTTGTCCTCTCAGGAACCCCCTACCTTGGTGGTTGCGCAGGTTTGACAAGCGCCAACAAACCTACGAGCGATCCCAAAGGCAATAGCGCGTCCGGGGCACCTTCGATCAGTTCGCAACCGGTCAGTGCAGATGTTAGGGTTGGGCAAACGGCGAATTTCTCGGTAGCGGTAACGGGCACGGCTCCATTCAGCTACCAGTGGCGGAAAAACGGAACCGCACTCAGCGGCGCGACTTCTTCTACATATACGACTCCACCGACGACGGCGGCCGACAATGGCGCGCTTTTCACAGTAGTGGTCAGCAACAACGCGGGCAGCGCGACCAGCAACGCTGCTACCCTGAACGTTTCAGGCACCACGGGGGCGGTGATCGCAGTATCCCCGACCAGCGCGACGGTGGCGGTGGGAGGGATGCAACAATTCACGGCAACGGTAACTGGCACCTCAAGCGCGGCGGTAACTTGGAGTGTCAGTGGCGCGGGATGTAGCGGCGCGACGTGTGGTACCATTTCTGCAGGCGGACTCTACACCTCACCAACCAGTGTACCCTCGCCTGCGATAGTCAGTGTGCTCGTGACCAGCGTGGCGAACCCCACTAAATCAGCTTCGGCGAGCGTCACCCTTGTTACTGCGGCTGCGGTTTTGTTGAGCATTAGCCCAGCGAGCGCCGCAGTTCCTACCGCCGCGACGGATTCTTTTACAGCGACAGTGACGGGCACAACGGATACGGCAGTTGCCTGGAGTTTGAGTGGGACTGGCTGTAGCGGCGCCTCCTGCGGGTCACTCGCGACGAGTTCGCTGGCAGCCGTCTACACGGCACCTGTGGTGGCGCCTTCACCACCTAGCGTTACTGTGGCGGCAACCAGCATGGCGATACCGAGTAAGAAAGCCACTGCAAGTGTGACCATTGTGCCCGTTGTTTCCGTAACTGTGACACCGAATAGCATGTCGGTTCTAACCGGGGCAACACAACAGTTCAACGCGTCTGTTGTGGGAACCGCTACTACTGCGGTGACATGGACAGTGCAAGGGACTGGCTGTGGCGCTGCGACATGTGGCACCATTACGAGCGCGGGACTGTACACAGCACCTCAGACAGTTCCCTCACCCGCCAACGTTACCGTCACGGCGACTAGTTCAGCAGATCCGTCAAAGACGAGTTCGGCTTCCGTGACTATCTTGTCTGCGTCTGCTACTAACACGATTGACGGCCTTAATATTCCTACCGGCCACCCCAGGTTGTTCTGGAATCCTTCGCGCATCGCTACCGCGCAAGCCTGGGTGCAGAGTTCGGGATATACAGGACTCACCACCAGCCCTCGACCGCTCGACGATTACGACGTGGCGTTTACATGTCTCGTGATGAACGTCTCCGCGGCGTGCACGCAGGCCATAACCGACGCTGTCTCCTTCACTCCCACCTCCCCAAACGGCGGAGGGGTCGGAGATGACAATATGCGGGCTCTTGGAGAGCAGCGGATTTTGATTCGTGACTGGCTCTACCCGGGATGCGGGAAGGCGTCTTGCCTCTCTTCCGGACAGATATCCACATTCGACACGAACTGGAGCTTCTGGCAGTCGAATCAGGATGCACCCACCCAGACCTGGGGCAATGTTGGGATGCCCACCAGTAACTATTTCTGTGGGCAGTTTCGCAATGACGTCGACTTTGGAATTGCCAGTTATATCGATAACCCGAGCGCCGCCGCAAATTTGAATTACGGCGCGGTGAACCGCTGGAACGATGTTCTTAACTTTGTCTCTCCGACTGGCACCGGGAAAAATGGCACGCTCGGATACGGGCTTTACAATCAAGAAGGCGGCGGCGAGTATGGGCGCTATTGCCTCAACTACTATGCTGTTTCTCTAGCTTCCTCAGCGCTTCTGGGCCGCGATATGTGGACTGAGACGACCGCTTTCAAAGCCGGCGTCTTGCAGACCATTTACAACACGATGCTGGTGCAAACAACGAGCCGGAGTATGTGGGATGGCTTCACATGGGCGGATGACGAGAATTGGGAAGCCGCATCTGGTTGTGGATACATAAGCCACGACGGACCTGACGGTCATGGTGGATGCGGGATGTCCAGCCAATACTATGGCGATTTCATGCAAGCGGCTGCGACGGAATATAACGCGACGAACATCGGCAAGTACGCTCGCCAGTGGATTTCGACAGTGAATCCCGCCATCGGACCGCTTTTCAAGTCTGTCGATCCGGGTGGCACGGCTTTCGCCTTCTCCAATCTTCCTCTCGATTACTATTCATCGGGCGCTCAGTATATGTATCTGCACGACACCTGGGCCCCGACGGGCACAACGATGCTCTGGCAGATGGGGTTGAACCGGGGAGGGAATCCTTCACCTACTCTTGCTATCGGGACAGGCCATTGGCACATAGACGCGGGAACCTTTCAAGCCTCCCGCAAGGGCGTGAACATAATTCGGGAAACAATGGGGTACAGCGATACGGTTGCTGGCTATAACAGCGTCGGCACGACTCCAAGTGGGGGCGGACTGGCCCATAACGTTCCTCTTGTCGGCGGAATGGCAGGAGTAATTTTTCAGGAGTTTTCAGACGGTCCAGGCATAGTCAGACGCCTGGAGACGCAACCAAACTACGCATTCGCCGCCGACGACTTGACGCTCACGTATCAAAACAACGTGGTTGACCCTAGCTATCCCGCTAGAGAGAATCCGTATGTCGTGTCCGTAGTCCGCGAATTCTACTATTTCCGCGGCATCAATGTTATCTTGATTCTTGACCGGTTCCAAACAGACACCGCATCGCGTAGCACAACCTTTGTAAGTCACTGCGAAAAGAATCCCACCGTTACTTCCACCACCATCGCCTGTATTGACGGGACGCAGGAAGCGTTCTACAAAGCACTTTTGCCGGCCGCACCGACGATTGCCGTCGTCGCCGAGAACGCCAACGGCGCCACAGCCCCGAACTGGCAGTACCGCATTGAGGCGAACAATGCGAATCCCGGCGCCACGGTCAGTTACAACATCTATACCATCCAACTTGGGGACGCGTCTGGATTTACTGCGCTTACTCCGGGAATCGTCGATTCCACCCCTGGGAGTCCTTCGAGCGGTACATTTACGATTACCCTTGACGCGAACGATAGCCTTGTAGTCAACAAAGGGGTCGCCTCATCGGGAGGAACCATTAGGGCAGCCGGCTCAACGAAGGCTCTAGCCACGGCAGTTCAGGGTATGACGATCACGGATAGCGGGCCGGTGTGGCAATAATCAGCCGTCGTAATTAGTCATCCATCTAACGCCTTTCCACTCAGCAAGGCCCTGTCACGAGATGGGCCTGATTATCACTTAAGGATCTTCTAAAAAGAAGTGGACCATTGAAGTGGAGGACACCGTTCTGAAGGACTCTCCGGCGCTAACTCCTTGATCCATCGCGACCTGGAAGTCCCAAATAGCCCTTCCCCCTCTCTTCTCACGCGAAGAATTGAGGCAAGGTAACGATCGACCTGAACCAATCATCGGTCAGGTAGGGTTCGACGGCCACCCGTCGAACATCGTAGTCATTCCAGTCGCCAAATCGCCGAAAACCACCGTAGTAGCTGAAGGCGAACCGGACCCCGGCCTCTCGCAGGCATTCTTGCGTGACAGAGTTGAAGCTGTCGTGCTCACCCACTGGATAGCTGAAGTACGACATCGACTCACCCATCTCTTCTGCAAGCCTAGTCGCGCAACCGAGGATCTCGTCCCTTTGCCTCTCGCGGGGCGCACGCGCCAAGATCGGATGAGTTACCGAGTGTCCGGCGACCGTCATACCGGCCGATTTCATTTCTCGAAGCATGTCCCAGTTCATCCAGAAGCTGTTGCCTACATCCTCGCCGCACCGCCCTGACCCGGTGGCCTCCGCAAGAGTGTCAAGGTAGCTGCCGGTGGACTCTGTAGGCATTCGCTTGTAAGCCCGCAAGAGCGTCCTCACCGCCCCTTCTCGGTCCGGTTCTTCAAACAAAACCGGGGAAGGAATCCAGCCTGGGAGGTCAACTCGGTCCTTCCGGCTGAACCGAACCATCCAGGCAATTTCATCCCACCAAGGTACCTGGCGGACGTCCATAAATCCTGTGGCGATGAAAAATGTGGCTGGGGCACCTTCCGTCTTGAGAATTGGAAATGCGATCTCGTAGTTGTCTCTATACCCGTCATCGAATGTGATTAGAGCGTAGCGACCTCGACCACGGGCCAAGACGTGCGGGATGTCGTCAGGGGTGATTAGGTCGAGTTGCGACTTGCAAAACCGGATTTGATCGGTAAGAGACTCGGGGTCAGCACTCCAGAGTCCCCGGTCGAAAAGTGAATCTTTGCCGTTACCGACCCGGTGATAGTTGAGAACGAGCAATCCGGACCACTCCATCGCCCGTCCGAGGAGCACGCGGAGGCCACTGCGGCACAGGAGGCGGGTCGTGATCGCTTTCTTCATCAAGTCAACTTCGCCTCATAAACTTTTGGCGTTTACCGACGATGTGCCCGGCGAGTCGGACCAAGCGGGAGATGGCTGCCCTCGGAGTCGGCCGCCAGACTCTGACTCCGACGAGCTGGTTCTCCTGCGTCGCCAGCCGCTTTTTATAAGGAGAAGATCCCCGCAAGAAGTCATAGGCCGTCACTCCTTGTTCCGCAAGTGACCGCATCAATAGCAGGTGCGCCAAGTTGCCGGGGCTCTTCAAGAGGCCGCCGGTTTCCCGCTGCACCCCTGACTGGTAGAAATCGAATTTCTTTCCGCTTACGAACCCGTACAGAACGGCCAACGGCTCCCCAGCGAGGGAAAGCCTTGCGAGAACTGCCCGCCCACTGGGCAGCCACTGCCCGATCAGATTACGGTGGAACTCGGTGAACCGCGGCGACGCGAATACTCCTGGTTTCCCTTCCAGGGTCCAACGTTGCTGGTGCAATTTAACCAAGTGGATAAATACGTCGGCAGCCTGCTCTACACCCACCAGCTCGAAGTGAGCACCAGCTCGCTCACCCTCACGCAGGAGCCGCCGGGATTGCTGGCGGGCGTTTGATGACAGTCGCGCAAGATAGGCCTCGAACCCGCCCCCAAGGTCCGAAAGGTGGCAACTCCCTCGCGAGAATCGCTGGAGCGTAAAGGGGATGTTCCGTGCGAGCAACAGCGGGGAGTCTTCGCTAAGGTCCAGAAATTCTAGGCGATCCCAGGCCATCCGGCCCACCCTCTCCCACATAGAGTCGACGCAGGCCGATTCTTCGCCAGGGAGACAGAGGAGATTCAAGTAATCCGGGCAGGTCTCTTCATGCTCTGCCTCTCCGGTGGAGATGAACTGGAGGTGACGACCGCCCAGAGAACCTCCCGCCCCGCAGTCCAAGTAGAGAGGGAGGGCTCCAACCAGCCGCGAACCACGCCAGACGGTAACAATCCGCAACCCACCCGTCCCATAGAAATTGCCATAGACCCGCCACCAACCCCGTAACCAATCAAAACTAAGGGCAGTGGATGAATATGGGCTCGAAGCATGCAGAGCATCCCATTCATCTCGGATGGCGTCCCATTCCGGCCCGTCCTGGATAACTCGCGTTTCTAAATCTTTTGGCATGTGGTCGATCCGGGTTGCTCAGTTAAGAGGGTCGAAATAGGGCAGCGGCCGTGCGCTCGAACAAGGTACGACTACCAAGGCAGCGCCAGCGGGAAAAGAGGGTCAGGAAGGCGACTTGGGCCGCTTGGACAAACCCGCCTTTTTCGATTCCCCTCGCCGAGGCTGTGTTGCGCACATTAACATCAATCACAAATTCGGTTACCTTCTCGAGACCGAGAACGTATCGCATTGCGAGCAGAAGAGCAGGATAAAGGCTTTGGCCCCGGTAGCAGCCCAAGGTATGAAAGTTATATAGAAAGACGCGCCCCGAAGCTTCGGCTAACTTGAAGGAGCCGATCGTTCTGTCTCGGTAAGTGACCCAGCCAAAACTCACGACTCGTCCGCCGATCATCCAGCCAAAGAATTCGTCGCCGTGAGCGAGTCGAGGGGCCACAAGACCGTTAGGTTCTCCCGCCGCTTTCATCGCTTCATTGGCCAAATCTTGATCGGCGGTGGGGGCTGCTCCCGCAATCCGCGCAAGCACACACCCATTGGGGCAACCCGGACCGAAGTCCTTGCGCGGTGCCCACAAGACCGTCACGCGAGTCCGCCTCGCGAGCCGCCGAACTAAACCTCGAAAGATTCGAACGGCCCGTGGCCTGGATCCTGTCAAACCCAAACTTCCTTGGCTGGATCTCATAGCTTGGGTGTTTGTGGCGAAGAGATAGATGGGGACCTCTCGTCTAGTCAGCAACTTGCCATGTCATTGGTGCGTAATGACTGCAGACAGTCGGTGTTGAGTCGTGTCCTCTTACTGGCGCCTGGCGAGAAGTGACACGCGGGACTGCGCAATCCGGATTCATCAGCGAGCCTCTTCAGCTCCAGCCATTGAAGTTTGCGGGCGGTCACTTAGCCGCCAACGATTGTTGCACTGGTCCAAGACCCCTGTGGCTGCGTGTGACGTGCTCGGCCGCCATCGTTTCCTGGAGGCCGGAAGCGACGCCGACCCGGGGCTGCCAGCCAAGTTCATTTTCTGCCCGAGCGCAATCAAACTGCATGCGTGCGAGTGCCGACTTGACGCGATAAATGGAAAGCGGCGCCTGCCGGTTGAGACCCTTGGACAAAACCTCGAAGCCCAGCGCCAGACTATAAACGATGGCTGTGGGCAGGTGAACCATTCTCGCCTTGGTAGCGTTTTTCGAGATGTAGTCGCGAACAACCTGGTTCTGTGTGATTTTGGTTCGATCCACGATATGGAAGACCCGGCCATCGAATTTGCTAGTTTCGGCAGCCAAGACGATCGCATCGATGACATCTTCTACATAAACCAGAGGCAGTTCACGGGTGCCATCGCCCAGGACGACAAAGAAGTTTCCGATTTTACGGGCTACTTCCGGAGTTAGTAGCGTCATCTCAGGACCGAAA
>Ga0187805_10000032_pt1 | contig 43945 bp, 41 predicted proteins | sample NC_wetland_sal_i_6_FD_132965 | JGI IMG/M metagenome (GOLD analysis project Ga0187805, IMG submission 132965) | Wetland sediment microbial communities from Neuse River Estuary, North Carolina, USA - Control_5 | ecosystem: Environmental > Aquatic > Freshwater > Wetlands > Sediment | place: USA...
AAAGCTACCTCGATCGCTACTCGCTCTACCTTCGAAACGCAAACAACCCATGCAACCCAACATCAAAATCAACAGCCCGAATAAATAAAAAGGGATTGACAGTTCACTCCATATCAGAAACTTGGCTATGGGAGACATCTTGCGGCAGGCTGTGGCGAACGTCGTCATAAATTTTGGATTGCAGACTTGCGCATCGCTGAAGTCGATGGCTGTGCCCATGTCGCGGAGTTTGAGATCGTCCACAAATTCGTGGTCGCAGGGAAACCCGCGCGGCGGGCGGGAAAGCTTGCTGGCATCGTCCCAGTTCAGCAGCTTGCGGATCGGGCGCCATTCGTCGCCGCGCTCGACGATGGCGTTGCGCACCTTGAGTAACGTTGGCGGCTCGGGATGCCATAAGCCTGATGCCGCGAAGCATCCGCCGGGCTCCAGGTGCAAATAGAAGCCGGGGGAATGTACGTCTTTGCCGCGGTGCGAGAAGCGCATGGCGACGTGCGTTTTGTAGGGACGCTTGTCAGACGCGAAGCGCGTGTCGCGGTAGATGCGAAACAGAGATCCGCGCGATGTACGCGGGTCGGCAACGAGATGCGGCGAGATATCGTACAGCGGTCCGGCAAAGTCGGTGATGAAACGCAGCGCCGGCTGGTGGGCGCAGGCTTCGTATTCATCTTTGTGCGCCTGAAACCATTCACGCTTGTTGTTGCGCTTGAGGCGAGTCAGGAAGCGGAACAGATCGGGAGTGAAGTACACGGGCATGGAATCAAATTACTAGGGTCGCGGGAGAAAGGTAAAGCCGGCGAGCGGCGCCGGTTCATAGCAAGGCAGCGTGCGATGGCTTTTGGCAGAAAAGCAGACTCCTCCTGTCTCGCTTCGCTCGCGCGTCGGAATGACAAGCGCCTAGTCATTTATTTTCGCTTGGCAATTCTCTGGGCTGACGGTATTCGCTCTACCTGGCAGCCGGTGCGGTTTCGACGTCGCTGCGGCCCTTGATTCTGGGCCGCTGGACGGACGAATGCGTCCGTCCCTACATGAGTTGTGGTGGTGACTGTTATTTCGGCTTGCGATGCTCGCAGGTTTCTGTGTTTAGACAGGAATCTTGCAGGCGAAGGCGCTCGACTGGCTTTCCCCCGATGATGTGGGAGTCGATGATCTCGTCTACGTCGGCTTCGGTGACGTGGCCGTACCAGACGGCATCTGGATATACGACGATGTTTGGGCCGTGCTCGCATTGATCCAGGCAGCCGGATTGATTGGCGCGCACTCTGCCCTTCAGGCCTCGCTGGGCTAGTTTCTGTTTGAAGAGCTTTTGCAGCTTGGCTTCCGCAGCTGGATCGCAACATCCACGGGGATGGCCCGGTGGGCGCTGGTTTCCGCAGACGAAGATGTGCTTCTCGAATTTCGGCATTCGATGGGTAGTATCTCAAATTCTTTCACCACCAAGGACACTAAGTTGTACGAAGGAATTCTCACCCTGCCTTCCTTCGTGTAACTTCGTGTCCTTCGTGGTTAAACATCTCTGCGACAACTGTCCGCGTTGCCATACGCGGAGCGGACACGATAAGATAGCGCGTACACTCTTCTCCGGCCTATCCCTAGAATTCTTGTCGAGGAATTTCCGCAGGGGCAAGAAGTGTGCCGACGCAGGGCAGCAATCTGCCTGCTTGAGTCTCTCGGATGGAGCTGGCATGAAAAAGGGCAAGACCGCGGTGATTGTGGGCGCGCAGTGGGGCGATGAAGGCAAGGGCAAGATCGTCGACGTGCTGTCGGAAAATTTCTCGGTCGTGGCCCGCTATGCCGGCGGACATAATGCCGGCCACACCGTCATCATCAAGGGCAAGAAATTCGTTCTGCAACTGGTGCCGTGCGGAGTGTTGCGCACCGGCTGCCGCAGCGTGATCGGCAACGGCGTGGTGCTCGATCCTCTGGCATTTTTGAAAGAGGTCGGCGCACTGCGCGACGCCGGGGTCAAGGTGGATGGTCACCTTTTTGTTTCGAACCGCGCGCACGTGATCCTGCCCTATCACCGCATGATCGAGTTGGCAGCGGAGAACGCGCCCGGGCGGGTGAAGATTGGGACAACGTCGCGTGGCATCGGTCCGGCCTACGAAGACAAGATGGGACGGCGCGGGCTGCGGGTGGCCGACTTGCTCGATCTGAAACTGCTGAAGACGCACATCGAGAACGCGGTGCGCGAGAAGAACATGATTGCGCATGCGCTGTTCAACTCCGAACCGCTCGACGCCGACAAGATGTACACGGAGTACGCTCAGGCCGCGGAGAAAGTCGCACCGTTTGTCTGCGACACGGCCGTGCTGCTGAACCAGGCGCTGGCCCACGGGGAATCGATTCTGTTTGAGGGCGCGCAGGGAACGATGCTCGACATCGATCATGGCACATATCCGTTTGTGACTTCGTCGAGCGCGACTTCCGGCGGCGCCGTCACCGGCACAGGCGTGCCTCCAAACGCCATCGACTCCGTCATTGGCATCACCAAGGCTTACTGCACGCGCGTGGGCGAAGGACCATTTCCCAGCGAAGACACAAGCGAACTGGGCGACAATCTGCGCAAACGCGGCAATGAATATGGAGCGGTGACAGGGCGTCCGCGGCGTACGGGATGGCTCGACCTGCCGCTGCTGCGCTATTCCGGCATGATCAACGGCACTTCGTGGCTGGTGGTCACAAAGCTTGACGTGCTCGATGAACTGGCGGAAATTCCGGTGTGCGTCGGCTACAAGATCGACGGGAAGAAGACGGCGGAAGCAGCGGCGCACGCCAGCGGATTCGAGAAGATTGAATGCATTTACGAGAAACTGCCAGGCTGGCACACATCGACGGAGGGCATCGTCGATTATGACAAGCTGCCTAAAGCCGCACGCTCGTATCTGGCGTTCGTGGAGAAGGAATCCGGGGCGAAGGTGGGAATGATTTCCACGGGTCCGGACCGCGGGCACACGATCATGGTCGATGAATTTGTTTCCGAGTTGAACACGGTCGCGAAGAAAGCCTAGAATGTCCTTCCCCGGCTCACCCTGCCGTGGTAAGGAGTAAGACGATGGTGGTGTTGGCAGTCACCTGGATGGCAAAAGTTGGACACGAAGCTGAAGTGGCCGCAGTCTTTCAAAAACTAACCGAGCAGTCCCGCAAGGAACCGGGCTGTGCCATGTACCAGGTGCACCGGCACAAGACCGAGCCGCGCCGATTTTTCATCTACGAACAATACAAGGATGATGCCGCGCTGGAGGCGCACCGCGCCGCGCCGCATTTTTTGCAACACGCGAAAAAAGAACTACCCAGGGTCGCGGATCGTGTCGAAGGGCATCTGTTCGAGCCTCTGGGGTAGTGTGGCGCGGGCGCCCTCGCCCGCGTCTCTCACCATGAAGTCGACCGCAGAAGGCAGAGGTTACTTCTTGTCGACCATCAGCTCGCCGCCGCTCGCGTAACTTTCCTTCGAGACTTCGTGGAAGGCGACGATGATCGCTTCGCGGCGGGCTCCCGCTTCTTCGACCATTACATCGGTGATGCGCTTGGCGATCTTGCGCTTCTGATCGGCGGTGCGGCCTTGGAGCATCGTGATTTGAACCAGGGGCATAGGGATCCTTCGACTCCGTTGCCGTTCGCTTCGCGACCGGCGACTCCGCTCAGGATGACAAACTGCGGGCGGAAGCGCGGGCGAGACGCCCCCGCGACAGCCGCCGAGACGGCGGCGCTACTTTGCTAACTCGTATCCGGCGAAGAAGTAGCTCAGCTCGAAGCGGGCGGTATCTTCCGCGTCGGAGCCGTGGATCGCGTTGTGCTCGATGTTGGTCGCCCACTTTTTGCGGATGGTGCCTTCCTCGGCTTGCGCCGGGTTGGTGGCGCCCATGAGCTTGCGCAGATCGGCGATGGCGTTTTCCTTTTCCAGCGCCAGCACCACGATGGGACCGCTCGACATGAAGTCGGTCAGCGTGTTGAAGAACGGACGGCTGGCGTGCACGGCGTAAAACTGCTCGGCCTGATGCTTGGAGATTTGCAGCATCTTCATGGCGAGGATGCGGAAGTTGTTTTTCTCGAACTGCTCGATGATGTCGCCGACCGCATTGCGGCGTACGGCGTCAGGTTTGACAATGGTGAAGGTGCGTTGCAGAGTCTTCATAGGATGGTCGTTGGTCCTTAGGTCGTGATTAAAATCTGAGGCTTCGGTGCCGGAGGAAAATCCGGGCTAAGAAGTAGGCGTCAGGAATAGTGCCGTCCCTGCGGGACTTGTTGATTCTTCCCGCCCACTCACCCGGCACTTCCGTGCCGGGCTTTCACATTCCGCCGCTACGCGGCTGCTTTTGGGTGGCGCATGCTCCATCTTCACCCCGGGTTCTCAGCGATCTCAGCAGCATTTCACCGCGCCTCTGCGACAAAAACTCTTAAACGCAGAGTACGCCGAGGAATTCGCGGAGTTCGCTGAGAAAGTCCGGCCCTGGATCCAGTTTCTCAGGCTACCTTTCACTCGTCGCTTCCAACTGCTTACGCGGCGCTGACGAAATGCTCCTCCACTAAACATTCACTCCCAACGCGGCGGCTAGAGTTTCGCCGATGGCCGCGGGCGATTTCGCCACGCGGATGCCGCAGCCTTCCAGCGCTTTGATCTTCTCCGCTGCAGTGCCTTTGCCGCCGGAGATGATGGCTCCTGCGTGTCCCATGCGGCGTCCGGGAGGCGCGGTCTGGCCGGCGATGAATCCGACGACCGGCTTCTTCATGTGCGTCTTCACGAACTCGGCAGCGGTTTCTTCCGCGTTGCCGCCGATTTCGCCGATCATGATAACGGCCTCGGTCTCGGGATCGCGATTGAACAGATCGAGCGCGTCGACGAAGGTGGTACCGATGATGGGATCGCCGCCGATGCCGATGGCGGTGGATTGTCCGATGCCGCGCTGCGTGAGCTGATGCACGGCTTCGTAGGTCAGCGTGCCGGAGCGCGACACGATGCCGACCGATCCTTCTTTGTGGATCGAGGCCGGCATGATGCCGATCTTACACTTGCCGGGCGAGATGATGCCCGGACAGTTCGGGCCGATCAGGCGGGAGCGGCGGTTTTGCAGGAACTCCCAGGCCTTGACCATGTCGAGCGTCGGAATGCCTTCGGTGATGCAGACGATCAAATCGATTTCCGCGTCGGCGGCTTCCATGATGGCGTCGGCGGCGAACGGCGGAGGCACAAAGATGACGGTGGCGTTGGCGCGGGTCTTATCGACCGCTTCCTGCACGGTATTGAAAATCGGCCAGCCTTCGTGGGTGGTGCCGCCCTTGCCGGGCGTCACGCCGCCAACGATCTTGGTTCCGTAAGCGGCGCTGGCTTTCGCGTGGAATGTGCCTTCGCGGCCGGTGAGTCCCTGAACGATTACGCGCGTGTCTTTATTAACTAAGATTGCCATATGAAAAACCTCATTACCAGCAAAGTTCAGTCAAAAGCTTTTCACCACAGAGGACACAGAGGAGCACGGAGGAACGGCACTATCGCCACTTCGTGACGCCCGCCGTGCCGCGGGCGGCGGCTACCACCTTGTCTGCCGCGTCTTTCATCGTGTCCGTGACGACGAAGTTGAATCCCGAGTTCATCAGGATTTTTTTGCCTTCGTCCACGTTGGTTCCTTCTAGCCGCAGCACGATGGGCAGCTTGATGTTGGTCTTGCGGGCGGCCTCGACCACGCCGGTGGCCAACGTATCGACGCGCAGGATGCCGCCGAAAATATTAATCAGGACGGCCTTCACATTCTTGTCGCTGAGCAGGATTTCGAACGCGTGAGCGACCTGCTCGGAGCTGGCGCCTCCGCCGACGTCGAGGAAGTTGGCGGGCATGCCGCCGGCGTATTTGATGATGTCCATGGTGGCCATGGCGAGTCCGGCGCCGTTGACCATGCAGCCCACGTTGCCGTCGAGCTTGATGTAGTTGAGGCTGTATTTCGAGGCCTCGACTTCGAGCGGATCTTCTTCGGTGATGTCGCGCAGTTCGCGCAAGTCGGGATGCCGGAACAGCGCGTTGTCGTCGAAGTTGATCTTGGCATCGAGCGCGAACAGGCGTCCGTCGGTTGTAGTGATAAAGGGATTAATCTCGAGCAGCGAGGAGTCGGTCTCGAGAAAGGCTTTATACAAGCTGGTCAGAAACTGCACGGCGGGATTGATCTGCTTGGCGCCGAGGCCGAGTTTGAAGGCGATCTTGCGCGCCTGGAAAGCTTCGAGGCCCATGCCGGGGTCGATGTGCTGCTTCAAAATCGCGTCGGGATTTTCGGCGGCGACCTGCTCGATCTCCATGCCGCCCGCGGCCGAAGCCATGAACACCGGCTTGCCTTCGGCGCGATCGACCAGGATGCTGAGATAAAGTTCTTTTTCAATGGGCAGCGTTTCTTCGATCAGCAGGCGGCGCACGATGCGGCCCTCGGGGCCGGTCTGATGCGTGATCAGCTTCATGCCGAGCATCTTGCCGGCGAGATCGGCGGCCTCGTCCACCGACTTGGCGATCTTCACGCCGCCGCCTTTGCCGCGGCCTCCAGCGTGAATTTGCGCCTTGACCACGACTCCACTTGCTCCGGAACTCAATAACTCTTTGGCGATCGATTCGGCTTCCTCGCGCGAGCCAGCCATCGATCCGCGCGGAACCGTCACACCATATTTCTTGAGGATTGCCTTCGCCTGGTACTCATGAATGTTCATAATGATGACTCTTCAGTAAGGCCTCGGAAGGAACCTGCTTGCGGCGTCGCAGTGCGGGCAGCAAACTTTCAATTTTATAGAAGTGCAGAGGATTAGGGCAAACCTCGGGCAAGGTATTTCCCAAAGCCGAAAAGCAGTCGCTGGCAGTCTGCATCTTCTCAGGGCAGATAACATCCAACTTCGATAAACATGCGATGGATTCGTCCAGATCGGAGGGCCCGTTGAAACTGATTTCGTTGAACGTCGCGCGGCCGCGGCTTGTGCTGTACAAAGGCCAGAGCATCAACACGGGAATTTTCAAGGAACCAGTGCTCGGGGCCGTCACGCTGCGAACGTTGAATCTGGATGGCGATCGCCAGGCAGACCTCTCCGTCCACGGAGGCCCTTACAAGGCCGTCTACGGATATCCTTCGGAGCACTACGAGTTCTGGCGCCAGGAATTGCCGGAGGCGAACCTTTCCTGGGGAGCGTTCGGCGAGAATTTCACGACGAAGGGGCTGTTGGAAAACGATCTTCACGTTGGAGACCGTATGCGAATTGGCACGGCCATCGTAATGATCCGGCAGCCACGCACTCCGTGTTACAAGCTGGCGGCGAAATTTCAGCGCGACGACATGATTGAACGCTTCCTCCATAGCGGGCGAAGTGGATTCTATTTCTCCGTGGAGCAGGAAGGCGTGGTCGAGGCCGGAGACGCATTCGAGTTTCTGAACCGCGTACCGACGGCTGTCACGATCGCGGAACTGAACCGGTTGTACGCTGACGATCGGTATAATCGCGAATTGCTGGAGAAGGCGATTGCTACGGCTGCACTGCCGGAAGACTGGCGGGACTACCTCGCGAAACGCGTAACCCGAATGCAGGCGGCGAAAAGCTGAGTAGACGATCTGTTGGGTTCCTGCGCACACTTATTTTGCCGGACACCGCGCGGGCGACGGCGGCGCTACTTGGCCTTGCTCACGTCCCGTGCGCTTATGCCGTACAATTTCGCCTGAACCATGATTCTCGACGCCCTGCATCGCCTCACGAGTCACAGCCAGTCGCTCAGCCGCGAAGAAGCTCGCTCCGTCATGGCCGACGTGCTGGCGGGTAAGTGCACCGATGCGCAAATCGCGGCCTTGCTGGTCGGGCTCCGCATGAAGGGCGAAACGGTGGAAGAGATCGTGGGCTTCGCGGAGGCGATCCGCGCGGCGGCGGCGCCCTTGCCGATCGAACGTTCGACCGCGAATGGCGGCTCCGGGGATGCGATTGCGGTGAGCGGGACCGGGCGCGACGCCTTGTTCGAAGAGTCTGCCAGCGATTCTTTAATCGACACCAGCGGCACCGGAGGCGACGCCAGCGGCACCTTCAACATATCGACCGCAACCGCGCTGGTGACTGCCGGAGCGGGCGTGCGCGTAGCCAAACACGGCAATCGCAGCATCAGCTCGAAATGCGGATCGGCCGATGTGGTCGAAGCGCTCGGCGTCAACATTCAGCTGTCGCCCGAGCGCGCGGCGCAGTGCTTGCGTGAGGTTGGCATCTGCTTTCTTTATGCGCCGAACCTGCATCCGGCGATGAAGCAGGTCCAGGGCGTGCGCCGCGAACTACGAATGCGCACCATGTTCAACCTGCTCGGTCCGCTGACCAATCCGGCGCGCGCTTCCGGGCAGGTGGTGGGCGTGTACTCGCTCGATCTCGTCGAAAAGCTGGCGGAGGCGTTGAGCATGCTGGGGCTGCGGCGCGCGCTGGTGGTTCACGGATTCGACGGTCTGGACGAGATCACCATCACGGGTAAAACGCGGGTGGCCGAGGCTCGTGGCGGATCGGTGCGATCGTACGAAGTCGAGCCGGAGGAGTTCGGAATGCGGCGTGCCGGGTTGCAAGAGATTGCCGGTGGCGATGCGGTGGAGAACGCTGCGATCATCCGGGGCGTGTTGGCGGGAGAGAAGTCTGCGCGGCGGGATGTCGTGGTGCTCAATGCAGCGGCGGCACTGGTCGCGGCCGGAAGGGCGGAGCACATTGCGGGGGCGATTCCCATGGCCGTGACGTCGATTGATTCCGGGGCGGCTGCTGGGAAGTTGCAGGCGCTGGTTCGGTTCAGTGCGGGATGACTGTTTGTGCCGCCGCTGACCCTCAGGGGCTAAAGCCTTAATCTCTTGGAGCACGGGACGGCACGGCTAAAAGCCGTGCCCTTCCCAAACCATCCCCTTTCCGAAAGGTCAGCGGCTGCTATTTCACTTCCACCTTCTCGCGATATTGAGCCAGTTCGACCTGCCATCCGAGTTCTTTCTGCATCAACATCCGCAATTGGCTGGATGCGTCGGGCTCGCCGTGGACCAGGTAAGTGGTCGACGGCTGGTTGCGAAACGTTCGTAGCCACTGCAGCAGTTCCGGTGGATCGGCATGATCGCTGAACTGTTCGAGCGCGGCAACCTGCGCGCGAATCGGCACCAGATCGCCGAAAATTTTCACCTCGTCGCTTTTGCTCTTGATGGCAAAGCCGCGCGTTCCCGGTGCCTGAAATCCGATGAACAGCACGAGATTGCGCGGGTCCGGCAGGCGCTGCGCCAGGTGATGCAGAATGCGCCCGCCAGTCACCATTCCGCTGGAAGAAATGATGATCGAGGGCATCCTGGCATCGTTGATCTTCTTCGATTCTTCCGGCGTCAGCGCGAATGAGAAGCCCGGCCACGTCAGCGGCGAGCCGTACTTACGGATCATGTCGCGGGTCTCGTCACTATATTCCTCATCGTGCTTCAGAAAAATCTCGACCGCCTTGATCGCCATGGGACTGTCGCAGAACACGGGGAGGCGGGGAATCTGTCCCGACTCGATGAGGTGTTTGAGGATGAAGACAAACTTCTGCGTACGCTCAATCGCGAACGCCGGAACAATCACGCTGCCGCCACGATTAGCTGTAGCCGTGATCAGCCGAGCCAGTTCCGGCAAGGGGTCTTCCTTCGGATGCGTCCGGTTGCCGTAGGTGGATTCCATCACAACCAGATCGGCCGTCTCGCCCTCGGCGGGACCGGAGTGCACGACTTTTCCGGGCGCGACTTTATGATCGAGCACGCGGCCAATGTCGCCAGTAAACAGCAGGCGCCGCCTAGATCCGTTAGTGCCGAGCGAAACTTCCGCCATGCACGATCCCAGAATGTGCGCGGCGCGCACGAAACGGAACGAAAGCTCGGGACTGAGCTGGACGGTTTCTCCCACCTGCACCGGCTTGAAGTATCGCAGCGAACTCTGCGCCTCCTCGAAGGTATAAAGCGGTAAGGCCGGATCGTGTTTCGACTTCTTCACCTTGTTGTAGAAGCGGGCGTCTTCTTCCTGCAGATGGCCGGAGTCGGGGAGGATGATTCCACAAAGATCGATGGTGGGCGGGGTCGCATAGATCGGACCGCGGAAGCCTTCTTTCACCAGCCTAGGAATCCAGCCGCAATGATCGAGATGAGCGTGAGTGAGAATGATGGCATCGATCTCTTTGGCCGGGATCGGAGTGTCGCTCCAGTTGCGCTCGCGCCATTCCTTCGGTCCCTGAAAGAGACCGCAGTCGACGAGAACCTGAAATCCGTTCTTGCCGGAATGGTCGCCGGTGTTGATCAGATGCTTCGAGCCGGTGACCGTGCCGGCAGCGCCTAGAAACTGGATATAGGCCAAGGATTGCCTCCCGCGGAAACATTACAAATTACCACGGAGGCACGGAGGACAGCAGGTTCCTGGTGGTTGGTGACTTAGAATTTTGGATATCGCGTATCGACGGTCATCCCGAAAGCCGGTGCATTTCAGCCGGCTGAGGGATTTCGTTTCCCCTGATTTCGTGGGTGGGAGATCCCTCCCTCCGCCTGAAAAGCGGCTCCAGTCGGGATGACGCCAGCTCTGATCAGTTCTGGATTTCGTACTGAGGCACTACCAGGTTGCAGGCCGCTGCGCTCCTCGGAATGACGGGATTGTTTTCTCCGTGACTCTGTGTCTCCGTCGTGAAATCTAATTTTCGGCGGCTTCGACTTTGAACACATTGTTCGTCGTGTCGCTCTCGGGGACGCTGCCATCGTTGACGACAATTTCCTGCGGCGCCGATGGAGTCTCGATCCGGGTGGTCGTCTTCTCTTTCGCGTGAACCTCCAACCGCTTCATCAGTTCTCCGCCCGAGAATTTCACGATCACCGGAACTTCAGCCCCGGCCGATCCCAGGTTATCCACGGTGATGGTGAGGAGGAAGGAATCGTTCAGCGTCTTGCGCGAGAAGGCCGACTCCACTTTGAAGTCGGGCAGGCCGCGATCGCGGTAGACCCAGTCGTCGAAAAACCATTCCAGGTCGCGCTGCGTTTGCGCCGCAATCAGGCGCGGCATGTACGAAGGCTCTTTGTCTTGCTCGGGGCGATAGGCGGCAATCGCCTTCTTGAGCGCGGCATCGCGGATCATGTCGCGCAGCATCCACCAGACGCACATCGCTTTGCTGCGGTAGAGTTCCTCGTTGGTGGTGTTCACCAGCGAGTGGCTGGTTTCGTCTTGCGACCGGGGCACGGTCGCCGATGGCTCCATTTGGGTAAGGACCGAGCGATGCAGTCCCATGTATTCGAGCGCCACCTGGCGTCCTTTTTGCTGTTCGAGATAGAGAGCCTGCGCGAAGTGGGCGAGACCTTCGTCGATCCAGGGGCGCGGGGAGAAGAATGATGCATGCGTGAGTTGATGGGCTAAGGCCAAACCTGCCCGCGCGGAATCTGAGTTTGCCAAGGATGTGAGGAGCAAAGCACCGCTCTCAAACGGCGCGTCCTGCGAGTCGGGAAGGTCTGCGATCTGGGCCTTCTCGCGCGGCGGTCCAAACCAATCGGCGACGAGAGGAGCAACTTTCTCGGCGGAGTCGGCGTAGGCCTCAGCCGCCACAGCATGGCTTGGTAAGGTATGAACCGTGATCGAGCGGCGATCGACTGTGCTGTAGCTCGCGATCACAAATATCGGAACGGTGGACCCGAGCCGCTGAAAAGTGCAATCGGCGTTGTAAATTGAAGAACGGCCCATTCGTTCAAACATCATCTTGCACGATGCCTCGTTGACGAGGAGTTCTTGCAACTCCCCATCGTCTCTCGAAGCATTGATGTGCACGTGTATTTTCGCGGCAGATTCTCTCGCTTTCCAGCGCGCCAGCACTTCGAACAAACTTTCGCCATCGGAAAAATTCGCGACCTCAGTGGCGATCGGGTACCACGCCACGTAACCCGCTCCGCGCAGCGCGGTGAAGTCCGGGGAGATTTGGTCCCAATCGCTGCTGGCTGCGGCGTCTTCGGGCGTGCCGATGCGGGTCAGGCGCGTCGCGTCGGGCAGAACGACGCCTTCGTAGGCAATTTCGAGGTCGAGTGTGCTGTGCGGCGCGATCTCCTGGGGCAGAGTTACGATGGCTTCCGACAATCCGCCGGTGTGATCGATGTCAGAAGTGTAGGGCTGCCTTACGAATTGCACTGGCTTGTCGCCTGCTTTGATGGAGCGCCAATCGAGACTGGATGAAATCTGCAGGACTGCTATTTTCTGCGGCGCGGTGGTGTCGTTGCGCAGCGTGATCTTGCCACGCGCTCCCAGGCGATGTTGGCCGGGGTCGACCTGCAGGTTGAGATCGTAATTGGTGATCGAGAAGGCTTCGCGGTCCAGGGCAAAGGCCGAAAATGAACCACAGAGGACACAGAGGAGACACAGGGGCTTCATCCAGAACTTCATTGGTGACGACTTCATTCGGACTCTGAGGAACCTTCTTTAGCACGGCGCTGGCGAACGATTTCATACAACACCACGGCGGCGGCGACCGAGACGTTCAGCGACGGCACTTTGCCTAGCATGGGTATCGAGACCAAGAAATCGCATTTGCGCTTGACCAGATCGTGCAGGCCTTTGCCTTCTCCGCCGAGAACGAGGGCGCAATCCATGTTGTAGTCGAGAGCGTCGTAAGTTTGTTGGGCGCGCTCGTCGAGGCCGACGGTCCAGATGTTGCTTTCTTTCAACTCTTCTACTGTGCGGGAGATGTTGGTCACTTTCGCGATAGGAAGATGCTCGCTGGCTCCGGCAGAGGCTTTGGTGACGGTTCCGGTGACGGCGGCGGCGCGGCGTTCGGGGATGACGAGGCCGTCGGCTCCTGCGGCGTCGGCGGTGCGCAGGATGGCTCCGAGATTGTGGGGATCTTCCACGCCGTCGAGCACGACGATCAGCGAATATTGATTTCGCTTGGCGGAGATTACGTCGGGGAGATCGTTGTATTGTTTCGCCGACGTGACGGCTACGACTCCCTGATGCGCGGCGTTTCCGGCCATGCGGTCGAGCTCAGTGCGCTGCAGAAAGCGCACGGGTACTCCGATCTTTCTGCAATCTTCGATGAGGCGCTGCAGGCGGAGGTCGTGACGCTCTTTGGCCATGCCAACCCACTCGAACGCGCGTCTGCGCGCTTTCAGCGCCTCGGTCACCGAGTTGATGCCGTAGATGTAGTGCATGAAGTATCAGTGTACCGCGACGCAACGCTGCCATCAGGCGAGTGCGTTGAGAATTTCCATCGGTTCGGGGCGCTCGGTGTAGTCTTCGTTGGCGGATGCGTAGAGGATCGTGCTATCGCGATCGAGGATGTATGTGGCTGGGATCGGAAGTTCCCAGCTGTCGTCGCCGTTGGTGAACGGTAGGTTGACAAAGGCGCGGCGATAGACTGCCTCCTGCAACGGCGGCACGCGGTACGTGAGGCCGAATTGGTGGGCGACCTGGTTGCCTGCGTCGGAGAGCAGCGGGAAGCGCAGCTTGTGCTGGTCGCGCATGAAGTAGGACTGCTTCACGGTTTGCGGGGAGATCGCTAGGAATGCTGCTCCGGCCTGCTCGATCTGGGGCAGGACGAGGTTCATGGCTTCCATCTGGCCGACGCAGAATGGGCACCAGCGGCCGCGGATGAAGCAGAGAACGAGTTTGCCTTTGGCCAGCGCGTCAGTGGAGCGAACTATTTTGCCATCGTGATCTTGCAGTTCGAATGCGGGCGCTTTCACGCCGACACGCAGAATTTTGGCGGCGAGATCTCGCTGTTTTAGCTCGGCGATGGCCTGCGCGTGGATGGCTTGTGTCTCAGCCGGGACGTATTTCGCGATCAGGTCCTTGCGCGCGGCGAGGATCTCGCGCAGCGATCGCGCGTCGGCCAGCGGGTTCGATTCTTCCAGAGAACGCCATTTCATCGCGCGGGCACTACTAAACTGATAGGGGTCCTTCGACTGCGTTGTCGTTCGCTTCGCTCGCGCCAACTCCGCTCGGGATGACAAAACTTTAAGGGCGCAGGTCAAGCGGAAACTGGCTACTGGAAACTGACTGCTAGCCGCTGACTACTAGCCACTGGCTACTGTCACTGACCACTGTTTCACATTCCCGGCAGCTTCATGCCTGCCAGTCTTCTCGCGAAGCTGGGCTTGCCCATTTGCTTGAACATTTTTTTCATCTGGGCGTACTGGCGAAGTAGGTTATTTACCTCCTGGATGGTCGTGCCGGAGCCGCGGGCGATGCGTTTGCGGCGGCTGCCGTTGATGACTTCGTGATGGTTGCGCTCATGCGCCGTCATCGAATTGATGATCGCCTCGACGCGGTTGATCTGTTTCTCGTCCACGTTGTCGGCTGCCTTCTGCAGGCCGCTGAATGGGCCGATTGACGGGAGCATGCCCATCAGGCTCTTCATCGATCCCATCTTCTTCACTTGGCGCAACTGGTCGCGGAAGTCTTCGAGCGAGAAGCCGTCGCCGGTGAGGGCTTTCGTTGCCATCTCCTGGGCTTTCTTCTTGTCTATCTGCGATTCGGCGCGCTCGATGAGCGAGAGAATGTCGCCCATGCCGAGAATGCGCGAGACGATGCGGTCGGGATGGAACGGCTCCAACGCGTCGTACTTTTCGCCCACGCCGATGAACTTGATGGGCTGTCCGGTGACCTGGCGGATCGAGAGGGCTGCGCCGCCGCGGGCGTCGCCATCCATCTTGGTCAGGACGATTCCGGTGAGCGAAAGCTTCTTGTGAAATTCGTCGGCCGAGTTGACCGCGTCTTGTCCGGTCATGGCGTCGGCGACGAACAAAATCTCCGAGGGGTTCAGGAGCTTTTTCAGCGACTGCATCTCGTCCATGAGCTGAGCGTCGATATGCAGGCGGCCGGCGGTATCGACGATGAGTACGTCGCAGCCGGAGACGATGGCTTCACGGCGGGCCTCCTTTGCGAGGCGCTCCACATCGGGAGACTTCATGTAAGAGCCGGCGCTTTCGTCTCCCGCACCGCGGACGAGCGAGTCAGGGGACACCTGGCCTTCGTAGATTTGCGCCTTCACGGCCTGCGCGACCACCTTCAACTGCTCGCGGGCGGCGGGACGGTAGACGTCGACTGAGACCAGCAGCGGGCGATGGCCGCCATTTTTGAACCAGTGCGCCAGCTTGCCCGACGTGGTCGTTTTGCCGGAACCTTGCAGTCCGGCCATCAGGACGACGGTGGGCGGCTGCGAGGCAAACTTCATTTTGGCCGTGTCTTTGCCGAGGATCACGACCAGTTCGTCGCGCAGAATCTTGATGACCTGCTCTCCGGGCGAAAGCGCGGTCATCACTTCCTGGCCAACGGCCTTGGCGCGGATCTGGTCGATGAGCTGTTTGACGACCTTGAAGTTGACGTCGGCTTCGAGCAGCGCGAGGCGAATTTCGCGGAGCGCTTCGTCAATGTTCTCCTCGGTCAGCGTGGCTTGGCCGCGGAGGGTCTTGAAAGCGCGTTGCAGTTTTTCCTGAAGATTCTCAAACATGGGTATGATTCATTTTAGCAGTGCAGGAGAATGGAGTCCTCGGGGGCGGGCTAGGCCTCGACTGGGAGGGACAAGATGAGTTCATCACAAACGGCCGCAATACCGACGGGGACGGCATCCCACGGCGCAATCGCGCCTGCGTGGCACACCGCGGTGGTCCTGTTCGTCATGCTCGGGTTCTCACTCGTGGGTGGTCTGGTCGGGGACCTCACGACCCGCGGGCCTCATGTGCGCGCCATCGAGTACCTGACGGTCATCGTGATGGAATGGGCCATTGTGGCGTTTATCGCGTACGGAGTTGGACGCCGCGGCGTCCGGGTGGGTGAACTGGTGGGCGGCCGTTGGGCGCGGCCGGTGGAGTTCTTCCGCGATCTCGGGATCGGCATCGGATTTCTCGTCGTTGGCGGCGGCATCCTGCAGGGGATTGGTTATGTGTTGAAGGCCTCTACCAATCAGGCGCTGCGCAACCTGCTTCCTCACAGCATCAGCGAAATCCTTCTTTGGGTGGTGATGTCGCTGACCGCCGGGTTCTGCGAGGAGCTCATCTTTCGCGGATACTTGCAGCGGCAGTTCGCCGCGCTGACCCAGTCGGCCGCCGGGGGAATCGTGCTGCAGGGCATTGCTTTCGGCGCGGGCCATGGATATCAGGGGTGGAAGATGATGCTGGTCATCGCCATCTACGGAATCATGTTCGGCCTACTGGCACGCTGGTGCCGCAGCCTGCGGCCTGGCATGATCACGCACTTCGTGCAGGATGGGGCGGGCGGACTGTTTGGACGCTATCTGGCGCGGTGATCGGATTGGGGACAGTTTGGGAAAGCTGGGTGTGGCGGCGGGACGCCGCCACTACGGCCGCCGGGACGGCGGCGCCGCGCTATCCAGTAAAGACTTCTTTGGCGGCTACTACCGTGTTGCTGTGAATGATTACCGTGTCTTCGACATCTTGGGCGTAGCCGCCGGCGAAGGTCACCATCACCGGGATGTTTCTGGCCTTCGCGACGCGGAAGACTAACTCGTCCCGCTTCTTCAAGCCTTCAATCGTCAAATCCAGACCGCCGAGCTGATCTTCTTTGTACGGGTCGGCGCCGGCGATGTAGCAGATCAGATCAGGTTCGAACTGGCGCAGGCCAGAGCTGAGCGCGTTGTCGAGCCACGCGAGGTAGTCATCGTCGCCGGTGCCATCGGGCAGGTCGACGTCGATGGATGAGGGCGGCTTGTGGAGCGGGTAGTTGTTGTGCTGATGCAGCGAGATCGTGAACACCTCGCCGGCGTGGGCTCCGCGCATCTTTCCGCGAGGAGCGTTGGCCGGCTGCTCGACCGTTGACGCCGAGGACGAAGGCAGCAGCGCGCTGGCCGTGCGCGTGCCGGCAAAAATCGAAGCTGTGCCGTTGCCCTGGTGGACATCGCAGTCGACGGTCATCGCGGTGCGAATTTTGTCGTCACGCTGCAGGCGTCGGATGGCGACCGCTACGTCGTGGATCATACAGAATCCTTCGCCGTGATCGGGGAAGGCGTGGTGGAATCCGCCGCCAATGCTGATGCTCACCTTGTCGGTGAGGGATTGGCGGGCGGCGAGGATCGATCCTCCTGCGGCCAGCCAGAAAGCTTCGGCGAGCTCACGCGAGTAGGGGATCTCCATCTCCATTTCTTCGCGCGGGCTGAGCGTGCCAGTCTTCAGCTTTTGCGCATACTCGGGCTTGTGGACGAGCAGGATGTCCTGATCGGTGGCCGGCTCAGGCTCGAGGAAGTCATTGGCGTCGGCAACGCCGGTGGAGATTAGGCGGTCGCGGACGCGGCGGTACTTTTCGGAGGGAAAGACGTGGTTGCCGATGGGGAGATAGTACGAGTCGCTGTAGATGAGTTTGAAAGGCAGCATGGTGACCCTAGATGATACCTCTAGACCTGTCATCCTGAGCGGAGCGAGAAGTTTCGCGAAGCGAGCTTCTTGCGATGTCGAAGGACCCCGTGGTTGCGTGTTGTACCAAGCGTGTAGAGGCAGATCAGGTTGCCGCGTCTAGAAAATGTCCTAACGGGTCTATCTCGGCGCAAGCCGGCACGGGGTCCTTCGACTTCGCAATGCACTGCGCTTCGCGCCGCGCATTGCTTCGCTCAGGATGACACTGGGTAGGTCAGCGTTTTTTCTGGGGCTGGACGGGGGCGACCATTTGCCTTCTTACCGGGACGATTGCGCCTTTGGACGGGTCGGCGGCAGCGTTGGCGCGCGTTAGAACTTCCTTCTGGATGTATTGCACGAATTCCTGGATCTGGCGCTGCATTTCTTCCATGCGCTCGCGCATTTGCAGGATGATGGCCATGCCCGCGATGTTCACGCCGAGGTCGCGCGCCAGCGACAGAATGAATTCCAGGCGAAGCAAATCTTCGTCGGTGTAGAGGCGGGTGTTGCCTTCGGTGCGCGAGGGTTTGAGAAGACCTTCGCGCTCGTACAACCGGAGGGTTTGGGGATGGATGCCGTACATCTCGGCCACGGACGAGATCATGTACGCGCCTTTGGATTTTCGCTTGGTCATAGAGATTGGGATCTGGAGATCGGAGATCCGCAGATCCTGAAAGTGATTTTAGAGTACGGATGAATCTTCTTCCTAATACAACGTCAGGTTTCCTACACAAAACGCCGCCAAACCTCGACCACGCTCTCGCATCGAATCGGCGGAGGTTAATCATGGACGAGAATAATGCGATCAGTGTAGTGGAAAACCTTATCGAGACCTGCAAGGATGGACAAAAAGGCTATCAGGACGCGGCTGAGCACGCGAAAGCCCCCGATCTGAAAGCTTTCTGCCTCGAGCAAAGCGCCGAGCGAGGACGCTTTGCGCAGGAGTTGCAGCCTGAACTGGCACGGTTGGGAAAGCCGGATAAAAAAGTTTCCGGATCGGTCTCGGGAGCGATGCATCGGGCCTGGATTGATGCCAAGACCAGCCTGGGCGGCGGCGACAAGTCGCTTCTGGAATCTCTGGAAGCGGGCGAAGACAATGCCAAAGACACCTACAACAAAGCCTTGAGCGGGACGCTGCCGGCTACGCTTGCAGAAATCGTGCGGCGGCAGGCGGCCAGCGTGCAGCGTGCACACGATAAGGTACGGATGTGGCGCGATGCGGCTAAGGCGGCAGCTTAGAACTCCGGCGCAACGAGAGTCGGTGCCACAAAAACTTTGAGGACCGGGATTTCCCGGTCCTCATTTTTATTTCCTCAGCGAAACGGATCAGGCTGCGGGCTGCGGCTTCTTGGCGGAAACCGACCAGCCTGCCGGCTTGAGGGCGTGATTGACGAAATAGGCCACGAAGCCGGCTGCGATCAAGATCATCCCGAAGGCGAAGGAACTCATCCCCAGAATCGATTCGTGCTCGCTGCGAATGACCGAGAAGCCGAGCAACAGCATCGGCGGGATGCCGATCGCTATCGCTCCAAACAGGCCGCCAGGCACGCGGAATGGGCGCTTCAGGCTGGGCTCGCGGAAACGGAGCACAGCCAAAGCGATGAATTCCAGCATCAGGCTGACGCCATAGAGCAGGATGTCGAGTGTGACCAGGCGGGCGAAGCCCAGACCCAGACACATCGCCCATCCCATGGCGAGCGCGATGATGGCTACCCAGGGGGCGCGGGATTTTTTCTGCAGCTTGCCGAAGACCGCAGGCAGCATGCCGTCTTGCGCCATCGCCAGCGGCAGGCGCGAGTAGCTCATGACGAGCGCGTTGAACATGCCAAAAGCGCTCATCAGGCCTCCGGCAACCACGCCGATACGGAGCAGCGGTCCGCCTAACAGCCCGGCTATGTCAGCCCACGATCCGGTTTCCCACGCCGTGGCTTTCAGGCCGGTCATCCACATGGCGGCGAAGGGCAGCACATAGCTGAAGGCCACGATGGTCACTGCTACCAGCATGGCGCGCGGATAGGTGCGCTGCGGGCGCTCGACTTCGGTGGCAATGGTCGAGGCGTTGTCCCATCCCATGTAGTTCCACATGCAGATGAGGAGGCCTCCGAGAATATCTACGGTGGATGTGGTCGGCTTGGTGACGGCGTTGGCCAGGGCTCCGAGCTTGAACGGAGCGAGGATCACGATCGCGGCGAACGGCGCCGACAGCGCGAGGAACAGCCAGAGCGAGGTCAGGGAGACGACTTTCACGCCGGCGATATTGAGGATGGCGCAGGCTACAACAACCGCTAGCGCGACCCACCATCCGCGGTTGCCTTCCTGAAACCATGGGAACATGCGGGTCAGGTAGGCGACGAACAGGGTGGGATAGATCGCCATATCGAAGATCGAGGCAATCAGCGAGAGCCAGGCTTCCTGAAATCCCCAGAAATTGCCCATGGCGCGGCGGACCCAGGCGTAATATCCGCCTTCAAAGGGCAGCGCGCTCGACAGCTCGCCGATCATGAAGGCCGTGGGCAGGCTCCAGAGCAGCGGGGTGAGCAGCAGGATCAGGATGGCGCGTCCGTAGCCGGCGCCGTGCACGATGTCTTCGGTGCCATAGGTTCCGCCTGACACCATAAAGAAGGTGGCGGCGACCAGGGGCCAAAGGGTGAGGCGGACGAATTTCTTCCGGTTGGGGACGACGGCGAGGGGTTGGGAAGTTTCGAGTTGTTGTCGGCTAGCTGTTGCCAATTTCTATGGCTGCCTCCTTAAGCGACTCACTCTCACCACCGCGTCTCCCTTGAGTCTTCTGCGTCTTCGAAGAAGACTTTCTGCGCGGCTCCCGGGATTGATGCGTTTTCCCGGACATTCGGCGAAGTTAGTTCGCATTTGTGAGATTACGGGAAATTTCCACAGATGCAAGATTTTTTTGAATTATTTTGCAAAATTTTCGTAACGCGACGGGAGTGGTACGGAGGTAATGAGCAGCCTACAGAAGAACATTTCACCACAGGGGGCACAGAGGAGCACCAGGGAAACACAGGAGCACGGGCACTGAGGCACGGGGGATGCGGGGCTATTTATCCCAGTCCATGCCGTCGACCATGCGTTTGATTCCTTCGCGAAGGTGCAGCACGTTGAAGTTGATCAACAGACCTACCGCGATTCCGCTTAGACGCAGGTAGGACAGGAGTTCGGCTTGGTGGATGGGGTGGAGGGCTTCGACGGATTTCACTTCCACTACGACTAGGTTCTCGACGACTAGATCCATACGATATCCGAGCTCGAGCTTGTGGCCGTCATAGACCACCGGCAGGCCGACTTGGGTTGCCGCTTCGAGGCCTCGGGTTCGGAGTTCATGGGCCAAACAGGCTTGATAGGGGCTTTCGAGAAGGCCCGGACCTAGAAGCGAATGAACCTTCATCGCAGAGTTTACGATCGTGCCGGTGATTTCGTTTACGTGAGACGGGCGTGAGTGAGCCAGGGATGGCATGTCTTTCAATACCACAAGGACCCTGTGATCCTCTGTGACCTCTGTGGTTAAAGTTTTCTGTCAGTGTCAAATAGGGAAATGCAATCACCACAGGGGGCACAGAGGATCACAGGGGAGACCTGGGGACCTAGACCTTCGTCCACAATTCGGCTCTCGGGTCTTCGGGGTTTAGCTTCGCCAGCTCGCGGAGCAACTCTTTCGTGCGCTCGTCTCTTGGCATCGGGACGGTTACCGTGATCTCGACGATTTCGTCTCCGCGGACGCCTTCCCTGGTTGCCGATGGCACGCCCTTTTCCCGGAGGCGAAGTTTTTGACCCGACTGCGTTCCTGGAGGAATTTTCAGCAGGGCACGGCCGTCGATGGTTGGGACTTCAATTTTTGCTCCTAATGCCGCTTCGGTTGCGGTTACCGGAACCGTCAGCGAGATGTCGTCGCCATCGCGATGGAAGATGGGGTGGTCGCCGGTGCGGATGATCGCATAGAGGTCGCCGGGAGTTCCGCCGTGAGCTCCAGCGTTGCCTTTGCCGGGCAGGCGGATGCGCTGGCCGTCGCGGGTTCCGGGCTTGATGCGCACTTCTAACGGTTCTGTGTTCGTGACCGTGCCTTCTCCGTGGCAGGTCGGGCACATGGTCAGATTCTTTCCGGTGCCGTGGCAGCGCGGGCATTGCACGTTGAACTTCATGCGTCCGCCGGTTTGGGTGATCTGACCGCTGCCGCCGCACTCGGGACACTTGCCCGGGGACTCCTGCGCGCCCTGGCCGTGGCACGTCGAGCAGACATCCTGACGGGTGATATTGAGGCGCATCACGCCGCCGCGGATCGCCGTCCAGAACGGAACGTTGACCTGGTATTCGAGGTCGGTGCCGGGCTCGGGACCTTCTTCCGCTTGCGCGCCGCGGCCTCCGCCGAAGATCGAGCCGAAGATGTCGCGGAAGCTGCCGCCGCTGCTGGAAGAGGATTTGCGGCCGCGCGCGGCGTTGTCCATGAGATCGGAGAAATCGAAGCCGCCGAAATCGAAGGGTACGCCCTGGGCGCCTCCTCCGTGCGGAGCGTTACCGCCGGGGAATCCGCCGCCAGCGTTGCTGCCCGCTCGGGCATAGGCCTCGGCCGTTGCCGGATCGATGTTGTCGGAGTAGAAACCCACCTGGTCGTAGATCTTGCGCTTTTTGGGATCGCTGAGAACGTCGTTGGCTTCGGAGAGCGCCTTGAATTTCTCCTCGGCGGACTTGTCCCCGGGATTGACGTCGGGATGGTACTTGCGCGCCAGCTTGCGGAAAGCTTTGCGGATGTCGTCGGCGGAGGCCGACTTCTTTACCCCGAGGATTTCGTAATAGTCCTTTTTGGTGGTGGTTGCCATTCAAGGTCCCGATGGAGCGTTGTCAGCCTACTCGCGCAAGACGCGGGCGGAGACGCCCGCGCCACATTCTTAGTTCACGATCTTGCGCTTCTCTTTATCTTCTAACACGAGAGTCAGATCTTCGGACGGTAGTTCGTCCACGTAGACCGGGATGCGCCGCGTTCCGGTCGGAGTTTCGACCAGCACGAGCCATTGCCTTTCGTTCTCGGCAAGGCTCAGGAAATATGTTTCGTTGTTTACCTGGAAATCCAATTTGATTCTCCCCAAAAAACTGGCCACGGATTTACACCGATTTTCACGGATCTGTTTTTATCCGTGTTGATCTGTGCCGATCCGTGGCCGATTTGCCTTATTTCTTGTCTTCGACATCCACGTACTCGGCGTCGATTACGCCTTCGTCTTTCTTGGCCTGGCCGTCGCCGCCGCTCGGGGCTGCGCCCGGGGTTGGACCTGCGCCCGGCCCTTGCGCTCCGCCTTGCGGCTGGGCCGCTTTGTACATCTGCTCGGCCAGCTTGTGCGAGGCGGTGGTCAGGTTTTCGCGAGCCTTATCCATTTGCGCCTTGTCGTTGGACTCTAGCGCCTTCTTGGCATCGGCCAGAGCGTTTTCGACGTCGCCACGTTCGGAGCCGGAGATCTTGTCGCCGTGCTCCTTCAGCATCTTCTCGATGTTGTAGACCATCGAGTCGAGCTGGTTCTTGGCTTCGATCGAGTCGCGGGCCGCCTTGTCTTCGGCCGCGTGCGCGTCGGCTTCCTTCGCCATGCGCTCGACTTCTTCCTTCGACAGGCCGGAAGAGGACGTGATCGTGATCTTCTGGTCCTTTTGCGTGGCCGTGTCTTTCGCGGTCACGTTCAGGATGCCGTTGGCATCGATGTCGAAGGTGACTTCGATCTGAGGCACGCCGCGCGGAGCCGGCGGAATTCCGGTCAGATGGAACTTGCCGAGGGTCCGGTTCTGGCCCGCCATTGGACGCTCGCCCTGCAGCACGTGAACTTCAACCGAGGTCTGGCTGTCGGCCGCGGTCGAGAACGTCTCCGTCTTTTTGGTCGGAATCGTCGTGTTGCGCGGAATCATCGGCGTAGAAACGCCGCCCAGCGTCTCGATCGAGAGCGTCAGCGGAGTCACGTCGAGCAAGAGCAGGTCTTTCACTTCGCCCTTGAGCACGCCGCCCTGAATGGCTGCGCCGACTGCGACCACTTCATCCGGGTTCACGCCCTTGTGGCCTTCGCGTCCGAAGAGCTCTTTCACGAGCTGCTGGATGCGAGGCATGCGAGTCTGGCCGCCGACCAGCACGACTTCATTGATCTTGCTGGTATCGACGCCCGCGTCCTTCATGCACTGCTTGCAGGGGCCAACCGACTTCTGGATGATGTCTTCGACCATGCCTTCGAGCTTGGCCCGGGTCAGCTTCTTGACCAGGTGCTTGGGACCGCTGGCATCGGCCGTGATGAACGGCAGATTGATTTCGGTCTCCATGGTGGTCGAGAGTTCGATCTTCGCCCGCTCCGCCGCGTCACGCAGACGCTGCAGGGCCATCTCGTTGCCCTTGCCGCGAAGGTCGAGGCCTTCGTCCTTCTTGAACTCGTCGATGAGCCAGTCCACCAGGCGCTGGTCGATGTTGTCGCCGCCCAAGTGCGTGTCACCGTTGGTGGCTTTCACTTCGATCACGCCTTCGCCAACTTCGAGAATTGAAATATCGAAGGTGCCGCCGCCGAAGTCGTAGACGGCGATGGTTTCGTCTTTTCCTTTGTCGAGGCCGTAGGCGAGCGCGGCTGCCGTGGGCTCGTTGATGATGCGCTTCACTTCGAGGCCGGCAATCTGTCCGGCATCTTTGGTGGCTTGGCGCTGCGCGTCGTTAAAATACGCGGGCACGGTGATGACCGCTTCCGTGACTTTCTCGCCGAGGTAGTCTTCGGCGGCCTTCTTCAGCTTCTGCAAAATCAGCGCCGAGACCTGCGGAGGTGTGTACTCCTTGCCTTGCGCCAGAACGGCAACGTGATCGCCCTGACGGACGACCTTGTACGGGACCATCTTGATCTCTTCCTGGACCTCGTCGTAGCGGCGTCCCATGAACCGCTTGATCGAGTAGACCGTGTTCTCAGGATTGGTGATGGCTTGCCGCTTCGCGACTTGTCCGACCAGACGTTCGCCGGTCTTGGTAAAGCCGACTACGGAAGGCGTGGTGCGCCCTCCTTCTTCGTTGGGGATGACCTTGGGCTCGCCACCTTCCATGACGGCGACGCAGGAGTTGGTGGTCCCGAGGTCAATTCCGATAATCTTTGCCATAAAACATCCCTCCTAAACTTAAATAAGTGCTTTGTAATCAATGCCTGTATGATTGCGCCGGGTTCCATGCTAAGACTTGAGTGAATTGCTGTCAAGTTTTAGATGATTTGTGGATGCTTAAGGTTGCGGGAATTTCAAGTACCCAGATGCCGCTAGCTAGCGGTGATAAAACCTCACCAAAGCTTAGTAAGGGGATATGCGATGCGGACCGGTAATCAGGTATCCCGGAAGGAAGCGGCCTTCATTCACCATGTATTCCGGGAAGGAAGACGACTTCGAAGAATGAACCGGAGGCAGAGCGGGAATCTTCGGCTTAGGGCGCGCCTCGCTTTTTTCATCGACAAGTGAACGTTTAGCATAACGTCGGGAACGAGTGGAGTGACGGCCCACCCGGGCAGTATCGCCGTTTTGTATTACCATCCAGAGCGATGACCTCACGTTTGCGGCAGTGGCTGCGGGATCCTTTATTTCTGCTGGCTCTGGCCGCGGCGCTCCTCGCCTTCGTGGTGCAGTCGGGGGAACTGGGCACCGCCGACACGATGCACCGCCTGCAAACCACGCACTGGCTGTGGACGTCCCAGCCGCAGGTCTTTCCCAACGAGTATCCCGAATTCGGGCTGCACGGCCGCGGCGGACAGATTTTTAGCTGGTACGGCATTGGCCAGTCTTTGCTGATGCTGCCCGCAGATGTGGTCGCGACCTGGATCGCGAGCTGGCACATCTTCGCGCGATACCAGGACGATCCTGCGGTGCGCAGCACAGTGGTCAGCTACAGCACGAGCATTCTGCTCAACGTGCTCACGGCCCTCCTCGCCTTTCGGTTTCTGCGGCAACTGCGGTTTCAAATTGCGGAGTCCGTCTGGGGAGTTCTGGCGCTGCTGTTCTGCACCACCCACCTGCATTACACGCAGAATATGCAGGAGAACAACTACATCATGGTGCTGACGCTGGCCGGATTCTCGTACCAGTACGAGTGGCTGCGCAGCGGAAGCAAGCGGGCGCTGCTGATCGGATCGGGCGCGCTGGGACTCAATCTGCTCACTCGAGTCACGACCGGACTTGACCTCATTGCGGCAGGTTTATTTCTTCTTCTTGTTCTGTGGATCGAGAACATGAGCGGCCGCGGAATCGGGCAACGCTTGCTCTCCTACTGCAAAATTGCGTTTCCAGTCTATGCAGGCTTTGCCGTGGCGGAACGCTGGTATAGCTTCTACCGTTTCGGATCGTGGACGCAGACTTATGTTCCGATTTTCGCGCGCGAATCGCGCCTGCAGGATCCCACGCTGCCCGAGAATTTCCCCTGGAGTACCCCGCTTCACGAAGGAGTGCTGGGAGCGTTGTTCAAGCCGGAAAAATCCATCTTTCTTTTCGATCCACTTCTGGTGCTCGCCTTGATTATGCTGGTCCTGTTGTGGAGGCGGCTCAGTCCCGAAATCCGCGCTTATGCCGTGGCTTCGCTTCTGATGCTCACCGGCTACATGTTCTTTTACGCACGCTACACCTACTGGGCAGGGGATTTTGCCTGGGGTGATCGCTACGTCTCGACCTCCGTGGAGATGGTCGCGCTGCTCTCGGTTCCGCTGCTGCTGTCTTATCGAGCGAGTTTTGGGCGATGGATCTGGCGCGGTGGCATCGCGCTCATCGTCATCAGTTTCATCATTCAGATTGCGTCCCTGGCCTTCTGGGTGCCGCTCGAGATCTACCAGATGGAGACGTTCGGGCATCCCACGTTCGTCATCGCTTTGCGCTTCAAAAACATTATCGCGTTCGCTCTTGGCAAGATGGATGCCTGGGGACTGAACACCGAAGCCATGGGGCAGGATCAGTGGGATTACGTGCACATTACGACTTGGAATTTTCTTCCTTTTCTTCTGCGTCGAGTGGGAGCGGCTCCGCGGTGGGTGGTGGACATCGCGTTTGCGGTTTGGATTGCGGCTCTGGCGGCAGTGGGAACGGTGTTGGCGCGTCTACGCGGCAGGCTCAAAGCGGAGCCTTAATCGATAATGACCGGCTTTGTTCCGGAGGACGCTCGCCTTGCTCGCGGGGCGGACGAATGCGTCCGCCCCTACATTGATGGTGCCCCTTATTCGACCGTCACTGATTTCGCCAGGTTTCTCGGTTGGTCCACGTCGCAACCGCGCCTTACGGCGATGTGGTACGCCAGCAATTGCAGCGGAACAATCTCGAGGATCGGCGAGAGTTCCTCGGGAGCAGGGGGAATATACAAAACATGATCTGCCGCTTCTTTGATCTCCTCATCACCTTCTGTGGCCAGCGCGATCACCACTCCTGAGCGCGCCTTCACTTCTTTCAGGTTCGAGATCGTCTTCTCGTAGCGGAGTACCGAGTCGGGATTATTCAGATCCCGCGTCGCGATCACCACTACCGGCAGGTTCTCATCGATGAGAGCGTTGGGACCGTGCTTCATCTCGCCCGCGGGATAGCCCTCGGCGTGGATGTAGGAAATTTCTTTCAGCTTGAGCGCGCCTTCGAGGGCGATCGGATAGTGGATGCCGCGTCCCAAGAATAAGAAGTCATGCACCTTCTGGTAGATCTTGGCTAGCTCGTCGCAGGCTTCATCGTGGGCCAAAAGAGTTTCGAGCTTGGCCGGGATGCGCGTGAGGTCCAGCATGGCGGCGCGGGCCTTTTCGGGATTCATGACGCCACGAACCTGCGCCAGATACATGGCAAAAATATAGAGCGCGGTAAGCTGGCCGGTGAAAGCCTTGGTCGACGCGACCCCGATCTCCGGGCCGGCATGCGTGTAGATGGTGCCCGCCGCTTCGCGCGTGATCATCGATCCGACGACGTTGCAGATGGCCAGGGTCTTCGACCCTTTAGATTTCGCCTCGCGCTGCGCGGCAATCGTGTCGGCGGTCTCGCCCGACTGCGAGATCACCAGCGTGATCGTATCCGGATCGACGATCGGATTGCGGTAGCGCCATTCGCTGGCGTAATCCACTTCCACCGGCACGCGCGCCAACGATTCGATCATGAACTTGCCCGCCTGCCCGGCATGCCAACTCGTGCCGCAGGCGATGATGTTGATCTTGGAGGCGGCGCGGAATTCGGCTTCGCTGATCTCCATCTGATCCAGAAAAATGTGACCCGTATCCTGCGAGACGCGGCCTAGCGTTGTGTCGCGAACCGCGCGCGGCTGCTCATAAATCTCCTTGAGCATGAAATGCTTGAAGCCGCCTTTTTCCGCCTGGATTGGGTCCCAGGTGACGCGCTGCACTTGGCGCGAAACGGCTTTGCCGTCGAAATCGGTTAACTGCACGCCGTCGGGCGTGACGATAGCCATGTCGCCGTCGGCGAGAAAGAAGATGTCACGCGTGTGATGCAGAATGGCCGGCACGTCCGACGCGACGAAGAATTCGTGATTCCCCAGGCCGATGACCGCCGGAGGTCCGTTGCGCGCGGCCACAATCTTGTTGGGGTCGTCAGTAGAGATCACCGCCAGAGCGAATACGCCGGTCAGTTGCTTTACTGTCTTCCGGACCGCGTCTTCCAAAGAAACGCGCTGGCCGTTCGTGCTTTTGGAATATTTTTCGACGAGATGTGCAATGATCTCGGTATCGGTCTCCGTCGTGAACTTATGTCCTTCCTCGATGAGCTTCTTTTTCAGGCTGAGATAGTTCTCGACGATGCCGTTGTGCACCACCACGATCTTGCCCGTGCAGTCGCGGTGCGGATGGGCATTCTCTTCGGTGGGACGCCCGTGCGTCGCCCAGCGCGTGTGCCCGATCCCATAGGTGCCTTCGAGCGGCTTCTGGCGAATGGCTTCTTCCAGGTTGCGGAGCTTGCCCTCGGCGCGGCGAATCTGCAAGCCTTCCCCATTGCCCGACACCGCGATCCCGGCCGAGTCGTATCCGCGATACTCCAGCCGCCGCAGCCCTTCGATGATGATGGGAACTACACTCTTGTTGCCGACATACCCGACGATCCCGCACATATGGAAACCCTCAATGGATTCTCCGTGCCAATCTCAGTCGGCCAGGGAGAAACGGAATTCCTCAATCACTGGGTTGGTCAGCACTTCGCGGGCAATTCGCTCGACCTCGGATTGGGCTTCTTCCCGGGACAACCCAGGATCCAGAGTGAGTTCGAAATACTTTCCCTGGCGAACGCTTTCCAGGCCCTTATAGCCCATCTTTTTCAGTGCGCCCTGAATGGTTTTGCCCTGGGGGTCGAGGACGCTTTTCTTGAGGGAGACATAGACGTAGGCTGTCATAAAGCCATCATTATACTTGGTCCTGCCAGGAAGCCGGACAGCCGGATAGTCGTAAGCAAGAGCTACGTCTTCCAGCCAGTGGAAGGCTGGATTTGGGCTCGATGACAGAGCTCAGGTTTCGAATTGGCGCAGCCTTTGATCCAATTCCGCCAGCGCATCCTGCAGAATCTTCCGGTGCCGTGGATTTTGGCTGGATTCGATCTGCTGAACCACTCTCTGCCGCGATAGCCGCAGATTCTCCTTTTCGCGACTCCGGGCAGCTTCTTCCGGACTCAGCTTGATGCGGGACTTGGACGCCTCTTGTCCGGCCTCGTCCTGCTGCGCTTCAACCGATTTGCTCTCCCATCCTCGGGCCATTGCTTCTATTATATGTTCCTGGCTCGGGGCAAGTTGGGAGATGTGGTTTCTCTGGCTCCCCAAGCTTCGAGAGAAGCGGTACAGCTCGGGTTTGTTCGGAAAACGTAACAAATAAAAATGCTTGCCCTTCCTCGCGGAACTGGAGGTAGACTACGAGGTTTTTAAAAACTCCACCGAGGTCTGCCAATTCGTATCTTGGAAGCGCTTGGGGGTTGTTGTTGTGGTTGCGCGGGCAGGCTCTTTGAGCCTGAAGCTGCCGTTGCCATTTGATTCGGGATTCCGAGCAACGGCGGATTTGACATTCCTAGGGCACCGGAGCAGGAAGCTTTCCTGTCGGCCGGGGATTCCTGCCCCCCCGATCCGGCATTCTGAAACTGGCTATTCTTATCGATATCTCTTGTATCGCCGGCCCCCAGAGCTCCGCGCATGCGTCCTGCGTTGGCGCGTTGAGCAGATCAATCTCGACACCAAGCACCCCCGCTCGATCTGTGGCATCCGGAGATCCCATGCCGGATGACATTTTCGGGCCCGACTTCCATCTCACCGAGCAGAACCCAAGCATCAGCGACCCTGACCGCCTGATCGCTGCTTATTTTCCATCTTTGACCGTCGGGCTTTGCACTCTCGATGCAGAGCTTCGCTATATCTCCATCAATGACGTGCTGGCCAGGCGCAACGGCATTCCCGCCCACCAGCACCTGGCTAGAACCGTGCGGGAAACCTTAGGTCCGGTTGCGGACCTGCTTGAGCCGGAATTCCGCCGCGCTTTCGAACTGGGCCGCCCCATCCTGAATGTTGAAGTGGTGGCCGCTCCTAAGGCCAACCCTGAAACCGGCCATCGGATCGAACACATCTTCCCCATTAAAGATGAGGCGGGAACGACTACCCGCATCCTTGTCGTGGTCTTTGAAGTGAGCGAGAAGCGAAAGCTGCAGACGGCAATTAAAGATCTCGACGGCAAACTTCGAAAAGAGATGGACCGGCTGCAGTCGCTGCACGACATCACCAGCTTGCTTTCCTCGAGCTGGGATGTGCCGGCAGTATTTCCCATGATCTCCGCCCGCATTCGCCGGGTGCTGCGCCAGGAACTCGCCAGCTTCGCTTTGTACGATGGCGAAAGCGGCACGTTAGTCCGGCAGGCGATCGACTTTCCGCTCAGCAAGGGCCTCTTATCGATAGCCCCGATGAACGCCAACAATACTCCGGCATGGCCTTCCTTGCAGAAGAGCAGATCCATCATCTTCTCCAAGAAAGAATTGCAGACCTTCGAGGCTGAGATTGCGCAAAGTCTTCTCGCGGAAGGAGTGCAATCCTTGTGCTGTGTCCCCATGATGCGCCCCAAGGGGCCGCTCGGTGTGCTCTTCCTCGGAAGCACCCGCAAAGACGCGTTTCGACCCGACGACCTGCAGCTGTTGGACCAGGTCGCAGCACAACTTGCCCTGGCCATCGAAAATCACCGCGCGGCCTCGGAAATCAAAGCGCTCAAGGTACGCCTCGGTGAAGAACGCAAGTTCCTGGAAGCGGAACCTCAGCTCGCGGGAGACTTCCCGGAAATGATCGGCAACAGCCGAGCGCTCAAGCTGGTTCTGGATCAGGTAGCCACCGTCGCCGCCAGTGAAGCCACGGTTCTCATTCTGGGCGAGACCGGAACGGGCAAAGAGCTGGTCGCTCGTGCGATTCATCGCCTGAGCCGGCCCAATGCGGGCAGCTTTATCAAATTGAACTGCGCCGCCATTCCCACCGGCCTTCTGGAAAGCGAACTCTTTGGCCACGAAAAAGGCGCGTTCACCGGCGCCATCAACCCGAAGGTCGGACGAATGGAACTGGCGGATGGTGGAACCCTGTTCCTCGACGAGATCGGAGAGATTCCCCTCGAGCTGCAACCGAAATTGCTGCGCGTGCTGCAAGATCAGGAATTCGAACGATTGGGCAGCAACCGTACCATCAAGGTGAACGTGCGGCTGCTGGCAGCCACCAACCGGAATCTGGCGGAGAGCATCGCCGAACATCATTTTCGCAGCGACCTGTACTACCGGCTCAACGTGTTTCCGATCGTGATCCCGCCTCTCCGGGACCGTCCGGAAGATATTCCTTCGCTGGTCCAGTACTTCGTCCGGAAGTTTGCCCAGCGAATGAATCGCTACATCGAGACCATCCCCACCAGCACCATGAAGGCGTTGCAGCAATGGGATTGGCCAGGGAACGTGCGCGAACTCGAGAATCTGATGGAGCGCTCGGTGATACTGAGCGATAGCCATTCCTTGCGCGTCCCTTTATCCGAGTTAAGCAACCCGGCGTCCAAGACCGACCGCACCGAGCACAACCTCGATGACGCGGAGCGGCGGCATATCATCCGCGTCCTGCGAGAGGCGCGGGGAATTCTCTCCGGTCCAAACGGCGCCGCCCAACGTCTGGGGCTGAAACGTACCACCCTGCAATCCAAAATGCAGCGCTTGAAAATCACGCGGCAGGATTATTCCGACTCACCGAAACCGTGATCGCAACCCCAGTGATCTCAGAGAGCTGACGCCTAATCGGCAGGTGCGACGAGGATGCGGCAGAAATCGGCGGCGCGCTTCATTTTCTGATTTGGAACTCGTTCCAAAGGCGGAAGTTGCGGCCGACACATCTTGGCCCTTTTCGGAACTCCGCGTGCACAAGCATGAAGTTCCTTCTGCCTCTGGCCGGCAATGCTTTAATCCTGCCAGACAGAATCCGGACTTGTCCCAGTCCCAGAAAATTGCAAGCGATGGCCGCAAGGCCAATTCGAGAGGTGTTGTCGAATGTTATCGCTAAACAAACTTCCCCTACGGTTAGGACCTGTATTCAATCCCGTCGAGACGGTTCTGAACCCCTCAAAGCCGCGGCGTTGCCGCGCAGTGAACGATCCCGGCAAGAGGTTTCCGCCGGGAAGGGAAATTTGCCGACTCCCGGAAGTCTCCCACAGAGCCGATGCCAGTTTGAGCCCTCCCCCAGCGGCTCGGCAGGATGCGGGCGCTATGGATCCCCTCTATTTGTTTGCCTGCCACATCGCCTGGGAGAGGGACGAAGATCCCAGCGGCGGATGGGAGTTGATTGCCGCCGCGCAGAGTTTCGATGATGACACGCGCGCGCATGCCCGCGCCCTTCTCGCTAGTTCGCACCATCTTGGCGGAATCGGGCTGACTTCAATCGCTGCCGTCCCCCGCAGGCCTCAGGCAGCCACGGAGGACAACATGAAAGCCCCTTACGGACTCGACATTATCGATGACTGCACTACCTGCAACAACAGGATTGCGCAGTTCTTTTGCGGAGTCTCCCCGTCCGTGCTCCAATCCCTGAACCAGGTCAGCCACAAGAGCACTCTGCCCGCCGGAGCCATTCTGTTCGTCGAAGGGCAGGCTCCCCGGGGAATGTTCATCATCTGCTCCGGCAAGGTGAACCTTTCGACGACATCCCGCGAAGGCAAGATTCTGATTCTTAAGACCGCAATCGCCGGCGAAGCCCTGGGACTGAGCGCGTCGATTTCCGGGGTAGGATACGAAACCACGGCCGAAACTGCGACTCCCTGCCAACTAACTTTTGTCGAGCGCAAGCGCTTTTTGGAATTGCTGGATTCTCACAGCGAGATCGGTGTGCACACGGCTCAATATTTGAGCCAGGACTATCAGTCGGCCTATCGCGATATCCATGACCTTGTGCTCACGCGGTCTTCCGCCGGAAAGCTGGCCCGATTGTTGCTTTCCCAATCCTCCCGGCAAGAAACCCATCGGCACGAAACCCAGGCCGAGACTCGCGTTCGCTCAGTTATGACGCATGAAGAGATGGCGCAACGTATAGGGGCGTCGCGTGAGACCGTCACTCGGCTCTTAAGCCATTTGAGAAAGAAGCAGCTGATTCGTCTGGATGGTTCGAACTTGATCATTCACGATCGCACCGCGCTGGAAGCTCTGGCATTTTAGGCTTCTTTCGCGGGCACCTGGAGCGCGGAACCTTTTGCTGACCGTCCTCCGCAGCAGTTCTGAACATTTCTCCGCCAGACGCAGGAGCGGAGACGGTTGTAATGTATTCTGGGAATTTGATCAACGATTTGTGCGCCACCGTGGAACGGGTGTTGGCTTCCATTGCTTCCCGACCGCGGGAGGCGCACTCCAATTCGCCCTCCCCCTACTCCCCGTCTGCTGCGTGTGTCTGCCAGGGAGGCAGCTCAGAGTCCGAACAGCTCCCGCAGACGCTTGGTTTGCGCGCGGCTGACGGGAATCTCGGTCTGCTTCTTGTCGTCCATCCGCAATTGGTACGAACTCTTGAACCACGGAACGACTTCGCGGATGCGGTTGATGTTCACCAGATAGGAGCGGTGAGCTCGCCAGAATAGATTCGGGTCGAGGCTGTCCAGCAATTCTTCCAGCGTGCGGCAGTTGGATTGTCCCTCCATGCCGGCCGCGCCTCCGGTCACCACTGTAATCACGCCATCTTCAATCCAGGCGTAGCAGATATCTTTTTGATCGACCAGGAACATGCGGCCCACGGCCTTCAGCAGGATCTTCGAGGCCGGTTGCTTCTGCGATTCCAGCATGCGCACCAGGGTCTCAAATCTCTCCCCCGGAGCAGTATTCGAGTCCTGCTTGGCGCGGGCTTTTTGGATCGCCTGTGCAACTCGCTTCTTGTCGAACGGCTTCAGCAGGTAATCCACCGCGTTCACTTCAAAGGCCTTGACGGCATATTGGTCGAAGGCCGTGGCAAACACAATCTTTGGGAGAGGGATTTTCTTGTCGAGAAGCTTCTTGATGACTCCGAAGCCGTCGAGTCCGGGCATCTGCACGTCCAGAAAAACCAGGTCCGGATTGTGCTCCTTGATCAGATTCACGGCTTCCAAGCCGTTCTTGCCCTGGGCTACGACATTCACGTCATCGGCGTTCTTCAGCAGGTATGCGAGTTCATCGCGCGCCAACTGTTCGTCGTCGACGATCACTGCGGACAAAGCCATGGTTACTCCGGGAAGCAGAAAGTCTGGTCTGAGTATAGTGGCGCCGTTTTTCAGGCGCAATGAGAGGAGATTTCCGGGTAGTGGCGCAGTTTGATTATGCAGGGCGTCATCCTGAGCGGAGCCGAAGGGATCTCGCGGGGATCACGCGTTACGCTGCTCGCGAGATCCCTCGCCCCGCTGGTAAACGCGCGGGACTTCGGGATGACCCCGCGCCTCAAAATTGCACCACTACCAGATTTCTGCGGTGGGTTACTGCTGCTGGCGCATCATCGATCCCATATCGAATTTCGTATACCCGGACGGGACCTCGAACAAACTGGCCGGCTGCGAGCCTTCCTGAATATTACGTAATTCGAAGCCGCCCGCACCTTCATCCGTCTTCACGACGCAGCGCAGTTTCGAGTCCACCCAGATGTGACTCTTTTCGCCTTTATTGGATACACCTTCATACTTCACCGTGCTTCGTCCGTTCAAAGTGTCGCTACCGATCTTGGTGCAACTGCCCCAGTTCTTGTAGGTTCCCGCTTCTTCTGCGGTTTTCTTCCACTCCGGGCAGGCGTCGTTCGGGTCGTCCACGCGCCAGAAATGAGCGAGTATGGGCCTTACCACCGTCACCGGCGCATCCATATACATGTGGCGCTCCGCCATGATCACGGAATACGTATGTTTCGCGTCATCGAAGATGATCGCGCTTGGTCCCATTTGCGGGTTCGCTCCCTGCATTTCGAACCGCACCTTGTCCTTGGTAGCGTAGACCTTCTTCATTCCCGCGTTGTCTGATTTCTGGCTCACTACATCGGCAGAGAAGTCCTGCGCCAGCGCTATATTCGCGAGCATCAGGAAGTTGAAAAGAAAACCAGCAGCAACGATTGGTCGAAGCACGGCAGCCTCCTTAGCATCGCTCGCCGGGAGATTCGCGAGCCGATGTTAACCCCAGGGTGGAATTGGGAAGAAGGATAGCAGAAGAGAGCGAGGGCAGGAAGGGGATTCAAGAGATCGAACACCGGCGATCAGGCTACGCTTTCGAGCGCCAATGCCATGCCCATGCCGCCGCTGACGCACAGCGTGGCCACACCGCGCTTGCTGTTGCGCTTCAGCATTTCGTGCAGCAGAGTGGCCGTGATGCGCGTTCCGGTGCAGCCAATCGGATGTCCCAAAGCAATCGCTCCGCCGTTCACGTTGAGGCGATCGCTATTGAAATTCAAGGCGCGGTCGCAGGCGAGCACTTGCGCCGCGAACGCTTCGTTCAATTCGACTAATCCAAACTCATGCAGCCGGAGATTGTGCTTCTCTTCCAGTTTCTTCAGGGCAGGCACGGGACCGATGCCCATAGTTCGCGGATCCACTCCGGCTGACGCGACGGCAGCGATCCGGGCCAGCGGCTTCAGGTTGTTCTGCTTCACGAAATACTCGCTGGCCACAACCACGGCGGCCGCCCCGTCGGTAATGCCCGAAGAGTTTCCCGCCGAGATGGTTCCAGTCTTCGAAAACACCGGTGGCAGCTTCGCAAGCTTTTCCATGCTCGCGTCGGCAAACGGATGCTCATCGCGGCTGAAGACTGTCGCACCCTTCTTGCCTTCGATCGTCACCGGCACAATTTCCTCGTCAAAACGTCCTGCAGTAATCGCACGCGCCGCACGTGCTTGCGACATCAGCGCATATTCATCCTGCTCGTCGCGGGAAATCTTGTACTGCTCGGCCAGCACTTCCGCGGTTTCGCCCATCACCATCTTTGCCAGCGGACAGAAAAATCCGTCGCGATACATGCCATCCACGAGATCTTGGTTGCCCAGCCGGTATCCCCAGCGCGCCTGGTCCAACAAGTAGGGCACGCGTGACATTGATTCCGTGCCCCCGGCCAGAATGCAAGTCGCATCCCCGAGCAGAATGGACTGATAGGCCAGCGCGATCGACTTCATCCCCGAAGCGCAAGCTTTATTTACGGTGTAGGCCGGAACATCTTGCGGCACGCCGCTGCGCACGGAAATCTGCCGAGCCGGATTGGGTCCTCCGCCCGCCTGCCGCGCATTGCCGAAGATCGTCTCTTCTACTTGCTCGGGACGCACTCCCGCCCGCTCCATCGCCGCCTTCGCCGCCGCCACGCCCATGTCGGCCGCAGTCAGCGAGGCCAGCGACCCGCCAAACTTCCCGATCGGCGTCCGCACCGCCGAAAGAATATAGACAGCTTGCACGGCGCTACCTCCAAACTTTTTAGTCTAGCAGGAGACTGGCGGGCTGCGCGGCTACGGTCCCTCTGGCCTCCAACCCGGAATTTTCGTAAGAAAAAACGTGCCCGCACGAAACCTCAGCCCGGGTGTAGCATCTACTCAAGAGCACAACCAATCCTTTCACTAACTTCTCTCTCGAACAATCAGGAGGTTCGCATGTCCTACGTTGATGTCGGTAAAGAGAATTCCACTTCCATTCACCTCTACTACGAAGACCATGGATCCGGTCAACCCGTCGTATTGATTCACGGATATCCCCTCAGCAGCGCATCCTGGGAAAAACAAATTCCGGTACTTCTCGACGCCGGATATCGAGTCATCGCGTACGATCGCCGCGGATTCGGCAAATCCAGCCAGCCCACCTCGGGCTACAACTACGACACCTTCGCCGAAGATCTGCACAAGCTCGTCAGCCACCTGAAGCTGCGGCACTTTGCTTTGGTCGGCTTCTCCATGGGAGGAGGCGAGGTGGCACGCTACATCGGAAAATACGGATCGAAGGACGTGAGCAAGGCCGTCATCATCTCAGGCGTGCCGCCATTCCTGCTCGAGACCGCCGACAATCCCGAAGGAGTGGACGGCAGCGTGTTTGAGGGCATCCAAAAAGCCGTGGCCGCAGACCGTTATGCCTTCTTCACCGATTTCTTCAAGAACTTCTACAATACCGACGTCAATCTCGGGAAGCGGGTCAGCGAGCAGGCGGTGCAAGCCAGTTGGAACGTGGCAGCGATTGCGTCGGCCACAGCCAGCCTGGCGTGCGTGCCCACCTGGCATGAAGACTTCCGCCAGGACGTCGCCAAAATTGACGTACCGACCCTGGTGATCCACGGCGACGCGGATCGGATCTTGCCGATCTCTGCCGCGGGGCAGCGCACCGCAAAATTGATCCCCGGTGCTGAGTACGTCGTCATCAAAGACGGCCCGCACAACATCGGCTGGACGCATTCCGACGAAGTCAACAGCGCTCTGCGGCAATTCCTGGCGAAGCCCGCCGCCAAAGGCCAAGCCTCAGAGCCCAAGAAGAAGGCAGTCGCGTAAGTTTCGTATGGGATATCCCACTCTGGGCCGCGTTCCTGGCGGCCCGGGTGGGATTCTTATTTCAAACCGGGCCCGGTGCAGACACAGTCCGAGCCGTCTATCTCTTCACGATCCCCAAATCACGCCGCGCGTGTTCGAGAAAAAGGTGAGCCGAGTCTGGAGCTTCCTTGTCCAACGGAACTCCGCCTTCGCGAACCGGAACTGTAGAATCTTCCGGCAAGGCCTCTCCGTAGATGATCATCAGCTCCGTGCGCCGATCCGGAGTGGGCAGGTGGAACATTCGAACCCGCACCGTCTTTTTGGGGAAGACCAGATTATGTTCATCCAGCAACCGCGCCATGGCCGATCCATCCGAATCCGGGTCTTCCGCCTGATTCGCCGCATAGTCAGGCCACGTCTTCACGTCGTAAATGAACCGCAAACCGCCGATATCAGTTGTGCGGTCTGGCTGGTAGTCGTAAGTGCGTTTGTTCGAAGGTAGGACATGCTCGAATTGAAACCAATAAAAACGCTCGACGACCCGATCCTTGCTGACAACAAAAATGTGCTGCTCGGCCTCCGCGTTGCCGTACAGATTCACGGTCTGGCCGCCGACGTAGTGGAATTCCTTGGCCAGGTTGAACTCGGCGCGCGGCAGTTCGTGGGAAACGAGTGTTTGACCGTTTACCTCACGCCGCAGGTCAGGTGAGCCCGAGTTCTGGGAGAATGCGAGGGAAGAACCGATGACAGCAACCAGCATCCATCTGAATCTTTGCATCCGTCCCCCCTGATTGTGATTGAAACACCTAATCTTAATAGACGCCTGGGTGTGCGGCCGCGGGAGCCAAACCACCCTTGCCTTTCGGCCTAAGCTCCTGCATAATAATAGTTTGTCTCGACCTCGCCGGACTCTTCCGGAACAAGGATATACGTCTCGTGTTAATGATTCGTCTGGCGCGCATGGGTGCGCGCAAACAACCGCATTATCGCATCGTGGTCATTGAGAAGGCGCGCGCGCGCAACGGCCGTCCCGTGGAAGTGGTCGGCACCTACAATCCCCGCACCAATCCCGCCAGCGTTGAACTGAAGCGCGATCGCGTGGAGTACTGGGTGTCGAAGGGCGCGCAAATGTCGGAGCGGGTGAACAAGCTGTTCTCCAAGGCCCCAGCAGCACCTGTGCCTGCCAGTTCCGTCGCCTAAACTTTGGCAAGTTGCGATTTGCGGATCATGCATTGCTGCGCGGGTTTGATCGTGTCAGGCCTGATTCGCATTGAGCACGACCCAGAAGGCGCGAGTTTAGTCGTGCCATAAGCCGCCGGCGGCTTGAGCCGCTGAGGCGGCCTGACTTTCATCTCTAGGAATTATCGATATGACTGAGGCTACCGGAGATGTGCGCGTGCTCGTCGAACTGATTGCGAAATCGCTGGTCGACGCGCCGGACGAAGTCTTCGTCGAGAAGTTCGATGATGGCGTGATCGAACTGGAAGTCGCCGAGAGCGATGTAGGCAAGGTGATCGGGCGCCAGGGACGCACGGCCCGCGCTTTGCGTTCGCTGCTCAGCGCCGCCGGCTACCGCGCCCGCAAGCGCTACACCCTCGAGATCATCGAGTAGGCGAAGCCTCAAGCCTTGAGCCCTGATCGAAACGGCGAGTTCATTACGCTGGCCCGCGTAGTGAAGACGCAAGGCCGGTACGGCGAGATCGCGGCCGAAGTTCACAGCGATGTCCCCGACCGCTTTACCGCGGGCATGAAGTTATTCGCCCTGGGCCAGGTGCAAGATTCGCGGCGCGAACTGGAAGTGGAAGATCTTTGGCCGCACAAAGGCCTCGTGGTTTTAAAATTTCGCGGCGTGGATTCGATGACCGACGCCGAAGCTTTGATCGGATCGGAATTACAGGTTCCGTCGTCCGCGCGTGCGCAACTTGACCGCCTATGGAATTACGTCAGCGATTTGGTTGGCTGCATCGTATTTGATCGCGCCCGCGAAATTGGCCGCATCGAGGATGTTCAGTTCGGCGCCGGCGAAGCGCCGCTACTGGTGGTCGTGGCCAAGTCCGGCGAGAAGTTTGACGTTCCCTTCGCCGAAGCGTACCTGGAAAGTGTGGATGTCGCGCAACGGCAAGTGCGAATGAATTTGCCGGAGGGCATGTTGGAGATCAATGCCCCTATGACGCCAGAAGAAAAACGGGAGCAATCGGGAACAACAAAGAAGCATTAGATTCCCCTGTGTCCCTGTGGTGAAAGATTTTTTGGGTTTGAGTTCCGCACAAATGAAGGCCGACATTGTCACGATTTTTCCGGACTTCTTTCGCGGGCCTCTGGATCACGGCATCAACCGCCGGGCCGCGGAAATGGGCCTGGTGAAAATCGAAGTCCACGATTTGCGGCAGTTCACGCACGACCGGCACCGCACCGTGGATGACCGCCCTTTCGGCGGCGGCGAGGGCATGGTCCTGAAGCCGGAACCGCTCTTTGAATGTTTGGAGTCGTTGCAGCTGGCGCCGCGCCCGCAGCGCATCGCCGGCGAGGCGCGCGAGACAGTGATTCTGCTGTCCGCGCAAGGCCAGCGTTTCACGCAGAAAGTCGCGGCAGAGTTGGCCGCGCTCGACCGCGTGGTGCTGATCTGCGGCCGCTACGAAGGCGTGGACGAGCGGGTAGCTGATTTTCTCGCCGACCGCGAGCTTTCGATCGGCGACTACGTTTTGAGCGGCGGAGAATTGGCTGCAGCGGTGATCGTGGAAGCGGTAACGCGGCTGCTGCCCGGTGCGGTGGGCAATGAGGCATCCACGCGGCAGGAGTCGTTCACCGCGCACGAGCAGGCAGGAGATGTGAGCTTGGCGGATTCGACTTGCGGCTCTGCTGGATTGCTCGATTATCCGCATTACACGCGCCCAGCGGAATTTCGCGGGATGCCGGTACCGGAAGTACTGCTGAATGGGGACCACCAGCAGATCCGCCGCTGGCGCCGGCAGCGGGCTCTGGAAAAGACGTTGCGCAACCGCCCGGATTTGCTGGAAGGCGTGAAGCTCAGCACCGAAGACACAAAGATTTTGGCGCGGATCAAGCAAGATGGGACTAGGTGAATCGACTGCTCCTGACTGCTACAAGATGGTTCACTGTGACAGACACGGTGACCGGCGAGAGGCATTTGTCTGTGATCACCTGTTAAGGGGAGTGCGCCAAGGATTTTTTGCTGCGGATGATCCGGCGAATCCCCATCCCGACGCATGGTGCTCCGAGTGCGAGCGGGTTAGGGCGGCCCATGCAGACGTCGACGGCGAGTGGAATGAGAAAAGCGAAGCTCTGCTCAGGGTGAGGCTCGTGTGTGGAGACTGCTATGAAGAGATCAAAGCCAAGAATGTACTAGGAGTCTCGTAAACGAGTAACCACGATTTCAGAATTACGAAGGATAACGATCATGTCAAACCTAATCATTGAAAAGCTGTTGGCCAAAACTCAACGCACCGACCTCCCGGCATTTCGTCCCGGCGACACGGTGCGCGTCCACGTGAAGATCAAAGAGGGCGACAAGGAACGGGTGCAGGCCTTCGAAGGCGTAGTCATTAAGCGCGACAATGGACCGCAGGCCAGCTTCACCGTGCGCAAAATCAGCTTCGGCCAGGGTGTCGAGCGCATCTTCCCCATTCACTCCAAAGTCATCGACAAGGTCGATCTGGTGCGCTCGTCCAAGGTTCGCCGGGCGCGCCTGTTTTATCTCCGCGGACTCCGCGGCAAGGCCGCCCGCCTGCGCGACGTCGAAAAGACCGCTCAGTAAAAGCGATTCGGCTGGACCGCTTTCTGGGGTCCAGCCGAACTTTCTTCTGATCTTTCTTCCTGATCCGTGAACGGCCGCGAGACCACCCTCGCCTACGCCGCCTTCTTCCTCGGCACCCGCGCGCCCTTCTTTCGCGCTTCCGACAATCCGATAGCGATAGCTTGCTTGCGGCTTTTCACCGTGCCCCCCTTGCCGCCCGGGCCCGATTTCAAGGTGCCGCGTTTCTTCCGCCGCATTGCACTGGCCACCGTTTTTCCTGCCGATTTCGAGTACTTCCGACGCGATGATTTCTTTTTTCCCGCCATGCCCTTTCCTCCTGAGGCTTAGAGGAGGAATGGCACGAGGGAGGTTGGAAACTTTTCGCCTCCGCCAACTCGTATTATTTTTGGGTGTGGTCGGCGATTTTGGAGAATCGCATGGGACGGACCATGTCTGTAGCCACGTCAAAGCTCGTGACCTGGCCGCTGCTGTCGCGATTGAAGTGCATAACGAACTGCCCTTCACTAATGTCGCCAATGAACCCATCCGGGAATGCGGACTCTAACTCCTCATCTTCGTTCATCCATTGCTGGCGGATGAGCTTGCCGTTTTTCACGACCAGGGTCCAGGTGGCGCGCAGTTCGTCGTTCGAATACGAGCCAGCGTAATCCTTAAGGCGCGCGGCATCCACGGCTGGCCCGCGGACGGCTTGGTAAGGAACAGGCACACCGCCTTCCACGGCTTCCAACTGGAAACTACCGTCCTTCGCGGCGTGGAAAATGTACTTGTCTTTGTGCTCTATGTCCGCCTCGAGGGCTTCGAATTGCCCATCGCCCATGGGAAGCAGATCATAGGTCATTCCAGGGGAGACCATGATCAACTTGTCATCTTGCAGCACGAACTTTCGCAGCGCGCCATTTTTCTCGCTCCAATACGTTCCCACATATTGTTTGAGGCAGGCGTCCGGTGCAGTCGAACCAGGCCGTGCAGAAGACGCTCTTTCTGTGCGGGAAAATTCGTCGGCTAGATAGACGTCGGCGACGCGCAGAGCCATCGTCATAGGGCTCATGCTGCCGATACAGTTACACGTAACCAGCGTGGAAAAATGTTGATCGGGAAAGCGGCTCAGCGCGGCACGGTATCCCACCCACTCGCCGCTGTGATGAATCCAGTTGAGCCCGCGATAGTGATCGAGGAATAGTCCCAGCGCGTAGGGAATCGGCCGCCCGTTGTCCAGAGTTCCCGGCCTAGTCAGCTGACGGATGGCGTCGGCACCGCCGATCACCGGATGTTCGAAATTCTGGTCCCACTTGGCAAGGTCCTCGACCGTGGTCATGACCGAGCCGTCGCCGAGTTGCTCGAAGTTGCTCATATCCATTTCGAAGCCGCCGCCTTTGTGAGGCGCATAGCCGGTGGCGCGGCGGGGCACGATCATGGTGTGGTCGTCATGAAAATGCGTGCTGGTCATCCCTAGCGGTCCGAAGATTCGATCCTGGGCGAACTGGCGCAGCGTTTGGCCGGTCACCCGCTTCACAATTTGCGACATCAAGAAATAATTCGTGTCGCTGTAGAGGAATTCTTCTCCCGGCCTGAAGTTCACTCCTTTCTGCCGCACGATCAGGTCCATGGCGTCGCGATCGGTGGTGAGATCGGCTTCCGGAATTCCTTCCAGATCGAATAAATCGTCATAGTTGCGCAGTCCACTGGTGTGGTGCAGCATGTGGCGAATTGTGATGGTCGACCCGTAGTCCGGAATTTCCGGGAGATACTTCCGAACATCGTCGTCCAGCGACAATTTATGTTCTTGCGCGAGCAGGAGCATGGCCATCGCGGTGATCTGCTTCGAGACCGAGCCGATATCAAACACCGATTGGGGAGTGATGGCGATGTTGAGTTCGAGGTTGGCCATGCCGTAGCCGTGCTCGTACACGATGTGGCCGTCCTTCACAACCGCGAGCGCACATCCCGGCGAGCTAGTGGTGTTCCAGTCGGCGAAGACGCGATCCACTTTGTCGGTGAATTCCGGTTGTGCGAAAGAATTAGCGGTGACCAGCAAACACAGCGCAAGCATTGGGAGCGCAATGCGTCTCATCATTTCCTTTTCTGTGGTCCTTTTCTCTAGAAGCTGTAACGCAGCGCGAATTGCATCACGCGCGGAGTGGTCAGCGTCGAGGTGTAGTAGCCGAAGCTCGAGCTGTTCGACAGACTCAGGTTTCCCGAGGCGTTGCTTCCCGCGATGGGCTCCAGGGCGGCGGCGTCGAACCTTACAGAATTTGAGATGTTGAAGGTCTCCCAACTGAACCGGAGCGCCGACGATTCGGTAACATTCCAAACTTTGCCCAGGCCCATATCGATGCCGAAATAGCCCGCGCCGCGGATCAGGTTCCGTTCTCCACCCTCCCCGGGATAGGCGTAGCGGAACTGACCAATCGCGGAATTTGGGTTCTGGAATATATTCGGACTCCCGTTGACCATGAACGTTCCACTTTTCGGTTTTGGACCAACCAGAACCGCGTTGGCCGTGTTCTCCCAGTTGGTTGGCCAGTAGTTCCCGTCATTCACCGTGGTCGGGAAACCGCTGGTCATGCGGAAGATTCCCGTCAGCTCCCAGTTACCGAATACCGCGTCGCGCAAGCCATGCGTCGCGAAACGCTTGTCTTTTCCAAACGGCAACTGATACATCCAGTTCGCATTAAATTGGTGGGTCGCATCAAAATCGGATACGGCGCGGTTCTGCCGCGGCGACCACGTATTCATGATGTAGCTGGCAAAGCCGCCGCCGGCCACGCCCGAACCGCCTTCGTACTGATTTACTCGCTCCGCGTCCGAACCTAAGTCGATCGATTTGGAGTACGTATAGTTCAAGTCAAACTGCAAACCTCCGGCCATCTTGCGCCGCAAGCTCGCCTGCAACGCGTTGTAGCTCGAGTTGCCGATCGTGCTCCA
>Ga0187805_10000033_pt1 | contig 42963 bp, 42 predicted proteins | sample NC_wetland_sal_i_6_FD_132965 | JGI IMG/M metagenome (GOLD analysis project Ga0187805, IMG submission 132965) | Wetland sediment microbial communities from Neuse River Estuary, North Carolina, USA - Control_5 | ecosystem: Environmental > Aquatic > Freshwater > Wetlands > Sediment | place: USA...
AAAACATGCACGGTAGTCTCGGCTAACTCGATGTCAGCGCGCAAGCAGCCCCGTGGCTCCCGTCCCTCGGTGCTGATGTCGTGGTTCTGGATCGCACGCAGTGAAAAGCGACTGAGTAACAGATTGCCGTATGCCCCACCATTGAGCCTTACCCGCATACGCGCTCGCCGTCATTCTTGGCTGGATAGCCCTCGCCCTCCTTTACCGCGGATACACGCTCTATCGCAGAGGCAAGGTGGCCAAATGATGTCGTGGCGCCTGAACCTTCACCAATCTCCGAGAAGGTGCCCAACTTGAAGCTATCGATGAAGAACAATTCTGCCCGACCTGCGGGGACTCACCGAGATCGAAGCGTCTCGGAAGTCATTGCGCTCGATTTCCCCTCGCGCTCTGAACCAATCTTTGTGAAACGCTCCTATGGCAGGGGCGGCCGCACGGGCTGGCGCTATTCACTCACGGATTGGACCCGCATCATGTCAGCCCGAATGACGGATATTACAAGCTGGCTCGCAGTAAAATGCGGAGTAGATGAACCAATCCTAATGTCACTCCATCTGCGATGCTTGCGCACAATACGTGGGTGGCTTGAGCAAGGACGGATCTGAGGGGCCACTCTCTCGCGTCCGGCAACGTTATTTGAGAACGGGTGATCGGAGGATTTTATGCTCGCGGACTTCGCAGTGGTTCCTATGGGCGTCACCGGTGGCGTTAAAGAGTTGGTAGCCGAAGCCCTGAGAATTGTCGACGAATCTGGCCTCTCCTACAGGCTGGGAGCCATGCACACGACCATCGAAGGGGATTCAGATCGCGTCATGGACGTAATTCTCCGCTGCCACCGCCGCATCCTGGAATTGGCACCACGGGTACTGACCAGCATCACCATCGACGATCGAAAAGGCGCAACCGGCCGCCTTGAAGGCAAGGTCAGAGATGTGGAACAGGTACTCGGCAAGTCGCTCTCGCGCGTCTGACAATTAACGTTTCTCGTGCGGAGACGTACGGCCCTTCGTTGAAGGGACTGAGAGTGCGCTCGCTAGAAAATGACGGGTGAGGTCAGCTATACAGCTGACCTTGATCATTCCAAAAAATATAGTCGATCAGAGTGACGAGATATCGCCGTTACGATGACACAGAAACCATCCGGTCGTCATTCCTCGGCATAGTTAGCATTTCGTTGGACAGCAACTCTGGATGCAGGAATGCTTATAAAGTCTCTATGCCGGAAAAGAACAAGGGAAGCCTTGTCGGGATGACTGCCTTCATCGAGGCCGTAGATCTTCGCAAAACCTACCATTTAGGTAAGACTGAGGTCCCGGCGTTGCGCGGAGTTTCGTTTGGCATTCAAAAAGCCGAATTCGTCAGCGTGGTGGGGCCGTCTGGTAGCGGAAAGTCGACCTTATTTTACATTCTTGGCGGATTGACGCAGCCTGATTCCGGCCACGTGATTATTGACGGGGATGATTTTGCCCAACTCTCCGACGCGGAGCGCACCCGCATGCGCAAGCGCAAAATCGGCTTCGTATTTCAGAAATTTAATTTGCTTCCAACCCTAGATGCCCAGTCAAATATTAATATCGTTCTCGACATCGCCGGTACCGGCGCAAATCGGGATGCCGCTTATTTCGACAAGATCGTAGGACTGCTCGGACTTGAGAATCGGCTTCGCCATCATCCTTCTGAACTCTCAGGCGGCGAACAGCAGCGCGTGGCGCTGGCACGGGCGCTCATCAACAAGCCGGCCATTGTTCTTGCTGACGAGCCAACCGGCAATCTGGATTCGAAGAATTCCGAGGTTGTACTGGACATGTTGCGCCAGTCAAATCGTGAGCTGGGACAGACCGTGCTCATGATTACGCACAACCCAAGCGCCGCCACTTATAGCAGCCGCATTATTCATATGCGGGATGGAGAAATCGTGTCTCCCGAAAACGATCCGCAATGGACCGGGAGCCAACACTCTGATGGTTGTCGATAGCCATTGAGAACCGATCTGGATTCCAGTCTTGGCGCAAGAAGATCGGAGCAGCATCGTCGACCTACCCCGACAAGCAAATGGCGTCCTGCAGCGCAAAAGTTTGGCGGATAAATTTAGCATAGACTCTCCAACGCATTTGGTTTGTCCCCGGAATTGGCGAATACTCGTCAACCTGACGAGATAAGTTGTCGAGATCGAGGATCATCAAACGGACTCTTTCTTGAACTCACCCCTCTGGAACTCAGGCGAAATCTATCACTTCCCATGATCCGCTTATGCGATCCGAGTTTGGCATTCATGGTGCATTGAAAATGCCAGCAAAATGTATCGGCAAATCTTACGTGACGGTGAGTCGCAATGTGGATAAGTTTGTAAGATTTCGGAGCCTACGACTGATCAAGGTGCAGAGGAGGTTCGAAGTATGAACATTTTCGGAAGTGCCGCAGAGCTTTCAAAGGCCCGAATCGGCGAGCGAAGTTTGGTTTGCTTGTTATCGTGGGCCTTGGTGTTTGCGACTTGGCCTCAAAATATTTGGGCCTATCAAGACCCGCAAGCCCCTGCGCAGGTCGCACCAGCACCACCATACACGCAACAGACTCGCGAGCAGTTGCAGCAGTTGGTAGCTCCGATTGCCCTGTATCCAGACTCACTGGTTGCGCAGATACTGGCGGCCTCCACCTTTCCGGAACAGGTCGTCGAGGCCGACAGATGGGTCGAAGCGCATCCTGATTTGAAGGGCGAGGCTTTGGGGCAAGCCGTGGACCAGCAACCCTGGGACCCGAGCGTCAAGGCACTGACTGCTTTTCCCTCTGTCCTTGGCAATATGGACAAGAACCTCTCGTGGACATCCTCTCTGGGCGATGCTTACTACAACCAGGAACAGGATGTAATGAATGCTGTGCAGATGATGCGCCGGAAAGCGGAGCAGGCCGGCAATCTGAAGAGCACGCCGCAGCAAACGGTAACGGAACAGAATTCGGCGATCGATATTGAGCCCGCCGAGCCGGACGTAGTCTACGTTCCTGCGTATGATCCGTGGTTAGTTTACGGATATCCCATCGTGGCGTGGCCGGGATGGTATCCATATCCCGGAATCTGGTTTGACGGGCCGTATCTTTCATTCGGAATCGGTTTTGGAATCGGTTGGTTCGGGGGTTTTGGATGGGGATGGCATCGTTGGGGATTCGACTGGCATAACCACGCCATACTGTTTAACCACGGCAGATACTTCTCCGCGAGCAGAACATTCTATAACCGGACCAATTTCTATCGCGGTGGAGTGGGGCGTGGCGGAGCTTTCAACCGTCCTGGAACAGCAGCTAGGCCTTTCAACGGAAACAATCGGGCTGCTCGCGGATACGCTGAACCACGCGGTCAGAGCGGCGTCCGCTCGGGCGCCTTCAGCGGCTACGATCGTGGCGGGCAGACCAGAAGCTTTTCCTCGCGCGGAAGCGCCAGCATGGGTGGCGGAGGCGCGCATGGGGGAGGCGGCGGGCATGGGGGAGGCGGCGGGAGGCGGTAATCGAAGCTACGTTGGGTTTGTACCAGCTTGCAGGACCTTGAAATGGAGAGAAGCCATATGCGGCAAACGAAGCTGAACTTCTACCAATCTCATTGGGCCGATCTACCCAGGCTAGTTGCGGTCGTATTCCTTTTGACGCTGTGTTCTGCCGCGCGTTCCATGGCGCAGCAGCCGGGGCAGAAGACATTTTCATCTCCGGAAGATGCGAGCAGCGCACTGGTCGCGGCGGCCGAGAGCAACGACGAAAGAGCGATGCTCGATATTCTCGGGCCGGAGGAAAAGCGGATCGTCTCGTCAGGAGATGAAGCTGAGGACGCCCAGAGTCGCGCGAATTTCGTACAGAAATATCAAGAAATGCACCGCTTGGTGAAAGAACCGGATGGAACGACTACCTTGTATATCGGAGCGGAGAATTGGCCTACGCCCATTCCACTTGTCAACAAAGGGAGTGTCTGGTATTTCGACACCAACGCGGGCAGGAAAGAAATCCTGTACCGGAGAATTGGCCGGAATGAAATGTCGACTATTCGCATTTGCCAGGAACTCGTGACTGCGCAGAAAGAATACTCTGCGCAGCATGGCGAGTACGCGCAAAAAATCTACAGCGACGAAGGGCAGCATAATGGTCTTTATTGGGAAGCTGCAGACCGCGAACCCCAAAGCCCAGTTGGACCGCTGGTAGCAGCGGCCGTTACTGACGGTTTTGCGAAGAGCCGAAACGCCACCCCGACTCCTTATCGCGGCTACTATTTTCACATCCTGACGCGTCAAGGGGAAAGCGGTTCAAGTGGCGCAAAACACTACATCGTAAACGGCAAAATGACCGACGGCTTTGCTTTCGTGGCCTATCCTGCCGAATACAGGTCTTCTGGCGTGATGACATTCATTGTGAACGAGGATGGAGTCGTGTATCAGAAGGACCTCGGCCGGAAGACCGGTGCTGTCGCCAAAGCCATGACCGAATACAATCCCGGTTCCAGTTGGCGGAAGGCTGAGGACCAACAACAAGAGACTGCGGGCGAGCAGACAACCAGATAAGAAATATTCCCTCGTTCGGCGGTTGCAGTGAACTCGTCAGTTGGCCAAGCCACGCGCTTCGCACGGAGCACGAGCCGTCGCTCTCGCTCTGCTCATGCCGGCTTTTACGGTGGGACTAATTTATGCCTGAGCTCCGCGGAATTATGTCTCGTGCCAATCAGCTTGCATCGGGCTGGCTATCTCCAACCGGTCTCTTCTCCGAGGAGGCCGCACGGCGCTTCACCGAATTCGGCCGCAACGCCCTCACTGATGGAAAGCCTCACCTCTTTGTGGCGCATCCAGGCGACCGGCTGCCAAAAACCATGAAACACGGCGTGTTTTCCGATAAATGCCTTTAGGATCTCGAGCCATACATATTTCAAGAGGAGTGTCGACGTACCCTTTCGAGGAAATCCGCAATACGCTCACGGGCCCACTCACGATATAAACCCCGGTTCGCGGTTGCGTCGAAAATCACCGGGACTCCATGTTGCGTCAGCAGAGACAAAGAAACAGTTCCTCATGCTCCATTCGCTCGCGACGTATCCAGCCGGATAGCCGACCGGTTTTTTATTGCTTTTACTAGGCGGCCTTTTCTTCCTTCAGCAACTGATTGACAGCTTCCGTGAGGGCTTTCGTAAAGCTTTCAACGTCGGTGCTCAGTTCCTTCTCGAACTCTTTCACCGCGTGCTTGGTGGCATTCTGCAGAGCCTCCTGCAGCTTGGACCGGCCGATTACGATCAGCGTTGCTGTACTCTGCTGAAGCGTATCCCCGATCTGCCTCATATCAGAACGCGACAGTCCGCGCCAGAAATGCCCAATCAAGGCTCCGGCGACTCCGCCAATTGCAGCTTCCCACACAAGGTAGGGCGGAAAGAACAACCCGATTAGCGCCCCAACCGCCAAGCCAGTCCATGCTCCGATCTCCGTCGGCTTTTCGGTCTTGCTGATCGTCACTCTGCCGGTAGCGTCTTTGCTGACCACCGCAGCGTCATATGTGCCGAGGATGCCCGCAGCATGAAGCTGCTTCACCGCTGCATAGTCTGCCTTCGCGTCATCGAGACTTGTATAGGTCCCCACGTAGACCACCACCGTTTTATTCGTCGTATCTGCCATAATTCCTCCTTTGTGTGAACGCAAGATCTAATCCGGTAACTTGAGAATGTGCTGTTCCAAGTTCCTCACAGCGCATTACGGGCGGCCAGAGTCTATGAACAACCGAAACGCGAAATGGTCATGAAGAGCTTGGCCACAAGATGTTCATCAGAAGTTTGGTGACGAATAGATCCGTAATGATGATCAGCACCGATGAAGTCACCACGGCCTGCGTGGTCGCCCGACCTACACCTTGTGTCCCACCGCGCACCTTGAGGCCATAAAAGCACCCGACCGTCGCAATAATGAAACCAAACAATAAGGGCTTCACGAGGCCCATGAACACATCGCCGGAGTCGAGAACTTGTGTGGCTTGGCTCCAATATTCGTGCCAGTCTGTGCGAAACATGAAGGTGGAAATAATCGCGCCTCCGAACAACCCGCACAAATCCGAAATGATCGTAAGAAAGAAGATCATGAAAACGGTTGCGACAATGCGAGGGGTCACCATTCTCTTCATCGGGTCGACGCCTAAAGCACGCATGGCATCGATTTGCTCGGTCACGACCATAGAACCGAGTTCAGCTCCCATGCCGGAGGCACTTCGCCCGGCGATCATGAGACCGGTGATAATCGGTCCCAGTTCGCGAATCATTCCCTCTGACACCAACTGCCCGATCAGGGAAAGCGCTCCGAATCTGTCCAGGGTGTTGGCGCTGTTTAAGCCCACTTCGGCGCCCATCGAGAAGCCCGTTAATATAACAATCGGCAAGGCGCCGCATCCGATCAAGTCGGCCTGCTGTATGGTCTCCGCAAGATATCGGCGTTTACGAGCAACATTCGCGACAGCTCCGAAGGCGAACAGTGTGTAGTCCTGCACCGCCTCCACGATCTTTTTTGCGCGTTCGTTTAGGGAAGGGATCGATCGGTGTACTTCAGTAGCCATTTTTGGATTCCGCCTTTGTTGAACGGAAACTTGAGTGACCGACAGAGTTCAGAGGGCAACTAGAACCGCTTTTTCCAATGTTCTTCTAGGGCATTCGGGCGGCCAAAGTCCTGAAAACGACGGTGACGGCACTAATAGGAAAGAAGCCAATGAGTTAGGGCACAAGCGAGGGAGGAGAAGTACCTTGCCCGTGATTTAGCGAACGTGGGGGCGGCGAGATGGCGTCACAATGACCACTGCAGAGATCAGCGGGAAACCGAAGATAGAGCGTGATGCTCTTCGTCTTGACCCAGTGTCTGTAGGGGGCTAAGGGCGATCATCTTGGTTGCTCTCCAGTATCCGCTTCACGTGTGTCAAGGAAGCCTCCAGCCACGAGCGAGTTCTGGAAACGGCAACCTTTCTTAAGATGGCGCCACGCAGTCCCGTCAGACCTTCCTGCCGCGATTCTTTAACCGTTATCAAAAAGAAACCCTTTTTCGCTGGCTCATCATTGGCTTTCACGCAAACGGATACATCGAGCGCTGTCTGAAAATAATGGCTGGAGTACAGCTGTTTGATGGCAACGGAATCGACGGAGAGCGACAGGTGTGATCCATGGTAAATAACCATTTGGTTCATGCGCAGCGTAGCCTTCAAACCGAACTTCACTCGTTCCCAATAAAAGAAACTCTGCGAATTCGGTAGCTTCGTCCGCGGGTATTCCAGTAGATAGCGCTGGAGATCCGGAAGGTAATTCGTCAGGCCGCCCGACTCACTCAGTAAAGACTCGAATTGATCGGGGACCCGCAGTGGATGGTCCTTGTCGAAATAGGTTCCCAGGGCGTGGTTGCCATCCTTCTGATATCGGATTAATTCCTCGAGGGCCATCCTTTGCGCTAACCTGTTCACCTGGTTGGCAACATCGGCAGCGGACCAGTCGACCGATTGTTTAAATTCTTCCATTGATTCCGTTGGCAACTGAAGTTCACATTTACCTGGCCTGCAGTTCTTGAGTTCCTTGATGTCGTCGTCTTCCAAGATGAAGCCTTCGAGATCCGACAGTTTCGGCGGTGTGCTGAATTGCCGAATGCCGAGATAGTGTCCTGAACCACGGAGACCGTGTGGATTCTGTACCAATCGCAAGTAACCTTCGGGAGAAGCGTTGATGTAGATCGCTCCGAAAACCATGACTTCCGAGGGCTCCGGACTTGGCAGTACTCGCGTTACCGCCGTGCCGAATTCGATGCTTGCGATTTCATTGTCCTTCAATCCAATGTATCGCTTGAAAAACGCGTACGGCTCGGGCTGGCCTTGGGGCAAGGCCGACCCAATGGCGCAGAAAAGAAGAACGCCGATACCTATCGTTTTTATAGTAGTGCCATGAATACTGGCTTTCTTTACCGAAGATGTTCTGCGCTTAAAGTGGTCTTGGTTGAGGCCGAGGCTCATGAGATTTATGAGTCCCGAGTGAAGCGTTCTAACTTGGCCCTCCGCATTTGGGTTATGGTTCATGATTCTCGCCATGGCACACTACCGGTAATAATCACTACTATGGCAAGCAGCACGGTAGGGACCAACTCCTCGCGAGTTTTTTGAGTTTGTTAATCCAACAGAAACGATTCCCAATCGATCGGATTCTCTGGTATCGGGGAGGAGACTTCGTCGTCATTTTGACGAGATGGGGTCATCATGCAGTGTTCAGAGCGAACTTCCGTCGGCTGCAGTATCCACCGCTTGGTTCTAAACCCTGTCACCTGAGGCCACTTGCAAGCATAGGAGGAGGCCGTTATCGCTTGGTTGTCCGGATGCAGCGTCAAGGCTAGGGAGGGTTAAAGGAGATGCAGGAAGGAGTTGAGCTGGTCGTTACCGACTCAATGATGCGTTCGACGGCTCGGCGATCTGGCAGCGGGGTTTGAATTCAATGAGAAAATCCCGCGGATATGGCTCAAATGCGGGATTCAATCAGGACACGGAGATACAGGGAAATGGATGAAACATTCTGGACTGTGGAATTCAAGGGCATCGCCGGGGCAAGCTCCGGCGTATTGATGTTCACAAAAGGGAAGATATTTGGCGGGGACTGCGGGAACACATTTACGGGGAATTATGACGGCGATCTGAAGGTAAAGGGAAACATTCGCGTACACCCATTTGCTCCAGGATTTAACGTCATGGGAATGCATGGCGACTTCGAACTGGAATTCACGGGAACCGTTGAAAAGAAGACGATGACGGCAACGGGGAATGTTACAGGCCATCCCCGAAACAAGTTCACTGCGCAACTGAGGGACGTGACCGGGTTGCCCTCGGTGCGGCCGGAGTGGGCCACTACCGCCCCAGACGACCTGACAACCAGCAGCGCTGGTTCTTAGTTGCGCGTAAATCTTTCGATGAACTCGCTGCCGTGCGCGGCCCATAATCCCGAACCTCCTATCGATAGCGCTCACGTTGAGGTCATTTCTGAGTAGCCAATCGATGTGATTTCGTTCATGAGGCCGCCATACATGAATGACCGTAATAACCGGATTGGAGCTGGATGTTTCGTTAAAGGTTGTTCTGCATGCTCACAACGGGATCAATAGGCACAACTCGTCCCCTACGATCTGCTCTGCTATTTCTGTCCGTCTTGATCGGTGTTTCAGGATCGGCGCAACAGGCCGGCCCGAAAGAGATCATCCAGCGTTCCGTTGAAGTTAACCAAAGCGATTGGGATGCCGCTCCTGGCTATGATTATTTCCAGCGCGAACGAGAGCACGGACAGACCAGGACGTCTGAAGTACTCATGCTCGCAGGATCCAGGTATTACCGGCTGGTAGCGATTGAGGACAAGCTTTTGTCGGCCGAAGACGAAGCCAAAGAGCAGCACCGACTCGAAATGGCCGTTGCACAACGACAGAAGGAAAGCCCGAGTGAACGCGAGCAACGCATCGCACAGTATCAAAAACAGATCGATCGGGATCATTTGCTGATGGGTGAGATCACCAAAGCGCTTGATTTCACCCTAGCGGGAAAAGAAATGCTGGGGCGTCGTGAAGTCTATGTCCTAAAGGGTACCCCCCGGGCAGATTATCGTCCTCCCAACAGTCAAGCCAAGGCATTGACTGGAATGCGAGGCACGCTGTGGATCGATGCGGCTACTTTTCACTGGGTGAAGGCCGAAGCCGAGGTTGTCCGCCCGGTCTGGATGTATGGTTTTGTGGCGCGCATACAGCCGGGAACGCATTTCGAACTTGAGCAGGAACCCATCGCGACAGGCCTGTGGATGCCAAGCCATTTCTTGATGGAGGCAAATGCCAAAGTGTTGATGATTTTCCCTCGCTATGAGCGGGATGACATCGCTTATTTCAGCTACCACAAGCCGGGCAGCAGTCCGGCAGAAACGAACAGTGTCAAATGACAATGGCTGATTGGGAATGTCGCCGAGCTACTCTTTGCCGCCTCAAACAAGAACCGGATTGTCGAAATGCATAAGATCATGCTGCTTCGCCACGGAGAGAGCCTTTGGAACAAGGAGAACCTGTTTACCGGCTGGACCGACGTGGACCTCTCTGACAGAGGCAGAGAAGAAGCAAAGGAGGCCGGTCTCCTGCTCAAGCAGCAAGAGTTCAGCTTCGATGTCGCAATCACCTCGGTGTTGAAGCGGGCAATACGCACGTTGTGGATTGTGCTGGACGAGATGGACCTAATGTGGATTCCTGTTCAACTTGATTGGCGGTTGAACGAACGACATTATGGCGCGTTGCAGGGCCTCAACAAGGCTGAAACGGCAGCCCAATACGGGGAAAAGCAGGTCGGAATCTGGCGTCGGAGTTACAATATTCGCCCGCCGCAGCTGCAGGAGACAGACCCACGGTATCCCGGGAGGGACCCCCGCTATAAAGGAATCCCGAAACAGCAACTTCCGCTGACCGAAAGCCTCAAAGACGTAGTGGCACGCTTTCTGCCGTGTTGGCACCAGTTAATTGCCCCGAGGATCCGGTCGGGGCAGAAAGTGCTGATCGTGGCGCATGGCAACAGCCTGCGGGCCATCGTGAAATACCTGGAGGAAGTCTCGGACCAGCAGATCGTTGATCTGAATATTCCCACGGGAATACCTCTAGTCGAAGAACTTGATGATAACCTCAAGCCTCTTCACCACAATTACCTTGGAGATCCAGCGCGTATCCAGCAGGCCATCCATCGAGTAGCAAGCTTAGGCGGGGGCAAGGATCTGTTGGCCCACTGAATGCAAATCGAGTTTCACGGTCTCCGCATATCTTCGCTGATGGTCCACTGAAAGGCGCGCTTAGATCCAGCCCCGCGCGAACTGTCTGCGATGTTCATCGTGATGATCTTGCCATCCCGATGGGCCTCTCCAAGCTTATCGGCCTGCTCAGGCGGAATCTGCTCCAAGATTTCACGGAACAGCAGGGCCAGAATCCCGAGCCCGTACGCCGACTCCCCAGTCGCCGGTTCTATATTCAAGCTTACTCGCCTTGGTTTCGTGCTCTCGGCTCTGTTTTCGCGAGGTACTTTCTTGGATTTTGTTCGAACTGACGTCTTGCCATTTCTAGACATGAGGCCCTCCATTTCTTCAGGGACGCACATCCTCAAGAACAACGCCGTCGTGAACTACTCGCCGTGCGAGAACCCGATCCCGTCTTGCGTGCGTTCTTCTTTGAATTCAAGTTCTCCTTCGTCTTCCGCACAAGCTCTTTCGATTCCCGGACTGCCTCTGCTTCGTGGGCGGTTGCGCGTGGTTTGATTTCTCGATCCTCTCCAGTGTCAGCCATATTCGTGACCTGCCTTCCGATCAGTTTCGCAGCAATAAAACTGCTCTCCTGCCACAGTAAGCACGCCAGGTTCCACGATAAACTCGCCGATCCCCGCCGATTGTGCCCTCTTCAGGGCGAAATATGCCTCTTCGATCTTCCGTTCGTTTACTTATCAAGCCATGATCCTAGATTAAATCAATTGTTGAACGGACCCAACGTCGTTGGAGCGTCATACTGACGAACGACGGTTTCCCCAAATACGACAACTTTCTTGGATTTACCAATCCAGAGGTCTGGCATCGCAAATGCGAATCTTTTTTATTGGGCGACCTTTGCGCGTCTGCTACTGGAAAAGTAGCGAGGAAATGACTACCCGGGAAAGTGTGGAACAATGGAATTGATCATCCGTGGAGCGATCTGGTTCGGTTTCTACATGCTCCTGATCCTGTTCCCGCTTGTGATCGGCGCAGTATTCCATCCGGCGGCGGGGGGGCGCTCATTCTGTTTGGAACTGGGGGTGGCGTGCGGCTATGTAGGCCTGGCTATTATGGCATTCGAGTTCGCTCTGATTTCTCGTGTCAAGTCGATCTCGGGCGCATTTGGCCAGGATGCCCTGGAACAGTTTCACAAACAGATGGGATATGTTGCGGCTCTCTTCGTGCTCGCTCATCCAATTTTGCTCTTCTTTAGTGGGTATTCCTGGAATCTCCTCAATCCATTCTGGCAAGAAACTTTGCCGATGTGGCGGTGGGGCGTGTGGGCCTTCTGCGGTCTGCTCTTACTGATCGGGCTCTCCCGGTTTCGCAAGACTCTCAAGATCTCCTATGAATGGTGGCAATCGACGCATGGTGTGATTTCGACGTTGGTGGTCCTGTTTGCGCTGATTCACATTTCCCTGACAGGACACTATTTTGCTTCACGGGCGATGAAGGGACTCTGGGCGCTCTACACGCTGATCTTCGTTGGGATAGCTCTCTGGTACCGAATCATTCAGCCGGTCAGACGGTGGCGGCAGCCATGGGAGGTGATTCGTAATATCCCAGAACATGGTCACGCCTGCACTTTGGTACTGCACCCAGTAGGCCATGCAGGATTTACATTTGAGCCGGGTCAATTCGCATGGCTCACGACGGGCAGCACTCCCTTTCACCTCGAGCAGCACCCAATTGCGATTTCCTCGTCAGCGGAGATGCCTTTAGGAGCCAACATTGCCTTCACGATCAAATCTCTTGGCGATTGGTCTAGCAGGGTCGTTGACTCTGTGAAGGCTGGCACGCGCGTCTGGGTAGACGGCCCCTATGGAGTCTTTTCCATCGATCGCGAGCAGGGGCCGGGATATGTCCTGATTGGCGGTGGCATAGGCATCACACCCCTGCGATCGATGTGCGAAACTCTGGCTGCCCGCGAGGACGTTCGTCCAGTGGTTCTCTTCTATGGATGCCGCAACTACGAGAACCTGACTTTCCGAGAGGAATTCGACAAACTCACCCTAAGAATGAACCTGAAACTGGTTTATGTTCTGGAGCAGCCGAACGCCGCCTGGAACGGAGAAAAGGGCATTATCACCGCGGATGTGCTTCGCCATCACCTGCCCAGACAGTATCGACGATTCCAATACTTCATTTGCGGGCCAGCCCCGCTGATGGATGCCATGGAGAAAATATTGCCCGATATGGGTATCCCACAGAGGCTTATCCACACGGAACGTTTCGACATGGTCTAGGAGGAGATCGAAATGAATCACGCAGTTGTGACTCGCGTTGTCGCCTTCATCGCCCTCATGCTTGCCGTAGGATGTCTGCTGTTCGCCTTCGCGGTCAAAGTCTAGTAAAAGACCGGCGAAGAAGATACTCCGCCCAACGGCAGTGTTCGGACAAATCAGGGCGGCGAAGCCGCCACCTAGCCGATCGTGATCGGGACATGCAAGGCTTATTTTAAGCGATAACGAGATTGTCTTCGACGATCTTGACTCCGGGAGCGGACCAAGCCGCACGTTCGGCCTCGTCCTTCTCTGCCCAGGAAGAGACGCTGCCCTTCAGAATCACCTTGTCTTCTTCGACACTCACTTGGATGTGTTCCGCATCGAGTTCCGCTGCGCGCCGCAAAGCCCAGTTGATATTTGCTTTTACTTCCGATGGCAGAACGGCCGGCCGGTTGAGGCGAATCAAGTTGGTGACACCCTTTACTCCGATCAAGTTGCGCACAGCTTTTTCGGCTGCCGTCTGCTCATACTTGTCGTGAACTTCGCCCTCGAGCGTGATCCATCCACTGTCCACCTTAACCTTAATATGCTCGGCGGGGACCCAGACATCCCATTGCAAGGCATTGACTGCAGCTCTGGCGATGTCTTCGTCATTGCGAACATGGAAATCTGGCAGATCCACGTTTATCTCGTCAGTCACAGCTTTGACGCCAGCGACTCTTTCCGCTGCGTGTACCGCCGCGTATTTCTCAGCATAGCTCCTCACATTACCAGCCAGTCCGATAATGCCGTCTGTGGCGGTGACGCCAATCGCCGAAGCCTTAACACTCGGTTCATACTTGAGCTCCTCAACAACATCTTGCTGAAGTTGCGTATTGCTCTTTGTCATGATTTTCTCCTCAAGATACCTCTTCGCCGTCGTCGGTCGTAAAGCAAAAGTCGAGCTCGGCCGGCCAGAAATGATCAAAAGGCCAAGTTTTGCGACGGTCGAGATTCAGCTCGATTCTGCGAGACATCTTTTGAGGGCATCTCAATGACCAGCCCTTGCCAGCAACGAATATTTCTCTACTGCAAGGCACTCAAGTAGTTAGCGGTAATGAAAGCTGCTGCTGTTTTCTTGAGGGAGCATTCAGTCTCGTCACAATGGCGAAATGAGGTCAAGACGAAGGCGGCCTTGCTGCGATATTTCGTAGCCCCGCAAAGCATACCCAAAACATTTAAAGATACTTTCATCATTTCTCAAGGCCGGCGTTGCCGGTGGAATGTCTCGTGCTTCTGATGAGTGAGGGAAACGCTACACGTCATGAAGCCCGACTCTTCAATCCCCGTCTCGAGCGCAATCATTACCGTGCCATCTGATTTGGTACCGCTGGTCGTAGATCTGGACCATACCCTGGTAAAGACGGATCTGCTGATCGAGACCTTCTTTAGCATGCTGAGGCAAGCGCCGCTCTGCTTATTTGCCGTGCCTTTCTGGCTGTTCAAGGGCCGAGCCTACCTAAAGCACGAAATTGCCCGCCACGTTCAACTCGACGTGGCAGAGCTTCCCTATTGCGCAGCCCTTCTCCAATACCTGCGAATCGAGCAAAAGAAGGGGCGCTCGATTGTTCTCGCAACGGCTAGCGACGAGCGACTCGCCCGGCAGGTGGCCGATCATTTGAAGCTCTTCGATTCCGTGTTGGCCAGCGATGGGATCACCAACCTTTCTGGGAAATGCAAGCGAGACCATCTCGTGAGTCAATTTGGTCAAGGAGGTTTCGACTACGCCGGCGATGGAAGCAGCGACATTGCCGTGTGGTCTTCGGCGAGGAAAGCGATTGTCATCAACCCAAACTCACGATTGTTGCGAGCTGTTGCCGGAGTCACCGAGGTTCAGCGCGTATTCGAAGATCCTTCGGTCGGGCTCACCGAATATGTAAATGCCCTGCGTCCTCAGCACTGGCTGAAGAACCTTCTTGTGTTTGTGCCCGTGTTTGCAGCACACCGCATCAATGAGCCGGTGCTGATGGAAAGAGCTTTTCTGGCTTTCACGGCCTTTTGCGCTTGTGCCTCATGCGGTTATCTTTTCAACGATCTGTTGGATTTATCGGCGGATCGCCGCCATCCGAGGAAACGCCTGCGACCTTTTGCGTCCGGGCGATTGCCGCTTTCTTACGCCCTCATCATCGGGCCTTGCCTAGTCATTCTTGGCTGCGCTCTGGCCGCTTCGGTTTCACCAGGGTTAGTCACGGTTTTGCTGCTTTATTTCGCATTGACGGTGATCTATTCCCTTTACATAAAAAAAGTGGCTCTCTTAGACGTTATCGTCCTAGCCGGGCTTTACACCTTGCGGATTATGGCGGGCGCGGTAGCGGTAGCGATCTGGCCATCGGAGTGGTTGCTGGCATTTTCTACCTTCTTGTTTCTCAGCCTGGCGTTGGTGAAGCGCTATGACGAACTCGTAGCGATGCGGAGGGTCGATGGGGCCCAGGCCCGAGCGCGAAGCTATGAAATCGGTGACGAGGAGTTGCTGGCAGCCAAAGGAACAGCGAGCGGGTATATCGCGGTTTTGGTGCTCGCGCTATACATCACGAGCGGTGCGGCCAAGGCTCTTTACAGAAAACCCGAATTCATGTGGTTTCTGTGTCCATTGCTTCTTTATTGGGTGGGTCATATTTGGCTGGTGGCACATCGCGGGCAAATGATCGATGATCCATTTGTCTTCGCGCTACGCGACCGGACGAGTCGAATCCTGCTCGTGTCGATGTTGGGCACGGCGTTGCTTGCAATCTAGGAGGCGAACAAATTGGCATATTCGGCCAAGGGACGCGGTGCTTGCGACATCCGCACCGGCCCGGCGACTCTCAAAGCACTTGACCGACGAGGTGTTGTACTTGCTTATGGGAAGTAAGGGGTGCGCAAAAATCGATCGCAAGCAGAGACGGCTCTTGCTGATGCTCGCTGTGACGATCTGGCTCTACGTGCTGCTCGCAGCGAAAGGCCGGGGCGGCATGAGCCAAGCCAACTCACCTCGAAACCAAGCCGCGAGACATCAAGCTGGAGCGCCAAAGACCATTGTCGATCTGCAAGAGTTTCGACAGACCACTTTGAGCCCTATCAGATCGGGCGAGGGTGCCGAGGGAACGGCGACGTTGGTCAATCTCAATCCGAGAATTAACGCGTGGTATCTGCTTCAGGTCGCCTGGCAGAACGGTTCCGAATCCTCCTATCACTTAGAGAATCCCGAACCGTACTCTCGAAGGTTGGCTCTCGACTCAAAGTATCCGTTTGGAATTGAGATTTTAGAGGGAAAAGCGTCATATCCCTGCAATCTCTTCGGGGGTGGATCAACCAACTCCCTCAACCTAGCCAGGAGTTCGCAACTGATTTACGCCCCACTCTGTGATAACCGCATATTTTTGAGAAATCCGGTCAAGGGACATCGCACAAGTTTGGAAGCCGCGGCCGAGTTCTTGCGCACCCAAGTCTGGGGCGGAGAGAAGGTGATCACAGTTTTTCATCACCTTTTGGCGGATAGCCACCGCGAAACCGCCGAAATACACACCGAAGAACAGCGCGCCTCGACCGCTGTAAAGGGAGAAACCCCAGGCACTCCGCTTCCTGCCATCATCGATGCGAAATATGTGGACCGGAGCGTGATGCCCAGCGATCTCGGGCTTGCTTTGGAAGCTTCGGAGCATGGCGGCATGCGCCCGGGAGCGTGGTACTCCGCAAGCGGGAATCCCGGTATTTACGTCAGCCTCATCGAGCCGGAGGTAATCAACAAAGCGATCCTGGAAAGTTATAAAACGACAGTCAACGCGCTCGATCCTGTCGAGGCCTCGGCGCTCTGTTACCTGGTTGCTTTTGACGTTGATCGTTTTGATCTCGCCTATGCGCTCGGTACGGAGCATCCAGCCGTGGACTGGTCCGAGCACATTGGAGCTGGAATCAAGGATCCGAGGCTTCCCGGTCCGGATGGCATCGGAACCATCTCCCCACTCGTCTCGACCGGGCTGATCAATCCGGAGCATGCCCGCAGAACCGTCGGGAGTTTTACAGGGGGATTTAAGCGTATCCATGGAGCCTTCAAATATGGAGAGCTCGCTAAGAAGAATTATGGCAGCCACTACGGATTCCTGGAAAATGGTGTCGTGTTCAGCAAGCTTCAACCGGGTTTAGCGACGATCTTTGTGTCCGAGGACGGGTCGGTACAGATGAAAACCTGGGAAGAAGGGGATGACCGGCTTTTAGTCAAAGTCAAGTATGCACGGCAAAATGGCGTACCACTGGTTGAGTTCGAGGAACGGTCCCAGTCAACCATTCCCGGTCTTTTGGTAAACAGTTGGGGACCCGGGAACTGGTCGGGTTCCGAGGATATGAAATTACGCACCATCCGCTCTGGCATCGCTCTGCAGTCCAGCGGCAGGAGGCGCTTCCTGATTTACGCCGTGTTCTCAGACGCAACACCCTCTGCGATGGCTCGAGTGTTCCAGGCGTACCAGTGCCGCTACGCCATGCTTCTGGACATGAACGCGTTGGAGCATACGTATCTTGCACTCTATCGGCGGGCCGGGTCGCAACTGATCGTCGACCACCTTATCAGTGGAATGAGTCAAGTGGAAAAATCCGATTCTGGCGAGGCAGTGCCACGCTTTCTTGGCTATCCGGATAACCGGGATTTCTTTTACGTGATGCGACGCAATCCATGAAATGGAGGTCAAGCGATGAAGATGAGACACGTCCTGGCTTTGGGATTGCTGGGTCTCCTGGGGTTGTTGTGCCTAGGTGGCTTCGGCTCTGTTCCACCGCAATCATTGCAACGGCAAAATGAGGTCCTATTCGGCCAATTGCAGAGCCATGGCCTGTCGGACGACCAGATCGATGCCATTCGGAAAATATTCGCCAACTCCGGCTACATTGGGCAAGGAAATCCGGCAGTAACCGAGCACCCGGTCACGCCCGAGGCTTGTCAAGCAAAAGTAAAGAGCATGGGAGTGCAATACGAGAATCCCAGATTTGAGAAAATCTGCAAAGCCAAGTATATGGCTCCTCTCTATAACCCATCGAAGCAAAAGCCGGAAGATGCTAAGGCCTGCATCGATCAATTCGAATTTCCCGACATCCCATGTACCTATCCCGTGGTTTGGGTAAAAGCCCGCGAAGCGGCGGAGATTTGCTCGGCGATGGGCAAACGGCTATGCGACGCCCATGAATGGGAGGGCGCCTGCGCGGGCGATCTCGAGGCCCCAGATTACCGCTTCGACCTGGCCAAGGGAGTGAGCCCGGAAGAGGGGATCCGTCGCATGCGTTTTGCCCACAACCAAACCTACAGCGCCACGAAGTCGTGGAGCTACGGCCCGATTTATCAAAAGGGCATCTGTGCCACTGGAAGCAAGAAGACTCCAGGTTGCAACGGTGGAAGCTGGACAGGATGCGGCTCCAACACCTATCCGACAGGCGACTTCCCCGCCTGCCGCAGTCCGCTGTCGGTCTACGATCTCAACGGCAACGCCGCGGAGCACATGAATCTGCCGCTCAATGAAAGTCAAATGTCGAGCCTCGGCAGCACCGAGCTAGGCTATACGGAGATGAAAGGCAGCTGGTTTGTTTTCGATACTATTCGGGCTCATGAGGACTGGTGCCGCTGGCGCGCACCGTTTTGGCATGGAACCCGCGTGATGGATGTACGAAGTCATGCCAACTACCACTTGAGTTTTCGCTGTTGCAAAACCCTGAACTGACGGACTCAGAGATTGAGGAAAAGTGAAGAAAAGATCTGCGGTTTGAGAACCGCGATCCACATTTCTCTGTTTCACGCGTTTCATTCACTCGAAGTCATTGCGATCGTTGGTGAGTCTCGTTGCAGTGAGAGGGATTCCCAACTGCGGGAAATGGGACCTTCGTCGCTGAGAATCCGTGCCAGCAAGGGATCGCGCAAAATGTCGTAGACCGATCGAAGCTTACCATCGACCAAGGCCAGTTCACTAATCAAGCGAATTCCGTGACTGTAGTCGGCGTAGTTTGCACCGTGAATCGTGCTCAAGGGTTGAATCGGTTGTCCCGGCCCCCGATGCCATCCATAAATTGCAATGCGTCCAACTTTAACGGCCAGCCGATTGGTCATCACGACATCTTTTTTGTCCCCGGAGACCAGGTCCCCCAGTCGTACGCCGAGGCCGCGAGCTTGATCCTCAACCATCTGATTATGGGTCCAATAGTAGGACGTGGATCTCATCTGCGGGCCGGCCGGCAACGGCTGCGGGACGAAATGATGGCGGGATTGGAGATATATTGCGTCAACCATCTTCTTCGTCGGCAAGACAAATCCGAAGCGTTCTGCGATCAGCACAGCAGTATGCAGGTTCATGGGAATTCGCAGGAAATCAGCGTCCGAGCCGATCGCAAGATAGTCAGGCGCGACAAAGATGGTTGCAGTGAGGCTCCTCGCATTCGGCAAGCCGTAGTGCAGTTCAACCGGCACCAGCTTCCTAAGAAATTCTGGAAGATTGCCCTTCAGAATCTCGTCTCGTATGGCCTGTTCCCGCTCCTGTGGATTCATCGTCGAAACGTACTTCACAAACTCCGATCCGCTGAGGTCCTGTACGGACCGGTTGGGGATGCTGCGAGTTAGTTCTTCGGACGGAACGTTTGCGCCGGGGCGCTCGGCCGGACGCACTACATATGGAAAAACGAGCAAGCAAATAAAAATCCCGACAAGGTTACGTTGCATGGTGGGTCTCAAGGCAATGAACTGCAAAGCAGGATCGTGGCCAGAAAATTTGTTTGTCAAGGAATTCTACTATGGCAGGACGCATGCAGCAATGAATGTAGTATCGGTGGATCCAGCCGTTTGAGGCAAGATCGAGGTGCAGACGCTGTGGCAAACTCTCTATTCCTGATTACCGGTGGCTCCGGCTTTCTCGGCATTAATTTGTGTCGCTACCTTTTGGCGCGCGGATATAAGGTACGGTCTCTCGATATTGCGCCGTTCGATTACCCGGAGCGCGGGGCTCTGGAAATTATTGTAGGAGATGTCCGGGATCCAGCCACCATGAAACGGGCCACGGTGGGTGTCGAGGTCGTTGTTCACGCGGCGGCGGCCCTTCCTTTAAGCCGACGGGAGGACATCCTTTCAACCGACGCAGAGGGCACCCGCGTCGTGCTGGAGGCAGCATTTAATCAGGGTGTATCGCGCGTGATTTTCATATCATCCACTTCGGTCTACGGGATTCCGAAGCACCATCCACTTCGGGAAGAAGACCTCCTGCAAGGCGTGGGCCCCTATGGCGAGGCAAAGATTGTGGCAGAAAGTCACTGCCTCGCTTTCCGCTTGGCGGGACACTGCGTTCCTGTGCTGCGGCCCAAGAGTTTTGTCGGACCCGAAAGATTGGGGGTGTTCGAACTGCTTTACGACTGGGCCTACGAGGGTCGGAATTTCCCCGTCCTTGGATCAGGGAACAATCTGTATCAGCTCCTGGATGTCGAGGATTTATGCGAAGCAATCCAGCTTTGCGCTACCCTCGATCCATCTCAAGTAAACGATACGTTCAACGTCGGGGCTGAGAAGTTCGGAACGATGCGCGACAATTTTCAGGCGGTGCTCGATCGCGCGGGTCACGGAAAGCATGTTGTTGGGTTGCCGGCGCAGCCGGTGATTTGGGCACTGAAAGTTTTGGAACAGCTTCATCTTTCTCCGATCTACAAGTGGATCTACGACACTGCCGCTCAGGAAAGCTTTGTCTCCATCGAACGACTTAAAGCCAAACTGGGCTTCATGCCGCGCCACTCCAATCGGGACGCTCTGATTCGCAACTACGACTGGTACGTGGCCCACCGGAACGAGTACCGGGGTAAGACCGGTGTCTCACATCGCGTGCCTTGGAAAAAGGGAGCGCTTCAACTCGCCAAATACTTCTTCTAGGTTCGGCCCACTAAGCGGGAAGGCGCGACTCATTTGATTCTGTATCTACCGGTCATCCCCTTTCGGCGTTCGACTCTTTCTCGAATGCTGAACCGGAGGAGGAAATCCCTCAACTCGTTGGTCGCGCTCGCGTTCTTTGCGTTGTGCCGCCGGTCGGTACCATTTGAAATAGGCCAGGGCGCCGACTCCAGCCATTACGGCTAGAGCGATTAGGGCATACAGCAGCGGCCGGTAGTAGTGGGAGAAGAAGCCGATCATTTGTCGGCCGTAGATCCTGCCCAAATATGCCACGGCAAAGAAACGCACGGTGCGTCCCGCTGTCAGCGCAGAGAGGAACTTCTTGTGAGGATACTGCATGATACCGGCCGCCATCAGGACCGGAGTGAAAGGAAACGGCGGCGGTAAGATTGAACCAGTGAATACGGTGATGCCCCCGCGTTTTTCGAAGACCTTGTAGACTTTCTCTGCGCGCGGTTTCCCGATCTTCCTTTCCAGTGTTTCCCGGCCACCTTTTACCGCCAGGCGATACGTCAGATAGCCGCCAAGTACCTCTCCCACTGTAGCCATGAAGGCGTAATAGGCCCACCACTCGCGGCGGTGTGCCGAAAGCAGGATCAAGAATATGTCCGTGCTCCCGGCAGGTGCAGAGATAAAAGGGGCATTGTCGGCTAGGCCGAGCAGCACCAACCCTGGTCCTCCAAGGCGATGAATCCATTTCCACACCGATTCGACCGATATAAATAAAGAGAAGACCCTCATAGGCAAACGAGAAACACACGAGCGCGTTCTTCAGAAACGTTCCTTCCGGGGAGGCTGCTATGAATCTGGCGGGCCATCTCGACGCTGGTTCGCATTCTTAAGTCATCGTCCTAGTGAGAAGGCTCCGTTTGGCGGCCTCCACCAGCAAGAGATAAGCTCCTGTCGCTGCGGCAAGAAAAGCAAAGTATGCGGGTGGCAGCACAGTGAAGCCTAGCACGCCTGCTAGTGGGCTGAACGGCAAGTAAATCCCGATCGCCAGTACCATGAGGCAAGTCGCCGTCAAAGGACCGCTAGGGCGGCTGCGCAACGGATTCTTCGCCGTGCGGATAACGAACAGAACCAGCGTCTGGGTCGCCAGTGATTCGACGAACCAACCGGTATGAAACTGCGCTTCGCTCGTTCGGAAGACATGCAGCAATACATAAAAAGTTAGAAAGTCGAAGACAGAACTGATCGGCCCGATGAGCAGCATGAAATTGCGGATAAGGCCAATATTCCAGCTTTGGGGCTTTTGCAGATAGGTCTCATCAACTCTGTCCGTCGGGATGGTGATCTGGGCCAAATCATAAAGGAGGTTGTTCAGCAGAATTTGCGTGGGCAGCATGGGTAAGAAGGGCAGGAAGAGCGAAGCTCCCGCCATGCTGAATACATTCCCGAAATTCGAACTTGTGCCCATCAGCAGATACTTCATCACATTGCCAAAGGCTTTGCGTCCCTCGACGATGCCGTCATGCAAGACTCGAAGGCCCGGCTCTACGAGAATCACGTCGGCAGCTTCGCGAGCCACGTCAACCGCGCTTGACACTGAAATACCGACATCGGCCGCGTGCAGTGATGGCGCATCGTTGATGCCGTCACCCATGAACCCCACAGCGTGACCATCGTGTTTCAGCGCGAGGAGAATCCGGTTTTTCTGTGCCGGCGAGATACGTGCGAAAACGGACTCCTCCTCGACGACGTGCGCCAGCGCCGGGTCCGTCATTCGTTCCACGTCCTCGCCAGTAATGATATGGCGAGTGTCGATTCCTACCTGTGCGCAGACGTGGCCGGTGACGCGGTCATTGTCGCCGGAGATGACTTTGATTTGAACTCCATCCTGTTTTAAAGAAGCCAGAACCTGGGCGGCGTCCGCTAACGGTGGATCGGAAAAACTCAAAAAGCCAGTCATGATCAGGTTGCGCTCGTCTTCCACTGAATAGTTCGCGCATTTCGGAACTTCGACGTAGGCCACGGCTAAAGAGCGGAATCCCTGGCTGTTCAATTCACTGCTGGTCTTTTGCATGCGCTTGGTGGCGCTCTCGTCGATGGGTACTGTCTTGCCTTCGAGTTCGTATCCGGAGAGAAGTGGGAGAATTCCTTCCGGAGCACCTTTGGTCACGAGAACCCGGTGTGACTGAAGCTCCACCACGACCGAGAGCCGCCTCCGCTCGAAATCGAACGGAACCTCGTCGCATTTGCTGTACTCTTCTGTCTTTGGCTGAGGCTGACGCAGGATGACGTCGTCGAGCGGGCTATGAATTCCGGTCTGGAACTTGCTGTTGAGGTAAGCGAGTTCCAGCGTGTGTTGAGACGGATTCCCAAATGGATCGAGAGAGCGATCGAGCGACATTGTCCCGGTGGTGAGCGTCCCGGTTTTATCGCTACAAAGCACATCCAGACTGCCAAGGTTCTGAATCGCGGAGAGATGTTTGACGATGACCTTCTTGCGGGCCATCGCTACAGCCCCTTTGGAGAGCGTCACCGATGTAATCATCGGCAAGAACTCCGGCGTCAGGCCAACCGCCAAGGCAACGGCAAAGAGCAGAGATTGAAGCGGGTCGCGGTGACGCGCAATGCTGACCACGATCAAGAAGAGAACAAGAAAGAAAACCGTTCGCGCCAGGAGTTGGCTAAACTTCCGCAAGCCTTGATCGAAGGCTGTCTCTTCCGGGGTTGCTGCCAGTCGAGCCGCAATATCGCCAAAGGCTGTCTGGGCGCCCGTCGAGATGACCTCCGCCGTTGCCGTTCCGCTAACGATGGATGTCCCAAGGAAGACCATGTTGCGCGCATCGGGTTTGCTCCCGGCGGGATCTCCGGTGACATCCTTTTCGACCGGCAGTGATTCACCCGTCAGCGCTGCTTGCTGCACATACAGGTCTCTCGCGGTCAAAAGGCGCCCATCTGCGGGAACCAGATCTCCCGCTGAAAGCCGGAATATGTCTCCCGGCACCACGTCACGACGCCGAACTTCCTTCCATTTACCGTCGCGCAGAACGGTTGCTGTCGGCGCAACCTGCTCGCGCAGATGTTGGATTGCCCGGTGGGAACGGTAGGTCTGAGTTAAGTCGATGCCCGCGCTCAGCAAAACAACGACGGCAATGATTCCCGCGTCTACTGACTGGCCGAGGAATGCCGATGCGACTGCGGCAATCACCAGAATCAAAACCAGCGGATTCATGAATACATGCAAGAGATCAGAAAAAACGGAATGTTGCTGTGTGTCTGACGGCTCATTCGGGCCGAATTGGCCTAGCCGCACCTCAACCTCCTCGGCTGTCAAGCCGACCGTCGCTGTACGCGTCTCATCAGCGCTAGGCATGGCTACGAGTTCCATTCGGAGATGTGGCGGAATCTTTCAAACAGTCGTGCGGTAATTGCCCCAAAGACGAAGCCGCCGACATGAGCCGCATAGGCGACGCCGCCTGTCTGTACATCTGCTACGGCGCCGACCTGACTGAACAATTGGATTAGGAACCAAAGTCCGATCAACAGCGCCGCCGGAATAAAGGTAATGCGAAAGAACCAGCCCAAAAAAAGTAGCGCACGTATCCGGTCACGAGGGTAGGTCATCAAAAAGGCGCCCATCACCCCCGCGATCGCGCCACTGGCGCCCAGATTGGGAACGGTGGAAGTGGGCATGGCCGCAATCTGTGCGGCCGAAGCCACCAGACCACTGAGCAGATAAAACGCGAAATAGCAAAGCCGGCCCATCGCATCTTCGATTTGCGGGCCAAATGCCCACAAGAAGATCATGTTCCCAATAATGTGCATCCAGCCGGCGTGCAGGAACAGCGATGTGACGATGGTGGTCCAATGTCGGCCCGCGACTATGTCGGCGGGAATCACCGACCACTGTGTCACAAATGCGTCACCACCCATCAATTCCAAAAGGAAGGCGAACACATTCACGATTATGATTCCAGTCGTAATGGCGGGGAAACGTCTGGGCTGTCGAGATGCGTCTCCTAAAGGGATCATGCCGCCCATATTTTCTTGCTCCGCCTCTCCTCGGATCCCAGCTTCAGCCAAATGCTCGAATGGAGCTTGTGAGCTCGTACTTTCACATTGGATCGTTTCGACCGGCATCGCATTGCGTCTCACATCCTGTGCAGGTCAACAGCCAGCGCGATCCAAGCCAAACCGTAAAGAATCAAATCAATGCCGACGAAAAGACCAATCATCCAGAGCCCCGAGAGCGGCCACTCCGCCAGAACCATGAGTCCCATCACCGCTGCGACGATTCCGCTAAGCGCTTGCCAGCCCCAGCCCGTCAGATGTGTCCAGAACGAGGCGACCAGTTGATACGATCCGGCGAGCAAAAAGAACACTGACATCAGAAGGGTCGCAGCTTCGGCACTCATCACCGGCCTGTTTACCATTAGTCCGCCGATGATTCCGAAAAGAAGTGCAATCAGCATATGCAGGAAGAAACCCGCCCACTTTCCAACCATGAAGGATTCGACAAACTCGATAAGGCTCGCAAGAACGAGCAGCCATCCGAAGAACACCATGGAAACCACCGTGGTTGTCACGGTACGAATAATCGCGACGATGCCAAGCAACACCAGTGCAACGCCAAAGGCAAGGAACCATCCCCAGTTTTGAATCAGCTCCGGGGTAAATCGGGACATCATTTCGATGGGACCAAACATTGTGCTGCTCTTCGCTCCTTATGGTTGGATAAAGCGGTTCTTGGTTTATCTCATGATTCGGACGTGCATCTGGCTTTCCCAATCAGGAGAGTAGGCCTTCATGGGGTAACTGCCGTGAAATCGATCGGTTACATTGCAGGCCCGAGATACCGACGCATGGACCGAACTGGCTTGTTCGGCGCTATTTCGTCACTGCGGCGAAACCACCCAGAGGACAGATCTTGACCGCGGGAAGCAACTCAAGCGGCTATATTACGGCTCAGACAGAAAAACAGATTGATGCGGAGAGATCGGACCGGGGTCCGCGCTGTCACTTTGATGTCCACCGGGCGAGGCAGACTGAGGCGCGCTCGTCGTCTTCTGCACCCGTAGGTGGCGGATCAAGCGCGTTGGGCGCTGACCATGCTGGATTTGGTTGTGCCTTGTATGTCACGGCTGGATCGGCATTACAACCCGAAGCATGCAGGTTAAGCTGTTCGCCGACGGTCCGAATATCTATTGCATCCGCATGAAACATGCACTGCTGGCAGTTCAGCTGATAACGTGGTATGGGACTGGAATATGACATCGCCGCCCCCTCGCCTCGAGATCCCATTGCATCCAAATTACCAATTCATCTTTCGGTGGATCGGAACCTCTGTCTTGTGCGATTCGCACTGAGCCTTATACTTCGTCAGAACTGAATTGAGTTGCGAGGTACGGAGACCTCGGTCCGGTTCCGCGTGTCATCCTGCGTTCGTAACGCAATCTGCTAGTGAGGTTCGTTCCGGAAGTTATGCCGGACGTCTTCCCTCCAGTCATTTCAAAGTTTTCACGAACGCAGCGACAGCCTTGGCATCATCGGCCGAGAGGTCGCTCATGGCCTTCTTGTGAGGTGGTTTCTTGCCTTCATCCCCTTTGATCAGGAGATCGGATATTTTGTCGGCGCTCAAGCTCGAACCTTTCAACGCCGGAGCGATCTTTCCCTGTCCCTCGGCACCGTGACAGGCAGCACATTTGGCTTTGTACGTTGCCGCGCCATCTTGAGCGAGGACAGGCTGGACAAAAGCACCAGTTACCGCAATCGCGAGAGCCAAAATCAGACACATGGTTGATCTCATGTTTCGGAATCTCCTTTGAAAAGTCGGAATTACTTTCTTCTTCACTGCGAAACCCTTGTGGGAACGACAAGAGATCTCATCCCCCGGAATTTCTCGCTACTGTCACCATGGCTGGACGCAGCAACCGATCTTTGAACTTGTAGCCGCGCTGCAACTCCTCGAGCACTTGTTGGTCCTTTACCTCATGGCTCTCGACGATGTGAACCGCGTGATGAATTGCCGGGTCAAAGGGCCCGCCTTCGGCGTGGATAGGACGAACTCCAAGCTTGACCAGGGCATCCAGTAGTTGCTTGTAGATCAACCCGATGCCATTCTGGAAATGCATATCCCGTAAGGCAGAGGAACGCAGGGCCCGCTCAAAGCTATCGAGTACAGGCAACAGGGTTTTGACAGCATCGAAAAGCGCATATTCCTGAAACTCCTGCTTTTCTTTCGCTGCACGTTTGCGGGCATTCTCAAAATCGGCCTGCAGGCGAGCCAAACGGTCGAGGAGTTGGGGAACATCAGGCTCGGCGTTTGCCAATTCCTGCCGAACCGAAGGTGCGAGTTCATGGCCGGGATCCAGGGAGCGGTTCGTAGTTAGTTCTTCAGTCATTCTCCTCGTAACCTCCCCTTCCGATTCGGAATGTCGCGAAACATGAGGCGCGACGGCCGGACAACTATCGGGATGGCTGTCTTCCAGGAAAAATGCTGTGCAGCCGAATGGCCAATGAGGATCCAACTCTTCGTGAGCGTCATTTCAACGGTAACTCACTGCATCGGCGCCAAATCAGGTCTTGAACATTTAGCCGTGCCAGCGATCACGGTTCGACTCTTTCTCGGGAAGTGCCTGGTCATTCGATCGTATCGACGAAATATCGTCATCTCACATTCCACGCCATTCCGAAGATGAAGGGGATGCGACCAAGAAAACCCGGGGGGAAGACTACAATTCCCACGTCAAGGATAAAATCGAAGAAGATTCAAAGCGAAGCTTATGCTGACTTGAATCCGCCCAGTGTTATGCGGTGAGAAAACCGCCCGGGTGAAATTCCATATTCGGCTGGAGATTCTTATGCCGGAGGTTCCAGATTTCATGACCTGTCCTTTTTGCCACGGAGATGGAGTGCGCACCGACGGCAGCGAATGTGGCGAGTGTGGCGGTACGGGACAGCTTCCACTTGACCAACTTCCGCCCGACTCCCCAGACTGCTCGTCATAAGTCATGCAAACTGGTGCCACGCCCACGGTGGCTCGCTTGCACGGAGTGTCAGGTGTCAGATCATTCTAGTCTCGCAGTCTCCCAGAAGGCTCATTGGAGGAGTGCGGTTCTTTTTACGCGCGCTTGCTTCCATCGCAGTAGCCAAACCACAGCGCTGGCTGCCACGAGAAACAGGACCAAGTGAATGTGCTTGGAAAATACATTTGCAGTCAGATGGAGAGCTTGTGGCCCAAATTTTATTGTTAGGACCGAGAGCACAACAAACCGAAGTACTCGCCCGGAGAAGATAGCCAGGAGATAGCGAATGATGCCCATCTCAGAGGCTTCTGCCGCCAGCGAAAAAAGCTTGAATGGTGTTGGCGGGGGCAGCATGGCGGGCAACATCAGGCTCCAGAACGGATGCTGTTGGAAGGCGGAATGAATTCTCTTGAACCGTTCAGCGGGGATGCGTTTGCGAAGAAGCTCTTCGCCTCCCCTGCAACCGACGACATATACTACGGCGCTGCCCAGCGTCGATCCTAGCGATGCCATGAGCGCATACCATAACAAGTGTGCGGGGTCCTGGTAGACGTAAGTGGCAACTGCCGCGTCCACGGGCATTCCGATGAAGGCACCATCGAGAGCCGCGATCGCTAATACGCCCCAAGCTCCGAGCGGCTTGAGTAATCCCCACAGAAAAATCGTGTAGTGAGCGACGATGATTTTGAGCATAAAACTCACTTGTGCATTTGTGAGAAGTCAGCTTCAGTTCCGCAATCCTCGTTATTCGAGAAGGGCTGCCCCATTTGTTGCATGCATCTGAGCACCCACTTTCCGAGCCGTCCGAAACATACGCCGTCCATTTATGTTCGCGGATTGATGGGCGAATAGCGAATCAGGAGGAGGGCTTTGCGAGCGGCGATATACCGCCATCGTGACCATCGGTGAAGGACCACAGTTTTCGAAATGCCGACGTCCCGGAGTTGCTCCGGAGTATGACAGGGATTAAATATCTTCATTGATTTGTGGCTGAATTGCTCGGACGAGGCTCTAGGTCTCCCTGATTCGACGACAGAAGGGGAATGTCAAACTCTGTGGGAGTTCGGAACTGGACATGCAGTCCTAGACTCCGTCTGTTTGGCAACAGGAACTTTCTTTCGGCCATGTTGCGTGCTCATGCAAGTGCCGGGCAGCCGCACCGGCTGATTTCGAGTTAGGTATCTTTCCGAGCCATGGCAATCAAGGGAGATCAATTCGATGAATGTGTTGGTATTGAACCTAAGAAGATTCACATTGAAGTTTCAGGTGATTGCTACCGATCTCGAGCGGATCGCCAAACGCCAAGATGATCGCATCTGTCGCGGGGAAATTGAAGCCATTGGAGGGGAGGCCATCCTCCGCCTTCAGTACCGTGATCAACCGCCACAGATCTTCACCGCCTCGCTGCGCGACGTTTCCGAGGCGTTGGACTATCTGGTCCGCTATATCGCATCCGATCGTTCGGGTGTGTCTGAAATCAAGAGTACGGCCGATGTGCATGCTGTGGGACACCGAGTCGTTCATGGTGGCGAGTTGTTCAGAGAGTCAGCCTTGATCAACGATCAAGTACTGAAAGGGATCGAGGCTTGCATCGAACTGGCTCCGCTTCACAATCCGTGCAACATCGAGGGGGTCGAAGCAGCGCGCGCTCTCTTCGGAAAAGCCCTTCCGCAAGTGGCAGTATTCGATACTGCATTCCATTACTCGCTTCCCGAACGAGCGTATCTGTATGCTATTCCTTACCACCTTTACCGCCGCCATCATATTCGTCGTTATGGTTTCCACGGAACCTCGCATCGCTATGTCGCTTTCCGCTATCGTGCATTACGGGGATTGTCGCGGGACCAGACCAATATCATTACCCTGCATCTGGGGAATGGCTGTTCTGCGGCTGCGATCCAAAAGGGATTTCCGATTGATACTTCGATGGGAATGACGCCCCTCGAGGGTTTGATGATGGGTACGCGGTCAGGCGATCTCGATCCGGCGGTGGTAAATATTATTGCCAGGAAAGAAGCCATATCAGGATCGGACGTGGATGCTCTACTGAATACGCAGTCGGGCCTGCTCGGTATTTCCGGCCTCACGGACCAGATGCGTGAATTGCAGGCAGAACTCGATGAACATGATGATCGCCGTGTCCGACTTGCCATCGAGATGTTCTGTTATCGTGCGAGGAAATATATTGGCGCATTTCTGGCGGCGATGGGTGGGGCCGACGCGATCGTCTTTACTGGGGGGATAGGTCAGAACTCACCCGAGGTTCGGACGCGAATCTGCAGCGACATGGAGTGGGCCGGCCTTTACTTGGACAAAACCGAAAATCAAGCGACCATTGGCCGAGAAGGCATGATTTCGAGCAAGAACTCCCGATTGCTTGTCTATGCCATTCCGACCGACGAGGAACTTCTGATCGCTCGAGATACGGTGCGCGTCATACTCGGCGTACCGCACCCCTCCTGAACCGGGGGGAGCAATTGCGATTCCCAGCCTCTCAAGGTCGATTTCCGGCCCGCTACTCATGACAGCAAGCTGCAATCTTTTCTTGCCAATCGATTTCGAGTGAATCTGGGAGGCCCATCCGTCATTTTGACCAATTCCCCCAGATCTTCACGAAGGGAGGGAAAGCATTTGCTGCGAGTCTTTTGGTCATAGAAGTGCACCTCAGCGCCGTATGTCAATTATGTCGCATCGGCGATCAAGCGATCGGCATGCCCAGCAAGTTCTTCGACGAACTAGTGGAGGCGAAAACAGCAGCTCGGCTACGGTCAAGGGCATGCAGTCATGGCACGACCTCACTGATCTGTTTCGAACATTTTCTGGCAACAGATCGGAATGCATCTGTTATGACAACGGCTATCGCAGTTGGACATATAGCTATGCCGAGATGAGCGCGGCGGCGATCCGTTTTGCAGAGAGACTCTCGAAGGCGGGAATCGCGAAGGGGGATCGGGTCCTTTTCTGGTCCGAGAACCGGCCCGAGTGGATTGCAGCATTTTGGGGATGCATCCTTCGCGGCGCCGTTATCGTACCGATCGATTATCGCCAGTCGCTCAGGTTTCTGCAGCGGGTGCAAGCCACGGTCAACGCCCGGCTTCTTTTGGCGGGGTCCGAGGTTGAGGTTGCGCGCGATGAATCGTTGCCTGTGTGGCGGCTTTCCGGCTTCGACTGGCAGGAAACAACTCTCAAGCGTCCAGAGATCACGGCTGGACCAGATGATGTCGCGGAAATTGTCTTTACATCTGGTGCTACTGGAGACCCGAGAGGCGTCCCGATCACCCACCGCAACATCGTTTCCGATCTCTTTTCAGTGCAAGAAATCATCTGTCGCTACAGGCGGTGGTTTCGGCCAGTGTTTCCTCTTCGCTTTCTGAGCTTGATTCCCCTAAGTCACATGTTCGGACAGGCGATTACGCTCTTTATCCTCCCCTTAATTCCCGCGGAAGCCGTGTTCATGCGTGGCTATAGCCCACATGAAATGTTGCGACAAATCCGAACCCATCACATTTCAGTAATCGTCGCCGTGCCGAAGATCCTCGAAATCCTGCGCGCCCAGGTGATGGCCGAGCTGTCCTCTGATGGGAGTTCTTCTTCACTGAAATTGCCTTGGCTATTACGCTGGTGGGGTCATCGCCGTCTCCATCTCAGTCTGGGCTGGAAGTTCTGGGCTTTCATTGTTGGCGGAGCTCCGCTGTCGAAAGAACTGGAAGAGTTCTGGTCCGGGTTGGGATTTGCAGTCATAGAGGGGTACGGACTTACAGAGACAGCGCCCATTATCTCCTTTAACAATCCCTTTGACATCACAAGCGGAACTGTCGGGAAACCCATCTCGGGCGTCACAGTAAGGATTGCGGCCGATGGAGAAATCCTCGTGCGCGGGCAGAACGTCGCAAAGGGATATTTTAATGCACCAGAGGATAGCGCCACGGCTTTCGCAGGCGGATGGTTTCACACCGGCGACCTCGGTTCTTTCGACAAGACGGGTAATCTGATTGTTCGAGGGCGCAAAAAAGAGCTAATCGTTACTCCCGATGGTCTTAAGATCATCCCCGATGACGTCGAAGCCGTATTGGAGAGGATTCCAGGCGTACGCGAAGCGGCGGTAGTCGGTAAAAACCGAGTTCATGCGGTTTTAGTACTGGATCAGGGAGTTGACGCGGATGAAGTGATCCGTACCGCTAATGCCCGACTGGAGGACTATCAGAAAATTCGGGAATTTTCGCTTTGGGCCAACGGCCCGTTGCCCCGCACTGCAGGTACAGAAAAGCTCAGGCGTCACGACATACAAGTTTGGGTGGACACGGGCCATGCCCCAGAAACAGGGTCCCATCCTGAGAATCTGATCGACATTTTGAAGAAATATGCGCCAGGCCGCACCATCAAGCCGGACACCACATTGGAAGAGTTGGGGTTAAGTTCGCTCGATCGTGCACAGTTGATGGTCGATTTGGAGCAGCAACTCGACATCAGCATTGATGAATCCCTGCTCACGACCGCTCAGACGGTTTCATCCCTTTCAGAAATCGCGCGGCCTTCGGCTGCCGAGCAGTTTCCCCTGTGGAGCCGTCGCTGGTTGTCGCGAGCGATTCGCGACTTTTTTCTCTGGGCGCTTTGGCTGCCCGTTACTCGGTTGATTGCCCATACCAAAATTACAGGACTCGAGCACGTGTCCGCCCTGAAGGGCCCCGTCATTTTCACCCCAAACCATCAAAGTCATCTGGATACCCCAGTGATTTTGTCAGCACTGCCCTGGCGTTATCGGTTCCATGTCGCTGCCGCAATGTGGAAAGAGTACTTCGATCCTCACTTTTCCCCACGACGGTATCCATGGTACAAGTGGCTCTCTTCAACGCTCCTTTACTGGCTGGTTGTATTGTTTTTCGATGGGTTCCCTGTCCCGCAATCCGAAGTGGGTGCCCGTCAATCGATGAGATATATCGGGGACCTCATCAGCAACGATTGGTCGATCCTGTTTTTCCCGGAGGGAGAACGTACGGAAGCTGGCGAGATTCATCCTTTTCAGCCCGGCATCGGCTTACTTGCGAGAGAACTTCAAGTTCCGATAGTCCCGATTCGACTGCGGGGCGTCGACAAAGTTCTCCACCGAAACGCGCGCTGGCCCCATCCCGGGCGTGTGGAAGTCGCTTTTGGATCTCCGCTCATAAAGTTCGAGGGCGAGGACTATATCGAGCTTGCAAAGCGAGTAGAAAGCGCGGTAAAGGCGCTTTGACCGCAAGCACGTCATGCAAACCGTTACTCAGTGCGATGTGGAGTGCATTTGCTTTCTCGGGCGGGACACAGGCCAGAACAACCGGTAAAAAGTCGACCGTGGATACTTCGTGAATGGCTCAGCGCATCTTCGATTTCAGTCGGATGATACGCCCGTCAATGACAAACCTGCCAAATCCATGGTGATGGATGGTCTTTGGATGTTTCTGAGATGGATCTATCCAGGCCTTGAGCACTTCGAGGATAAAGAGATTGTATTTCTCGACGAGGCGCCTATCGGTGACCGAGCATTCGAGGTTGGCGAAGCATTCCTCGATCAAAGGCGGCTCAACCTTCTCCGCAGGTTTGGGCGTGAGTCCAAAAGTCGCAAACTTGTCGACTTTGCGACCCGAGCAGTTCCCGATACCAACCACTTTTTCTGCGAGCGGCAATGCCGGAATCGCAATGACACATTCTCCGGTTGCCTGCAATGCCGTAAAACTGTAGTCTCCACTGCTCACAACGCAAGCCACTAGCGGCGGCTCAAAATCGACCATCATATGCCAGGACATCGTCATGACGTTGGCACGCCCTTTGTTCGCAGTTGTCAACAGGACGACGGGACCGGGTTCCAGCAATTGGTAAACCTTGGATAGGGGCAGTTCTTTCAATGGGTCTCCACTTGTTTCGCGGTGGAACGCCGGGCTTCGCTTTTTTCGGATTGAGCGCAAAACGCATTTGAACCGGAGCGCCCTCGCGAACACTTTGGGACCAGCGCCGGCCAATCGACCGGTGGACGACGATTCCTGGTAAACGAGCGCCGTAAACTTCTATACCTGAACCATACTGCACTCACGTTACCAAGCCAATTGCGAGAAGTGAGATTTCGCAATCTTCACTGATTTGGGCTTAGTTTGACGATTAACACATCTCGGCCGTCTCCGCCTTTTGTCATCTTTTAGCTATGAACGCAGGATATTCGTCATACGGACGAAATAACATCACTCAATTGGCGGTAGCTCAGAAATCGCGATAACCAAATAGGCAGATAAGGGCTTCTCAGGCAATGCTCTTGGCAGGGGAAATGCAAACTCTCTCATCAGCGCGCGTGATTGCCGCTGATTTTGGGGGAGATGCATTATGAGACGTGTCGATTGGAACGTAGTGAAAAGCCTTGCGATGGCGCTGATCCTTCTTGCCCCGGCGTGGAGCCAAACTGCGAATTCTCATGTACCGCTGCCGGGCAGCATCAATTACGTAGAGGGAGAAGCGTTCCTGGATGAACAGCCACTGGCGACAAATGCAGCGGGGTCGGTGGATTTGGCCAAAGGACAATCTCTTACAACCAAGGCTGGCAAAGTAGAGCTACTTTTAACTCCTGGCGTTGTTTTTCGACTGGGGGAGAACAGTTCGGCGATGATGACCTCTCCCGAATTGGAGAACACCGCAATCAAGGTTGTCAAAGGACGAGGGCTTGCCGAAGTGCTTGAAATCCGAAAGGAGAACAACATTCGGGTTGAGATAGGAGACGCCAGCACAAAGCTCTTGAGTAAGGGCCTTTATGATTTCGATGCGGATCGGGGCGCGGTTCGCGTTTTCAAGGGCAAAGCGGAAGTCTATGCCAACGACAAAAAGATCAAGCTCACCGGAGAACACCAACTGGAAGTGAGTACCAGCACTGGGAAATGGAGATCCGTTGGTTTCGACACTCGCGCGTATGAAGATGATTTCTTTCGCTGGAGCGCCCTCCGTTCTGGATATTTGTCGGAAGCGAGTGTGGATGAAGCGCGCGTCTACATTGGGCCCGGACCGGGATGGTATGGGCCGGGATGGTATGGCACCGGGTGGTATTGGGATCCGTGGTTTGGGGTTTGGACCTTCCTTCCTGCTGATGGGATTTTCTACAGCCCCTTCGGCTGGGGTTTCTATTCGCCAATTTTCGTTTATCGCTCTCCTTTCTTCTATGGTGGCTATTACGGCCACATTCCTCACCGTTTCGACGATTTCCATTATCCGTATGGACATGGCTTCGAACCACGAGGGGGATTCCATGGAGGCGGCTTCAGAGGTGGAATGGTTCCTGGCGCCGGCAGCCGTGTGGGATCGCATCGGTAATCTGCAGCCGGCGAACGGTCTCAACGGCTTACAAATGCTAGTCGTCAGAGCCGGAAGTTAGAGCTTGGGGATCGCGTGTTGCTCCTCAAAACAGGACTTCAGATTCCTGAGGTTTACGGGAACGCGAGCCTGTGCCCCTTCGGGAGCGGCTCGGAGATATTGGACCGGCCAAGATGTGGCTTGTCCTAATTCGTGGGCCGCGCGCAACGCCCAGTAGGGATCCCGCAGGAACTCGCGGCCAACAATGACCGCGTCCGCCTGTCCACTGGCGAGGATGTGCTGGGCTTGAACCGGCGATGTGATCATCCCGACCGCAGCGGTCATGATTCCGGTTTCCCGCCGGATCTGCTCGGCAAACGGTGTTTGATAGCCTGGGCCAACGGGCACCTTGGCATTCGGTACGTTGCCGCCGGAAGAGCAATCGATCAGGTCCACTCCCAATTCCTTCACTTGCCGCGCAAGTTCGATCGACTGCTGAATATCCCACCCACCCTCGACCCAATCAGTGGCGGAAATTCGCACGAACAGCGAGGCGCGCTCGGGATAAGACTGCCGTATGGCTGCGACAATCTCGCGCAGGATTCGGGTGCGATTCTCGAATGAGCCCCCATAGGCATCTGTCCTTTGATTGCTACGGGGCGACAGAAACTCATGAATCAGGTAGCCATGAGCAGCATGAATCTCAATGACCCGGAATCCCGCTTCGCAGGCGCGACGCGCAGCGTTCGCGAAGGCTACAACGATCTCGTGGATACCCTCGCTGGACAAAGCTTTGGGCGAAGGATAGTGATCGGCGAAAGCCAATGCGCTCGGAGCGACAACTTTTCTCCAGCCACCTTCAGTTTCGGGAATCACGCCCTGACCATCCCACGGGCGGTAGGTACTGGCTTTGCGTCCGGCATGGGCGAGCTGCGTTCCTGCGACGCTGCCTTGTTCATGAATAAACCGCACGATTCTGGCCAGCGGCTCGATGTGGTCGTCACTCCAGATACCCAGGTCCTGCGGGCTGATGCGCCCCTCGGGAAGAACGGCTGTCGCTTCGGTAAGCACGAGCCCGGCGCCGCCCACCGCGCGACTGCCCAGATGCACCAAATGCCAATCGTTTGCATACCCGTCGGAACTCGAGTACTGGCACATCGGCGAGACGAATACCCGGTTCGCAAAGCGAATATCGCGAATCACGAGCGAATCAAATAGTTGAGCCATGAGTTTTTTCCCTACGCTTGAAGATTAGTGGATCACACACATGAGATTGCCTGAAAGGTGGCATCGACAATCTCATAGTTGGCCGCCGAGACTTTGCGATTCAGCAATGAGGTCGTCAGCCTACGACTAGCCTTACATCTTCCGGGTTTATTTCAGTGATGCTCGCTCCTCGCCCGCAGTAGCGGCATTTGACTTGGCTTCTAAGGATACTTTGATAATTCAGATATTCGACATCAAAACTCTTTTTGCATGGGCAGTGTACGGTTAGCTTGACCGGTCCCGCACCATCTTGAATTTTCATTAATTCAATTTTTCTATGTACCCGCACCCCATCTTCCGGGCCTTCGCTAACTATCGGCGGAACATCCAGTCCGAACTTCTTTGGGGCACTGGCAAGAGGCTTCGTTAGCCGATCTTCGATTGCTCCTCTGTGCCCGGCTAGCGCCGTAACGGGACCATGTGCGTCATTGGACCTGTCTTCAGGCAGCCAATGGATTTCTGCGGGATTCCGGCCCGGCGACTCCGGCCATTCTTTCGGATAACCGAGTATGATGGGCGCCACTACGTGGTATTGGTCCGGGAGTCCAAGTTCGGTCTTCGTTGAGGGAAGGTCGAGCCACGGGCGCGCAAAACCGACCCAGCAAGTTCCCAAGCCTTCCTCTCGAGCCGCGAGCATGAAATTTTCCGCCGCGAGGCAACAATCCTCGGCAGCCTGCGACGCCGACGACTTGGCCAATATGAACACCAGGGCGGGAGCGTGGTAGAACACCGTGAAATCTGGATCCTCTAACATGTGCCGGACTGCAGGATCATAAGAAGTCTTTGAGAGGCTCGCAAGCAGCCATTCCTTGGCACGTCTGGCAAATTCGTCTACTTTTTGGCGATCGGTTACGACCGCGAATGACCACGGCTGCAGGTTCATCGCACTTGGCGCGAGAATCGCCGAACCGATCAGCTTCTCTATGGTTGTCCGCTCCATGGCCCTATCCTCATAATTCCGAACGGCGCGCCGCTTCTGGATGACATCGCTAAATTGCATAAACCCTTTTGCCCCTGGCTCTGTTCGCTCCTTCGGTCGCCCAGCAGGCAATCGCAGAGCGGTCCTTTATTTTGTTTTTTTCTTGTGCTTGAAGAATTCAACCTGACGCAGGCGTCTTTCCGCCTCTTCGAGCGTCTTGTATGGCCCGCCCAGATTCTTTCCCTTCTCCGACAGAACTTGATATCCTTCTTCAACTTTTTTGATCACAATCAATTCTCCCCAGGCTGTATGTTCGCGGGCCGCATAACTTTGAGCTGTTCTTTGTCGTCCCGCCCAATTCGACCGTCCCGCGCTAAGCATGGCTCAGGAATTCGCACGCTCAGAACCGGGCACGAAGACTCGCACACGATGCGGTAAGCATTCGGCCACATCAAACGGTCAGACAAGCCTTGTCGAGCACGGACGCCGAGCACGATGAGATCGGCCCTTTTCTGCGTCGCAGTTCTCAAGATAGACTCAGCCGGCGTCCCGTTCTTCACAAGGCAGTCCGTGTTATCCATTGATGCATCGTGAACTTTGGCGAGGTCTCTGAGGCTCGTCTTTGCTAGCAGCAGGCGATCCCTTTCGTCCAATATCTTCTCGGATGCGTGTTCGAGAACGTGCAACAAGGTGAGACGAGAACCGTATTTTTTCGCCAATGAGAACGCATAGTGTCCTGCTGCCTCGGATTGCGGAGAGAAATCAGTCGGAAATAAGATGTCGTGGGGGCCGTCATCTTTCACTCGCGATCGCGTGACGTTCGGACCGACCGTTAGCACCGGGCACGAGGCCTGGTGGAAGATTTTTTCCGCGACAGAGCCCAGGATCAGTTTCTTCCAGCCGGTTCGTCCGTGCGTGCCAATCACGATCAAATCGATTGCCCGCTCCGTTACCACTCGCGGCAGAATCTCGGAAAGCTCCCCGTATTCAACCAGCACTTTGTCCTGAATATTTCTGAGAAGGCCTTTTACAACAAGGTCCGTGTCCAACTGCTGAATCTCGCGCCAGGCACTGTCGCGAGCTGTCTCTATGGAGTCCGTGCCCACGAACTTATAGGTTGTCGGATCAACCCAATGAAACAAATGGAGCGTCGCTGCGTAGCGGTGGGCGATTCCAACCGCGTAGCGCAGGGCTCGATCCGAACATTTCGAAAAATCCGTAGCCATCAGGATGTTGCGAAATCCGATCGCAGGAGGCTGCGAAGTCGGCTGGGAATTCTTAGGGTGTTCCCCTGTGATGATTTGGGGTTGGTCCATTATGTCGAGCATGAGGTTGTCTCCTTTTCCTTCACCGTGTTGCCGGCGTTGATTCTTTGCAGAAATTCTGCGGCCGTTTCCGGAGAAAGAGGATTCATCCGTATTCCAGACCCGAGCTCTAAGCCAGTCGGGGGATTCAGACGTGGAACGATGGAGATATGCCAGTGGAAGTATGGAACTGCATCGTGACCCTTTGGCGCACTGAGGATGGAATAGTTGTAGTCGGGGTCGTTGAGGCCAATATAGAGCTTCGTCATCACCGACTTGAGCAACTGTGACAAATCCTCGATCTCTTCCTTATTAATGTCAGCGAAGCTCGCCATGTGCCGTCGCGGATAGATATGGGTGACGAAAGGCGAGGGAGATGCGAAGGGTTCAAGGCTGACAAAATGATGCGATTGCGCAACGATTCGTCGATTGTCGCAAAGTTCTTGCGCAACTGAGGCGCACCAGATGCATTCATTGAACTCGGTGTAATGGTGCATCGCCTCGGCGAGGCAGCTTTGAATCTGTGACTGGATTACAGGGCTGCCAATAATCTGCGAGTGAGGATGCTCAAGACTTCCGCCAGCAAGGGCACCGTGGTTCCGGAAGATGATGACATGGGCAATGTTCGGATCCGAGGTCATGATCCCGAAACAGGCTTTGTAGATCCTCAAGAGCTCTGCCAACTGAGCCTCTGGAAAAGCGTGGAGTGACAGCGAGTGATCCGGCGTCTCGACAATCACATCATGTCTTCCGACGCCTTTCACCCGCCGGTGACGGCCGTGAACTTGTGGCTCTGTTGCTCCATCGCGCGCCAGCACCGGGAACCTGTCAGGAACCACGCGCATTTCCCAATGGTTCTGTCGCTGATCCCAAAGAGCATAGAGCTCTGATGGAGTTAGCTCCTCATTGCCCGGACAAAACGGACATGTAGGCAGAAACTTCATCTTCGGTTCAGTGGGTCTTGTTGTCTTGAAATCTTCCGGTCTCTTGCCCCGATCGTCGGACATGATTACCCATTCGTCAGAGAGCGGATCTTGCCTTAGTTCATGCATGGCCACCTCACTGCGTCTCAAACGAGCTGCCTTACAAAGGTGGGAGCACGCGGAGGACCGAATTCTTAGCCGCTGCCTTTCATCGCGGTTTCGCAACCGATACAACGGGATAGGCGGGTTGGTCAGAAGATAAGCAGGCAAGCTTCGCTTTTTCTGCTTTTGTCAGACTGACGATATTCGGTCGGCCCAATGTGGTCGTTCAGAAGGCGCTTCTTCTTGTCAGTGCGCATCTGCACGGAGATGAATCAGGCTCACACGCTCAGAACTGGAATCGGCACCGCGCAGATGATGGCGTAGCCGTGGATCCGCAGGTTATCGCCGTAGGGGTAGCACCCAGTGACCAGCAAATCCGCTTTCGTCTGCTTCGCGGCCTGGTCTAGCGCCTTTGGCACATCGCCACTGGCAATCAATTCATCCGCCTTGGTGCCCATCTCTTTCTGAAGCGCTCCAAGATACCGTGAAGCCCCGCTTACAAGCTCCTCTTTCCAGTGGAGGTTGACGTAATTCCCGCCGGGGCCCCAAAACTCCACCGAGGCAGTGACATGGACGAGGGTAAGATGGGCGCCGAACTCTGCCGCCATTTGCGCGGCCCACGACACAGCCCGCTGGCTGCGCGCGCCGAAATCGACCGCACACAGGACACTGTGAATCGTGAACTCCGGCCCTGGCTGCCGCATCTGTTCTTGTCCGGTCTGTGTGGGATACGCCTTGCTCTTGCCCACGCTTCCATACAGAAGAAGTGGGTTGTAGTCGGTTGATGGACGGTCGGGTTCTTCCAGGTGGGCATCGGTCCAAATCGGACAGTCGCTCCCATGGAGCACTTTCGCGGTCACCGAGCCCAAGAGAAACTGATTGAACGCCTCGCCATGGGACGGCATCATAATGAGGTCAACCTTTTCCATCTGAGCCGTTTCCAAAATCTTCTGGGCCGGGTTGCCTTTCAGCAATAGGGGTCGGATGGCTAGGCCTTCGAGCTCCGGCGTGAGAGACCGGTCCAACCTTTTCTCGGCTTTCTGTGTGATCTCGGCAAGCATGTCCCAACCAGCGAACTCAGGGTCGATATCCGGCACACCCGCGGCATGGCTTTCCGCCGTCACCACGTGCAACATCACGATCTCGGAATGGAAATGGCGGGACAACGTCGCAGCCTGATGAATCACACTCAGTGAGGGATTCGGGAAATCAACCGGCAGAAGGATCTTCTTAATATTCAGCATCGATCACCAGCTGGCAAGTCAAGGTTCTGCCAGGTTTGCCCTGCAAAATAATCTTTCTCAGTGCGTTGGCCCCGAACTCGGTAGTGCTTGGGCGCGTACCTCTTTCGCCGACGGAATCCGTGTAGCATCCCAACCGCCGCCGAGCGCCTTGATGAGCTGGACGCTTGCCACCATCTGCTGCATATGAAAGCTTACGGCTGTTTGCTGGTCATTCAATAAAGTCGTCTGCGCAACGATCACGTTCAGGTAAGGATCGAGTCCCGCTTTATATCGGGCGGTCGCTTCCTGCAGGTTGCGCGTCGCAGCTTCGACGGCTGCATCTTGCTGGCCGATGGCCTGGGACAGAATTCTCAGAGATGCCAGGTTGTCCTCCACCTGTTGGAAGGAGGTCAGCACGGTCTCCCGGTAATTTGCCACAGTCTGATCGTAGTTGGCCCGGTACTGCTGGACTGTCGCCCGGCGCAGACCGGCATCGAAAATTGTTTCCGCGAGGCTGGGCCCAACCGACCAAAAGCGGCTTGGCCAGGTCAACCAACTGGAGACTGAAGTGTTTCCGAACCCACCCGTAGCACTCAATAGGAGGTTGGGAAAATACGCCGCCTTCGCCACGCCAATCTGGGCATTGGCTTGGGCCACACCGCGCTCCGCGGCGGCAATGTCTGGGCGTCGCTCAAGCAGTTCGGAGGGAATCCCAACCGGGGTTGCTGGAAGTTTTGCTTCCAGAGTTTGCGCTGCAAGCGAAAATGTCGATGCCGGCTGGCCAATCAAGACTGCAATAGCGTGTTCATATTGGGCGCGCAGGACTCCAAGGTCGGTGTCCTGGGCTTGAGCCGCTCGTAGCTGAGCTTCGGCCTGCGCCACAGCCTCATCATTACTCAGGCCGGCTCGAAACTGGCTTTGGGTCAGGTTCAGAGTGTCCTGGTAAGCGACCACAGTCGAATCGAGTAGCCGCTTCAGCGAATCCTGTGCGCGAAGCTCGTAGTAATCCACCGCAAGTTCGGCCTGTTCGCTCAGTCGTATATTCTCTAGATCGGCGGCGCTGGCCTGCGCCGCGTAAACATTGGCTCTCACGCCACTCCGAATACGGCCCCAGAAGTCGGGCTCCCACGAGGCATCAAACGGTAGCGAGTAGTCAGTGTAGGATTTGACGGTCAATCCGGAGGAACTTCCTGTTCGCAAGCCCCCAAACTGGCCTGAAGACGGGCGCGAATTCATGATGCTCGGGTTGGTCGACACCGTAGGGAAGTACTGCGAACGCGCCTGTCTTACGAGCGCGCGCGCCGCGAAGAAATTGGCCGCTGCTGCTGCGATGTTTTGATTTGAAGATCCCGCCTTCTCCTCGAGTTCGTTGAGTTGGGGATCCTGGAATGCTTCCCACCATTTGCCCCGAATCGCAGTGTCGTCGGGTTTGGCAACCTTCCATTGGCTATCGCTGCCTTCCGGTGCTAGCTCTTTGTAAGCCGGCGGGTCTGGGACCGACGGACGCGTGTACTTTGGACCCACCACACACGCGGCTTGGAGCAATGCGCCAGCGATCGAAACGGTCAACAGGAAGCGAGTGGCGATTCGCCTGAGTTGCCGAGACCGATGACAGAGCTGAGTCCGCTCATTCGCGGGCATCAGCGAACCGTCTTGGCAACCGGTGAGTTCCAAGATTTGCGAGGCTTCCGTTTTTTCAGTCCGCGATGTATACATCGACCAACTCCCCCGGATAAAGGTTTAGGTCTTTGGGCTTTTCGACCCTGAAGATGATGGGCAAGACTCGAACGTCCACGCGCTCCTGCCGCTGGTCTGAAAGCTCAATTTTTGGGGATACGAAGGGTTGTACTCTGACGTAATCCAGCGGGACCTTGATCTTCGATCCACGAATCGACATTTGTGCCTTGATCTTGGAAGGCGACGGCAGGCGCGGCACGAGAATTTCGTCGATATAGCAACGAACCTGAAGATTCGTTTGTGGCGTCCCCAGCACCAGCACCGGGTTCATTCCCTGGGTATAGCTTTCGTAAGATCCTTGCGAC